>JAEEGJ010011543.1_pt1 | contig 22372 bp, 19 predicted proteins | sample 8958761 | NCBI WGS metagenome assembly JAEEGJ01 (sample SAMN16246546, study PRJNA631951) | gut metagenome | biome: gut microbiome; feature: rumen; material: RS-attached | host: Bos | place: Iran: Karaj | collected 2018-10 | reverse complement strand
CCCGGAATTTGCATTTCATTCTTCCCAGCGTCATTCCAGGCAGATGCAGCAAATGCTGAAGAATCCGCTGAAATGGGCGAGAAATCGAAACCGTGGGATTTTTAGGAAGACCGCCCAATGGGCAGCCGTGGTTCTGCTCTTTATTTCCCTCAGCTTTGGTTTTGTGATGCTGTTCAATTCCACGGCGCGGGCCGCAGTCGAGCGGTGGATTGTGGAATGGTATCAGACCCATATCGTCTATCGGTATTACGGTGAGAGCGAAGGAGCACTTCCACGATATGAGCTTACTGGGCTTTCCGAAGCGTTTACAGAGCTTCAGCGGACAGAGTCTCCCAATTTCACAAATGTAGTCTATGGTAATAATTCCGGTGAACTGATTGGCTTTACCTATACTGTTATGAAGGAAGGAGGGACAACTGTTATTGTCCCAAACGATGATGATATTTTAGAGGTGATGATCGGAAAGACCCCTGGTACGCTGTTTGTCCCTCAAGATCCAGATAGCATGAAAACCCTTACTTGGATTGATGAGAAAGAAAGTATCCAGTTTACAATCGTTGCAAATCTGGACGAATCCGACATGATTGGGTTGGCTGAAAGCCTTCGGAAGAAAAAAAGATGGTAGTATCATCAAAGAGCTTGTAAGAAAACCACCTTCTTCTGCATTTACATTGTAGGGAGCAAAAACCTGCGGTGCAAGTCGGAAGGAGGTGATTTTCATGAAACGAAGGTCAGTTCTGTTTTTATCCCTGCTATGAGAACCTATGATAATAATGATGATGGGATTAGCATGTAAAATGGTGACGATACAAGAGGTGTTATAATGAAAAAAAGAGTTTTGATACCAGTAATAATAATCCTTGGGATACAGAAAGTGTGGTGAGTTATATGAAGTGCAAAAAAACATTGTATGTGGTCGTTGCCTTTCTTATGACTGTATTCGGCATTTTCATGTTGATTAATCACTTTGAAGCTACGGTTTCATGTGTCCCTAATGAAGACAATTCAGCCATCCAAATGATTACCAAATACGTAACGATTGATGAAATAGATTTAAAATACAATAACGGAATTTTACAAGTGGAACAAGGATTGCAATTATTGAGCATCCATAGTGAAGGTGTTGAATATGTCAGGGTTTACTACACTGACCGCAACAGCACTAAGCACCATGTAGATTTTGAAATCGTTATATCGGAGAATAACGCCATTGGTGTGTCAAAGCTAAATGCTCTCGGCCAGCAAATAGAGTACCACACTTATTGAACGAAGGAAGAGATTACTATGAGAGAATTTTCGATTTCTGAAATGAAAGAAATGCAGAGACAGCTTCAGGAGAAGTATAAAGATAAATGGGAAGGGGTCTCTCCGGCAGTTGGGAAACACCAGCTTCTATGGATGATCGGGGAAATCGGCGAGGTCATCGATATCATAAAAAAGAATGGCATAACCTTATGGAAGATCCAGCGGTACGGGCTCACTTTGTGGAAGAAATGGCGGATGTGCTGATGTTCTACAGCGACATTTTGTTGTGCTTTGACATTCCCTCAGAGGATTTGAAACGGGCATTCAAAAGACTGTAATTTACAACAGATTACTCACAGAGCCGGACACAAGATGCAGAGCCATGATGAAAGAGGGAGAATGTCATGTCAAATACGAAACGAAAAGAATACTGGCTCCCGTGTCCGGTGTGCAAAGGAAAAACGAGAACAAGGGTCCATGAGGACACCACACTGGTGAACTTCCCCCTGTTCTGTCCAAAGTGCAAAACGGTAACGAGAATCAACTTCGTAAAACTGAATATGGTACGGAGTGACGAGCCAGACGTATAAAACGCGGAGCCAGCTGCCTGATAATCAGGAGCTGGCTCTTTCTTTATTCAATTTGGATTGGTGGGATCCCCTTTTTTCGCAGGCCGCTCAAGACGGCGACGATGATCGGGATCAGAACGTCGGCTTCGTCCTCCGTACAATCCGAAACATACAAACGGAGCTGGTTCAGCATCGGTGAATTCTTTACGAGTTCGGGGTAGAAGATTTCCTGTGAATCTACTTTCAGAAAGCGGATCAGCGGATACAGCTTATCCATGCAGGGATTACCCTTGCCGGTCTCAATGTTCTGCAGGGTGCGGTAATCCATATCCAGAGCGATAGAGACATCCTTTTGCGTCAATCCGGCTCTACGGCGACCTTCTTTTATGACATCTCCCAAAGGCTGCGAAAACTCATACATTATAATGCACCTCGAATAGCATTATAAAATCCGTATTCTTTCGACGAAAGGCGACATATTACGCATATCATACGGATTATATTGCTTTTCTGGTGTGTCGAAGTGTGGTGGTAGAGCGTGCTTATTAAGACAAATAGGCGCTTATTGTCAAAACAGCATTTCAATTCGTCCGCCAGGATAAGTATGAGTGTTCAATTGCATCAGATTACGTCTTTGCTCACCAATCACTAAGCGTATTTCCATGCGCTGGACTATGGTCTGCGCAGATATTATCGACCGTTGTTTCCATCTTCTATGAAGTTTTCATGGACAGGGCAGGAAACAGCGGTCATTTTTGTGCTTTAGTCTCCCTTCTGCATCGCTGCCGCGGCCCGCCGCCTCTGATCAGATCTCACTAAAGAAATTTGATTGGAGGTACATAAGATGCCGGACTGAAAGAGCATCTACACTCTGAACAAGAAAGACCCGGAAGCTATCGTCTACACCGATGCCGACAGACATATCATCCGCCTGACCCGCGCCGATTTCGATACGGAGGCAGACTTCCTTAAATGGAAAGCCTGGTCCGACGAAAACTATCACGACGAAGAAAAGAGCGACCATGTGGAGGACAACCACACTGCGCCTCTGGATGAGAAGGCCGGTGCTGCGGATGGGCCGGAGGTCATCATTGAGCAGCGGATTGAAAAGCAGGCACAGGAAAGGTACACCGCCGAGACGGTGATCCGCATCAAGGGCCAGCTCACCGAAAAGCAGTTCCACCGCCTCTGGCTTCGCTACGTGGAAGGGCTTGACGTAAAGGAAATCGCCAGGCAGGAGGGCAAAGGCCATTCCAGCATTTCCGAGAGCATCAGCGAGGCGAAAAAGAAAATTTCATCTATTTTCTCAAAACACCCGACGAAACGGCCCTGAAAACGGCGATTAGTGAAGGACACTTTTCTGAGGTTCTTTAATGACGCTTTGAAAACTGAATATACTTTGATCCACTGTGAAAGAAGTCATTGAAGAGATAAGGATGGTTTCCGGAAAAATGCACGGCTGTCCTTTGCTTTCAAATCGTTCGCAAAAGAACACCGTGCTGCTTTACCCCACCTCACAGGTCCTCACAAAAACTGAGTCGAAACTTTACCCGGTATTTATAGCTGTTGCTCAAAGCACCGACTATTAAAAGTTCCGTCACAACCATCCGCTCCCTTTTGAATACATACAACCCTGCCATGTTTTTTCGTAGTTGCGTTTGTATCTCTGCATTCTGTGAGATTGGAAGAACACTACTTATTGCCGCTCATCCGTTCAGTCCGTTCTGACAAAATGATTTGCAGTTCATGGAAAACGATTTTGGAACCTCATTGTGGCTCAACGATTATTAAAACGCTGGAGAGATCCAAACTGCAGGTCGTGATACCGCCAAATCGTTGGTTAATACTTCGCCAATTCGCAGGATTATCTTGAAATCGACAGGAGTATATCGTATAATTCTGCTAGACTTTTTCGGAGGATATGCTTATGGCAAACTATAAACGGAGGATCGTGGACAAAGCAATTGAGCTCCGCCTTAGAAACAAAGGTGCAATTCTGGTTGAAGGAGCGAAATGGTGCGGGAAAACGACAACCTGTGAACAACATGCTGCGAGCATCTTGTATATGAGTGATCCCGATCGTGTAAAGCAAAATCTACAATTGGCAGATATCAGTCCGCGTTCCCTTCTCCAGGGTGACACGCCACGGCTTATTGACGAATGGCAATTGGCGCCGAAGCTGTGGGATGCCGTGCGTTTTGAAGCCGACCATCGTGATGGTTTTGGGCATTTCCTTTTGACGGGCTCAGCCGTGCCGGCAGAAATGGAACAAGTTCACCACACCGGAACCGGAAGATTTGCATGGATCAAAATGCGGCCAATGAGTCTGTTTGAATCGGGCGATTCTTCTGGTGCAGTAAGCCTACGGGCATTGTTTTCTCCTTCAGATGAACCACTGTTTGCCGAAAATAGTAAGACTCTTGAGGATATTACCTTTCTTATTTGCCGTGGTGGATGGCCCCAAGCGACCTTCTTGGAAGGGGAGGACGCCTTGGTTCAGTCTTTTGACTATGTGGATGCTGTTGTAAAATCAGATATCAGCCGCGTGGACGGAGTTACACGCAATGAAACAAGGGCACGTTTGCTTATGCGCTCCTTGGCTCGGCATCAAGGATCTCAGGCGCCGAACACAACAATATGTGAAGACATCAATATCAACGACGATTTGGAACTAAGTAAAGATACTATTGTATCCTATACCAATGCCCTCAAAAAGATTTTTGTTATAGAGGATTGCCCCGCGTGGAGTCCAAATCTTCGCTCCAAAACGGCGATTCGCACGTCGGATACTCGGTACTTTGTGGATCCTTCAATTGCAACAGCGGCGTTGGGCGTTGGTCCTGGTGACTTGATAAATGACCTGGAAACCTGCGGCCTGTTTTTCGAAACACTTTGTATCCGAGATCTTCGCGTCTATGCGGAGGCAATGGATGGCAGCATATACCATTTCCGCACAAAAGAGGGGCTGGAATGCGATGCGGTTATCCATCTTCGCAATGGCAACTATGGCTTGGTAGAGATAAAGCTTGGCGGCGATAAGTTAATTGAAGAAGGCGCTCAGACGTTGAAAACCGTAGCTGAAAAAATCGATACTGTGAAAATGAAAGAACCAGCATTGCTGATGGTACTGACCGGAACCTCTCCCTATGCGTATCAACGCGAAGACGGCGTCTATGTCGTGCCTGCCGCCACTCTAAAGGATTGACGAATCAAGTAGAATACAGAAAAGGAATATGCTTTATGCTATCCAATGAGAAAAAGCGCGATGAACTAAATAAGATCATAGATCGGCTTTTTGATAAAACCGCAAGTAATTACGTTCAGCGAAATCTCCGCGACTTACTCATGTCCGATACTGACGGGGGAAAGCTTTATAAGTATCGATCATTTAAGAACAGCCATTCAATTGAATTACTACAATCGCAAGAGATGTTCTGTGCACAAGCGAGCTCCTTTAATGATCCCTTTGATTGTAAGATTGGAGTCGACTTTCGTTCGCTAGCAGAGGCAAAAATCGGAATTGAGTTTGATCAAATTGAAAGGCTTCTTGAAATATTCCTCCAACATCGGGCTGGTACATATACCCTTTCCGATCTTTCCGACACAGAGCAAAGAATCTTTTTAGCATGGGAGGGCAGTGAAAAACTCAATGCTCTTTTAACTGTCGCTACTTCAGGAGTACTTGATACTGAAGAGAAGCAAGGAAAATACCTGCTGGAGCATTTTGATACGATCATAGATTTAATCCGGCCAGTACTTACTGATACTGAATTAAAAGACTCTTTCGCTTATACGGATTCGCTGTATTCGAAGATGCTATCGAACTTGTCTCCAAGCGGTATTATGAAGCTATCAAATGATCAAGTTAGTATCAGTGATTTTGCAAAAGCAAATCGCATTGAAGATGACTCAGATGAAATCGGCCTGACTCTGTCTTTGAGTCGTCAACAAAACAACCACTCCAAAGAGGCTTTGGAAAAAGCGGATTCAACTATGACGCATTTGAGTCAGAAAGCAGCGCAGCTTCTCAATGATTCATTTTTCATCGGCTGTTTATGTGCAGATTACAAGAATCGTTTAATGTGGTCTCATTATGCTGATAGTCATCAGGGCTTCTGCATTGAATACGATTTCACTAAAGCGTCAGACGATTCACTACCCTTACCTGTGATCTACACCGATGTTCGGCCAAAGATTCCTTGGAAAGCCATTATCAATAACACAGATCAAAACCTGATGGAAGCGAATCGTTCTTTTATGATGGCGCTCCTCTCCAAGGACAAGGCTTGGGAATATGAACGTGAATGGCGTATTCTTATTTCATCAAGAACGGGCCGTTATGCGAAGATGCCTCCCATCTCGTGCATTTATCTTGGCATACAGTGCTCGGAAAAAGACCGAGTCACTGTTATAGAGATGGCGGAAAAAAGGAAAATACCAGTGCGGCAAATGGTAGCTGATCGTGGTGAATACGATCTTCATTCATATTTGCTTAGTTGAAAGCCGATAGTTCAATGGTTTTGATTGATCAATTATAAATCAAGAAGAGAACATTTGCGTTCAGCTCAAGGAGTATTAGAAAAAACAGGCTTACAGGTGAAAAAGCTCCACTATACGGTGTGACGCTTATCTGCTCTGCAGATGACATTAACAAAGCGCAGCAATGTTATCAAAACCTGTTGCCTACTATGCTTCCGTTAGACTGTTTCCTTTCGAGTGAGGCCAAATACCCAGAATGTACCCGTAGTGCGTTCTGACACTTACTAAGAGGAAGGGCCCGGTTACCCATATGTGGGTAGCCGGGCATTATTGCTTTTTGGAGAACCTTTATGATGCCTTGTTTTTCAAGTTGAATGGAGAATCACAACCCCAGATAAGGTTCAACAGTGTCAATAATGGTAAAAACAATACCATACTGATTCTACAATTGTTTTCACAAAACCATGTTTATCATTTTTCTCATCTCTTCAACCCTTCTGAGTGATTCATTGATCTCGCAGTAAAACATAGTGTTTTGCCGTGCAAAAGGCAGTGTAAGTGTCCCGAATTAACCTTCTCCTTCAATATTGTAAATGAGAAGGGTGCACATGGCAAATAGGTCCGAGAATTATTATCAACCGCATGAATGATACCATTGAAAAACAGACAATGATTACCTGAGAGATGGTCAATTATCAACAAAAATATGTGAATAAGATGGTGAATTCAGCTCTGAAACTGTTTTTGGGCTGAGGTTATTAAACCATGGCATTTTATACCGATCCCAAAAGAGCTCAGGCAAATGGTTGTCTGCGCTCTTTTTCTCTTCTTTACTGTTTTCAAGTAATTTCCTTTGTCAAACTATCTGCTGCTGGCACCTAATCAGAGGTCCTCCATAACCACCTATTCAATGAACATCATAACAATGTGGAGGAATCATTATATGAGAGAAGCAATAAAGAATATGGTCCTGGATCTTTTGAACAACTACCAGGAACACCAGCGTAGAATTGCATTACTACGCTACGAAATGGAGCATCCCGCCCACGTGTCGGCAGAGGAAATGATAGATGCGCTTTCTTTTGGACATGTGGACGCTTTAGGTATTTCTTCTGGCCACATATCGAATAAAACGCTCTATATCGCATTGAATTATCAGGAAAAGGCTGAACGGGCTAACGCAGGGATCCTTGATGAGATTGCGGTCCGACTCAATGATCTTGAGCGTCAGCAGGAGCGTCTGAATCGGTACATCAGTCTCATGGACAACGAGGAGGCTGAAATCATTCGCCTGACCTATTTTGAGAGATTGGCCAGCGAAGAGATCGCTGAAAAGCTACATATTCACCCGCGGACGGTTTATAAGCGCAGAGTGAAAGCAATCGATAACCTCTGCGAGATGTATGCTTTCGCAGCAAATATCCAAGGTGACGCAGGGGCAGAATAAGGGCACATTCAGGGCAAGATTCAGGCACAGAAAAGTCGAATAGAGTTCATTGCCAATTCAATCCCTAACGTGCTATCATTACACTGCCACAATCAAGAAACGCTCTCCGGGTACACTCGTATCCCGGCGGGCGTTTCCGTTTATTTGTATTGGAATAATACAGGTCGGGAGTGGAAAAACTTACCATCGAGGTGAGCCGCATGGCAGGAAACGATCGTATTCCGCAGAGAGATGAACTGAAGGACCTCTGTAGTATAGTCATTGACACAGACTTGCCCATAGAGGAGCGTGTCCGTTCTTTTGTGCAGCAGATCGGCGATCCGTACCATTATAGAGTCGGTGACGTTGTTGTCACCGTGTCCTACACTAGCAATCATGGAACGCTTACAGACCGCTTTTCTGAGATGCTGTCCTTGATGGAATGAATTCCCAGATCGTAATGGCTGGACAAATAACGGAAGCTGTGTTAGGATAAAGGCGGACAAAATCAGCAGGCTCCAGTCATATCTTCGGCTTGACCGAACGAACTATGATTGGAGCGGTTTTTATGTCTGAACAAAAGCGTATTTACAAAGCCGCCGATTACCTCCGGTTGTCAAAGGAGGACGGCGACTTTTCCGTTTCTTCCGGTAAGGTGGAGAGCAACAGCATATCCAGCCAGAGGGAACTGATCCGGCGCTTTGTCGAGCAGTACCCGGATATCGAACTTGTTGAAGAATTCATTGATGACGGTTACACGGGAACGAGCTTTGACCGGCCTGATTTCCAGCGGCTGATGGAAGCGGTGGAGATGGGCTTGATTAACTGTATCATCGTCAAAGATCTGTCCCGCTTTGGAAGGGAATATATCGACGCGGGACAGTACATCGAAAAGCTGTTTCCGCGCTATGGCGTTCGTTTCATCGCCATTAACGATGGGGTCGACACCGGGCTTGCAAAAAACGGAGCCGACAGCTTGATGATCCCATTCAAGAATCTGATCAATGATTCCTATAGTAGAGACATATCCATAAAAGTGCGTTCAAGCCTTGAAGCTAAACGGCAACGCGGAGATTTCATCGCCAATTTTGCCTGCTACGGCTACGAACGCGATCCGGAAAATAAAAACGAATTGGTCATAGACACCATCGCCGCGGCGGTCGTGCGCGATATCTTCCGCTGGAGGATCGAAGGCTTGAGCCCGGACCGTATCGCGGAGCGGTTGAACATGCTCGGGATAGACTGTCCAGCCGCATATAAGTCAGCTAAGGGGAGCAAGTACAAAAGCGGCTTTAGGAAATACGGCTTGATGCAGTGGTGCGCAAAGTCGGTGATCCGGATCCTGACGAATGAGGTTTACTGCGGCGTTTTGATTCAGGGTAAGCGCACTACGCCGAATTATAAAGTTAAAAAGCAGTTTACAAAAGAACAGAACCAATGGGCCAGGGTAGAAAACAACCACGAATCAATTGTCACGCGGCAGGAATTCCAGATCGTCCAGCGACTGATGAGCGAAGACGCCAGGATCCGCGCGGATGCAGTAAGCGTCCGCCCTCTGGCCGGCAGAGTCTTCTGCGGAAGCTGCGGAGCGAGGACAAAACGAAAATCAGTTACCAGAAATGGAAAGACCTATGTGTATTATTCCTGCCCGAACAGTGCGGGCGGGGGGAACTGCGAGCATCGCACGATTTCCGAAAGCGAGCTTGAGAAGGCAGTGCTGTTCACGTTGAGGTCACAGATTGCGCTGATTCTTGAAGTCAGGGACAAGTTGAGCGAAGATATGATCCACATCTGGGAAACCAGAGCGCAGAGACGTCTCGAACTTGCGATCCATTCTCAAGAGGATCAGGTCCAAAAGAATAAAGAACTAATCGTCAGTATCTATGAAGACTATCGGGATGGATTGATCGACCGCAGTGAAATGACTCAGCTGAAGGATGCTTTCACAAAGAAGATTTCTGAAAGCGAAAGATGCATCGCATCGCTGAGACAAGAGTTGGCAAACACCCAAAACGCTATGCCGGATCAAGACAGTTGGTTCTCTCAATTCCGTATGTATCAGAATATCAACGATCTTACCCGTCCGGTGGTGGTCAATCTCGTTGACACAGTTTTGCTTTTCCAGGGAAAGCAAATACAAATCATCCTGCGCTATCAGGATCAGATCAACGATCTGCTGCGCTTTGCCGGTGATGTGAATGAGGCAACAGGCACCATCATTCCGGAATGGATCAAGGAGCGTGTCTGATGGCCAGAAAAAAGAGAACCGTTGTTGTGGAAGCCGAATCGCTTCCTGCGGAGAACCTGTGGCAAGCAGGAATCTATGTGCGTTTGTCCGTGTTGGACAACGGGAAAAGCGAAGGTGAATCCCTGGAATCTCAAATCAATTACCTGAAGCAGTATGTAGCCGAACATTCGGAACTGTGCTGCGCGGGCTTATATCAGGACAACGGGTTTACGGGAACGAATTTCGCACGCCCCGACTGGGAACGGTTGCTGACGGATATCAGCCTCGGAAAGATCAATTGTATTGTCGTCAAGGATCTTTCCCGTTTGGGCAGAAACTATATAGAAGTCGGCTCGTTCCTGGAGCGGGATTGTCAGAGTCTGGGCATTCGACTGATTTCCGTGAACGACGGGTATGATTCCAGTTCGTTGAACGCAACGGAAGAACTGAGCGCCGCGCTGAAAAACATCTTCAATGATTACTATGCGAAGGATATCTCGCGGAAGGTGTGTTCCGCCATGTCTGTGAAACGGCGAAGGGGTGATTACGTTGGCAGTTATGCGCCTTACGGTTATCAAAAGGATCCAGAAAACAAAAACCGCTTGATCGTCGATCCCGTTGCTGCGGAGGTCGTCCGGCGGGTATTTCGCCTCCGCGCGGCAGGGATGGGCTTTGGGACCATTCTCCGTTTGCTCAACGCCGAGGGGATTCCCTGTCCGGGGAGGTATCGTTATGAACAGGGGATCATTACAAACAACAATAAGAATGGCTCTGAAATGCTATGGGCGCGCCATGTGCTCACGGATATCCTTTCCAATCCCGTGTATCTCGGGCATTTAGCACAGGGGAAATGCAGGGCGAGCCTGTATGAAGGTATTACCGCGCATACGGTAGAAAAGAGCGAGTGGGATGTCGTTTTGAATACGCATGAGCCCATCATCGACGAAGAACTGTATCAGCAGGTGCAGAACATCAGTTTGCAGAAGAAGAATAGCTACTATCAAAACTATGGACGTTATGCAGAATTGACCCACGAAGAAAACCCATACCGTAAACACCTGGTCTGCGCGGATTGCGGAAGACAGTTGAAGCTGATTCGACAGTATGCCCATGGAGGGAAAAAAGTCTACCATTCCTATGTCTGTCCGTCTTACGTGGAAGCCGGCTTGAAAGCCTGCACGAAAAAATCAATGCGGAGTTTTCAACTGGATGATACGGTATTGATGATGCTTTCCAGACAGATGGAATTGTTTCTGGACTGCGAAGCTGCACTTGCCGCTCTTGTGAAAAGCCAACTCTCACCGAGCGTCAAGGCTTCCTTGAAGACACTGCATTCTCTGAAACGGGAATTGGAGCGGAAGGTTTCCTTGTCAGCATCTTGTTATACGGACTGGAAGGATGGCCTGCTCACTGAGGAAGAGTATCGTTATATGCAAGAGAAATACCAAGCGGACGCAGAATCTCTGCGGATTAAGATCGACGAACTCAAGGCAAGTTGCTGTCAGCTTACGGACAGGACCGCAGATCGAGTGGAGTACTGGAAGGCGCGGATCGAAGCGTTTCAGCCTGTCAGAGCTGTTTCGCAAGAGCTCATAGAAGCATTTATTCGGAAGATCAGTCTGCATGAAGACGGTTCGCTGGACATCGCTTTCGCGTTTGAAGCCGATTTTTTCGTATTTCGATCCGAGTTTGAGAGAATCAGAACGGAGGCGATTGCGGTATGAGGGGCGTCCTTGCAAAGTATATCCGTATCTCTAACGAGGACTGCGATAAAGCACAGAAGCTGAAAGACGAAAGCAGCTCTCTCAGCAACCAGCGCCTTTTGATTCGGGATTTTATTCGGGAACATGATGAACTCTCTGATTTCGTGGTCATTGAGTACAGCGACGATGGATATACCGGAACGAATTTCGAGCGGCCGCAGTTTCAGCAGATGCTTACCGCTGCGAAAAGGGGAGAAGTCCAGTGTATCATTGTGAAGGACTTCTCCCGTCTTGGTCGAAACTTTCTGGAAGTAAGCGAATATATTGATCGGGTTTTCCCAAGCCTTGGAGTCCGATTGATCTCGATCGGTGATTCCTACGACAGCAATGATTATTCAGGGACGACTGCAGGAATGTCCGTCGCTTTTCGGAACCTGATTTACGAATGCTACAGTAAAGACCTGAGTGTGAAGGTCCGGACGGCGATGATGACGCGAATGGAAAAAGCCCATTACGTTACCGCGCCTGTCTACGGATATCGTAAAGCGGAGAACGATAAGCATCAGCTGATTCCCAATCCCGAAACGGCTCCTATTGTAAAAGAGATATTTGCCCGTGTCCTGGCAGGAGCGTCAACAACGGAAGTCGCAAAAGAATTAAATCGGCGCGGTATTCCCACACCGCAGCAATACAAAAATCACAGGCCTCGTCGCGACTGCAAGGGACTTGAACCGCAATGGACGCGCCAGTCAGTGCTTCAAATCCTTCAAAACCGCAAGTATACCGGCACAATGATCAATCATATTAAAGAGAGCAGATACTTGCGGGATACTGCTCAGCGAAAGACCAAAGAGACAGAATGGTATGTCAGGGAAAACGCGCACGAGCCACTGATCAGCAAGGAAGACTTTGAGCGCGTCAATCGATGTCTGCGGCATCCTGTCCGATATGTGCGAAAAGAGCGCGAAACGCTGGACACGGTGTACTGCTGCGGTTATTGTGGGTATAAGCTTCACAAGACGGTTGGGGCTGATCCCTTATTCTTCTGTGAAACTCCGCATTACCAAGAAAACGCGCCTTGCAAAGGAATGCGCTGGCGAAAATCAGAACTGGAGGCTGTGTTGCTCCCCAGCTATCGTACTCAGCTCTTGCTTCTTGACGATCTAGCGCTAACTATGGATAAAAACCCGGAGGATGCCGTGGCTGAATGTGCTAAGGATATGGAGCGGCTCGAAGAAAGAATGACTAGCTGTGAAAAGGAGAAGATCGCGCTATATGAAGCATATCGTGACGGTGAGTTGGATCGTGACGCCTACCGGCAGAAGAAACAGCTTATAAATGACAGGCGGTTAGGTTTGGAAAACGACTACGATAAAACTGCAAAACGGTATGCAGAATGTAGAGCAGATTGTGAAACTGCCGATTCCATGAAAGACCGAATCCGTGAGGAACTGGCCGCCGGAGAGCTTCGGGATGAACTGCTCCTTCAGCAGATGTATCGATCGCTTGACCGCGTAGTGGTCGGACATAATGAGATTGAGATCCACTGGCAGTTTGAAGACATCTTCAAGCACTTTAAAGCGGTATCTTTACCAGAGAAGGCGGCGAAATCCGTGTCTTATAGGTAATCGCAGCCACGATGGTATATGGGAATACCACAGATTTGGCCTTTTCAGAAGAAAAATATGTTTGTCCTAGCTTGACACATTCGGACGACCTGGGGCGCGTGGTGATCCCCAAGGAGATCCGCCGGACTCTGCATATCCGGGAGAGCGACCCGCTGGAGATATTCACAAACAACGACGGCGAGGTCATATTCAAAAAGTATTCCCCCATGGGCGAGCTGAGCTCCTTCGCGGGCCAGCTTTGCGAGACCATGCACAAGACCACCAATCAGATCACGGTCATCACGGATCGGGACAGCATCATCTCCGTGTCCGGGGCGCCCCGGCGGGAGCTCAGCGAGAAGCGCATCAGCGGCGAGCTCAGCGAGGTCATGGAGGGCCGCCAGGCCTATTGCCGCCAGGAGGGGGACAAGGCGCTGCCCGTGGCAGAGGGGGTCAGCGAATACAGCGTAGCCATTGCGGTGCCCATCCTCTCCGAAGGGGACGTGATGGGCTGCGTGGTATTTCTCAGCGGCAACGGCAGCGCACCCGCCGGCGAGGTGGAAAACAAGCTGGCCCTGACCGTAGCGGGATTCCTGGGCAAGCAGATGGAATCCTGACGTCGGAACATGTGGGAGTGCCGGCTGTCCGCACAAGCGCGGATGCCCAAAGGATCCCAATCGAAGGAAACCGCCCGTGACCGATGAACCATCGGCCACGGGCGGTTTTGCCTGCCTTCCGGTTACTCCCCGGGCAGGATACCGCTGCCCGCCAACTCCCGAAGCGCCAGCTCCCGCTGGGAAAGCTTCTCCGTCTTCGTGAACTCTGCGGGCGAATAAGCGAGGCCGCGGAACAACAGCGAGCGATAGACCCCGCCTCCCAGCCCGTCAAAGGCCTCTGCCGCAGCAAGAGCTTTCCGCGCATAGGCCTGCTGCGCATCCGCATCCGCAGCGGACGCCGCCAGCGCCACATAGGCCCTGACGAGGCAAGGGCCAAACAATCCGGAATCCCCCTCCTCAAACAGCAGCTCCATCAGCCGCGGCAGCTTTTCCAGGACCGCACGACGCTCCTCCGGGCTCCGCCCGGGCAGCGCCGCCGAAGCAAAAACGAGCTTCTGCAGGATATCCGCATGGTCGGAGATCGCGTACGACAGGTGTTCCCGCAGCTCTTCGCCCTCCAGCACCTCCAATGCGCAGAGGTCGATGGCCGACCAAACGCTGGGCAGCCTGTCCAGCCACTGCCGCGCCTGCTCCGGCTGCCCCAGCAGCTTGCAGCAGAGGGCACAGGTGCGATAGCAGCGGCAGCGCTCCTCCAGATCCTCCGTCATGCGGGAAAAACGCTCCGCCACGGCCAGCGCTTCGTTCAGATACGCCCGGCCCTTCGGCCCCTCCGTATTCCGCCCCATCAGACAGGCGTCGTTCATCAGGTCGCTCATGGCCCGATGCTCATTGGGAAAACGGGCGTACAGCGAGCGGGAGAGCTCATAGGCCGCGGCGGTATCGCCCCGATGATGGGCCGACTGATGCGCCTCCCCGTATTTCTCCAGCAGCGCCTGCCGCACCTGCTCGTCCGCGCCCAGCAGGGCGTCCACGCTGACGCCGTAAAAGGAGGCCAGCCGGGGCAGAAAGGCAATATCCGGCCAGGTGATGCCGTTTTCCCACCGGCTGACGGACTGCTTGGAGACGTCCAGCAGTTCCGCCGCCTGCTCCTGGGTGAGCCCCTTGCCGCAGCGCAGGGCCCGCAGATTCGCGCCGAAATCAAAATCCATACTTATCGCTCCTTTCATGATGCTGCGAGCGCTCACATCCTGAACACAGTATAGGCGCCGGGGAGAGTCAGGCACAAGCGCGCAGACCGGGACCGGGGCGGCAAAAAACGAGACAGAGAATAAAACATGCTCCCGGCCGGATGGCCGGGAGCATATCGTATTTGTTCGGAATCACCGCACCGCCGCGGCCAGGATCAGCCCCGCCGCCAAAAACAGAACGCCCACGGCGATGAAAGCCATGAAGCCCCAGGACCGGCGGCTCCGCTCCTCCTTCTTGGCGGAGGCGTAGGCATAGAGGTCCTCATACCGCCGCCGGCTGCGGAAGGTGCTGAAGGCATATCCCACGGTGTCAAAGGCGCCCAGGCGCGCCACCAGGCCCAGCAGGCCCAGCAGGATCAGCACGCCTCCCGCCGTCTCCAGGGCGTCGGCCCAGAAGAGGGGCAGCGTCCCCCCCAGGGACCAGAGCCGCAGACCGGTGAGCAGCGCCCCCAGGCCCAGGGCGATCAGGTATCCCCTGGGGGAGTGGAGGAAAAGGCGACGCACTAGGCTCATATCACTTCTCAAGCGACGCCCGATAGGCCTTCAATTCCGAATCGCTGCAATAGACGAAGTGGCCGGGCAGGACTTCCTGCAGGGCGGGCATATCCCCCTCCACATAATTGTGGGCGGTGGCGGGGTCATAGAGGATGCGCTTCCGCTTCCGCTCGGAGCGGGGGTTGGGCTTGGGTATGGCGGAGAGCAGGGCCCGGGTATAGGGGTGCAGGGGATGGGCGAACAGCTCGTCGCTGGAGGCCTTTTCCACCACCTTGCCGTAGTACATGACCACGATGGTATCGCAGAAATACTTGACCACGCTCAGGTCGTGGGCGATGAAGATGATGGAGAGGTTCAGCTCCTTCTTCAGATCGTTCAGCAGGTTGATGATCTGGGCCCGGATGGAGACGTCCAGAGCGGAGATGGGCTCGTCGCAGATGAGCAGCTTGGGGTTCATGATGAGGGCCCGGGCGATGCCGATGCGCTGCCGCTGGCCGCCGGAGAACTCGTGGGGATAGCGGGAGGCATGCTCCTCCACCAGGCCCACGGTCTTCAGCATCTCCACCACTTTCTTGTGGTTTTCTTCCTTGTTGCGGAAGCCCTGGATGCGCAGACCCTCCTGGATGATATCCTCCACGGTCATGCGGGGGTCCAGGGAGTCGATGGGGTCCTGGAAGATCATCTGGATCTCGTTCATGAGCTTGCGGCTCACATGGGCGTTGTCGTATTTGATCTGGCGGATCTTTTCCTTCTGCTGGGCGTGGATGCGCTCCACCTTCTGCTGGAGGGCCTGGATCTCCGCCTCATGGCCCGGCTCCTTTTTCAGCTCCTCGATGCGCTGATTGGCCCGGATGCGGGACCACTTGATCTCCTTCTTGTTCCACCGGCTGCCCGCGTTGATGCGGACGCCCCGGTAGTACACGGAGCCGGAGGTGATGTCATAGAGCCGGAGGATGCAGCGGCCCGTGGTGGTCTTGCCGCAGCCGCTCTCGCCCACGATGCCCAGACATTCCCCTTCCCGGAGGTCGAAGGACACGTTGGAGACGGCCTTCAGCTTCGTCCGGTTGGGTCCCTTGCCGTAGAAGAAAAACTGCTTCAGATGCCGCACGGACAGCAGGATGCCCTGCTCCCGCAGCTCCGGCTTCTGCTTCACGCCGGGGTTGACCTTGTACTGCTGGTTGAAGGCAGCCAGGGCCTCGTTGTCCACCACAAAGGGAGCCTGGTCCTCATGGTCGTCGGGCAGGTAATACTGCCGCTCCATATCCTCCTTGGCTTCCTTCATGACGGGCAGCTCATCGTTGATCTCCTGGGAGGCGTCGATGGGTAGATCATTCTTCGTGCTCATGGCTGTCCTCCTCCAGTGAGATGCGGATACGCTCCTTCACGATCCTGGGCATTTCCACCGCCGGCGCGTTGGGATGGAGCAGCCAGGTGGCGGCGTAGTGGGTATCGCTGACCTTGAAATAGGGCGGCTGTTCCCGGTAGTCGATGTTCATGGCGTATTTGCTGCGGGCCGCGAAGGCGTCTCCCGCGGGGGGATAGATCATGTTGGGCGGGGTGCCGGGGATGGCCTCCAGCTTTTCCTTGCTGTCCACGTCGGGGATGCTGCTGAGCAGGGCCCAGGTGTAAGGGTGCCGGGGGTCGTAGAAGATCTCGTCGGAAGTGCCGTATTCCACGATCTTGCCCGCGTACATCACCGCCACCCGGTCGGCCATGTTGGCCACCACGCCCAGGTCGTGGGTGATGAAGATGCAGCTGAGGTTCCGTTCCGCCTTGATGCGGTTGATGAGCTCCAGGATCTGGGCCTGGATGGTCACGTCCAGGGCGGTGGTGGGCTCGTCACAAATAAGGATCTCGGGGGATACGGTGAGGGCGATGGCGATGACGATGCGCTGCCGCATGCCGCCGGAGAACTCGAAGGGATACTGGTTGTAGCGCTTCTCCGGCTCGGGGATGCCCACCTCCCGCATGATCTCCAGGGCGCGGCGCTTGGCCTCCGCCTTGGTGATGCTGAGCTGGTTCATGAAGTTGGTCTTTTCCTCTTCCAGCTCCTTTTGCAGCTGTTCCTTCTGCTCGCCGGAGGCGTTTTTCAGCTTTTCCCTGATCCGGGCTTCCTTTTCCTTGTGCTCGGCGGTGACCTTGGCCTTGTATTCCTTGACCTTGGCCTTGGCTTCCGTGGATTTCTTATCCAGCACTTCCTTCAGGGTCCTGGCCTGGGCCATATACTCCGCCTTGGTGTTCTGGGCGAAGAGCTTGAACTCGGCCTTTTTCTGCTTGATGTCGGCCTTGTCCGCCGCCGTGAGCTTTCCCTTCTTGGAAAGCTCGGAAATATAGCTTTCCAGCTTCTTTTCCTCGGTGTCAATTTGGATGTTCATCTTCGCCAGGGTGTTCTTATAGCGGATCAGGTCGTCGCTGATGAGGTCGTTATACATCAGCTTCAGCTTGTCGGAGTTGATGAGGGTGGCTTCGGTGATCTGCTTGCCGATCTTGACGATGGGGTTCAGGGAGCTGAGGGGGTCCTGGAAGATCATGCCGATCTTGTGGCCCCGGATCTTGTAGAATTCCTCCTCGGAGACTTCCAGCAGGTTTTCGCCCCGGTACATGATGTTGCCGCCGGCGATAATGGCGTTGTTGGCCAGGATGCCCATGATGGCCTTGCTGGTGACGCTCTTGCCGGAGCCGGATTCGCCCACGATGCAGAGGGTCTCGCCCTGCTTGAGGTCGAAGGACACGTCCCGCACCGCCTGGACCAGCCCGTTGTCCGTCTTGAAGTTGATGACCAGGTTGTTGACGGATAATACCGTTGCTTTCTCCGCCATGTCATTCACTTCCTTTCAGGGACGGATTGAAGGCGTCCCGCAGGCCGTTGCCGAAGAGGTTGAAGGAAATCATCATGAGGGCCATGACGATGGCGGGGAAGATGACCAGGTTGGGATAGATGGCAAGGTACTGCTGGTTTGAAGACATCATGACGCCGAAGGACTGCTTGCCCTGGAGGCCCAGGTTCAGGTAGGCCAAGGTAGCCTCGGAGAAGATGGTGGTGGGGATCATCAGGACGCTGCTGGTGATGATGGTGCCCATGGAGTTGGGCAGGATGTGCTTCATAATGAGCCGCATGTCCGAGGAGCCCAGGGTCCGGGAGGCCAGGACGTATTCCCTGCCCTTGAAGCGGTAGAACTGGGTCCTCGTCCGGGCGGCGGTGCTCATCCACCCCGTCAGGCACAGGGCCAGGAAGAAGGTGAAGAAGTTGTTGCCCAGGTGGAGGATGCACAGGGTCATGACCACGATCCAGGGCACGCCGCCCAGAATGTCGCAGAAGCGCTCCATGAACAGGTCCACGTTGCCGCCGAAGTAGCCGGAGACGGAGCCCCAGATGAGGCCGAAGGAGAAGCAGAAGGCCGCCGTGCAGATGCCCAGGATCAGGCTGGTGCGCAGCCCGGCGAAGGCCCGCTTGAACAGGTCGAAGCCGGAGACGTCGGTGCCCAGGATGAATTTCGGCATCTTGTCGTAGCCCAGCTTCCGGTAGTTCCAGCTGCGGCCTGTGATGCTGCTCAGCTTTTTGGTGACGCTGAGGACGGTCTGGGAATCCACCTCGTCCAGGGGGCAGTCGTCGGACAGCTTCACGAAGCTCTCGGGCCCCACCTTATGGTCGTACTGGCACCAGCCCTTGTCGATCCAGTCCTTCAGCTCCGTGGCGGAGTAAGTGATCAGGTCGGCGTTGCCGTAGACCAGCATATAGGTGTCTATGACATAGTTGCAGTAGAAGATCTCGCTGTTGTGGATGCCCTTGCGCCCGGAGCAGGACCAGTAGCCCAGGCTGGCGCTGTCGCCGATGTTCACCATGGTGGTGGCGTCGTCGAAGCTGATCTCCGCCAGCTCCTCCAGGTTGTCCGCCTTCTCCCCGGCGGAGAGGACTACGCTCTCCAGCAGGATATAGCGGAAGGAGTCCGCCGTGCCCCGCAGGTCAAAGACGATCTGGCCCTTCACGCTGCCCAGTCCCAGCTCCTCCAGCGCGGCGCTGATGTCGAAGGACACGGGGCTGTAATCCCGGCAGAAATCCCGGATCATGATCCGTTCGTCCTCCCCCTCGCCATAGCGCAGGTAGAGGGAATACTCACCCAGCCTGGAATCGGCCACGCCCTCCTCGTCGGAGAATACCACGTCCAGCTTGTAGCCGCCGGTGCGGGTGAAGGTGGTGTTCTTGGATTGCAGGAAGGCGTCCTTCCCCTCCACCGCCGCGTCCGTGGCGAAGACGATCACGCCGCCCCTGCCATAGGGACTGGCCGCGTCGATGAAGGTGGGCTCCGTGTCCACGGTGAGGGAAATGAGGGACTGCTTGATGGATGCGGGAGAATAGCGGTCCGAGAGGGCGGGCACCTCGTTCACCGTATCATAGACGATGTGGGTCTTGCTCCGGGTGCCGTCCCAGAAGCCGGTGCCGGCTTCAAAGAGCTTGGGGGCCAGGAAGCCCTCGGTCGTGCTGACGGTGGTGATATTGTGGGGGGAGAGGAGGGGCACCAGGATGGCCAGAGCGATGAGGATGGCCAGGATGATGGCCGCCGCCACGCTGGACTTGTTTTTGCAGAAGCGGCGGACGGCGTCCCGGAAGAAGGTGGTGGGCTTGGTGTCCAGCTTGGTGTCCATGATGCGCTTGTCCGCCTGGATGAGCTGGAAATCGTCGTCCCGGAACTGGATGTTCTTTTCTTCGTATCGGGCCATTATTTCTTCGCCCCCATTCTGATCCGAGGATCGATGAAGCCGTAGCTCAGGTCCAGCACCACCCCGGCCAGGAGGCTGATGGTGGTGAAGATGGCCATGTCCACGAACAGGATGTCATAGTCCTTGTAGTTCAGGGAGAGGATGAAGAGCTTGCCGATGCCGGGGATGCCGTAGAGGGATTCCAGGATCATGCTGCCCCCCAGGATGCCGATGAACTCGGAGAGTATGGAGGGGAAGATGGGCACCATGGCGTTTTTCAGGGCGTGGCGCACGATGGCCTGCCGCCGGGTCAGGCCCTTGGTGCGGGCGAGCAGCAGATAGTCGCTCTCCATGACCTCGCAGAGCTCGGCGCGGGTGAAGCGGCAGTAGCCGCAGATGGAGCCGAAGGAGAGGCAGAAGACCGGAATGATATATCCCTTCACCTTCGCCGCCAGGGGCGCCGTGTCCGCGGGCCAGCTGGAGGGCAGCCAGCCCAGGTTATAGCAGAAGATGCGGAGGACGAAGGAGATCAAAACAAAACTCGGTATGGAGATGAACACCATGACCATGGTGGAAATGATGTGGTCGGTCATGCTGTTTTTCTTCAGTGCTGCCCAGATCCCCAGGAGGATGCCCACGGGGACCGAGAAGATCACCGAGATGATATTCAATCGGATGGAGTAGCCGATCCGGGACATGATGATGACCGAAGCGGCCACGTTGGGCTGGAAGGTCTTGCTGCAGCCCCAGTCCCATTTCGTGATGATGTTCTTCAGCCAATTCACATACTGTTCCATCACGGGGACCAGGTAATAGTAATTGGAAATGCCCTTCACCGCGGGAGAGCGGTAAAGGTATTCCCCGTACTGGGGCATCTGATGGTCAAAGCGGTATACATAGCCCAGGTTATACTGCTTGTCAAAGTAGGCGATCTGCTGGGTATCGCCGCCGATGGGCCGCTCAAAGGGGAGCAGCTTCACCAGAATAAAGGTCAGGGAAAGGATGATAAATGCTGTGACGATGGCAAGCCCCAGCCTCTTCAGGACGTATTTTCCCATGTTGAACCCCTTTCTCTCCAGAGTCATGATTGCGCAGGAAATGCGCGAAGTGAAGGGGATCGGGGATCCCCTTCACTTGCGGACAGAAAGGCTTGCCGTTAATTACTCGACTTCAAAGGCGTCTTCCACGCTCTCGTAAGCGGAGGAAGCGCTTCCGTCGAAGTCCAGATCGTAGTAGAGGTCGAAGCCGGTGTAGCCGGTGGGCTCCTCGGAGGTGCCGCTGCCGGTGGCGTAGTCGGCGGCCAGCTCGGCGGGCACGGTGAAGGTCACCACGATGGTGCCGAACTCGGTCTCCTCCTGGGTGAATTCCACGGGGCTCTCGTCATAGTTCTGATCGCCGTTGTAGTAGCGCTCGTAGTTGCAGCACTCGATGTCGGTGGCGGTGAATACGGTGATGTCGGGCAGGGCCTCGGTGATCACGAAGGAGCCGGTGTAGCTGCCGTCCTCGTTCTTCACGATGGGATTGTAGTCGATGTTCAGGATGGACTTGTTCTGGCCGCCGTTGACGATGGCCTTGGAGTTGACGGCGTTGTACAGCGCGTCGAAGGCCCAGGCCTTGCCGTCATAGACGATGGGGTAGACGGTGGGATCGTTGGTGTCCACGCCCCAGTTCAGGGTGAAGCTGTGGCTGATGGCCTGGTCGCTGGACAGGACGTTCACAAAGCCGATGGGGTCAAGGCTGTTGCCGCTGATGGAGCCGAAGCCGATGTCGAACTGGCCGACCATCATCTTGTTGTAGTACACGTCGCTCCAGGCGTTGCCCACCCAGAAGTCGGCGCTGAGCTGATACACACCGCCGCATACGGAGTCGTCGTTGAAGGCGGTCTCAAAGAAGTTCTTGATCTCGTTGTGGTAGGATTCCTCATGGGTGGGGTACATCCAGGCCAGCTCGATGTGCAGCACGGTGGGGGCTTCCTTGGTACCCGGGGTGATGGCGCCTTCGGCCTCCAGCTCGGTCAGAGCCAGACGGAAGTAATCGCGGGCCAGCTCCAGGGAGTAGCCGTAGCCGTCGGTGTCCGCCAGCAGGGTCTCCACGGCCTTCTTGTGAGGCTCGGTGGTGG
>JAEEGJ010011542.1_pt1 | contig 22375 bp, 14 predicted proteins | sample 8958761 | NCBI WGS metagenome assembly JAEEGJ01 (sample SAMN16246546, study PRJNA631951) | gut metagenome | biome: gut microbiome; feature: rumen; material: RS-attached | host: Bos | place: Iran: Karaj | collected 2018-10 | reverse complement strand
GCTAATTCTGACGGTGTAAAGATATTTTTTAAGGTTGTACATGATCAGGACACTTTAAAAAAGAGATATAAATCACTAGCTAAGATATATCATCCAGATAATATGAGCGGTGATAAAGATATACTGTTGGCAATTAATACAGAGTACGAGAGATTATTAAGATTTTATCTTGATGTATAATGCTTAACTAAAAGCAAGACTTAATATTATTAGGTCTTGCTTTATTTAGTTGTATCTAACTTTTTGGGGTTGTATAATTACATCATTGTACGTAAATGTTAGGAGGAAGAACATGTTTAAAATTAATGAAAACTATTTAAAGCTCCCAGGAAGTTACCTTTTTTCAACTATTGCTAAGAAGGTTAATGCATATCAGAATGCTAATCCAGACAAAGAAATAATTAGACTTGGTATCGGTGATGTAACATTACCATTATCACCAGTTGTTATTGATACTCTTCATTCGGCGGTTGATGAGATGGCTCATAAGGAGACATTTAAGGGTTATGCTCCAGATTTAGGATATGAATTCTTAAGAAATGCAATTGCAGATTTTGATTATAAGAGACGTGGTGCAGATATTAATGCAGATGAAATCTTTGTATCTGATGGTGCTAAGTCAGACTCAGGTAATATTGGTGACATTTTCTCTGTAGATAATAAGATTGCAGTTTGTGATCCAGTTTATCCAGTATATGTTGATACTAATGCTATGGCAGGTAGAACAGGTGATTATCTTCCAGATCTTGGCAAGTGGTCTAACGTTATTTATATGCCATGTACAGCCGAGACTAATTTCGCCCCTGATTTACCAAAGGAAACACCTGATATTATCTATCTTTGCTTCCCTAATAACCCTACAGGTTCTACAATTACTAAGTCAGAGCTTCAAAGATGGGTTGACTATGCTAATAAGGTTGGCGCAGTAATTATCTATGATGCAGCTTATGAGGCATATATTACAGAAGAGGATGTACCACATACAATTTATGAATGTGAAGGTGCAAGAACATGTGCAATCGAGCTTAGATCTTTCTCTAAGAATGCAGGCTTTACAGGTACAAGACTTGGCTTTACAGTAATTCCTAAGGATTTAAAGAGCGGAGACGTTATGCTTCATAGCCTTTGGGCAAGAAGACATGGAACTAAGTTTAATGGTGCTCCATACATTATTCAGAAGGCTGGTGCTGCTATTTATACAGAAGAAGGCCAGAAGCAGACTAAGGAACAGATTGCTTACTACATGAATAATGCTAAGACAATCCTTACAGGCTTAAAGGAAGCTGGTTACACAGTTTCAGGTGGTGTTAATGCGCCATATATCTGGCTTAAGACTCCAGATAAGATGACAAGCTGGGAATTCTTTGATTACTTACTTGAGAATGCTAACGTTGTTGGTACTCCAGGTTCGGGCTTTGGTCCAAGTGGTGAAGGTTACTTTAGACTTACAGCATTTGGTTCTTATGAGAATACAGTTAGAGCTCTTGATAGAATTAAGGCTTTATAATAAAACTATATATGGATTTACAATGTGAATCTTTTGTGAAAAAAGCGCAAGATAAGGTGGATTTCCTTGTCTTGCCTTTTTCTTTTTCTTATAATCAAATTGTGAGAAATAAAAAATTAAATGGGAGATTTTTTCATGAAGGTTAAAAATTTTAAATCCACTACTTATGAAAAAACAGTAGCTTATTTGCTAACTGGGGTTTTATTTTTCACTAGCCTCGTATCATTAATTCTTCTTAATTTAACTAATACTTATGCAGCAGAAGAAACTAATTTAGAGGCAGATATTTATGTTAATCTATCAGATTTTACAATGACGGTAGATGGGAATACTAATGAAATTAAAACATATACACTAGAAGATTATGACACATTTTTAGAAGATTATAATAACAATAACTTAGCAGATATTTATATTACTGAATTTCTCTTTGATGGAGTCTCAACAGTTTATAAAATGTCTCTAAGTGACGATTTAACAGCAATTGAGGACAATGATCTGATAGAAGCAAATGTCATAAATATTAATACAGTAGCTAATATAGAATTCTCAGGAACAGCCAAAAAGACAACAATAGCTGTAAACACCAACGACAAAGAGGGCGATATTAACCTAATGCTTAATAACGTCACTCTTACATCAAAGAACACCCTTCCAGCAATTTTTGCATATAACAAGGATACAAGTTATGATGCGGCCAAGGTTACAATTTACTCTATGGCAGGAACAACTAATACAATTACAGGTGGTAGATTAAAGAAGGTAAGTCTTATGGATAAGGACAATTTAGATTCCTACGCTTCTTATTCAAGTAATTATACTAATTCTGATTTATCAGCATATTACGGCATTTACAGTGCTAGTGATATTGAAAATGTATTATTTGCCACAGAAACAGCGGATAGTGAAGGTATTTCAGAAGGAGATCCACTTTACTATTATAAATATGCAGGTGCTATAAGTTCTGATATAGCTCTTTATTTTGCAGGTTCTGGAAGTTTAAGCATTACAAGTACTAAAAACGAAGGTATTGAGACAAAGGGAGATATTTATTTTGAAGGAGGAGAAGGAGATTATACAATTACAGCTTATGATGATTGTATAAATGCTTCATCTAACGGTTCGCTTATTTCAATTTCAGTTAATAGTCTTGTTTGTGACTGTGCAATTGAATATGAGACAAATGATAATGGAGAAACAGTAGCAGCTTCAGATGCAGAAGGGGATGGTATTGATTCAAACGGTAGCATTTACATTTACAATGGACTAATTATTACAAAGGGTTGCGAGCAAAGCCAAGATTCAGGTCTAGATTCTAATTCAGGAATCTATATAAATGGAGGTACAGTTTGTTCAACGGGTAATATGTTAGATGCTATAAGTGAGGAATCTAGCCAGGTTTATTTAACTCTTACTTTTAGTCAGAAGGTTGAGGCAGGTACAAGCATTGTAATTACAGATGATAATGAAAATGTAGTCATGGCCTATACAACAGATAGAGCCTACCAGTCTATAGTCTTATCTTCTAGTGATTTAGCTCTTGATACTAGTTATCATCTTTATAAAGGTGGAGAGTTAGAAGGAACAATTTTTAATGGCTACTACACTAGCGTAAGTTCATATATAACTGGCACAATGCAACAATACACTTCTACATCTAGTAATTCTTTTGCGGCTGGAATGCCAAATAGAGAAGAAACAATAGGGGGGATGCCCGTAAATACTGATTCAACTAACGAAATCCCAACTAGAGAAACTCTAATTGAGGAAACACCAACAGGCGAAGTGCCAACAGGCGAAATGCCAACCGGCGAAAAACCAACAGGCGAAGTGACAACAGGCGAAATGCCAACAGGTGAAGTGCCAACTGGTGAAATGTCAAACCTTGACTTTGGTCAGAGTGCAAATGAGATAACTACACAGCAGGCAGGCTCTACAGATTTTGTAATTACAAGCTCAAGTCATTCTTTTTCAGGTATTTCAGATGCAGTTTTAGTAACTGTAGCAGATTCAGAAACGACTGATCTAGCAGCAGATGAGGATGATATGGACTCTACAGAAGAAACTACAAGTGAGACTTCTAAGGAGGCTACAGCAGGAACATTAGTAGATTCCTCAGAGGTGGCAGCAGATACAGATGATGTTGAGACTGGCGATAATGCTCAAATTATTACTTATATTGTAATTATCGCTTTCTCTTTAGTGTTAATAATTAGTATGTTTTCGATTAACGTACTATTTAAAAAATTGGATAAGGAATAAAAGCTATATAACAATGAAATAATATAATTTCTCACAAAATAAGGCTATGAATAAGGAAATTCCTAATTCATAGCCTTTATTCGTTTAGTTTAAGAAGTCTTATCTGTATCTAATATCTTAAGTATTATTGATTCTGCTCTCTTAGTTGAAGCTTTTTCAATAAATAACCATACATTTCCAATAGTTAGCTTATCCCCAGCCATTGGTATTCTATCAAGCTTTTCAAGAATAAGTCCGCCAATGGAATCATTATCCTCAGATTCAAGGTTAAGCCCAAGATAATCATTTAAATCATCAAGCTTAAAGGAAGCCTCTACTCTATAAGTCTTATTACGTATCTTATGGATGCCTTCCCTTTCCTCGGTATCATATTCATCTCTAATTTCACCAACGATTTCCTCAAGTAAGTCCTCTGTTGTAATCATACCAGCAGTTGAGCCGTATTCATCAAGGACAATTGCAATACTTGTGGAATTAAGCTGCATCTCTCTAAATAATTCGGAAGTATTCTTCTGTTCAAATGTAAAATGAACGCTTCGCATTATATTTTCAATACTAAAATCTCCATCCATAGGAGTAAGGACTAAATCCTTTATGTTTAAAATACCTACGATATTATCAGTGTCTACCTTGTAAACTGGAAGTCTAGTATATTGAGTCTCTCTAAAGAGGGTTAAAACCTCGTCATAGCTGGCCTCAATATTAACTAAAACCATGTCGATTCTTGGAATCATAACGTCCTTTGCATTAGTATCACCAAAATCGAAAAGATTATTTATAATTTTACGCTCGTCAGATTCAATAACGCCCTCTTCGTGGCTTACCTTAACGATAGTTCGTAATTCATCTTCTGTAATAGTCGTGTCTTTATCATTTTCATTGACGCCAAGTAATCTTAAAAAGACCTTAGAAATCGAATCAATGATTATAATAATTGGTGTGAAAATGTGAATCAATGCATTAATAACTGGCGCATAAATTAAAGCTAACTGCATACAATACTTGGTTGCTGCATTCTTAGGTGTAATCTCGCCAAAGATTAATACAAAAATTGTTAGAACACCAGTAGCAATACCTGTGGCATAATTACCCCACATTCTAATCGTAAATGTTGTTACTAGGGCAGAGCAGGAAATATTAACAATATTATTACCTACTAAAATCGCACTAAGCATCTTGCTTTGATTGTCTAGAATTTTACTTACTAGAATTGCTCGTTTGTTATTCTCATCCACTAGTTGTCTTAATTTGATTTTACTTACCGTTATAAATGCGGTTTCTGCCGATGAAAAGAAAGCAGATAATATAAGTAAGATAATAATTACAATTAGCTGGATCGTACTGTGAGAATCCAAAATCAAATCCTCCTAAAAAATATTTTTAATTAATTGTACTTGATATGTCAGTGCTAGTCAAGGTTTCCACCGATGTAAAGCGGACATTCGGAATCCGCTTTGCTACTTCCTCATGAACGCAGTGGCACTTTGTGCCACCTGTCAGAAGGGGCTTTAACCCCTTCTGACACTAGTAAGCTTTATACCCCCGCTTAAAGCTTACGCTTTTGAAGCGGGGGATTGCTTACACTGCGTTACAAAATAGCTTTCTCATTAGTTATTATTCATTAATCAATGATTCGTTAAATTCAAACTCTGTATCTAGGCTAATGGACTCTCTAAAGGAAATTGAGGAGTCACCATTAACTAGAATTCTTACTGCGTCGATGCCATCTAAACTACAAAGAGAATTTGTAATTGAGTAAATTGGAATTTCACTTGTAACATTTACCATTTCATCAACAAATTCGCTTGAAAGGTTAAGATAGCAAATTCCATCGATTACAGATACGCTAAGGACTCTCACATCACTTGGAAGGGTTCTATAAAAACCTGCCTGGGTTGGACCCTTTATTAAAGTCTCAATCACTAGCTTTTCTGCCGAAACATTGCTGCTATGAGAAAGAGTTCTATTGTATCTAATTAACTTGTCCCCGGATTTTGTTGCAAAATAAAGGGTAACATTAGTCCACTCAACGGAATCATCGCCGTTATTGGCATCATCTACAAAGTCAGAGGCTGTCATTACCCCAACTTCTTTATTATTCTTTACAAGATCCTCGCCATCTACATTAAATTCCACGTATTCAATGTCCTTTAGCTGAGTAATTTCCTTAACCATTGCAGCTCTATATAAAACTTCCGTATAGGAATCCATTTGATAATAACTACTATCAAAATCAAGTAAGCAATAGTCGTTTGAAATTGAAACTGTAGGATCTGTTACATAATCTGGCTTAATAACACATTCCTTCTTGTCACTGCTTTTAGTGCCCATGCAATTAATTAAAGCCTTGATTATTTCTTCATTCGAGTCAGTCTTTAACTTTGTTTCCTTCTTTATAAGTTCTACGCAACTTGTATTAGTATAATAATAAAAATAGCTGCTGCCACTAGTCTGACAAGCCACTAAATTTATTAACATAGTTGCGATTAAAATCATACCAGTTATCTTTTTCATATTGTCCCCTATCATTTAACTTCTTTTACATAGTTAATTGGAACTCTAATGGTAAATACTGTTCCCACGTCTTCTTCACTATGTAACTTAATTGTTCCATGATGCATAAGAATAATATTTTTGACAATTGATAGACCAAGTCCTGTACCACCTGTCTGTCTTGATCTAGCCTTATCGACTCTATAAAATCTATCAAACACCTTGTCTTGGCTCTCCTTTGGAATTCCCATACCTGAATCCTCCACCTTTATATAGAAGTATTGGTGATCGGCGTTAAGGGAAACATGAACCCAGCCATTACTCTCATTATATTTAATAGCATTCTCTACTAAATTCGTAATAACTCTAGTCATCTTCACTTCATCAATGTTGGCAATTACTGGTCTAAAGCTTTCAAATAAGACGTCAATATTCTTCTTTTTAGCAATAGGCTGAAGTCTTCTTAAAACCAGTTCTAACATTTCATTCATGTTAACTGCTGTAATATTAAGTGCTGAAGCTGACTTATCCATTCTAACTAGTGCTAATAAATCATCAATAATCTTACTTTCTCTATCAATCTCAGTAACAATATCCGCCATAAATTCCTTATAAACTTCAATTGGGAAATCCTCTCCTGTATTAAGAGAATCCGCTAAAACCTTGATTGAAGTAATAGGTGTCTTTAATTCATGAGATACATTTGACACAAACTCACTCCTTGAATCATCCACCTTACTAGCCGCATCCAAAATCTTATTAAAATCACTAGCAAATCTTTTATATTCTGTTAATTTGCCCTCTGGCAAACGTCTATCTGTATGACCTTGAGCAATATCTGCCACAAGATCTAACTTTTTATTTAGCTTTTTATAAATCAAATGGAAGTTAATAAATAAAATCACAAGCATAACAGTTACAAGAATAATATGAAGAGCAAAATCAATGTCATCCACATATTCAAATACATCTGCAACCTCTGATTCATCTAGGTCACCTATTAAAACCGCAATTAATTCATCACTAGAATTATATACAGGAGTGGCTGTTTCTACCTTACCGTTCTCCTTGTCAAATTCCGATATTGTCTTTTCATTTTGAAAAATCTGAAGAATCTTAGAATTAATCAAAGTCTTAGAAGTATCCGTTCCATAGGTATCCCAAGTAACTTCTAAGTTAGAATTTACAAGTCTAAGTCTAACATTTCCAATGGCTGAAGCTACATTAAGCCTATTATTCATACCACTTTCAACTGCATCTTCTAAACTAGCATAATTAGAGTATTCTGCCGCTGCAATTACTGTAGTATTCTGCAGGTTGGAAATATATTTATCTACCAAAGCATCATAATATGCCTTATCAATTACAAAAGTAGCCAAAAATAGGGTTCCGCAAGAAATAAGGCTTATGAAAATGTATTCGATAACCGACAATCGTTTAAAAAAGGCAACTAACCTTTTCCTTATTTTTGTAATACTTATTTTCTTTCTTTTTCTTCTTATCTTCACCATATATATACCACTTACTATTAGACATTAAAATAATAACCCACGCCCCACTTTGTATGTACATACTGTGGATCTGATGGATTCTTTTCAATCTTTTCTCTTAGTCTTCTAACATGGACATCTACAGTTCTTGCATCTCCTGGGTAATCACTTCCCCAAACCTTCTTTAATAGGCTATCACGGGAGTAAACCTTAGTTGGGTTTGAAGCAAGAATTTCAAGTAAATCAAACTCCTTAGCAGTAAGATAGATTTCCTTATTCTCAATAAAGAGATTACGTCCATCAATATCAATCTTCATATCTCCTGCAGTAATAAGGTTTGACTTTTTCTCTTCCTGGCTCTTAGACTTATTTCTTCTAAGAATAGCCTTCATTCTAGCCTTAACCTCTAATATATTAAAAGGCTTTGTTATATAATCATCAGCCCCGTATTCAAGACCTAAAATCTTATCCATGTCATTGCCCTTAGCTGTTAACATAATAATTGGTACATCTGAAAATTCACGTATCTGCTGACAAACTTCAAGTCCATCCATCTTCGGAAGCATAATATCAAGTAAAATAATATCGTAATTATTCTCTTTGGCTAAATTAAGCGCTTCTTCCCCGTCATAAGCCACATCAACAGTCTTATAATCCTGAAGAAGACTAAACTTTAATCCCTTTACAATCAACTTTTCATCATCTACTACTAAAACCTTGTCAGCCATACCAAATCTCCTACTATTTTATTTTAAACACAAATAAAATCTTTGATTTTATCAAACGCTTGCTCTTTAATCCCAGATATATTCTTAATATCCTCAATAGATTTAAAGGCGCCCTTTTCCTTTCTATAGGAAATAATCGCCTCAGCCTTTGATTCTCCAATGCCTTTAAGAGTCATAAGTTCTTCTTTAGTTGCGCTATTAATGTTCACCTTCTTAGATTTTTCATTAGAAAAACCATTAGATGATTCCCCCGTCTCACTAAAAGAATACTCTGACCCTTCTTCATTAATATTAGGAATATATATCTTTAATCCATCAGATAACTTATCTGCTAGATTTAAATTCGTTAAATTTGAGTCTTCAAGAGCACCGCCTGCTAAATTAATAGCGTCAATCACTCTATCGCCATTATTACATTCATAAACCCCAGGATTTTGCACCTCCCCACAGACGTATACGTAAATCTTACTAGTCTCCTCTGTCTGTGTTTGAGAAAATGTTACAAATTCCGTGCTTTCCTCTACATCGTTTTGAATGTCATTATTATTTATGTTTAATTTATCAAAATCCCTGCTAAAAATGTAAATTATTCCAAGGACAACTATCACAATGCCCATAATTACATATCTTAGCCAATATCTATATTTATTATATATTTTTAAAAGTTTCATTTATACGCTCCTTTAATTTACATAAAGGTCCCTCTGCGTACAAATAATATTTTACAAAAATGTTACAAAATTTACAAGACAATATTACAGAATAATTTGTATATAATCCTTATATTTATTTACACTAATTGCTCTTTTTGTTAAAATAGTAAGAGTATTACAGTCGTTTAGGGGATTTTGACTTTAATACGTCTTTTTTTGATACATTTTTATAATCCCCAAATAAATTAAACGGGGGAAGTTTAAAGTGTTAGATATAAGTCATCTTAACTTAGGAAAAACAGAGAAAAACACTTTGAATCAAGAACATGATTCATCAAGAGAAACTAAATCTAATATAAAAACAAGAAAGAAAAAGCGATTTAGACTACTTGAAGAAAGCACAGGTCTTGTGCCTTCAGGAAATATAACTTACATTGTAGCTTTTGTATTGCCACTGATAATGTATATTGCTCTTTACTATATTAAAGAGATTTATCCCTTTGGCAATAATGTCTACTTAAGATCAGATTGTTATCATCAATATGCCCCATTCTTCTCAGAACTATGGGAAAAGATTAAATCTGGTGACTCTTTGTGGTATTCTTGGGATATTGGTATGGGAACTAACTTCATATCCTTATTTGCTTACTATTTAGCAAGCCCAGTGAATTTTATTATTGCATTTTTCCCACAAAAATTCATACCAGTTGTAATGGACTACATTATTGCAACAAAGCTTTCAATAGCCAGCCTTGCAATTGTTTTCTACATTTCAAAGCACTTTAACACTAAGAAGTTAAGCATTGTACCTTTCGGTATTTTCTATGCTTTTAGTGGATTTTTAGCAGCTTATAGCTGGAATATTATGTGGCTTGATTGCATCATTTTATTCCCACTAATCATTCTTGGTCTTGAAAGATTGGTAAATCAAAATAAGGGCATTTTTTACTGCATTATGCTTGGCCTTTGCATTTACACAAACTACTACATTTCCATTATGGTTTGTATTAGCGTGGTTTTATACTTTATCGTGCTCATTATTTGTTACGAGGGCGAGAAGTCATTTTATGCATATTTTAAGAAAATGTATAGCTTTGCCTTCTATTCTCTCCTAGCCGGAGGACTAGCAGCAATTCTACTCCTTCCTGAGATTTATACATTTTCCTTATCCGCTTCAAGTAATTCGACCTTCCCATCAACTTGGTCAAACTACTTTAGCATAATCAAGGAATTTACAAGACATTTAATTAATATTCCAGTGCACACAGCCCTAGAACATCATCCTAATATTTACTGCGGAGTGGCAATCCTTATATTCCTTCCACTCTACGTTATTTCAAAACAGGTTAAGCCTAAGGAAAAGATTACAAAGATGGCCCTATTACTCATCTTTTTAATTTCCTTTAACCTAAATATTCCAAACTACATTTGGCATGGTTTCCACTATCCAAACAGTTTGCCAGCACGTCAGTCCTTTATTTACATTTTCTTTGTATTAATTATTTGCTTTGAGGCCTTTAAAAATATAAAGAACTTCACTAATAAAGAACTTGCCCTTGCTTTCTGGATAAGTATGGGCTTCCTAGTAATTGTTGAGCAGCTCTTTGTATCCGATGAAACCTATGATTTTAAGACAGTTTATATAAGTGGCGCCTTTATTTTACTCTACGCCCTTTTAATCTATCTAAAGCGAAACAAGAAGTTTAAGAGCCCGATTTTACTAATTGCTTGCTATTCCCTTTGTATCATTGAGGCAACTATAAACATGGATAATACAGGCCTTGGCACAACATCCCTTTCATCTTATCAGATTGATTTTGATGCTGTTGAAAATGTTACAGAAGAAGTTGCAAGTCAAGATGATACATTTTACAGAATGGACAAGGTGGTTGGTGCTAGAACTAAAAACGATGGTGCTTGGCATAATTACCATTCCATCTCAAACTTCTCTTCCACAAGTAATGCTGGAATGTCAAAGCTCTTTGGCTTCCTTGGAATTGAAAGTTCCACAAACGCTTATGGTTACAACGGTTCAACACTAGTTACTAACTCACTTTTCTCAGTTAAGTACCTAATTAGCAATAAGATTCTAAACGAAGGACCTTTGATTAGCTATGTAACTGGCAACAACGGTGAGTTCATTTATAAGAATGAAAATGTACTTCCTGTAGGATACTTAATTCCATCCGACGCAGAGGATAACTGGAATCCTACTAAGTCAAGCGATGGCATTGTTAATACTAATAGCTTAGTTGAGAGCTTAACTGGAATTTCAAACGTATTTACACTTACATATGAATACGGCAATGATAATTGGGTTTATTTTAATCCTGTAAAGGACGGACACCTTTACCTAATTACTAAGAATTCCGCTTGCTCATCAATACATGTAACAATTAATGATTCAACAACAAGAGATTTTACCAATATTAAGACAGGTACAATCCTTGATTTAGGCTACTACACAACTGAGGATGACATTGAGATTGAATCTGATGCTTCTATGGGCCTTGTGGTTTATACTCTTGAAGAGAGACGCTATGTATCAGCTATGGAGCAGCTAAATGAGTCAGGACTAAATGTCACAGACTATTCAAGCACAAGCATTGAAGGCACTATTGATGCTAGCGAAGATGGAAATATCCTCTTCTCAATTCCATACGATGATGGCTGGACAGTTTACATTGATGGCAAGAAGGTAGAAACAAGCGCCTTTAAGGATGCTCTACTTATGGTAAGCGTATCTGAGGGCTCACATACAGTAAGCCTTAAATACACACCAGTTAATTCAATCCTAGGAATTGTGGTAAGCATTATAAGTATTATCATTTTGATTGTTCTCTATATTATTTCAAAAAAGATTAGAAAAAAAGAGATCAAATTAGATAAGCTACCAGTATTCTTACAATCAATCATCCTAGGTGAAGATGTTAAGAAAAAGCTTATTAAAGAAAAGCTTCGTGAAGAAATCATTATTGATAATGAGGACAACGACAGCATCATAATCGATGACATTCCAGAGGAAGAATTCTTTGAAGAGTACTTCGAAGATGATCCGGATTCTGTAAAAGAGTTAGAGATATTAGATGGTGTTGAAAATGAAAACAAAGCCGTTTCTTCAAACAAAGATAAAGGAAACAAAGTTGAAGACAAGGTCGAAGACGAGGTTGAAGATAAGGTTGAAAATAAGGTTGATAAAATTGTAAGTCCAGATGATTTAGATTCACTTGATGATTTTGATAATATTTAACCTAATAATCTAAATCGGTAAATTAAATACAAAATTAAAGGGATGCCCTAGGGCATCCCTATTTTTATTCTTCTTATAATTTCTAGAAATTATCTTCTAACTTCTCCTGCTCCTCTGACCTAAAGTTTTCTAGGAAATCTAGTAAATCTCCCTTCTTTATAGGCCTTGAGAAAAAGAAGCCCTGAATCTCATCACAACCATAGCCAATAAAAGACTCTAGCTGATCTTTATTCTCCACGCCCTCAACTAAAATTTTTAAATCTAGTTCCTTAAACATAGAGATTACATTTTTAATTATGGTTTGCATAACCTCATTCTTATACTCATCTACAAAAAGCTTATCAAGCTTAACAATAGTTATTGGCAGGGTTCCAAGTCTTCTAAGATTAGAATACCCCGTTCCAAAGTCATCTAGAGAAAACTTAATGCCATAATCGTTTAGCTTAATAAGATTGTTCATAACCACAGCCTGAGAATAACCAGCAATGCTTTCTGTAATTTCAAAGTTTACTTTATCTGGAGATATCTCCATACACTTCATTTTATTTATGATATTATCCGCCAAATTCACCTGAAGACATTGCTGGATTGAAAGATTAATTTCCACAAATTCAAGTCCACTTTTTACAAAATCTTCACTAGCAATAAATTTAAAAGTCTCATCTAAAACATAGTCGCCAATTCTTAGAATCGCCCCACTCTTCTCCGCTGCTCTAATAAATACCTTTGGAGATACAAAGCCATATTCCTTGTCATATAGTCTTAGCAAAGCCTCGGCACTTTTAAATTTCTTTTCCTTAACAGAATAAATTGGCTGATAATAAACCATGAAATTATCCGTTAAATAAGCCTTTTCAATGATCTTATCAATGTTTGTATTTATACTTACTTCCTTATCATTAATAATGTCCTTAGCCTCGTAAATATTTCCCATGAGCTTGCTATTATTGTAAAAGCTATTGGAAAATGTAATCAAATCCTCCACGCTAGCAATATCCTCTGGGAATACAAGACTGCAAAGGTAAGCGTTTATATTTACATTTATATGATTAAAACTAATAGGCTTTGAAAGCTCATTATCAATTAGTTTGGCTAAGGCCTTAACCCTGTTTCCATCAATACGATTAACAATAATTGCAAACTTGCCATCGTTTAAATAATAAAGAATATATCTACCCTTAATTAAGTTAGTCGAATTCTGAATCATACCTGCAGTTCTTCTAATTAAGGAATTGTAGTGCTCATAGGATAAAAGCCCCCTAAGCATTGAAGAATTCTTTAATTTAACTAGAAGTATCATTCGATTAGACTTAGTCTTTTCGTATCTTTTCGTATCAGATATAAAGGAGTTCATATTGTGAAAACCTGTAACTCCATCAATTAAAACCTCCGGCCTTTGAACCGTCTGGCTTACCAAAAGATTAACTAAAGATAGGGCAAAGGGCTCCACAACTAAATACGGGAAGAACCATTGAATTCCAATTGCAAGTACACTAATAGGATACATCAAAACAATACTATTAAAGTGTGACTGTGCATACCAATCTCTGTGTTGAATTACAAAGAAAAAGGAATAAAAGAAATTCAGACTACCAATAAAATACATTAGAAGTATATAATTTCCTCTAATATAATGTCCCATTTCATCAATTCTAAAAATCATGCCATTATAATGATTTACAATCAATAAAATAATGATAGCTAGAATTGAAAGAATATGAAAAATCCAGAAGCCATGCCTCTTAAACATAATTTGCCACAAGTCTATAATGCTAATATTATACAAAGTATATATGAAAATATTAGACAAATGAAATAGAAAATAAAGGGAATTAGGTATAAAGGCAGTCCTAATTTCAAATAAACTATTATGCATGCTCGTATCAATAGTTATAGCCCATATATCAAAAATGCAAGTTATAATTCCCCATATAGCATTAAATATAAAAAACTTATTCGATGCTCCCCTAGTCATCTTTCTATAAAAGAAAGAAAACACAATGATGGCATTTACTAAAAGCGCTGCAACATCAAAATATATAATTCTTATCATATAAGAAATCTCCTTATATATTTACCTTAAAAACTATTTTTATTATATCATTTAACATATATTTCTACAATTAATATAAAGCCTTATTCTTAGGGAAAATGCATCAAGGCAATAAAAACCAGAAACTAGCCTAGGCTAATTTCTGGTTTAAATCTTATATCTTAATCTAAAGTTTTATATAATCTTAACTTAGTTATTAGCTAAATATTCCTCATTTAACTTAATAACCTTATTCATTACCTCAGGTCCTGGTGCGCCAAGAGTAAGTCTCTTATTAACACAAGTCTCTAAGCTAATTGCCTCATAGATATCCTCATCAAATACGGGGCTAATCTTCTTATATTCTTCAAGAGAAAGGTCATCAAGTGCGATTCCCTTATCAAGGCAAAGAAGAACTAACTGGCCAACAATACCATGAGCTTCTCTAAATGGTACGCCCTTCTTAACTAAATAATCAGCGGCATCTGTAGCATTTGTAAAGCCATGCTTAGCAGAATCAGCCATTCTCTTATCATTAAACTTCATTGTATCAATCATACCCTTAAAGAGGCTGACACAGCCCTTTACAGTATCGATGGCATCAAAAGTTAATTCCTTATCTTCCTGCATATCCTTATTGTAAGCAAGAGGAATTCCCTTCATTGTTGTAAGAAGTCCCATAAGTGCTGCATAAACTCTACCTGTCTTACCTCTTACAAGCTCTGCAATATCTGGATTCTTCTTCTGTGGCATAATTGAGCTTCCTGTCGAAAATGCATCATCAAGCTCAATAAACTTATACTCATTAGAATTCCAAATAATAATTTCTTCAGAGAATCTGCTTAAATGCATCATAATAGTTGAAAGTGCTGATAAGAATTCAATTAAGTAATCTCTATCAGAAACTGAATCCATACTATTAAGTGTAGGTCCATTAAATTCTAGTAACTTAGCAGTTAACTCTCTATCTAGAGGATAAGTTGTACCAGCTAGAGCCCCTGCGCCAAGTGGACAGTAATTCATTCTCTCATAGATATCTGAAAGTCTTGATCTATCTCTTTTAAACATCTCAAAGTATGCGCCAAAGTGATGTGCTACAGTTACAGGCTGAGCTTTTTGTAAATGAGTGAAGCCTGGCATAAATGTTGTAACATTTTCCTTCATAATACGAAGAATAACCTGCATTAATTCCTTAACTTCTTCATTTACAGCTAAAATCTCATCCCTTGTATAAAGTCTCATATCAAGTGCAACCTGATCATTTCTGCTTCTACCAGTGTGAAGCTTCTTACCAGCATCACCAATTCTTTCAATAAGGTTTGCCTCCATAAATGTATGAATGTCCTCATATTCATCATCTATAACAAGCTTTCCTGCTTCGATGTCAGCTAAAATTGCCTTTAAGCCATTAACAATCTTCTCGCCTTCTTCTTCGCTAATAATCCCTGATTTAGCAAGCATAGTAGCATGTGCAATACTACCTCTGACATCTTGTTTATAAAATTTTTGGTCAAAGGAGATTGATGCATTGAAGTTATTAACTAACTCATTAGTCTCCTTTGTAAAACGACCGCCCCAAAGTTTCATTTTCATTTCCTCCTAATGTTTTAACGATTTAACTCATTAAAATGTAATCACTACTAATTTAGCAAATGTTTACTAGGATGTAAACCTCCTTTTAGGATTTAAGCTATTTAATTTTACTTCCCTTAGAATCTCTATGAGCCAACTTTAAGTTAGTAAGGTTAAGTTCCTTCTTCTTATACTCAACCGTTACCTCATCTCCATCAGTAACTAAGAAGACCTCATCAATATGATCATCCTTAGCTAACTTCATAGCACGAACACCAAGAGCATTCTTCTTCTTTTGAGGAATGTCAGTTAGAGGGAATTTTAAAATGTTACCATTAGCACTAGCAAGGCAAACGTTCTGGTTACTTTCCACAACCTCTTCCTCTACAATGCCACCCTCAAGGGTAAACTTAGAATAAATAGCAATCTTAGCATCTGTTGTATAAACGCCTACTAAGCTATCATCCTCACCAAGCTTTGTAGCCGAAACTGTCTTTTTATTAACTTCAAACTCAGAAGCATCCACAAGCTTTGCCATACCATTCTTTGTAACAAAAAGTAGCTTCTTATTCTTGATTGTTGCCTCAGAACCGAGGAAGCAAATATTTTCTCCACTACTATCGTAATTACCAACATTATCAATAGGAGTACCCTTGTCTCTAAATCTAGTATATGGTAAGTCCTTTACCTTAACCTGATGCATATTACCTGTGTCTGTGAAAATGAGAATCTTACCGGTATTCATACATGTAAAGACATACTTATTCTCTGCATGTACTGCTTCCTTATTTCTCTCATAGGCAGAAATATCAATAGTCTTAGCATAGCCAAATCTATCCATAATAAAGACTACTTCCTTCTCTTCCATCTTCTTTTCTTCATAAACAGCTTCCTTAGCATCAAGAATCTGAGTTCTTCTAGCTCTAGCATATTCCTTCTTAATTCTTAAAAGTTCAGCCTTAATTACCTTTGCCATTTCTTTTCTAGATGAAAGGATCTTCTCATATTTTTCAATCTTCTTTAAGCATTCTTCGAATTCCTTCTGAAGCTGTAAAATTTCAAGACCAATTAATCTATAAAGACGCATCTGTAAAATCTCTGTAGCCTGGCGCTCTGTAAAATCAAGCTTAGCTGCACTTGCCTTAGATTTTTCAGACTTAAAATTAATACCTTCAACATTACCGTTAACTAAGCAATCCTTAGCCTGAGCTAAATTCTTACTTCCTCTAAGGATTTCAATAATTAAATCAATAATGTCGCAGGCACGAATAAGACCTTCTTTAATCTCCTTATTGTCTCTTTCCTTTTTAAGGAGAGTTGTATATTTTCTTGTGGCAAGATCAAACTGGAAGTCTACATGATGCTTAATAACCTGCTTAAGGCTTAAAGTTTCTGGTCTTCCATTAACAATAGCAAGCATGTTAACACCAAAAGTATCTTCAAGCTTTGTCTTCTTATAAAGCATGTTCTCTAAGTTCTTGTAATCAGCGTTCTTCTTAAGTTCAAGAACGATTCTAATGCCTTCCTTAGAAGATTCATTTGAAACATCCACAATATCACTTGTCTTCTTAGTTTCAATTAAATCAAGAACATCTGAGATAAACTTAGAAATATTAGCACCAATCATTGTGTATGGAATCTCTGTAATAACTAACTTATCTCTTTCACTTCTCTTTGTGGCTGGCTCGTAAACCACCTTACCACGAAGCTTTACCTTACCCTGACCTGTTTCATAGATGTCCTCTAAGTCAGACTTATTAATTACAATACCGCCTGTAGGGAAATCTGGTCCTGGCATAATTTCTAATAATTCCTTAGTTGTAATTTCAGTGTTATCCATATAGGCACAAACTGCATCACAAACCTCAGCTAGATTGTGAGGTGGAATATTAGTTGTCATACCAACGGCAATACCATCAGCACCATTAATAAGTAAATTAGGTACTCTAACTGGTAAAACCTCTGGTTCTTTTTCTGTTTCATCGAAGTTTGGTAGGAAATCTACTACATTTTTATCAAGATCAGTTAAATACACGTCCTCTGTAAACTTCTGGAGTCTAGCCTCAGTGTATCGCATAGCAGCAGCTCCATCACCTTCAATAGAGCCAAAGTTACCATGACCATCTACTAAAGCCATTCCCTTCTTAAAATCCTGTGATAAAACTACTAATGTCTCATAAATTGAGCTATCACCATGTGGATGATATTTACCCATGGTATCACCAACAATTCTTGCTGACTTTCTATGGGGCTTATCATGTCCTAAATTTAATTGGTCCATAGCGTATAAAACTCTTCTTTGAACAGGCTTTAAACCATCTCTTGCATCTGGTAAAGCTCTTGCTGTAATTACACTCATGGAATAATCTATATAAGACTTCTGCATTATTTCAGAATACTCAGTCTTTACTATCTGTTCAGCCATATATCCTCCCGTTTAATATTCTAATTATTAATTAGAATTTATGTCTTTATTATACAAGTAATAATTTAAGCATCGATCTCAGCTTCATTGGCATGAGCATAGATAAATGCACGTCTTGGTGGTACTTCACTACCCATAAGCATAGAAGTAACCTCCGCTGCCATTCTCGCATCTTCAATTTCTACTTGTTTTAAAATTCTAGTTTCAGGATTAAGAGTTGTCTCCCAAAGCTGCTCAGGATCCATCTCACCAAGTCCCTTATATCTTTGAAGAGTAAAGCTACCTTCTTCATGATTCTTTCTATAATTTTCAAGAGCCTTGTCATCATAAAGATACATGCCTTCATCCCCAGACTTCTTCTTAGTCTTCTTTGGCACTACCTTATAAAGAGGTGGTGTTGCAATATAGACATGACCCTGATTAATAAGCTCAGGCATGAATCTATAGAAGAATGTGAGTAAAAGTGTATCAATATGAGCACCATCCACATCGGCATCAGTCATAATAATAATCTTGTCATAACGAAGCTTTGATATATCAAAGTCATTACCGTAACCCTCTAAGAAGCCACAATTAAAGGAATTAATCATAGTCTTAATTTCTGCATTAGCTAAAACCTTATCGATTGTTGCCTTCTCAACATTTAAGATCTTACCTCTAATTGGAAGGATTGCCTGAGTTCTTCTGTTTCTAGCAGACTTTGCAGAACCGCCGGCAGAATCACCCTCTACAATAAATACTTCGCACTCCTCAGGATTTCTACTTTCACAGTTAGCAAGCTTACCGTTGCTATCAATTGAGAATTTCTGCTTTGTAAGAAGATTTGTCTTAGCCTTTTCCTCAGCCTTGCGAATCTTAGCTGACTTTTCAGCACAAGCAATAACAGCCTTTAGAGCCTCTAAATTCTTATCAAAATATAACTGAACCTCGTCGTTAGTTATAGCCGATACAACTGTTGAAGCATCAGGATTATCAAGCTTAGTCTTTGTCTGGCCTTCAAATCTTGGTGCTGGATGCTTAATAGCAACAATAGCTGTCATACCATTTCTAACATCAAGACCAGTAAAGTTATTATCTTTATCCTTAAGAATTCCTAACTCTCTAGCATACTGATTAATAATCATTGTAAACTTAGTCTTAAAACCTGTAATATGTGTACCACCCTCTTGAGTGTAAATGTTATTACAGAAACCAAGTATATTTTCCTCGAATTCATTTACATACTGGAAAGCAACTTCCACTTCAATGTCATCCTGCTTATTCTTAAAATAAACAATATCACAAACAGTTTCCTTGCCTACATTTAAGTCCTTAACATAAGCTAAAATACCATCTTCTTCATGGAAAGTTTCCTCTTCAGGTTCTTCACCTCTAAGGTCCTTAAAATTAATTGTAAGTCCTGGATTTAAATATGCGATTTCATGTAATCTTGACTTGATTGAATCCGCCTTAAATCTAGTCTTTTCAAAGATTTCACCATCAGGAAGGAAAGTAACTGTTGTACCTGTATCATGCTTTCTGCAAGTACCAATCTCCTTAAGAGGAGCTACCGCCTTACCTCTTTCATATCTTTGCTTATAAACTTTACCTTCAAGTCTGATTTCAACCTCTAACCAAACTGAAAGAGCATTAACAACGGATGCACCTACACCATGTAAACCACCAGAAATCTTGTAACCGCCATCGCCAAACTTACCTCCGGCATGAAGTACAGTAAATACAACCTCAACTGCTGGAATACCAGCCTTAGGATGAATTCCTATTGGAATACCTCTACCATTATCCTTAATAGTAGCTGTACCATCTGCATTAAGACTAACTGTAATATCACTACAAAAGCCCGCTAAATGCTCATCTACAGAATTATCTACGATTTCATATATAAGATGATTAAGACCCTTAGTGCCTACTGAACCAATATACATACCAGGTCTTTTTCTAACCGCTTCTAGTCCTTCCAAAATGGAAATACTATTAGCATCATATTTCTTAGTTGCCATAAAATTTTCTCCCTTTTATTTAAAATGCAAGTCTAATTAGATAAATAAGAATTAAAAATGCTTTCAAAGTTTGATGAATAAATTGAATTAGAACGAACGCTAAGTTTTGCCCAAACTCCTGTATTAAAATCTACATAATACTTTGATTCGTACTCATTCATATACTCATTAAACTGCTCTAATTGCTTGCTTTCTAAGATTGTTGTCTTATTGACTTCAGTCTTAGTTTTATCATTATCAGAAGTACAACGAATTAGATAATAAAGTCCATTAACTTCAAAAACCTCACTCATATCACCAGTAGATAGGTTAAAGGCAATGTCTTCAAATGTCTGATCCATTTCACCCTTCTTTAATTCCATTTCATAATTGCCATCGTCATTGATTTCCTTTGCAAGGGCAAAGAAAGAGCTACCTGACTGAATGCTATTATAGGCATTCTCCACCTCTTCCTTAGAATCGCTTACAATATACTGAATATCAATAACTCTAGCATCATCATAACTTACCTCAATGTCATATTCAGAAATAATATCCTCATATAACTTATTAGCAATGGCAAATTTAGTATACATCTCTTCTAGATCCTCTAAACTTACATCTAACTGCTTCTTATCATCATCGGATAAGTTATTGTAATACTCAGCAGCTGCTGCCTCTACGTTGTTTTCTTCATCTCTACTTAAAACAACGCCTCTTTCCTTTGCTAGCTTATTTAGCATAGCAACTCTTATTAACTTAACTTTAATTTGATCATTAACATAAGAATAAAAAGATTCTCCATCAATTGTCTCATTCCAGATATCTTCACCTAAAAGCTCTTCGTACTGGCTTCTAGCATCAGACATTAAAATCTTAGCTTCGGTCTTAGTCATTGAAATGCCGTCCACTTTAAGAATTGTATTAGAATTTAGCCCTGTTGATATATAAACAAAATGACCATTGAAAAAAATCATAAAAATTAAACATGCTGCAACTAAAACCGCTGCAGACACTAAAGCAATTAATCTCTTCTTGTTAGTCTTCAAAACCCTTACTCCTTTAGTCCATTATTCTGTAAAATCTTGCTATAGCTGCAATCGCACACGTGTAGCTCTTTTCCCACCACAAGGGGGGGCAGTGCTCGCATTAGATGCGGCAGAGCCGCAACTCGCACACGTGTAGCTCCTTTCCCACCACAAGGGGGGAAGTGCTCGCATTAGATGCGGCAGAGCCGCAGCTCGCACACGTGTAGCTCCTTCTTTGAAGGAGCTACTTGTGATACGGCTCGTTCTTCATAATTCTATAGCTTCTATAAATCTGTTCAAGTAAAATCACACGCATTAACTGGTGTGGAAAGGTCATCTTAGAAAAGCTAAGCTTATAGTCTGCTCTAGCTAAGACCTCACTTGATAAGCCAAGGGAACCACCAATCACAAAGCTAATATCGCTCTTTCCAGAAATTCCTAGCTCATCAATCTTTTTTGATAACTCGACAGAATCTAGCATCTTGCCTTCAATGGCAAGGGCTATAACATAGGAGTCGTCTTTTATATTAGATAAAATTCTCTCCCCTTCTTTTCTTTTGATTAAGTCATTAACAGTATCACTTGCATTATCCGGTGTCTTCTCATCAGGAAGCTCTATAATCTTTAGATTACAGTATCTTGAAAGTCTCTTAGAGTACTCATCAATAGCACCTGTAAAGAACTTCTCTTTCACCTTGCCAACGCATACAATGTTAATCTTCAAGCAATTCACCTCTAACCTTCAACTACAAAATATTCGCCGCTAGGAAGCTTAAAAACTTCTAGCTGCTCTTCTAATTCTTCATCAGACATAGAACTAACATCCATACCTTCTTCTGCTAGGGCATCTCTTAATTCCTTAATGTCCTTACAAACAAAAGCAAAGGACTCTTCAAGAAAATCCTTAGCCTCATCAAGATCAAAGACTACATCCTCCATAAAAAGTTTTGCTTGCT
>JAEEGJ010011536.1_pt1 | contig 22381 bp, 24 predicted proteins | sample 8958761 | NCBI WGS metagenome assembly JAEEGJ01 (sample SAMN16246546, study PRJNA631951) | gut metagenome | biome: gut microbiome; feature: rumen; material: RS-attached | host: Bos | place: Iran: Karaj | collected 2018-10 | reverse complement strand
TGTGATAAGGGCAACTGAGATACCACCTGCAACCAATGCCGGGCTGATGTCACCTGCAACCTTGATTGAGTCGAAGGCCTGCACCATACCAATAACTGTTCCCAAGAATCCCAACATAGGAGCCAAGGCGATGAACAGGGCAATCCACGAAAGGTTCTTCTCGAGCAAACCGGTTTGAACACCGCCGTAAGAGATAACGGCTTTCTCAACCATATCAAGACCGGCGTCGTAGCGGTCGAGACCTTGGTAGAAGATGCTTGCCACCGGGCCACGGCTGTTGCGGCATACCTCTTTGGCAGCTTCAACACCCTGCTCGTTAAGGGCAGACTCGATTTTTGCCAACAGCTTTTTGGTGTTGGTCGACGAAAGGTTGAGGAAAAGAATACGCTCAACGCAGATGGCCAAACCGAGAATCAAGCAGAGGATAACGGCCGACATAAAGCCTACACCACCCTCGATGAATTTCTGTTTGATAGCCTGATGGGCGCTTTGTCCTTCAATGGCGTCTTCGGCAACTTCTGCGGCAGCAGATGCAGCCTCGTCAATAACAGCAGTTGTGTCAGCTGCTGCAACTGTGTCTTGGTCTTGCGCTTTCACGCAATTGATTGATGCCACTCCCAGCATCATAGTCACCACTAATAATGTGAATAACTTTTTCATAATCTTTCTTTTTTGTTATTACGGTTTGTTTACTTGTTATTAATTAAAAATCAATACCTTGGCGGAGAAAGGGGGATTCGAACCCACGATACCGTTTCACGCGGTATACACACTTTCCAGGCGTGCGCCTTAGACCACTCGGCCATTTCTCCGAACGCCCCAAACGGGGCATACAAAACGGCCGGAAAAATACAAAAAAAATCAAACGGAAACGGCCGCCGCCCTATTTTTTGCGAATAAGTTTTAGCGCCGCATTTGTTGCAAGGTTTTTCTTTGCCATATTCCGTTGGTTTGATATTTTTGGCATCGGAAATGAAACTCCCCGACGGACGGTTCGCTTGCCGGCCCGAGGGGTTACTAAATGTCGAACATTACACACCTATTAATTATGAATTTAGCAATTGGCAGTGACCACGCAGGCTTTGAGACAAAGCAGATTCTGGTCGAATATTTGAAATCGAAGGGCCACACGGTGACCGATTTTGGCACAAACTCGCCCGAGAGTATGGATTATCCCGACGTTGCCCACCCGCTGGCTGAGGCTGTTGAACAGGGCAAGTTCGATTTGGGAATAACGCTCTGCGGAAGCGGTAACGGCATCAACATTACAGCCAACAAGCACCAGGGCATCCGCTCGGCTTTGTGCTGGAACACCGAGATTGCCGCTCTGGCCCGTCAGCACAACAACGCCAACATCTGCGCCATCCCGGCAAGGTTCATTTCGGTTGACTTGGCAAAGCAGGTTGTTGACACGTTCCTCAGCACTGGGTTCGAGGGTGGACGCCATCAGCGCCGCATCGACAAAATTCCGGTGAAACATTAATTGATGGATTGAAGGATTGAATGCGTGAAGGTGCGGAAAAGCCTAACATTCAATCTCTCAGTTAATCAGTCATTCAATCAGTCAACTCTTGCTATGTCCATCGAGATAAAAAACCTGACAAAGTTCTACGGAACGCAGAAAGCCCTCGACAACGTGTCGTTCTCTGTGGGGAGCGGGACTGTTGTGGGTTTTTTGGGACCAAACGGCGCGGGCAAGTCAACGCTGATGAAGATTGTCACCGGTCTGCTGTCGCCAACCAGCGGCACTGTTCTGGTTGAGGGCCTCGATGTGGCTGAAAGCTCAAGCAAAATCCGCCGGATGATAGGCTATCTGCCCGAGAACAACCCGCTATATTTGGATATGTATGTTAAAGAGTATCTGCAATATACAGCCAATTTGTATCATCTGCCGGACACCGACAAAGTGGTTGACGAGGTGATTGAGCGGACGGGGCTCGGGCCGGAGTGCAAGAAGAAAATCGGAGCGCTCTCAAAGGGTTACAAGCAGCGAGTGGGGCTGTCGCAAGCCATCATCCACAATCCTCGGGTGCTCATCCTCGACGAGCCGACAACCGGCCTCGACCCGAACCAGATTGTCGAAATTCGCAACCTGATTCTCGAACTCGGACGCGAGAAAACCATTCTGCTATCAACCCACATAATGCAGGAGGTCCAGGCCATCTGCCATCAGATGGCGATTCTTGACCACGGCGTTCTGGTGGCCAACGGAAGCCCCGAGCAGATAGAGAAAACCATCGGCAACAGCCGTCGGCAGATTGAGGTTGAATTTAATTTGCCTGCAGATGAAAAAATGTTGCTACAAATTGCTAATATTGTTGCGGTGGAAAAAACGGCGGCCAGCACCTACATTTTGGAGTCGGACGCCGACGCCGACATCAGGCAGGATGTCTTCAACTTTGCCGTTCAGCACGGTTTGGCGGTGCTGGCAATGCAGGTGAAACAGAAGTCGATGGAGGATGTTTTCCGCGAGTTGACAAATAGATAACTAAAAACGAAGCGATATGTCATTATTAAATGCAGCGAACAAGCCGAAGAACATTCTGGAAATGTTGTCATTCGACCTCACAAAATTCTTTGCCGACAACGACTACTGCGAGATTGAAAGCAAAGACATTGAAGGCGTGTTTATGGTTGAGTTTGAGAAGGAGTTTCCCCTTGTCGAACTTGGTATGTTTGAGAAAGTTGTGTTCCGTCTGTTCAACGATAAGGACAACATCAACGGCAGCAACCACATCAATGTGACAATGCCGGCCAATCCGCGCTATATCACGCAGAAGAACGTGCGCTCGCTGATTGACTCGCTCTACGGCATCTACGGCTACGACGACGACCGCAAAGGCGAGTGGGACGAGAACGACAACAAGGCATTCCAGGCCAAAGACCTTGAACGCCAGTGGACCATCGGCAACGACAAGTGCGTTTATGCCGTGAAAATGTCGTACACCGAAAAACACGGATTTTACCTGAAGATTTTCTTCTTCAACCGGCTGGTTGAGGCCATTAAGAAGGCAGATGAGCAATCTTATTATTGATGAAGGCAACACTCTGTGCAAGGCGGCCGTTGTGAGCAACGGTGCGATTCTGGCGCAGACATCGGGCCGCGATATTGACGATGCCGCATTGCAGGATTTTGCCGCGCAATACGGCATCAATAATATAATAAGTGCAAGCACCCGGCGCGAGCGCGTGGAACTGCCGGCAGCTCTGCACGGAATCAAACACGTGCGCCTCTGTGCCGAAACAAAACTCCCGATACAGATAAAATACTCAACACCAGGCACTTTGGGGCTCGACCGGGTGGCGGCCGCCGTGGGTGCGTCGGTGTTGTTCCCGCAGAGCGATGTTCTGATTGTCGATTTGGGGACAGCCATAACCGTTGATTTTCTGACCTGCAACGGGGAGTATCTTGGCGGTGTGATTTCGCCCGGCCCGGCAATGAGGGCAAAGGCTCTGAACGCCTTCACCGGGAAGTTGCCACTTGTTGAGGTGCCTGCGGATGCCCGTCTGCGCGGACAAAGCACCACCGAGGCGTTGCAATTCGGAATTCTGAACGGCGTCCGATTCGAAATTGACGGCTACATAAATGAATATCGTGCCGAAAATCAAGATGTTAAAGTGGTGGTTACAGGCGGTGCCGCCAACGCAATAATCCGCCCCGACGTGACGCGCGAGCCCAATCTGGTGATTATCGGTATGAACCGGATTCTGGAGTTCGACGGCAGAAGATGATAGTTGGAGAAAAAACACTTCGCCCACAGAAAAACGGGCGTCCAACATCGAAAAAATCCCCTCAATCAAAGTTAAAATAACAGAATAGGTATAGAATTGGGTGCACCTAATAAAGATTTATTACTTTTGGCGCAGAATTTTAATACTTAAAAAATGAAAACGTTTGCTTATAAATTTGGAGTCTTGGCAGTGTCGGTTCTGATGATGGCCAACATCGCCAACGCTCAACAAAAAAAGTACTTGTCTGACCCGAAATACGGACCGGACAGTGCAGCTCGCGAAGAATGCGCAATGCGTATGTCGCTCTACAACGAATTCTACAAACAAAAGAATTACAAAGACGCCGTGAACGACTGGCGGAAGGTTTACCAGAACTGCCCCGCAGCCAGCAAGAACACTTTCATTCGCGGAGCCACCATTTACAAAAACCTTATCAACGCTGAGAAAAACGCGGCTGCCAAGTCGAAACTCATCGATACCCTGATGCAGATTTACGACCAGCGCATTGTTTACTTCAAACAAGAGGGCGCAGTGCTGGCCATCAAGGGTGTTGACCTTTACTCGTATCGTGGCAAAGACGCTTCGGGCGAAGTTTATGAGATGCTGAAGAAGTCGTGCGAGCTTGAGAAGGGCGAAACTAGCGCGGGAGTTATAACCGTGATGATGCAGACCGCAGTTGACCAGTATAAGGCTGAGGAAATTGACGGCGCCGAGGTTATTTCGGCTTACGAGCTGGCAATGAGCACTTTGGATGCCGCCATCGCTAACAACAAATCGATTGCTGCCAGCGGCGATGCCAAAAAGGTTCCGGCCGCACAAAAAGAGCTTGAAAATCTTGACGTTGATTTGAAGAACGTTGAGGCATTGTTCTCGGAGAGCGGTGCCGCCACCTGCGATGCTTTGGTGGCCATTTTCGGTGCAAAATACGATGCCAACAAAGACGATGTTGAGTGGTTGAAGAAGGTAACCAAGTTGCTCGACAAGACCGACTGCAACTCCGACCCGTTGTTTGCGAAGGCTTCGGAGGCGCTTTACGCTCTTGAGCCATCGGCTGTGGCCGCACGCAACCTTGCACGTCTGTTCCTTGCAAAGCAGGACCTTGCCAAGGCTGCCGGCTACTATCAGAACGCTTGCGATTTGCAGGAGGATAATGTTGCAAAATCGCAATACTATTACGAGTGGAGCCAGGTTGTGTTTGCACAGAAGGGCTTCCAGCGAGTTCGTGAATTGGCAAACCTCGCATTGAAGGCCAATCCGGCCAACGGCAAAGCTTACCTCGCCATTGGCAAGGCATATGCCGCCGACGCTCAAAACATTGGCCAGGAGCAGGTTGAGCACAACGCCACCTATTGGGCCGCCGTTGATAAGTTTATGAAGGCAAAACAAGTTGACCCGTCGTGCGAGGCTGAGGCCAACGACTTGATAAACACCTACAAAAAGCACTTCCCCAACAAGGAGGAGGCGTTTATGTTCGGCATTCAGGAAGGCTCGTCGGTTACGGTTGGAGGCTGGATTAACGAAAAAACCACAGCACGTTTCTAATGACGGTTGAACGGTCATATAAAGCAACAGTTAAGGCTCTTCTTGCAGGAGCCTTAATTTTTGTTTTGGCATCGTGCAAGAACGACATCCAGCAGGTGAACTCACTCACCACTGTCCTCGACACAGCGCAGATGACCGGCACCGACGTGGAACTGACGCGCTCGCTCAACGGCTTGATTGCCGTTAGAATGAAGGGCAGGGAAGTCCGTCAGCTGAGTGTCGCGAACAACACATTCGAATTCCCGAAAGGGCTGGAGCTTTTTATGTACGACACGCTGGGCAACACCACCTCGCATATGTCGGCCAAATACTCGATTTACTATGACAAGGAGGGAATCTGGGAGGCTAAAAACGATGTGGTTGTGAGTAACGAGAAGGGCGACCAGCTCAACACCGAATATCTTGTCTGGTATCGCGACAAGGGTACCATTGAGACCAATCAGTTTGTGAAAATAACAACTGCTGACGGCATCATCTACGGCGACGGAATGGTGGCCGACCAGCATTTCAACAATTGGGAAGTGAAGAACGGCCGCGGCGTATTTGATATTGAAAATGAATAAGTTCACGCGCACAATGAAGGTGATTGTGGAGTGCATCTGGTTCGCTGCAACCGTGATGTGCATTCTGATTGCCGTTAAGGAGTTGCTGCGTCACAATACCAGTCAGGCACTGATGTTCACCGCTTTAGGTCTGGCGGCGCTGTTTTTCTTTCTTATGAGACGCACCCAGAGGAAAAATCTCGAGAAAAACAGCGATTAACCTCGGGGCACAATTCCCCTCAAAAAAGCTGCGGCTATGCAGGCAAATTGTCAAGACATTCATAATCAGGCGCAACTGATAGAGCTGATTCAGCAGGTCGGATTTCTGCCATTGCTCGACAGCGGCATCCGCGGCTATTCGGCCGAAGAGATTGTGAGCGACGAGTGCCGCTTTTCGCCTTCGCCCGACGGCGGATGGGAGTGGCCGTTGTGGAAATGGAAGGGCTCGATTGTGACTGACGGCAGCGCGGTCTATGGCAAGTTTTTTGCCAACAAGGCCGGATTTGTCAGCCGCAAGTGGTGGTCCGATTTCTGCAACTACCGCCGCAACGGGCATCCGCAACCCGCCGAGGGGACCATTGAGGAAGCAATCCTTTTCACCCTGCAGGAGCAAGGCAGCCTGATAACCCGCGAGCTCCGCGCCGCCTGCGGTTTCACCGGGCCTAAGATGCGCGGCACGTTCGACGGCTACATCACTCGCCTGCAGATGGCCTGCCGCGTTGTTACCGAAGATTTTGTCTATCCCACCGACCGCCACGGGCGCGAATACGGTTGGGGCTGGTCGTTGCTCACAACACCCGAGCAGCTCTACGGTCTGGAATCGTGCAAGTGCGACCGCTCGCCCGAAGAGTCTTTCGAGCGCATTTTCGAGCACTTTCGCAGTGTGGTTCCCGAAGCCTCGGAGAAGCAGATTTTCAAGCTTTTGAAATAAGAAACACGCTGCTGAATTATCAGAATCAGTGCGTTTTCTCTGTAGAACTTCGCAGATAGAATTATTTCTGCAAAAGCCGTCAATTCATCTACGCTGTCGCCGAGGCGGCAACAATTATGGCAGAAAGTAATGTTGTGAAACGATTTATAAAAAATTGGTTATACGCGTATTAAAACTAAAAGTAAAAACATCTTTTGAATTTGAATAAGCAAATAGGAAATGAAAAGAATTAGCACAACTCAACTTTGCAACTCGGTTGCAGAGCGGGCGCCGTATTTTTGCATCGGATTAATGATAAATTTGCGGGAAAGGATAAAAAACTATGCAGGAAATCTGGGATTTGATTAACAAAATGTCGCCCTATCTGCTGCTTGGATTCGGCGTTGCGGGGCTGCTGCACACCTTTGTGCCGTCGGGGTTCTACCGCCGCTACATTGGGCAGAACAACTTCCGCAGCGTGGTGTGGGCGGCGCTGATTGGCGTTCCGCTGCCGCTCTGCTCGTGCGGCGTGATTCCCACGGCCGTGTCGCTTCGGAAAGAAGGCGCGTCGAAGGGGGCGGCTACGTCGTTTCTGATTGCCACACCGCAGACGGGCGTCGATTCGATACTTGCCACTGCGTCGCTGCTGGGCCTGCCGTTTGCCATTCTGCGCCCTGTGGCGGCACTCGTAACCGCTCTGTTCGGCGGTCAGTTGGTGACGCTCGCCACCCGCAACGAGCCCGACGAGCCCATATCGCACCGCAGCGAAGAAACCGCACAACTCACATTCCGACAGAAACTTACGGGCGCGTTGCGCTACGGCTATCTGGATATGATTCAAGACATTGGCCTTTGGCTTGTGGTGGGTTTGGCTGTGGCTGGGCTGATAACCGTGCTCGTGCCCGACGGATTCTTTCTGCGCTTCGCGGACACGCCCGTTGTGAATATGGCGGCGATGCTGGCCGTTTCGGTGCCGATGTACGTCTGCGCCACAGGCTCAATCCCGATTGCCGTGGCTCTGATGCTCAAAGGACTGACGCCTGGCGCGGCTCTTGTTCTGCTGATGGCTGGGCCCGCGTCGAATATGGCTTCGATATTTGTAATCAGCAAAGTGCTTGGGCGCAAAACACTGTGGCTCTATCTGTTATCGATAACGGCGGGTGCCATTGCCTTCGGTTGCGGAATCGATTATCTGCTGCCGCGCGAATGGTTCACAAGCCATTTGGCGCAGTCGCGCGCCTGCTGCAGCGGCGGTTCGGCCATATTCAGCACCATTTGCAGCGTGGCAATGTGCGGACTGCTTGTCTTTGCGCTGATTAACAGATTTTTACCTAAAAAACATAAAATCGCTATGGACAAAAGAGTTTTCAAGGTCGACGGTATGATGTGCAACCACTGCCGCGCCAATGTCGAGAAGACTTTGCAATCGCTGCAAGGTGTTGATAATGTTGATGTTGACCTTGCCGCAGGAACGGCAACAGTCACTGGCACGGCCACCGACGATGCCATTGTTTCGGCCATTACCGCAATCGGGTACGGGGCTGCAAAAGTCTGACAGCACTTTGCAACTTGGTTGCAGAGTGGGTGCCGTATTTTTGCTTCATAATTTAAAACAGTCTAATTATGAGCAAGATAAAGAAGGATAAAATCAGCAGTGCCTATCGCGATTCAAAGAACATTTACGACGGCGTGCTGACTCAAGGGAACATTTTTGCCCGCGCCTATATCCGTTTCTTTTGGGGCGGAACTGACGATGTGGCCATTGCGCAAAAGCTGCTGTCGTTCATTCCCGACGATTTTTCGGGCACAATTCTTGACGTTCCGTGCGGCACGGCGGTTTTCACGGCTGAAAAATGGGGCCGTCTAGCCAACGCACGAATCACTTGTCTCGATTACAGCGCCGATATGCTTCAGCAGGCCGAAAAACGGTTGTCTGGTGCCGCGCACATAACGCTCACGCAAGGCGATGTTGGCCAACTTCCATTTGAAAATCAAAGTGTTGACGTTGTGATGAGTATGAACGGCTTTCACGCTTTTCCCGACAAGCTGAAAGCCTTCGACGAGACCTGCCGCGTGCTGCGCAAGGGCGGAAAATTTATTGCCTGCTTCTACATTTGCGGTCAACTGCGCCGCACCGATTGGCTTGTAAATCATATTCTTGCACCAAAGGGTTGGTTCACACCGCCGTTCCACACCGAAGCCGAAGTGCGACAGATTTTGCAGCAGCGCTACTCGAAAGTCGAAATACACACCGACAACGCCATACTTTGGTGCGTGTGCGAAAAATAGCTATTTAAAGCAAGCGCACTCGCATTTTAGCTACAATTCCATTTCCATATCAACGTGCACCACGCCTTCTTCGAGATATTCGCCTGAAACTGTTTTGAATCCGATTTTCTCGTAGAAGCCTTGCGCCTGTTTTTGCGCGTCCATACGGATTGTTGAGCACGGAAGTTGGCGCTTGATTTCGGCAATGGCGCGTTCCATAAGTTGGCGGCCGATGCCCTTGCCGTGCGTTATTGTCAGCACCCGCCCGATGGTTACGGTTGCAGGCCGCACGTCGTCGTAAAATGCTCTCAGATAGGCTTCTACAATGCCATTGCGCATAAAAAAGCAGTGAAGACTGCGGTAGTCAATATCGTCGGCGTCGACACAGATTATTTTCTGCTCAACCATAAAAACCTTCTGACGCGCCTTCAGTATTTCGTAAACTTCAGTCGGCGATAGTTCGTTGAATCGCTTTGCGTAGAAATCCATTAACAATCAATCGTTTAGAATCACAATATTTATTCGGTTTTAATATTCCGCTTCCCCGAAATCTGTTCCAAAACAATTTTTCCAACCAGAACGTGCTGCAATGAGCCGCAATTATCAATCTGATAATCAGCATATCCGTAATGTTCGCAGATAAGTTTCAGACCGTGGACCATTTCCGCCGTATCGGTCAGGAAAACGCACTCGCCAAAACCGATCACACTCTCGTAACGCGCTGTGATTCCGTGCGTTATTTCTTCGGTGCGGATAAAAATATCGGCTTCAACGCAAACTTTTTTGTTGCGTTCGAGCAAATCGACTTTCAAACCCTGACGGGCGCAGTGAAAATAGATAACTGCCTTTCCGTCAACCGTTTCCATACCGAACGAGACGGGCACCACATAAGGGTATTCGCCGCCGCCAATGCCTAAACGGATTGTGTTGCAACGGTTCAAAATATCGGCAATCTGCTGAAAATCTGTTATTTCACGGTCCTTACGGCGCATTTGTCTGTGTTCCATATTATTTCACAAATTCCGTTATCCACGCCCACCATTCGGCACCGACCGCCAGTTTGGCCTTGCCCAAACAGAATGTGAAGCCTGTCTCGCAAAAACCCGCCAAAATCAATATTATCCGATTCATAATGAGACTTTTAATACCTAAAGCTGCTAAAAACCATTATCCCGTGGTCATTTTCGCCGAACGCCTTATTCTTTTGTAAATCTGTAAACGGCCAATGTCGGCAGAGCGACCAATAGCAGCAGCGCAGTCTCCACAAGTGCGTACGACCCGAAATAATCAACCAGTGTTTGGAATTTCAGAACTCCGTCAACTAAAAAGACCAAAAGGGCAAACCAGCAGAGAAAGAATATTGCCGCATATTTGATTTTTCGCTTCTTCAGTTTCATTGTATCGATTTTGGTTGCTAATATATTCTTTTTCGGCATAATCACTGAAAACACTACGATTTTGGGCGAGTCGCCAATCATATCGCCCATTCAACCTAAAAAAACGATAAACCGCACGATTGTGCCAACCTGCGGGGCTTTGTTCGCATTTGTATATGCCTATATTTGTGAAGTTTAAACTATACACGTAATTCGATTATGAAAAGAAATTTGTTCTTCACTGTTGCGGGGATGGTTGTTCTGCTGCAATCGTGCTCACAGCAAAACTCGCCGACGGCCGAACAGCGCGCCGCCGACCTTCTGTCGCAACTCACGCTCGAAGAGAAGGCGTCGCTCGTGCTGAACTCGTCGCCTGCCATTCCGCGGCTCGGCATTAAATCGTACAACTGGTGGAACGAAGCGCTGCACGGCGTGGCCCGCAACGGCTCGGCCACCGTCTTTCCGCAGCCAATCGGTATGGCTGCTTCGTTCGATACCGAAAAGATTGAGCAAGTGTTCACCGCCGTTTCCGACGAAGCCCGAATCAAGTACGCCAAAGCCGTGCGCAGTGGGCGCGTAAGGCAATATCAGGGACTGACGTTTTGGACGCCCAATATCAACATTTTCCGCGACCCGCGCTGGGGACGTGGTATGGAAACCTACGGCGAAGACCCTTATCTGACAGGCCAACTCGGAATGGCCGTTGTGCGCGGTCTGCAGGGTGACCCCGATGCGCCCATTCTCAAAACTCACGCTTGTGCGAAACACTTTGCCGTGCATTCGGGCCTTGAAAGCAACCGCCACCGTTTCGATGCCGTGGTTTCGGAACGCGACCTGCGCGAGACCTATCTTCCCGCCTTCAAAGATTTGGTGACAAAGGCTGGCGTTAAGGAAGTTATGACGGCTTACAACCGTTTTCGCGGTGTGCCGTGCGCGGCGTCGGAATACCTTGTGAACGATATTCTGCGCGGCGAGTGGGGCTACAAGGGGCTGGTTGTTTCCGACTGCTGGGCCATTCCCGACTTTTTCGAGCCCAACCGCCACGGATATGTCGACAATCAGGCTATGGCAGCCGCCGTGGCCGTCAAAAACGGGCTCGATGTTGAGTGCGGCTCGTCGTTTATGAGCATTCCCGAAGCCGTGAAGAGCGGCCTACTTGACGAGAAGGACCTTGACCGCAACCTGCTTCGCGTCCTGACCGAGCGTTTCCGCCTTGGCGAGATGGACAGCGCAGCCACAACGCCGTGGGACAATCTGGACACCGCGCTTCTTGAAGGCCCCGCACACCGCGCGCTCTCGCTCGATATGGCTCACGAGTCGATGGTTCTGCTGAAGAACGACGGCATTCTGCCACTGAAGAGCGGTCAGAAGATTGCCCTTATCGGCCCCAACGCCGACGACGCCGAGATGCTCTGGGGCAACTACAACCCCATTCCGCGGCAGACCGTCACGCTGCGTCAGGCAATGCAGCAGCGTGTGCCTGGCCTTGTCTATTCGCGCGCCTGCGGCATTATCGATGCCGAGTATATGCCCGCCCCCGACCCGCGTTTTGCCACCGCTTTCGCCGATATGAGCGACGAGCAGATTGAAAAGGTGGCCAAGCAACTGGCCATTGGTGTGGGCGATGTGAAACGCCACCTGCGCCGCCACGAGCAGATGAAGCGCAGTTTCCTGCCCGCACTCGATATGGATTCGGTGATGCTGTTGCTGAAAGGTGTTGATATTGTGGTGTTTGCGGGCGGAATATCGCCCCGTTTGGAAGGCGAAGAGATGCCCGTGCACGTTCCTGGCTTCTCGGGCGGCGACCGCACCGATATTGAACTGCCTGGCGTTCAGCGCCGTCTGCTTGCCGCCCTTCGCGATGCTGGCAAGAAGGTGGTGCTGGTCAACTTCTCGGGTTCCGCCATTGGCCTTGAGCCCGAAACCGAAACCTGCAACGCCATTCTGCAGGCCTGGTATCCTGGACAGGACGGTGGCACGGCTGTGGCCGATATTCTTTTTGGCGATGCTGTTCCGTCGGGAAAACTGCCCGTAACATTCTACAAAAATGCTGACCAACTGCCTGAAGTTGAAGATTATAATATGGAAGGCCATACCTACCGCTATTTCCGTGGCGAGCCGCTGTTTGCTTTCGGTTACGGATTGAGTTACACCACTTTCGCCTACAGTCAGCCGACGGTGAAAGGCAAAAAAGTAGTTGTTTCGGTAACCAATACGGGCAATGTTGACGGCACCGAAGTTGTGCAACTCTACGTCCGCCGCCCCGACGACGCCGCTGGTCCCGTCCTGACCCTTCGCGGATTCCAGCGCGTGGCTGTTCCTGCAGGAAAGACCGTCAATGTCACCTTCCCGCTCACCGACAAGACCTTTGAGTGGTGGGACGAGAGCGCCCAGAATATGGTTCCGTTGCGCGGTCAGTACGAATTGCTTGTGGGCGGTTCGTCCGATATGTACGATTTGCAGACGGTTCCGTACAAGTTCTGAAAACGGCATAACAAATTGAACGGCAAGCGATTGGCTTTAAGGCTGATTGCTTGCCGTTTTTTGAGTTGCCCTTTCAGGGCGCATGCTGTGATTGCGACTTTTTCCTATGGCGCCGCTTCGCTTTGCCATAGGCTATTATGAGTTGCGCTTTCAGCGCGAACTATGCCGAAATAATTTTGCACTGTTTGCACATTATTTTAACAGCAAAATATATTGATAACGAGATTGATGCAATCAAAAGAAATGAATGCTTTATTATTTATAATATTTATTCTCGTTGAGAAAGTTAAGCTGTTAATCTAATAATGGATTTATATAATCGTCAGAAGCGAAATAATCTTCGGTGATATTGTATTTATACTCAATATGGACATACCTTGTACCATCGCTAAACGAACTCGATTCGCGTGCTTTATAATTCTGGGGATGCAGCAAATTTCTTCTTGAATTATCTGATTTACCGAAGAGTAACGAATCAACAACCTGTTCGTTTTCAATTTTATATACGAATAGACTATCGGATTCAAAAATGATTGGCTCAAATCCGTCATCACATTCCCAATTGAAAATTACGTCTGTATCAGAACAATAATCACACTTATATACTAAAGAAGTGTCCTTCGATATTAATTTCAATTCAACATTTATTTTTCTACAGCGAATAGTGACTTTATAATAATTGTGTTCGGCATTAACACAAGATGTTACGAGAAAAATGATTGCGCAACAAATGGATAAAATTGACTTGCCATTAGAGTTATTCATTTTAGTATCGTTTGAATTATGTATGTGCACCAGCCATTCCCCCCCCTATATCAATCTCATTTATGTCATTTTATCGTCTAATACAAATTATCGTCAGTTTCTGTTAATAACGGATTTTTATAGTAGTCAGATACAAAATAGTCTTTGGTGATTTTATAAGAATAGTGGTGTTCTCTCGTTTCTGCTTTCGAATCTTCCGCAATCTTGTATTTATAGTTTTTAGGCAACATTAAGTTTTTTGTTGAAACATTTGTTTTGTCAAACATTATTGAATCCACAATTTGCTGATTTTCTATTCTATATACCACCATGGCATTTGCGTTGAAAATGGACGATTCAAATTCTTCAGCACCTATGTATAGCCAAAGAAAGTCCGCGTAATCGTAGTAATACGGTCCGTCATTGTGTGTTATGGTAAATTCGTCCGATATAACTTTTATTTTAATTTCAGTTTCCTGACAATAAATGGCAATATCATAAAAGTCAGTCATTGAAGAATCACAAGCCGCAGTGGCAAAACCAATTAATATAAAACTAAACTGTCTTATTTTATTTATCATTTTTTTCATAAACTGCGGACAATCGTGTCATTATCAATGCGTCAAATGGCTTTGATTGATACAAATATACAAAAAAAACGCAATTATTCAGGCATAAAAGATTGTCGGACAGAGTTGCCTGGCGCATATGCCATTCTCACTTTTACCGCAAAGCCCCCTTAAAGTTCAATAATCTTGTTCGACAGGGCGTAAATGGTGAGTCCCGCAAGGGTTTTGATACCTGTTTTCTGCGTGATGTTTTTGCGGTGGCTGATAACAGTATGAATGCTAATGTTCAGTTTGTCAGCAATTTCCTTATTCAGCAAGCCTTGGACCATAAGCCGCAGAACGTCGAGTTCGCGGTCGGTGAGCGGCTCTGAATGACCTGTGTCGGGCTGGTTCTCTTTGTCGAGTTTTTCGGTTATAGAGCCGATGATTTTTTCGGGCGTGTCGGTGATGTTGATGCGTAAGTCGAACTGTTCCAGCAGGTTATTGTCGAAATATGAATAGACGAGTGCCGCCCACAAAACGCCAGGGTATTTGCGCTTGACGTGCTGGCAGTCGCGGTACTGTTGGACAATCAGCATCGGATTGACAATCAGCAGGTTCAACTTGTAGTCGGCAATATATTCTTCGGCGTCGGCAATATCATCGATGTGGTAAAGGTCGAAATCGCCCGCCTTGAGCAGCAGAATGCCCAGCCCTTCGTTGACGATGGCCGAAGGCTCAACAATTCCGATTCGGTAAGTGTTTTTTTCGGTGCTCATCGTGCAAGTTTTTTCTCAACATCAATCACCAGCGGCATCAAAATGTGGCTCTCGATGGCCGAATGGGCGTTCAAGTTGCTCTCAACGTCGTTTAGGGCGGTGAGCAGTTTGCGGCGCAAGGTGCGGTCGTGGCCAACAGGTATGTATCTGATAAGCAGATTTTTAAGTTCGTCGAGTTTGTACTCGATGTCGGTATGGTGGTCGCGGTACTCGCTGGCCGAGAATTTTGCGATGGTGCCCGCTTCGGCCGCGCCCGTCAACTTGCGGTAGAGCGCTTCAAAATAAGGGAACGCCACGCGGTCTTCGTAGGTCAGGTGCTCATCCACTTCGGCGTAATATTCGGCAAAGAATTTCTCGAGAATCCCGATTTCGGCGGCATTGTTCACCTTCCGTAACTCATCGATAAGCGATTGTATTTCAGGATATTTCTCGTTGCGATAGTAGAAATGTGTGTTACGCAGAAACTGAATCACAACTGGTATGCAGGCCGCATCGAGATTGAGTTTCGATTCCGTCGGAAAGCCGTTGTAAATATTTGATATGGCAACAAATAGATTCACATCAATTTTGTGTTCGCTGCAGAACTCGCTGACGGTCATTTCGCGAATCATATAGTCGGCCTGAAAATACTCAAGCACGTAGAGCATCGACGGATTGCTGCGGACAATTTCGGCCAGACGGCTGTCGGGCTTCATATACGGTTTGCGGATATTATACATAACCTTCTGTTTTACTGCCTGTTGGCGTTCATTTTGATAGTTGTCTTGCAAAAGCATAGCAAAGAAAATGAAAAATTCAATCAATCAGTTATTCATCCCGATAGTTATCGGAACTTCCATCATTCATTTATTCAATCATTCAGTCCTTCAATCATTCAATCCTTCAATCATTATCCCATCACCACATCCAAAACCATCATCATTGCAAAACCTATGGCGAAGCCGATAGTGTCAAGGTTTGAGTGCTCGCCTTGCGACGCTTCGGGAATCAACTCTTCCACAACCACATAGAGCATCGCGCCAGCGGCAAACGGCAGCAGATAGCGCATTGTGGCCGTGGCCGCCGATGCGAGCAGAAGCACCAGCGCGCCGCCGATTGGCTCGACAATGCCGCTCAAACTGCCCACCACAAAGGCTTTCAGGCGGCTGTTGCCAGCGCTGCGCAGGGGCATCGAGATGATGGCGCCTTCGGGGATGTTCTGAATGGCGATGCCCACGGCAAGGGCAATGGCGCTTGCGGTGCTGAAATCGGACGTCACGGCACCCGCAATGGCCACGCCAACGGCCATTCCTTCAGGAAAATTGTGGATGGTGACGGCCAGAGCCAACATTGTGGTACGCGACAATCGGCTCTGCGGCCCTTCGTGCCCGCCTTTGGGGTGGATGTGCGGCGTGACGTAGTCGATGAGCAGCAGAAATGCGAATCCGCCCAGCAATCCCGCGGTCACTGGCCAGACGCTTCCCATTTCAAGGGCGGGTATCAGCAGCGACCATACTGATGCTGCCACCATCACGCCCGAAGCAAAGCCCAGCAACAGTTTCTGGAACAATTCGGGCATCTCGTTTTTCATAAAAAAAACAAACGCCGAGCCTAAAACCGTGCCCGCAAGCGGTATCAGCAATGCTGTTAGAATTGCGCCCATAATACGCCATTTTACTAATTCCGCGGCAAATGTACGGCGGCGCACTGTCGGCGTCAATCCCCATTTGTTGGGATTTATGTGGCGGCAGGCTGGTGATTTTGGGGGATAAAAAGCGTACACAACCAGCCATAAAAAATGCCGTCAACGACATAAAACAGTCATTGGCAGCACTTTCGGTGTTCCGCCGAAGCGGTTATTTCTTCTCGCCGCGCAGTTGGCGGGCGGCGGCAATCATATTGGCGATAGAAGCCTTTGTCTCGGCCCAGCCGCGGGTTTTCAGGCCGCAGTCGGGGTTCACCCACAGGCGCTCGGCGGGGATGTTGGTTTGAGCCTTGCGCATCAGCCCCACAATCTCGTCAACCGACGGCACGCGCGCCGAGTGGATGTCGTAAACGCCAGGGCCGATGCCGTTCGGGTAACTGAAACTGCCGAACACGTTGAGCAGTTCCATTTGCGAGCGCGAGCACTCGATGGTAATCACGTCGGCGTCCATTTGGGCAATGTGCTCAATAATGTCGTTGAATTCCGAGTAGCACATATGCGTGTGTATCTGCGTTTCGTCGCTCACGCCGCTCGACGCCAGACGGAACGCCTTCACGGCCCAGTTCAGATAATCGGCCCAGTCGGATTTGCGCAGCGGCAGACCTTCGCGGATGGCGGGCTCGTCAATCTGAATCACCTTGATTCCAGCGCGCTCAAGGTCAGTCACTTCGTCGCGGATGGCCAGCGCAATCTGCTTTGTGGTTTCAGAGCGCGGTTGGTCGTTGCGCACAAACGACCACTGCAGAATGGTCACAGGCCCCGTCAGCATTCCCTTCATCGGCTTTTCGGTCAGGCTTTGCGCGAATGTAATCCAGTCGATGGTCATTGGCGTGGGGCGCGAAACGTCGCCGAAAATGATGGGCGGCTTCACGCAGCGCGAGCCGTAACTCTGCACCCAGCCGTTCTGTGTGAACACGAATCCGTCCAACTGCTCGCCGAAATACTCAACCATATCGTTGCGCTCAAACTCGCCGTGAACCAGCACGTCGAGCCCTGCTTCTTCCTGCCAGCGGACCGCGCGGGCCGTCTCGTCCTTCAGCAGTTGGTTGTATTCCTGCGCCGACAGTTCGCCCTTGCGGAAACGGGCGCGCCACGAGCGCACTTCGGTGGTCTGCGGGAACGAGCCGATGGTTGTGGTTGGGAACAGCGGCAGGTTAAGCCGCGCCTGCTGCTTTTGGCTGCGGACGGTGTATGCGCTTTCGCGATTATAGTCTGATTCCGAAGTATTTGCGGCGCGTTCAGCCACCTTCGTGTTGTGTATCAGTGCTGATGATTTGCGTGCCGCGATGTCGGCCCTGTTCTGCTGATAGGCGGCCTGAAGACAAGTATTGGTGCGGTCGACAGCCAGAACCGACAGCGTTACAAGTTCGTCAACCTTCTGACGCGCGAACGCCAGCCAGCGCTTGATTTCGGCGGGCAGACGCTTCTCGTCGCGTTCTAAATCAAGGTCGTACGGCACGTGCAGGAACGACGACGACGCAGCCACCCACACACGGTCGGCACCCAATCGGGCCACAGCCGCGTCAATCAGTTTGAGCGATTGCTCGAAATCGTTTTTCCAGATGTTGCGACCGTCAACAACGCCCAGCGACAAGATTTTGCCCGCAGGGAAGATGTCCAGAATGCTGATAAAATCGTCGGCGCCGCGCACAAAATCGATGTGAATGGCTTCGGTCGGCAGCGAGAGAGCCAGCGCCGCATTGTCGCGTAAAGCGCCAAAATAGGTTGTCAGCACGATTTTCAGGCTCGTCTGCCTGCGCACTTCGGCATAAACCTTCTGATAGAGCGATTTAGCCTTCTCGTCAAGGTCGAGAACAAGGCACGGCTCGTCAATCTGAACCCACTCGGCGCCAGCGTTTTCCAGCGTTTTCAGTTGCTCGACGAATACGGGCAACAGTCTGTCAATCAAATCCAAACGCGAGAATCCCGATTCCTTTTCCTTGCCCAGAAGCAGGAACGACACAGGCCCGATTACCACAGGTTTCGTCTCGATTCCAGCCGCTTTTGCTTCGCGATACTCGTCGGCAGCCTTCGTGCTCGACAGTTTAAACGATTGATTCTTAACAAATTCAGGCACAATGTAGTGATAGTTCGTGTCGAACCATTTGGTCATTTCCATTGCAATAATGTCGTTGCCGTCGCGCTGAACGCCGTGAGCCATAGCAAAATACAACTCTAACTGATTGTCGCGCAGAGCGTTGTAGCGCTCGGGAATGGCGCCCACGGCCACCGTTTGGTCGAGCACTTGGTCGTAGAGCGAGAAATCGTTCGACGGCACAAGCGAAATGCCAGCGTTTGCCTGTAACTTCCAGTTTTCCAATCTGATACTGCGGGCAACCGACAGCAGTTCGTCGCCCGTGATTTTACCGTTCCAATAGGCTTCTTCGGCCTTTTTCAGTTCGCGCGCCTTTCCAATCCGCGGAAAGCCGACAACATTTGTCTTTATCGATTTTTTCATTCCAAAAAAAGTTTTAGTGTTCATTTTCGGGCGGCAAAGGTGGAATGCAGAATTTTTACAAGCAAATTGTTTCGGTAAATAAGGAAATTATCCTAAATTTGTCGGCATTATCGGCGCACAGCCGAATATTATCCTTTAAATTCAAAAGATAACCGAATGGCAAAATTAGATTCCACCGACATTAGGATTTTGGAAGTTCTGCAAGAGAACTCACACCTGACTACCAAAGAGTTAGCGGCAAAAGTAAACCTTTCGCCGTCGCCCGCCTTCGAACGTCAGAAGCGGCTCGAGCGCGACGGCTACATCGACCATTATATGGCTGTGGTTGACCCCGAAAAAGTGGGCAACGGGCTGCTTGTGCTGTGCGGCATAACGCTTCGGCAGCACAGCAAGCGTTTGGGCGCAGAATTTGTTGAAGCCGTCAACCACATTCCCGAAATTGTCGAGTGTTGGAACACGTCGGGCGACTACGACTTCATTATGAAGATTTTCGTGAGCGATATGAAGCGTTATCAGGACTTCGTTCTCAACACTTTAGGCGTTGTCGAGAGTATCGGCTCGCTGCACAGTTTCTTCGTGATTGGTACCGTTAAAAGCGGCACCGTGCCAATTCCGAAAGCATTGTAAAGTGAAGGCAAAAAAACATTTTCATTTTCCAACCGACTTTTCGTACCTTTGTAAATGAATTAAAACGACATAGTTATGACAACACTTGAACTCAAAACTTCCATTGTGGCCGACCTTGACCAGATGAGCGTCGAGATGCTTAAAAGCGTGTCGCACTATGTGAAAAAACTGCGCCAACGCCCACGAAGCGCCAGTGTGAGACCTGATGCCCAAAGCAGACGCGACGCGGCTATGCAGTTTGTGAAAACTCTTTCGGTTCAAGGCGGACAGCCCGTGCCAGCCGACGAACGCGGCATTGACGCACTTATCAGCGAGAAATACAATAAGTAATGCGGGCATATATCGACACGAATATTTTGGTCGACCTTGTGCTTTCGCGCGATGAGTTTCTACCCGATGCCCAACGTCTGTTTGCTTTAGGATATGCGGGCGATGCGCAGTTGATGGTATCGGCCCTTTCATTTATCAATACTGTTTACATTGGCAAGAAATACAAATTCCCGATTGAAGATGTATTTGCCAAACTTCGTTTAGTGGCTGATTTTGTTGACGTTGTCGATTTGCGTGGACAGAGTGTTGTGGATATGCTCAACAGCAGTTGGAAAGACTATGAAGATGCCACCCAATATCGTTCTGCTGTGGATGAGCAGGCGGACTGCATTGTCACCCGAAACAAAAAAGACTTTAAAGACAGCACGATAGAAGTTCTGACACCCGCTGAATTCTTTGACAAGTTAGAAAGTAATCCAACATAGACTGATTGGTTCATTGCCGATATTTTTCAATTTCTTCGGGCGTTGGGCGCCAGTTAAGTATGCGGACAGCATACGAGAAAATTTCAGACACACGAACCAACACTGCATCACCTTGATTGATATTGTTGTATAAGTTTTGATTGTCTTTCCCTGTAATTTCAAATGTTCTGTCTATCGTATCGTTAACACATACAGTTGCATAGTATTTGACTTTTTTCTTATGCCGTGATGTCCACGATTCTTCTTTGTGCTTATTGATTATACACCCTAATTGCTTCACTGATTTTTTCATCAGTTCATTTTCTAATGCGGTGTCAACTTGTGTTTTCTTATCAAAGGCAAAAGAATAATCTGTCCCTGTCGGATTCCATTTTGTGACTTCCACCACACGTGGATTGATATTTGAGACTTTGGCTATTACCCCCCTGCCATTCACATCAATAGAATTGAAAAACTTATCCAAATCATTTTCATCAACATATGACATCACATCTTTATACATCAGATTAACAGTTATTTGTGTTGTGTCATTAATTTGAAGAGTTACAAGGTTCCGTAAAAACTCATCCTTTTGCTTTGAAACAACTTTAACTATTTGTGGATGCGACAAATACATATACAAACGTCGCTCGTCATTTGAAAAATCTAATTCGTTGTATTTTGGACGCTGCTGCTCTACACCATCAAGAAATAGAACGGGTTCCATAAATTTTTGAATTTCCGAATGCGTTGGATTAGCATTGTGAACAAATATATAATTAGGCAATTCATAGGCTAGACGTAATATTACTGTGTCAGGTCTTTTCTCATAATAGGCTTCTTTACAAACCTTTAAATACGCCTTGTTACCTGTTTGCAAACTCACATATGTATTATTATGGTCGTACCCAAAACCGTGAGTTTCTATAAATCCAGAATTAATGATTCCTGAAGAAAGGAAATAATCGCCTTTTTTGATTGTTTCGATATCGTTAATTAAAATAGGTCGCACATTCACAATAACTAGACACATTAACAACCAATAAATTATGGCATTCCGTAATTTATGGTTATATAACATAATAGTTATAAAACCAATTAATGGTATAAGCAAACTGATACGTTCCTCTAACTTTAAATATATATATACCTCAGGAATAGTAATATAGCATATCAGAACTACGATTGATATTATTAAAGGTAATAGTTTTAATATGTGTATTACAAATTTCATCACTTCATTTTCGACATCATCATTTCCAAAATTAAAACTTTTCCCACTCACCCAAATACAAAAAGTGGGTTACACCACCACAGACTGCAATTCAAGTTTGTAGCAGACGCATTCGGCATCGCGGTAGAATTCGGTGGCACCCCAGCGCTGCCAGTATTGGTGGGTTTTCAGGCGGTGAAGCACGGGAATGAAAAGAAAATCGTAGTGAGCCTTCAGTTCGGGCAGAATCGACATTAACATATTGTAGTTCAGGCGTGTGCCGCGATATTGTTCGGCAACAATGAACGAGAAAACGGCCGTGTAGCGGCGGGCGTTCAGGGCGGCAAGCAGGTCGGGGGCGTCGGTGGCAATCTGCGGCACCTCGTCCTGAATGCGGTAGTCGCTCATATTCAGCAGGCCGACAACCTGTCCGTCGGCATCCAAAGCCTTGACACTCAATGGCCAGTTGAAATGCAGAGTGCGCACCCATTGCTCAACTTCGGGGCGGCTGAAACCATATTGCCGCACCATCCAATCGATTGTCAAAGGCGCGTCGGCGGGGGTCATCCGTTCTAAAACGTAAGATTTTCTAACAATTATCTTGTTGTAAGTCAGCAATATTTCGGGGTGGTACGACGATTTTGACTTACGAAGGCCCTCGATTCCCATATCCTCCTCGCGGTTCAGGTAAACAAACTGTTCGGGCAAATGCTCGGCAACTTGGTGAAGGATAATGGAAA
>JAEEGJ010011533.1_pt1 | contig 22384 bp, 9 predicted proteins | sample 8958761 | NCBI WGS metagenome assembly JAEEGJ01 (sample SAMN16246546, study PRJNA631951) | gut metagenome | biome: gut microbiome; feature: rumen; material: RS-attached | host: Bos | place: Iran: Karaj | collected 2018-10 | reverse complement strand
CTACAAAGGAGGATTCCGCTGATGGTCATTACAGATATGAGTTCGCATACTGGACAAATGAAGCCGGACAGGCGGTATCACCTGCTGCGATCGTAGTCAGCAGCGCAGTTTATGTAGCTGCATTTACTCCAATCGAGAAAGAGTACAAGGTATCCTTCGTTGACGAGGATGGTACTTTCTTCGGTGAGAATGTTCCTTATGTTGCAACAGTAGTTTGGGGCAGCAAGGTATCCGATGCTGATCTTGCAGCAGCTAGAGCTAAGGTTGACGCCAAGGCAGCAGAGAAGACCAATGCAAGCGCAATCTTCACCTATGCTAAGGGCGATTGGACTTTCGGCGGCGAGGAGAAGCCTTCGGCTGAAGCTTTCCTGCTCAATGGTCCCGTTAAGGAAGATACAACAGTATATGCTTCTTACACCAGAACCAACAACACCTGCACATTCGTTTACATGCAGGAAGATGCAGTAAACGGTGGATACAAGCAGTGGGGCGATTCCGATCACGTTGAAGTAAATGATGAAGGTATCATTTACATCACAAAGACTGTCGGACCTGCAAAGGATGCTTCGGTTGATACTGTTTACACATTTGTTGGATGGTTCCTTGGAGATGCTCCTATAATTACAGAAGACGAGACTGCTACAAGAAGAATCAGAATTGCATCCAATGAGGGTGATGCACCCGGAGCAACGGATCTTGGCTACTATCCTGAAGGCACTGATTCGAAGATCATTACTCAGATCAATGTTAATGAGAATGTACGTCAGGACAAGACCTACTATCTGTATCCTTGCTACAAGAAGACAGCACGTCTTTACAAGGTTACATTCGTTGACTATGACGGAAGGCTTATCTCTGAAAAGGCTGACTACCGTTACAATCAGTCCGCACTTGGCGACAAGCCCGCAAATCCCAGCGGATGGACAACCGTAAGCGGATTTACCACCACGACATACACCTTCAAGAATTGGAGCGTTTCGGATGCAGAGCTTGCAGCTGTAACGAAGGATATGGTTGTTGCTGCTGAATATAGCTTCAGCTCAACGAACAACTTCCCTCCGATCATTACACCTACACCTGATCCTACCGGAACACCTACACCTACTCCTACGGCTACACCTACACCTACTCCCGTAGAGGAGGAGATCATTCCTGAGACACCTGATACACCTCAGGGACCTGTAGAAGAGCCCGAAGAGGAGATCATTCCTCCTCAGCCCGAGACACCTCAGGGTGCTCCCGAAGAGGAAGTTGATCTCGACGATATCGAGACGCCTCAGGGCGACCTTCCTAAGACCGGAACTACTCCTACAGCAGTATTCTTCGGCATCGGTGCAGCTTGCATCATGCTCGGCAGCGTAATGCTCAAGGGTATCCGTCGCCGCGAGGAAGACATGTAATGCAAATTAACTGAACATAGGTAGGTTTTCCCGGGCTGCCGCGCTTAGGTGCGGTGGCCCGGGTTTTTGTGTCTTATTCTTTTGATGTAATCGAATAAAAAAGTTACAAAATATAAGAACAGAAGCGACACGGATTTTGGTATTTATGGGGGTTACGGCAATTGATGTGAAACTCGATGTGAAACATATTGCCGTAACTCTTTTTGATGCATAGAATTTCGCATAATGCGAAAAATACGCGTGTTAAAACGAATAAACATTCTGTATTGTGTATTTTTTGCGCATGTGATACAATAAAAGTCCGCCCTTGGGGAAAGCCGCAAACGCATAGATATAGAATAAAAGTTACAGCAAACTCATAATTTGTAGGGCGAGAAAGATTGGAGGAAAATATGAAAAAACGGTTAATGTCAGTGTTGCTTTCACTGGCACTCATCGTCTCGTCATTTGTGACGAACGTACCGTCTCAGGCGACGTATGCCGCTACGTCGGAGACTTCTGCGCTCTATTACAATACGGGACACAGGGACACTGCTGCGCATGAGCTCAGTGAGGCGGCGCTTGCGTATTATGACAATTTTGCGTATGACTATGCAGATATCGAAAAGGGCAACGTAACGGTTAGCGCAGCTGATCTGGCTACGGCACTTAAGTCGAAGATGCAGTCTACGCTTAAGAATCAGGTTGCTTACAAATCTCTTCCGGATTATTGGGCATATACCGATGCGGAAGACGGAAAAGCAGGAACTATCTATTTCTATGCAGACAAATCTACCAATGAAGTAAATGCAACTCTTAACCGTGAGCATGTATGGGCCAAGAGCCATGCAAGCTTCTACGAGCAGTACGGCGGAGCCGATCTTCATCATCTGCGTCCGGCTATTGACATGATCAACAGCTTCAGAAGCAGCTATACAATGGGTGAGATCGATGAGAAGTCAGCAACGGTTGGTACTTATAACAACGTTGTAGGCGGCTATCTCAAGAACAATACCTTCGAGCCCCTTGAGAATGTAAAGGGCGACGTAGCTCGTATTTTCCTCTATGTATATCTTTGTTGGGGACAGCCTAATCTCTTTGTAAATGTTACGGCTGACAGGCTCCCTGCAATGGATCCCGATGATTCCAAGAATGACGGTCAGAAAGTTATCGAGAGCCTTGAGACCCTTCTTAAGTGGAACTATGACGATCCCGTTGACACATGGGAGATGAGCCAGAATGACCTCGCTGAGATCGTTCAGGGCAACAGAAACGTATTCATCGATTACCCTGAGTATGCTTGGCTAGTTTTCGGACTTGCTGTTCCAGAGGGCTTGGTTTCTCCTTCTTCGGAGAATACTGTACTCGGTACGTACAATCCCGGCGACCTCTCCGATCATTATGAGACAGAGGAGAGCCAGATTGATGAGAGCCAGCTGATCACTATTGCTGCAGCAAACAATGCGTCTGAAGGCAGCATCGTGACCACTAAAGGCGAGATCTTATACATCTTCGGTGAGAATGATTCTCTTTCATCAGCTGTTATCCGTGATGAAAAGGGCGACACCGTTCAGATTTATTTCGGTAATGTAAATATTAAGTATAGTGTCGGCGATGTGCTCATAGTAAAGGGAAGTATCTCTGAGTACCATGGTGTAAAGCAGATCGGCGGTATTGTCACCAAGCTTGTTTCAAAGGGTAACGATGCAGCTTCTGTTGCACCCGAAGAGGTTACACTTGCGGAGCTTAACGCGAACCCTGACAAGTATGTTTCAAAGCTTGTTAAGGTAAAGAATGTTGTACTTGGCCGCTCAGATATTGTTGAAAGCAAGTACAAGGTTATAAATATTTCTCAGAATATCGACGGAACTGAGTCTTCGCTTGTTCTGTTCCAGCCCGCATCTTATCCTAACGGTGTTGCAAGAACGGATATCGTGGATATTGTTTGCGTCGCATCAAAGCGTGACCAGGCTGCACAGCTCCGTGTCGGTGCATCTTCGAGCTACACACTCGTCAAGAAGGGCGAAGGCCACAAAGTGGATCTGTCCACAGAGGCAGGCATCCTTGATGCTGCTTTTGAGCTGGATGCAGGCGAGAAGCTGGGGCAGAATGTAACCCTTACAGGAAAAATCACTTCAATTGTTACGAAGTATAACTCACAGTACGACAATGTTTCTGTTAATATTGAAGTCAGCGGAAGGACCATTCAGTGCTACAGACTTTCTAAGGGCTCTGAGCTGAAGGTTGGCGATGTTATCAAGGTTACAGGCGATATCCAGAACTACAGCGGAACTGTAGAGTTCGTTCCGGGCTCGACGTATGTTCACGCGGGCGGGACACCTACTCCTACCGGTGAAGTGACACCTACTGCAGGGCCTACACCTACAGCGGGCCCTGTACCTGCCGGGACTGAGTTCGAGCTGGTTACTTCGTTCGATGATATAGCGGACGGAAAGTATATCTTTGTTTCAGAGTACAACGGTGTTATCTATGCAATGGACAAGCAGCCCGGTGCGTATGTGAATACCAGTACGCCTTATACACGTGGCATTGTAGAAGTAGAGGAAAAGGACGGCAAGATCGTTTCTGATGATTCTTCTATCGTTTGGACAATAACAAAGATAACAGATACAGAGGGTTCTGTAAGCTATACTATTCAGGATGAGGACGGCAAGTTCCTGTCCATGAACAACAATACGAAGAATAATGCGTACTCGAAGGATACAAACCTTGACGAGCCTGATAAGTATGCATATTTCATCATCAAGGCAAATGATAAGGCAGAAAAAGCGGTTCTTATAGAGAACGAAGCTAATGAGAAGAGATGCATCAGTATCTATGCGGCTAATGCAACAACTGCACAGGACTACAGAGCATACAAAGAAGGTAATACAAGCCTTAAGCCCTTGTTCCTTTACAAACTCGCAGACAATACGCCTGTATATGACATCGCTGACGGAGATTATGTGATCTATAATCCTGCATCGGGCAAGGCGATGTCTGCAGAGGCGGTTGCTACTTACTACAGAGCAGAGGCTACCTTTACTCCTTCGGGAGCATCTGTTGAAGAAGTTGACGCAGCCCTTATCTGGACAGTAAAGAACAACGAGGACGGTACGATCACTATTACTACAGCCAAGGGTGATAAGCTGTCGGCAGGAACGCGTACAAGCCTTCCACTGAACGATGTTAACGATACATGGAACGTCATTAAGAATGATGACGGTACTTTCTATGTGGTTAACGCCGGAAGACCGGACATGTACATCGAGTACTATCAGCAAAAGGCTGATTTCAGCGCGTACGGATTTAATGAGAAAAACGCTGATATCTACAAGCTCTCGTTTGCACCGGCAAAGGCTAAGACTGAGGTGACACCTACACCCGGACCCACACCTACTGCGGAACCCACGCCTACGGCAGGCCCTACACCTACAGCAGAGCCTACTCCCAGCGCAGAACCTACACCTACTGCGGATCCCACACCTACTGCGGAACTGCAGAAGTTCGAACAGGTTACTTCGTTCGATGATATTGCAGACGGAAAGTATATTTTTGTTGCTGAAGGCGGGGATGCACTCTATGCAATGAAAAATGTTCCGGATGGTAATGGCAACACCCGCGGTCTTGTAGAGGTTGAGAAGGTTGAAGATAAGATCGTATCGGACAGCACTGCCATAGTTTGGACGATCACAAAGGCTGCTACCGGTGCTGCTGTTACCTACACTCTTCAGGATGAGGATGGAAAATACCTGTCCATGAGCGTTAATAACAACAAGCCTTATTCAACGGACAAAAACAAGGATAAAGCTGATGAATATGCTTACTTTGTGATCAAAGCAAATGAGAAAGTGAGCGGCGCCGTTATAATCAAAAATGAGAAGAATGGCAGATGTATAAGTATTTATGCTGCACAGGATTTCAGAGGTTATACAGAAGATAATAACAGTCTCAAGCCTTTATATCTCTACAAGCTCGTAGAGGAAGAGGTTGAGCCCACTCCTGAACCTACCCCCAGCGGAGAGCCCACCCCTACGGGAGAGCCTACCCCTACAGGAGAGCCTACCCCCAGCGGTGAGCCTACGCCCAGCGGAGAACCCACACCTAGCGGAGAGCCTACCCCCAGCGGAGAGCCCACACCCAGCGGAGAGCCTACACCCAGCGGAGAGCCCACACCTAGCGGAGAACCTACCCCCAGTGGAGAGCCCACGCCTGAGCCTACGCCCAGCGCGGATCCCACTCCCGTACCTACACCCGGTGTGGATCCTACACCCACGCCTGTAACGAACCCTCCGATCATCATTATCCCTCCTTTCGTGGATAATAATGATCCTGGCACCACAGAGCCCGGAGCCACCGAGCCCGGCACTAACGAACCCGGCACCACTGAGCCCGGCGAGACCGTTGACGTTGAAAATCCCGAGACTCCCGAGGGGACTCCCGCGGACACCGTTGACGTGGACGAGACCCAGACACCCGAGGGTGCGCCCGAGGACGCTGAACCCACTGTTGTTGCGAAGAAGGTTGTCGTAAAGGATGACGCGTTCGAGGAGGACAGCAATATTGCTTCCGCTACGCTGAAGATCATGAGCGATGACACTGCGATCATCAGAAAGATTAGTGCAGCTGACAGCGAGGTTGTTATCCCTGAGACGATCACGGTCGGCGACAAGGAATACACCGTTACAACGATCGCCAAGGGCAGCTTCAAGGGAATGGCTGATGTTACCGAGATCACCCTCGGCACTAACATCACCACTGTAAGACCCGGCGCGTTCAAGGGAATCGAGACTCTTGAGAAGGTAACTGTTAAGTCCTACACCGAGGGCATGTTCGAAAAGAAGGCCTTCAAGGGCGTTGACACCAAGGATTGTGTTATCTCGATCGAAGTTCCTTCAACTATGAAGAAGAAGGCCAGAAAGGCACTTGCAGCCCAGGTTAAGGCAGAGCTCGAGCTCGCCGGCTTTGAAGGCAAGGTCAAGATCGTGAGAGTTGATAAATAGTTTATTTCAATGATATGAGAAGACATGGGGACGGTTCTTTTGTCTGCGCACTTTGCAGACAAAAGAACCGTCCCCGTGTCTTCCCTGCTCCCTTTTTGGTGACAGGCACCGGTTTTTTATGGTAGGATGGATTTATAAAAGCTGCGAAAGGAGCAAAAATGAGCGATCACACCATAACAGCCCGGGATCCGGTTATTCCGGAGCTTGGCTTAGCGAGACGGATCAATGACGGCAGACCGATACTCAGCCGGGAATATGTGCCTTATGAGGCCGACTGCATTTTCAATGCGGGCGCTGCGTTTTACAGGGGCGAGTATATCATGGTATTCAGGAACGATCACGGCTTCGACGGAAAAGACACATTCGCGCGCTGCGATCTGGGAGTGGCCCGGAGCAGCGACGGGATACATTTCGAGGTCGCGTCAAAGCCTTTTTTGTCAGCCGCGGATTTTCATGATCCCGAGATAACGAGAGTGTACGACCCGAGGCTCACGGTTATCGGGGACGAGTTGTATATGTGCTTTGCAATCGACACGCGGCACGGCGTGTGCGGTGGGATCGCGAGGATCCTCGACCTGTACGCGGACACGCTCGCGGAAAAGCTGGAGATACTGAATGTGACGACGCCCGACAACAGGAACATGGTGCTCTTCCCGGAAAAGATCGGCGGCAGGTACGCGCGGCTCGAGCGACCGTTCCCTGTATATTCGCGCGGCCGGGACAGGTTTGACATCTGGATATCCTACTCGCCGGATATGCGTTATTGGGGTGACTCGAAGCTGCTGCTGGCGGTGGAGGACGTGCCCTTCGCAAACGACAAGATAGGGCCCGGTGCCCCTCCGATGCGGACCGACCGGGGATGGCTTGCTCTTTTCCATGCGGTGGATCGCGATGATGCCCGCGGGAGAAACGGCTGGGAGGAGCGGTGGACAAAACGGTATTATGCCGGCGCCATGCTGCTGGACCTCAACAATCCGGCCAAAGTCCTGGGCATTACAAAGGAGCCGCTGCTCTCACCTGCGACCGAGTATGAGCTGAATCAGGGTTATCGGACGCACGTTGTATTCCCGGGAGGATTCCTGCCCAGCGGCGATGACCCTGCCTATGCGCTGATCTACTACGGCGCGTCCGATACTTTTGAATGCGCGGCACGCGTGAATATAGATGAGCTGATCGCGGCATGCAGGTAACAGGCAGGCAGAGTTCATCGAAGGTGAAACTGCGGGTGCCGGGAACGAAGAAGGGCCAAGATATAAAAACTGCGGGTGCCCGGAACGAAGAGAGGGACAAGATATATATGGAAGATAAGATAATAGCTGCGGCTATCGAATACGCCCGTGACCTGTTCGCCGGCAATTCGGACGGCCACGATTTCGAACATACCATGCGCGTATACCGGAATGCGATGGCCATCGCGGAGACAGAGGAGTGCGACAGGCGGATAGTGGCTCTGGCCGCGTTGCTGCATGATGTTGACGATCATAAGCTTTTTGACACAACCGACAATGCGAACGCGCGGGCATTCCTGAACGGGCAGGGCACAGATCCGGATTCGACCGAAAGGATCATCGACGCGGTCAATTCCGTTTCGTTCAGCAAGAATCGCGATAAGCGGCCCGATACGATCGAAGGCTGCATCGTGCAGGACGCGGACCGTCTGGACGCGCTGGGCGCGATCGGTATCGCGCGGACATTCTCGTACGGCGGCAGGCACGGCAGAAAACTGTCTGAGAATATCCTGCATTTCCACGAGAAGCTGCTCCTGCTTAAAGATATGATGAATACCGGGGCTGCCGTGCGGCTGGCCGAGGAGCGCCACGGGTTCATGCTGGATTTCCTGCGGGAATGGGAGCGCGAGATCGGGTGATGCTGCAGGTACAATATTATAGGATAACTACGCACGACGGTGCCTGATGCCATTTATGGTGACAGGCACCTTTTTTTACACGGCAAGACAAAAGTTACACAACGGCTCACAAAGATACATATAAAATATTAAAATGTATCCATTTTGTATCTCCCGGGGTATATATTTGTCTCATCGAGTTAAACAACACCTCTGAAACAGAGGCGAATAAAAAGGGTGAAATCATTGGAGGTAACAAAATGAAGAAGTTCGGAACTATCGCAGCTAAGTTTTTCGCAGCAGCAATCGCAGCAGCACTTGTTTTCTCAAACAGCGGCATCAAGGCATTTGCCGGCACGGTAGGTGTTGGTTACTACGTTGTTAAGGACGGCGTGACCGTAACGGATAAGACTGAAGGCGGCAAGACCGTAGGTGTCAGCACAGATAATTTCGAAACTGTCATCAGTGCCCCCGCTAAGACATATACGGTTGATGAGGATGCGCTTAAGAAACTCATCAATGCAACAAATCTTAACGAAAGAACAAACGAGGCGACCAAAGCCTATACTATAGAAGTAAATGATGGACAGCCTACGCTTCACTACACTTACAGTGTAGAGGCCGTTCTGAAGGAACTCGGGCTCCCTACCGAATTTAACGGAAAGACGATTGACTGGTATGTTCTTAAAAAGGAAAACGACGGTTACCATGTAGATGGTGTTAATCTGACGATAATTGCTCCCGAAGCTACTTATATTCCCGATACTCCTGCAACAGAGGAGCCTGAGGATCCCAATCCTAACGGAAATACTGAGGATGAAGAAAAAGATGACGATCCTGTAATTTCTAACTCTCCTGTACAGCTCGAGACTCCCGGTCAGACACCTGCATCCGGCGATCTCCCTGGAAACGGAACTCCTTCAGAGGAGCCTGCAGCACCCGCAGAGCCCGAGACTCCTGTAGTTCCTACGACTCCCGCACAGCCTGAGACTCCTGTACAGCCTACCACTCCCTCGCAGCCTGAGACTCCTGTACAGCCCGATGCACCCGCAGCAGATACACCTGCAACCGAGGCTCCCGCAACAGATACACCTGCAACCGAGGCACCTGCAGTAGATACACCTGCAACTGAGGCTCCCGCAGAAGAAAAGACTGAGCCCGAAGCACCCGTACAGCAGCCTGAGACTGAGGCTCCTGTAACTGAGGCTCCCGTGACCGAGAGTGACGATAAGACTCCTGCAGTTGAGGCACCCGTAACCACGATCGTACCTGTTATTCCTTTCATTATCGTAAACAACTTTGATAACACCGACGATGTTGACACCGAGGATGTGACCGCTCCCGAGGAGCCCGCAGCTGAGGAAGAGACCTCCGAAGAGATCATTGACGATATCGTAACTACTGACACTCCCGAGGGTGCACCCGCTGATGAGGAGCCCGAGGCAGAGGTTGAGGAAGAAGAGATCGTAGACGTTGACCTCGTAACCACTCCCGAGAGTGCTGTTGAGGAAGATGTTGAAGAGGAAGATGACGTTGAGCTCGATGTCATCGAGACTCCCCAGGGCGATGTACTTCCCCAGACCGGCGTTCTTTCCGCAGCAGTATTCTACGGACTTGGCTCACTCTGCATAGCACTCGGCGGAACGGTAGTAGCAAAGATCCATCGCAAAGACGAGGAATGATTGACCAATAACGAATTCCAATAATACACCCATTAAAGAAAAGCAGCGGTTCCGCAAGGTCCGCTGTTTTTCTTTGCAATCCGGCCCCAAAATGATAGAAAAAGGTTACATTTACATAAAATTCGCGATAAATAAGAATGAGAAAATCAAGTAACTTTTGAATCTTTTGAGACAGAAATAGTAGAAAAGCCTTTAAAATAGGGCTTTGACGTTCAGTGAATATCTCTGGCAAAGCAGACATACTCGGTGAAGTTTCAAAATAATTCAAAAGATACAAAAGAAATATTAAAATGTATCCGTTTTGTATCTTTTGGGTTGTATAGTGGACTCATGAAGTTGAGAGACACCTCTGAACGAACAGAGAAAACATTAATGGGTGAACAAATTTATTGGAGGAAAGAAAATGAGAAACCTGAAGAAGACTATTAACGCAGCAATTTGTTTCGTACTTACCCTTGCTATGATCCTTCCCGCAAATGTGAAGGCAAACGCAGCTGAGGCTACAGTTCCTCAGTCCGGCATCTACACCATTGAAGAGTACAATGCAATTAAGGATACACTTGATGCACTTACCGATTATGATGTTACAGTAGTTTTCCATGATGCAGAGACTGAGTATGTTTGCGATTTCGCAGATGAGCATGTACACACCGATGCTTGCTACGCTCTTATCTGTGAGAACGACGAGCATGCACATGATGAGAACTGCTACGGACTTACCTGCGACAAGGAAGAGCATGAGCATGGTGAGGATTGCATCGGCCTGATCTGCGATAAAGAGATCCATGTGCATTCAAATGATTGCTATGCATATGAATATGCCGGAGTTCGCATCGATAATTTACGGGATTTCATTGCGTACCTTATTTCGTTACTCGGCATTTGGGAATACAAAAAGGTTAATTACAATAAGCAGCTCGTTTGTGGTCTGGAAGAGCATGCAGCTCACACCGATGATTGCTATGGCATTACTTGCACTAAGGAGCTTCACACTCATGACGAGAACTGCAACGGCGTGATCTGCGGAATTGATGAGCACGAGCATGACGATAGCTGCTACGAACTTAATTGTGATTATGATTACGAGCACACTCACACTGAAGATTGCATAAACGTTATTCCTGCATACTATACCGTAACTGTTACGCCTAAGGTTGTTGAGGAAGAAGAGAACAATAACGAGAACGAGAACCAGAACCAGAACGAAAACGAGAACCAGAACCAGAACGAAAACGAGAATCAGAACCAGAACGAGAACCAGAATCAGAACAACAACGAAAACGAGAAGCCTGTAGTTGAGCCTATTAACAGCAACGGCGATGACAAGCAGCCCGCAGTTGAGCCTGTAAACAACGACAACAGCAATCAGGAAACCACTCCTGACGTAGTAGAAGAGGATAGCGACGACAAAGAGCAGCCCGTAGTTGACGATAAGCCCGCAGTAGAAGAGCCCGCAGAGAACAATGACGAGAAGCCTGTAGTTGAGGAGAACAACGACGAGCAGCCTGTAGCAGATGCTCCCGCAGCTGACAACACCACTATCATTCCCGCAGCTCCTATCAACAACGTTCCTTTCATCATCCTTCCCGCTTGGACAGCAGAGAACACCGATGATGCAGACGTTGAGGAAGCAGCTCCCGCAGCTGAGGAGACCGTTGATGTAGACGCAGCTCCCGCTACTCCCGAGGGTGCGGTTGAGGAAGATGTTGAGGCAGAGGTTACTGAGCCCACAGTAGTTGATGACACCGAGGAAGAGGTTGATGTTGATACCACTCCCGCTACTCCTCAGGGTGCAGTTGAGGAAGAGCCCGAGGCAGAGGAAGAGACCGAGGATCTCGGACTTGACATCGTAGCTACTCCCCAGGGTGATGTACTTCCCCAGACCGGCGTTCTTTCAGCAGTAGTATTCTACGGACTTGGCGCGATCTGCATCGCAGTCGGCGGAGCTACACTTATCAAGGTTCGCCGCAAGGAAGAGGAATAATTAAACAGCCATACAGTTAAAATCCATATAAATACACCCAATTAAGAGAAACGGCGGCCCCGCAAGGGACCGTCGCTTCTCTTTGTATTCTTAAATGTAGGTAACTCTTAGTGAGTATACATCCCTTCTTCCTTATCACTATGGAAAATAACAATCCGTAAATATCTGAAGGAAGGCTCTTTCGATGATGAGCCTGCTGAGGTATAATAAGGATGTTGTTTAAAAGAGACCCCGTTATCGGGTAAATACACAGAGGAGAGTTTTGATGAGCGTTTTGTTTGTATTACTGGGAGTTGCCGCGCTCGGCGCAGGCATCTGGCTGCTCGCGCGCAAGGAAGCGAAGAAGGTACCGGGCATCATTCTGATCGTATTTTCGGTGTTCTTCTTTCTGATCGGCTTAGTGATGGCGGGCGGAAGCAGTGATGAGCCGGAGAGAAAGAAGGACGATTCCGGATCCGCGGCGGAGAATACTATTACGGATGTTCCCGATCTTAAGGGCCTTACGGTCGATGATGAGAAGGTCAAGTTCGATTCCGACTATGCTGAGATCGTGATCGAGCCTGATGACGCGAAAGACCATCCGGAGGACACCATTAAGGGCGTTACCGCGGAGGGCCTGGAGTGGTCGACTTCGAAGAAGGACGGCACCGGCGATATCCACATGAAGGTCGACGGAAAGAATGTCACCGCGAAGGTCACTCCGAAGGAAGATAAGAAGACCGGCAATAAGACGAAGGCAGACGCGGGCAAAGCCGCGGCGGCCGCTTCGAAGGTCGTTACAACAGGCTATAAGAAGGACGTAAAGAACTACAATCGTAACTATGCGATCTGGTATGTCGAGGCTGCGCAGTGCCTGGTTTATTATCCCGCGCAGCTCAAGCTCTCAAAGACCTATGAGAACCAGACTGCGGTATTCACCGACAGCAGGAGCAAGGCGAGCCTTAAGATCACTCTCGGAGAGAATGAGTTCGCGTCCATGGACGAGGTTGAGAGCCTGATCGCGAACACCGAGTACAATAAGGTCCTCGCGTCCGGCACAGACTGGTATTCGACAGAGACGAAGGGCAAGAGCATGACAGAGTTCGCGGTTGTGGGCCTTGGCAATAAGTACACGGTTACCGCGGCGCTCACTTATGAGAATAAATATTCGTTTGTTTTCGATGAACTCAGCAAGCTCATCAAATGCAAGTTCGTCGAAGGCGGCAAGTGGGTCAGCACCGCAGGCATCGGATCGGTCGGCAAGAAGGTTCCCGTGCTCGCCAACAAGTATGACAGCGGGACCATTGACTGGAGAGTCGTTTCCTACTTCATGAGCGATCTGGGCTGCATCCTGAATTACCCCGACGTTTTCACGAAGATGTACATTGACGGACCGGAAGAGACCTATTATTTCACCGATCCCGTTACCGGCGCATATATCAGAACCTACAGGCAATACAGCAATGACACGCTGATAGGAGAGGTTGTGAGCGATATCGGACCTGCCGATCATGAAATCCTTGATGATTCTTCGATGAGATGCTACACCCTCGAGCAGGGCAGCGTGACCTACTATTATGTCAAGATCGCGAACGGCTGGATCTACCGTGCCGAGATGATAGTGCCCGAAAAGGCGGAAAAGCTGTACAAGGGTCTTGCGAACGGCATGACCGTATACGCTTCGGGAGACGCGGTTGAATCGCCCGAGATGACCGATATCTTCTATGCGGAGAAGCATTGTATCGTTACGATCCCGGTCACTTTCCAAACCACATCCGACAGCTATACATTTGTTGATTATTTCAACGGAACAGAGCTTCATGTGGCGTTCGCGGCAGTCGACGAGACGGACACCGGCAATATCTTCGATACTTTCGAGGTTGTCGCGGATGACGCGGACATCTATATCGAGGATGCCGTGGTAAGATGGCATAACAAAGACGGTCTCTTTATCGGCGGAACCGGCGCGAATGACGATTGTCTGGTCGAGGTATACGGTTCGAAGGCCTACAGTCACTATTCAGACTGTTGGACAATGTTTGACATCCGCTTTACCGATGACAAGAAAGCACCGACTATAGCGGAGACCATTGACGAGGAGAAACAGGAAGCCGCTGAGAACGCGAGCGATCCCGAGGAAGAAGATGAGCCCTGGCTTGAGCCCAATCAGACGGAGCCCACTCCGACTCAGGCTGCGAAGGCCGATCCTACGCCCAAGCCCGCTACGCCTACGCCCAAACCGGCTACCCCTACTCCCGAGCCTACTCCCACACCGGATCCCGGCCCGGGCGATCCCGGAGAAGATGAGAACCGTCTATACTATGAGGATATTGCCGAAGAGATCGGAATCGAAGATTATTATGAGTACGGAATGTCCTATTACGGAACCGCAAATTACATTTGGTACAGGTTTGATTCCGACGATGCCGATTTCAGAAACAGGAGAATGAACCCTTATGTGCTGGGACTTGACGAACTGATCACAAAGAGCGGTCTCAAGTATCAGGGAATTGAAAAGGTTTTATATACCGACAGAGATTTCCGGATGGGATATGACGATCCCGCTACCTATGGTTATGTTTATTCCGGCAAGATAAAGGGCCATGAGGATCTCGGAAATGTTCATGTGGTTGTCAGAAACGATCTGTATGGCGAATGCGTGGATGTGGCCTGGCTGTACGATGATTATGAAGACGCACCTCTTAAGAGAGGTGAACTGTTCGTTACCGACAGTTTTGTTGATTTTGTCAATGAGTATTTCTGTTACGGAGCAGGCAGGACCTCGGCTACCACGGTTTGGCACTGCGGGGATCTGGCGGCTGATATCATGTTTGCCGCTGATTTCCTGGCATGGATTTACGATCCCGATGCGGAAGTGCAGCCGTATTATGTGATCGGCGGCGATACCAGCGGAGACTACGGCTGGTTCGGTGCAAGCGTCTGCGATTTCGATGAAAACGGCGAGCTTCAGGTTCTCTTCCGTGTCATCTACGATCGCGACGGTGATGATTGGAACTTCTTAACAAATATCAAGGGTGAATGGCAGTCGGTATATGATTTCTACAGTGACTGATCATTCCAAGATGATACGATAAATATTTACGACAGCCACGGGGACGGTTCTTTTGGTAACGAACTGCGTTACCAAAAGAACCGTCCCCGCGGCATTTTTTATTATGGAAGAAAAGACTTGCGATTTTCTTTGAATATGCTATAATTTTAAAGTTTAAAAGATTAGGAAGGTAAAACGGCGATGCAGACGGAGCATCCCGCGCGCAGCTTGAAAGAAGGAAAGTAGTATATGAAACGCGAAGACATCAGAAACATTGCGATCATCGCTCACGTTGACCACGGCAAGACAACGCTGGTCGACTGTCTCTTGAAGCAGAGCGGTGTTTTCCGCCAGAATCAGGTCGTTGAGGAAAGAGTTATGGACTCGAACGATCTGGAGAGGGAGAGAGGTATCACGATCCTCTCGAAGAACACGGCGGTCAATTACAACGGAGTTAAGATCAATATCATAGATACGCCCGGCCACGCCGATTTCGGCGGTGAGGTTGAGCGTGTGCTCAAGATGGTTAACGGCGTTATCCTGGTCGTTGACGCATTCGAGGGCCCGATGCCCCAGACCAAATTCGTTCTGAAAAAGGCTCTGGAGCTGAGTCTGCCTGTTATCGTCTGCATCAATAAGATCGACCGTCCCGAGGCGGATCCCGCACGTGTTATCGATGAGGTACTCGATCTCTTCATCGAGCTCGACGCGAGCGAGGACCAGCTCGATGCGCCTTTTGTTTACGCATCGGCCAAGTCGGGCGTGGCTATCCTGGAGCTCGGCGACAAGCCCGAGAACATGAAGCCCCTGTTCGATACGATCATCGAGCACATTCCCGCGCCCGAGGGTGATCCCGACCGCGGAACGCAGGTGCTTATTTCCACCATTGATTATAATGAGTATGTCGGACGTATAGGCTGCGGAAAGGTCGACAACGGCACCATCAGGGTCGGTCAGGATGCGGTCATCGTGAACTATCACAATCCCGATCAGGTCCGCAAGGTCAAGATCAGCAAGCTCTACGAGTACGACGGCCTGAAAAAGGTCGAGGTGCAGAGCGCGACTGTCGGTTCGATCGTTGCGATCTCGGGTATCGACGATATTCACATCGGTGACACGATCTGCTCGCCTGAGCAGCCCGAGCCTATCCCGTTCCAGAAGATATCGGAGCCCACACTTTCGATGAATTTTATCGTCAATGATTCGCCTCTGGCAGGTCAGGAGGGCAAGTGGGTTACCTCGCGTCATATCCGCGAGAGACTTTTCAGAGAGCTGAACACGGATGTTTCGCTGCGTGTCGAGGAGACCGATACGACCGAGGCCTTCAAGGTTTCGGGACGCGGCGAGCTGCATCTTTCGATACTTATCGAGACGATGCGCCGTGAGGGCTACGAGTTTGCCGTATCGAAGGCAGAGGTAATCTACCGCTACGATGAGGACGGCAAAAAGCTGGAGCCCATGGAACGCGCGATCATTGATGTTCCCGATGAATTTGCGGGAGCTGTCATTCAGAAGCTCAGCGGCCGCAAGGGCGAGCTTCTCGGTGTTTCGACTGCGGCCGGCGGATATCAGAGACTGGAGTTCTCCATTCCTTCTAGAGGCCTGATCGGTTACCGCGGCGAGTTTATGACCGATACAAAGGGCAACGGCATACTGAACACGATATTCGATTGCTACGCGCCTTACAAGGGCGATATCGAGTTCCGCAAGCAGGGCAGCCTTATCGCGTTCGAGGGCGGCGAGAGCGTTACCTACGGCCTGTACAACGCGCAGGAGCGCGGTACGCTGTTCATCGGACCCGGCGAAAAGGTTTATGCCGGCATGGTCATCGGTCAGTCCGGTAAAGGAGAGGATATTGAGCTCAATGTCTGCAAGAAAAAGCAGATGACCAATACCCGTTCTTCTGCGGCGGATGAGGCACTCCGTCTTACACCGCCCAGGATCCTGAGCCTTGAGCAGGCGCTGGATTTTATTGATAACGATGAGCTTCTTGAAGTTACGCCCAAGAGTCTTCGCATCAGAAAGAAGATCCTTGACCCGACCCTCAGAAAGAGAGCGGGATTCAAGCACTGATCAAACGATCGTAGTAAAACCGCACTTGACAAAAGGCGGATGTTACGTTACTATTCAGTTAATATTTTAAATGCAGTGACGGAGAGGATTAGGTAAGCGGCAACCGCCAGAGATTATGGTCCGCATATGCGGCTGGAAGACCATTTCGGGGAAGCTTATCGAAGGTAGCTCCTGAGCAGTGTTTCTGAAGAGATGCACTACGTGTATCGGCAGTAGGAGACAACGGGAAGTCCCGTTACAGACGAGCAGCTTGATTGAGTTGCGTAATGAGATCGCGGGCCGCACAGCTTTGCGATGAATTAAGGTGGTATCACGATAGCCCTCATCGTCCTTATGCGATGGGGGCTTATTTTCGCGTAAAAAGCGAATCCGGCGGTCACCGTCCTCCGTAGGAAAACATCGCAAGCTTGTTTGCAGATGTTTTCGCACGGAGGATGGGGGCGGGTGGTGAGCCACCCGCGACCGAGACGAAGCGGAGCGAAGTCGAGGTGACCCGCAGGAGCGCTTTTCGCGACTATTTTAAGGAGGTTTTTTTATGCCGGACATGAGCGAAAGCTACGCAAAGGCGAGCGGTAAGGAGCTTGCCAAAACCTACGATCCCAAGCAGATCGAGGACAGACTCTATTCAAAATGGATAGAAAAAAAGTATTTTCACGCAGAGGTTGACCGTTCGAAGAAACCCTTCACGATCGTGATCCCGCCGCCGAATATCACCGGACAGCTGCACATGGGCCACGCGCTCGACAACACGATGCAGGATATCCTGATCCGTTTCAAGCGCATGCAGGGCTATAACGCGCTCTGGCAGCCCGGCACCGACCACGCTTCGATAGCTACCGAGGCCAAGATCGTTGAGACCCTGAAAAAGGAGGGCACCTCGAAGGAGGAGCTCGGCCGCGAGAGATTCCTCGAGCGCGCATGGGACTGGAAAAAGGAGTACGGCGGAAGGATCGTTTCCCAGCTCAAAAAGCTCGGTTCGTCCTGCGACTGGGACCGTGAGCGTTTCACGATGGACGAGGGCTGCAATAAGGCCGTAACCGAGGTTTTCACAAAGCTTTACGATAAGGGCTGGATATACAAGGGCTCCAGGATCGTTAACTGGTGTCCTGTCTGCAATACTTCGATCTCCGACGCGGAGGTAGAGTATGAGGAGCAGGCCGGCCATTTCTGGCACATCAAGTATCCTTTTGTTGAGGCTGACGGCAGCATCTCAAAGACACGTTTCCTTGAGTTCGCGACCACACGTCCCGAGACCATGCTCGGTGATACCGCTATTGCGGTTAATCCCGAGGATGAGCGTTATACCGATCTCGTTGGCGGCTTTGTATGGATACCCTTCGTTGAGAGAAAGATCCCGGTTATCGCCGACAGCTACGTAGAAAAGGATTTCGGAACCGGCGTTGTTAAGATCACGCCCGCGCATGACCCTAACGATTTCGAGGTAGGAAAGCGTCACAACCTGCCCGAGATCAATATCATGAACGACGATGCGACGATCAACGAGAACGGCGGCAAGTTCTGCGGCATGGACCGCTATGAGGCCCGCAAGCAGATCGTTAAGGAACTCGATGAGATGGGTCTGCTCGTTCGCATCGAGGATTACAGCCACAACGTAGGCACATGCTACCGCTGCCATTCGACCGTTGAGCCGATGATCAAAAAGCAGTGGTTCGTTAAGATGGACGAGATGATCAAGCCCGCCGTAGAGGCGATCAAGAGCCACGACATCGAGCTGATCCCCGACCGCATGGAGAAGACCTACTTCAACTGGACAGACAATATCCGTGACTGGTGCATTTCGCGTCAGCTCTGGTGGGGCCATCGTATCCCCGCATGGTACTGCGACGACTGCGGCGAGATCATCGTATCAAAGACCGCTCCCTCTAAGTGCCCGAAGTGCGGCAGCACGCACCTCACACAGGATCCCGACACTCTGGATACATGGTTCAGCTCGGCGCTCTGGCCTTTCTCGACTCTGGGATGGCCCGAAAAGACCGAGGATCTGGACTATTTCTATCCTACGGATGTTCTGGTTACAGGCTACGACATCATTTTCTTCTGGGTTATCAGGATGATCTTCTCGGGCTACGAGCAGATGGGCAAGCGTCCGTTCAAGACGGTTCTTTTCCACGGACTCGTACGCGACGACCAGGGCCGCAAGATGAGCAAGTCTCTCGGCAACGGTATCGATCCTCTCGAGATCATCGATAAATACGGCGCTGACGCGCTCCGCTTCACTCTGATCACCGGCAACGCGCCCGGCAATGACATGCGTTTCTACATGTCGAGAGTTGAGGCTTCGCGTAATTTCGCGAACAAGGTTTGGAACGCGTCGCGTTTCATCATGATGAACATGCAGCAGCTGGCAGAGGCCGGCGTGAAGGTTGACTTTGACGCTGCGATCGATTCGGTTAAGGCCGGACTCGAGGACGCGGATAAGTGGATCCTTTCGAAGGTTAACCGTACCGTACGTGAGGTAACCGAGTCGATGGAGAAGTTCGAGCTCGGTATCGCGGCACAGAAAATCTACGATTTCATTTACGACGATCTGTGCGACTGGTACATCGAGATGGTTAAGCCGAGACTCTACGGTGAGAATGAAGCTTCGAAAAAGGCCGCAATGTGGACGCTGAACAGTGTTCTTGTTGACGCGCTGAAGCTCCTGCATCCTTATATGCCCTTCATCACAGAGGAAATCTTCTGCACACTGAAGGAAGAGCAGGGCACAATCGATAAGAATGAGTCGATCATGATCTCCGACTGGCCGGTATTTACCGCTGACAGGTCGTTCGAGGACGAGGAAGAGGCCGTAGAGCTCATCAAGGAGGCCGTAAAGGGCATCCGTAACCTCCGCACGGAGATGAACGTACCCATGAGCCGCAAGGCCGCTGTATTCGTTGTGAGCGAGTCGGACAAGGTTCGCAGGATCTTTGAGAACAGCAAAGTATTCTTTGCTTCGCTCGGCGGCGCATCGTCCGTTACCATCCAGCCCGACAAGACCGGTATCGGTGAGGACGCGGTTTCTGCGCTGATCCACGGTGCTACGATCTACATTCCTTTCGCTGAGCTCGTTGACATCGCAAAGGAGATCGAGCGTCTCGAGAAGGAAAAGACCCGCCTCGAGGGTGAGTTAAAGCGCGTAAACGGCATGCTCGCCAACCCGAACTTCGTGAACAAGGCACCCGAGGCCAAGCTGGCCGAGGAGAAGGCTAAGCTCGCCAAGTACACCGATATGTACAGTCAGGTTGAGGAACGCCTTGCATCACTCAGGAAATAATATTTTTTAAGACATGTAAGACATGGGGACGGTTCTTCTGTCTGCGCACTTTGCAGACAGAAGAACCGTCCCCATGTCTTGCCTGAGTCCCCGTGCCTTGCCGTGTCATACGAATGAGGGATTTATGAAAACAGGATGATGTGATAGAATATGGAGCAGAAAGGCGGATTGCGGTCCGCGCAGCAGAGAGGTACGGTTACGTATGAAACGTATAATCATTTTATTACTGGGGGTTATTATGTTGTTTGGTTTATTTGGATGCAAAGATAAGAATAAGGACGGCAACAACGGCAAAGGTACCGCAGAGCAGGGAACCTGCGGGAGCAATATCACATGGGAATACGATAAAAAGTCAGCCACGCTTACTATCTCGGGAACCGGTGCGATGGAGGGCGAGAAGTTCCTCTGGTCTGGCTATAAGATCAAGAAACTCGTTATTTCCGAGGGCATCACTTCTATAGTACGCAATGCCTTCTATTCGAACCATAACCTGACAGGTGAGCTCGTCCTGCCCGAGAGTCTGAAGGAGATAGGCGAGTTCGCGTTCTACGGCTGCGACGGCCTGAAAGGCGACCTGGTGATCCCGGACAGCGTGGAAACGATAGGAGGATATGCTTTCGAGCGCTGCACCGGTTTTACGGGGCTCAAGCTCTCAAAGTCGCTTAAGTCCATAGGTCCGGAGGCTTTTCAGCAGCTGGAGAGTGTCAAGGGCACGTTAGTGCTGCCCGATGGTCTGGAAACTATCGGCAGATGTGCTTTCCATGAGTGCAGTGGGCTGACCGGCGATCTTATCATTCCCGATTCCGTTACTTCGATCGGAGACTGGACCTTCAGCCAGTGCGGTTTTGACGGCAGACTGAAGCTTTCGGCCGGTCTTGATAAAATAGAGTATTCCTGCTTTACGAGCTGCGAGAATTTCAAGGGCGATCTGGTGATCCCCGAGGGCGTTAAGGAGATCGGTTTCCATGCTTTTAACAGCTGCGGCTTCGACGGAACGCTGACTTTGCCGGAGAGCCTTGAGTACATGGGAAACGGAGCGCTGGCGTATTGCAGAAATCTTAAAGGCTCGATAGTGCTGCCCGACGGCATGAAGCGTATGGAGAACAACGTTTTTGAGGGTTGTGAGAGCCTTACCTCGCTGAAACTTCCCTCAAATATCGATTATATCTGCTCGGGGACTTTCCGCGGCTGTAAGAGCCTTACCGGAGAACTGGTTCTGCCCGAGTCGCTGCTTATCATCGGCGACCATGCTTTCGGAGATACTGCATTTACCGGTGAACTGAAACTTCCTTCAAAGCTTATCTCTATCGGACAAGCTGCATTTATGGACTGCAAGAGCTTTACTTCGATAGCAGGCTTCCCGGAGACGCTTACGCATATCAAGGATAGCGCGTTCTCGCTGTGTGAGGAACTTAAAGGCGAACTCGTATTCCCCGATGGTCTGGCTTATGTCGGGAAATATGCTTTCAACGGATGCCCGGGTCTTACAAAGGTCACCTTCGGGAACTGCATCAGCAGCGTCGGCGAGAAAGCCTTCTTGAAGTGCGACGGGCTGAAAAAAGCTGAGTTTACCGGCGCGATACCGGATTATTACGGACAGGATGAGAAATACCCGAGTTTCCCCGAGGGCTGTGAGATCGTTTCTCCCGCATCTGCGGTGAAGCGTACGGAGATCTGGCAGGAAAACGTTTCAAAGCCTGTGCCCAGCAAGGAGAACAGTTCTTCGGGCGATGACGGTCTGGAAAAGGATCAGCCGTACTATTGGACACAGTCGCTGACCGGTTTCGATTATGTCGGCGAAGGCCGGTTCGCCGATGTTGCGCTGCTTTTTGTCGACGGCATTTTAAGCGTAAAGATAAATAAACGTGAGCTCCTCACGGTACGTTACGAGGCGGATATGAACGCCGACCTCGATGATCGTGTCGTGACCACCGATGGCTTCTTCTGCCGCGACGGATGGATCGAGAAACTCTCGTACGACAAAGGCTTTTACCATGACGACATTTTGACGGCGGTGCTGGTCAAGGCAGACGGCTCGTCCGAAGAGGTCCGATTCCATACCGGTTCGGAGGAGAGCCTGTATATAAAAAGCGGAGAATGAAGCGATCC
>JAEEGJ010011532.1_pt1 | contig 22388 bp, 16 predicted proteins | sample 8958761 | NCBI WGS metagenome assembly JAEEGJ01 (sample SAMN16246546, study PRJNA631951) | gut metagenome | biome: gut microbiome; feature: rumen; material: RS-attached | host: Bos | place: Iran: Karaj | collected 2018-10 | reverse complement strand
GGCAGGTACTCTTCTTCTTCCATCAAGGGCCGGATTCTGGATCCTTCAATCCGGATGGCTTTCCTGCCCAATATATTGACGACTTCGACGGAACTGCCGGACAGCAGGTCCCACTTGGAAGGGAACTCGCCTATCTGCTCGCCACTGAGGTCATCTGTGAAGAAAACATTCTCACCGCGCTTGAAGTCGCTCTTGGCTTGAATCTCTGCGAAGTCGACAGCTTCTTCCTTGGGTGCAGCCTCTTCGATTTCTTCCTCGTCAGCCGCTACGGTTTGCCGGTCGGCAGACTTGTCGTTATTCTTCTTGTTTCCGCCGAGGACTCCGTCCAACGCTTTGTTGACACCTTGTTCAACCTTGTTGCCAAGATTGTTCTCTACAGCATTTTTGGCCCTTTCGCCAAGATTCTTGAGAAGGCCTTGCGCGCTTGCAGTGCCGCAGACCAGAAGTAGGCTCGCTACGAGCAAAAGAATCTTTTTCATTGAAGTATGGCTTTGATTAATATTCAGTGGGTTGCACTAAACAAAGTTAGTTTCTGAAATCCATTATTACAAATTATTCCCTGACAAATACGGGGATAGCAGTAATGTCGACGGGAACATCTGCGTAGCGGCCCCCTTCATATCGCTGTCCGCTGCGGGTGTCGGTCCATCCGCCTTCATTCTTAGGAAGGTAGACTCTCCAGCTGCTGACACCGGCTTCGGTGACGGGGCATACCAGATATTTCGGGCCGAACATAAATTCGCAGTCCTGCCTGAGGGCCTCCGGGTCGTCGGCAAAGTCGAAGACGAGAGGACGCATCAGGGTGTATCCTTCTTCAGAGACCTTTTTGGCGCAGTCCAGGATGTAGGGGCGGAGCTGCTCGCGCTGCTTCATAGCAGCAGCCATCAGGTTGTAAGTCTGTTCACTGTAGCGCCAGGGCTCGGTCTGGCTCATATATCCGTGGACTCTCATAAAGGGCAGGAAGACCGAAGCCTGCACCCAGCGCACGAGCCTTTCCTGATACTCTTCGGAAGTATACTGGTCGCCCGGACGGAAGAAGCCTCCGGCATCGTAGGTCCACCAGGGAAGGCCTGCCGCCATCTGGCCGAGGCCGCCGGCAATCTGCCTGCGCAGAGTGCCGAAGTCATTGCCGACGTCACCGGACCAGGTGACTACGCCGTAGCGCTGTATGCCGGTGAATGCGCTGCGGGTGAGGATGACGGGCTCGTGGTCGGGAGTGACATCCTTCAGTCCCTTGTACATTGTGCTGTTGACCATCAGAGGATAGACATTGCGGTAGAGTTCTCCGGGAACTTTGTCGGGGCCGACCAGCCTGCCGGCAAGGTCGTCATTCTCGGGCTCAGTGGCGTCGAACCACCAGGCGTCGATGCCGTAGGGGATGGCGAGGCTGTCGCGGAAGCTCTGCAGGTAGAATGCAGCTGCCTCGGGCTGGAAGAAGTCAATCCAGTCAGTGCCGTCGATATAGTAACCGCGCTCGTTCAACTTCTGTCCGAGAGAACAGTTGCGGTCGACCTTCGACCATACCGAAATCATAAAGCGGGTGCCCATATCGTGCAGGGCGGAGGTCAGCGCTGCCGGGTCAGGGTAGTGCACGCGGTCGAATTCCATCGAGTTCCAGCCGGTATTGCCCCACCACTGCCAGTCCTGGACGATGACGTCCAGCGGAAGGCCGCGATCCTTGAAGCCGGCGGCATTCTCGAGAATCTCGTCCTGAGAGTGGTAGCGCTCGCGGCAGTGGATGTAGCCGAACATCCAGTCGGCCATCTGCGGCACGGGGCCGGTGAGCGTACGGTAAGTTGAAATGACCTCGTCAGCCTTGCCGGCAAACACAGTATAGTCAAGTGCGGCGGCGACGGGTGAACTCAGCACGGTCTCGTCGGTGACTTTGCGCCAGAACACCTGCGGATTGTCGCCTCTCACTCCTTCGACACTCAGTTCGTGCCGGCCGGCGGGGAAAGTGACGATGACCGATGAAGTAGGGGGCAGCCAGGTGTTGGAGACATCGATGACAGCCTCTCCGTCTACTGAGAGGAAATGCCTGCGGGCCATTTTCTGCCCTACGTCGAGCAGGAGTGCGTATTCGCCCCCTTCAGGGACTTCCAGTGTGCCTATGAAATTACGGTTGCGGCGTATCTCTCGCCTGTTTCCGGAAGTTCCGGTAGCATTGACCGTAACATCTTCACCCTCTTCTGCGGGAGTCAGGGTGACACTCTGCGAGGCAGGGTTGAAATCGGTCAGTCCGTAGTTGTTCCAAAGCAGGCCGTAGCCTTTGCTTGACAGCACGAACGGGATGGCTATCTGGGTATTGACCTGAGTCAGCCGGCGGGTAAGGCCCCGGATGTCGAGATAGCCGTCCTGGAACTGTCCCGTACCGTAGAGATGCTCATCCTTCGGCGATTCGAAAGACTGTGAAACGGCATAAACGGGTACGTTCTGAACCATAGAGGGCTGCAGTTTGCGACCTCCGGGCACTTCGCTCAGCAATACGTTGCCCTGGGCGTCAAGGAAGGTCAAAGTCCCCTCTGCGCTGGAGTAACGGACTGTCATTCCGGATGTGCTAAGTTCCGTTCCGGCATCGCTTTTCTTTACCTTGAAGGCCGGCTTGCGGACTTTTTCGGTGTATACCAGCTCTTCGGGCAGTGTCTGTCCGTCAGGAATGACCTGTACACGGACAGCATTGGAGTAGAGAGGGCTGAGGACAAGGGTGCCGTCTTCGGTCTTGATGCGTACGGAACCGTTAGAGCAAGCGTTGCAGAACAGAAATGCAATGCACAAAGCCAGTATCACTGACAGGCTGCGTTTTAAGGAAGTAGGGCTCATTGGAAAACTGCGGTTTGATATAACTTATCAAAAGTACTAAAAAGATTGCTAACTTAGTTCCACAATGCCCGATACGATAAAACAAAAGATAATGAAAATGAACAGTTTCAAGAAAGTGTTTTCTATGCTGGCTTTTCTGCTGGCTTGCAGTGCTCTGACACTGGCGCAGAATGCAGCCCAGCCTCAGGCGTTCAATTTTCCGAAGCCTGACGTAATGTTCGATATTTGGCCAAATGGCGCTCCGACGGACAATGGCCTTACAGGCGAAGAACAGGATTTCGGCAACCACGTGGCAAATGTTACCAAACCCACTCTTGCTGTGTTCCTTCCCGAGAAGCCCAACGGACTGGCCATCCTCGTATGTCCTGGTGGTGGCTATTCTTCAGTGTGGGACAAGACGGAAGGCTATGCCAACTCAAAGTGGTATACCGACCGCGGCATCGTATATGCTGTGATCAAATACCGTCTGCCCAACGGCCATCACGAGGTTCCGTTGGATGATGTGCACGAAGCAATGCGCATACTCAAGTCCCACGCAGCCGAGTATGGCTTCAACAAACTGGGAATTGCAGGCTGCTCTGCAGGCGGTCATCTCGCTACGATGACTGCAACCCATTTCACGAATGCCGAGGAGCGACCCGACTTCCAGGTTTTGTTCTATCCTGTAGTCTCATCCGATCCTGCAATCGCACATATGGGTTCCATCATCAATCTGCTCGGCCGTAATGCACCCAAGGCCCTTCAGGAAGAATACAGCAACGAAAAGCAGGTTACTGCCGACACTCCTCCCGCGTTCATAATGGCAAACTCAGACGACCGTGTAGTGCCTTGCGAGAACAGTATCAGGTACTATGAGGCCCTGAGGGCACACGGCGTTCCGGCTGCACTGCACATCTATCCTGTCGGCGGTCACGGCTGGGCAGACCACCTGGACTTCCCTTACCGCGAAGCCTGGCTTCACGACCTCGGCATCTGGCTGGACAGTTTCGTCGAATAACAAAGCGTCTGCAAATGGTTCAGCAGATTGAGAAGCATCTTTCTGTGGGTGTAGTCATCCCTGTCTACAACGTGGCGGACTACATAGAGCGCAGCGTGCGGTCGGTTATGTGTCAGTCTTATCCTGCTGCAGAGTGCTTCATAGTGGATGATGCCTCCACCGACTGCAGCGTCGGGCTATGCAAAAAGCTTATCGAGAATTATGATGGCCCAACGCGTTTCACCATACTGCAACACGAAAGACACCGCGGTGTGTCTGCAGCCCGCAACACCGGAACAAATGCAGTTAGGGCTGATTATATCTACTATCTCGACAGCGACGACGAGATGACTGCCGATTGCTTGGCGAAACTTGTAAAGCCTGCCCTTGACGACAGCTCGCTGGAAATGGTTCTCGGTGACTTTATGATAGACCGTGTGGACGGCTCGGGAGGCCACAGTGTCAGAAGATCGAATTCCATGCTCAATACTCCTGATGTTCTCCATTCGCGTGAAGAGATACGTGCGTGGTTCTATGCAAGAGGCATGGAAAGGTCTGCAAACCTTTGGAACAAACTGCTGAAACTGTCGTTCGTCAAGGACAACAGTCTGTTCTGCAGGGAAGGTGTGATATATGAGGACCAGTTGTGGTCTTTTTATATGATGCGCTGCATCTGCAGTGTGGCTTTTGTGAAAGAGATCACATATATTTATTATCGACGTCCTTATTCGATTATGACAGGTACAGCCAACGCTGATAAGCAACAGTTCATCGGAGAAGTATTCAAGGAGGTGGCTGAAAATCTAATACCCGGACAATATGTAGAAGAGGCCGTAAGTTTCTCGCGCTTCTTCTGTCGTCACGCCATCAAAGCTCCCGATGACGAGCGATTCGCGAGTGCATATGAGGGCTTCTGCCGAGGACTGTCCGACAGCCGCCACTGCTTTGCACTTTTACGTTTGAAGCTGATGCGCCGTCTGTCCCGAAACACTGCCGGCCGGAAGATCTTCAGGTTCTTCTGCGAGATTTCTGACCTGATGCTGATGCTTCGTCGTATAATGCTGAAGCGTGTGGGCAACAACAGACTTATTGACTGGTCACCGCCTCTATGATTCATTCTCTTAGAGCCGCCCTGACGGACTTGCTATATTTTTTTACTGTATTTTTAATCAAGACAATTATGGGAAAACAAGCATTCATCATTTTCGGCTTGTTGCTTTCAGTTGCACTTTCGGCACAGCAACGTGGCCCGGCCGTCGGAACAACTGTTGAAAACCCTGACGTACACGATCCCGTAGCTGCTTTCTGCGACGGGAGGTACTATATCTTCACTACAGGTTTGAGCGTGATGTCTTCAGCCGATATGAAGACCTGGCGTTTCGAACCCAGACCTTTGTCAGAAACTCCCAAGTGGGCAGCAGACAAAGGTTTCCGCGGTATGCCGTGGGCACCGGACATCCAGTTCATCAACGGCACGTGGTATCTCTACTATTCGTATTCCGTATTCGGCAAGAATATATCTGCCATCGGCGTGGCTATCAACAAAACTCTTAATCCTCAGTCACCGGATTATAAATGGGAAGACCAGGGAATGATTGTCGAATCTATACCGGGGCGCGACGAGTGGAATGCTATAGATGCAAATGTAATCGTAGATGAAGAAGGCGTCGGCTGGCTGTGCTTCGGCTCGTTCTGGCGCGGCATCAAGATGTTCAAACTTGATGCTTCGATGACAAGGATGGCGGAGCCGCAAGAATGGTATCCTCTCTGTCGTCGTCCAGAGGGCACGACCAAAGACATAGCCGGCAAGGACGACGGGCTTAAGCTTGATCCCCGAGGCTCGGACTTCGATGCCGGCAACGGAGCCGTAGAGGCACCTTTCATTTTCCGTCACGGAGGTTATTATTACCTCTTCGTTTCATACGATTTATGCTGCAGGGGGGCTAACAGTACGTATAACGTGGTCGTCGGGCGTTCCGAGAAAGTTACAGGACCCTATATAGACAAAGACGGTGTGCCCTTGATGCAAGGTGGAGGTACTTCTGTGGCCAAAGGCAACGAGCGTTATGCCGGTGTCGGGCATTGCGCGGTCGTAACATTTGACGGCAAGGACTATCTGTATATGCACGGTTATGACGGACAGGAAGATTACCGGTCCAAACTTCTGATAAAAGAACTCACCTGGTCAGCCGACGGCTGGCCAAAGGTCATTTTATAGACAAAAAAAATCCTACCCGAGCGGGTAGGATTTTTTTTAATGACTTACGCAATTATTTGTTGATGGCACGGGCGACTTCGATGGCGGCGAGGCAGAGGAGCACGTACTGCGGAGCAGTGTTGATGCAGGACTCGTTCTCGCCCCAGTGGAACGGGTAGTCATCCTTGTTCTCGAAGAAGTCTTCCTTCACCAGAAGACCGGGTACGATACCACCAGGAATGAAGGAGTAGTCGGCACGGTTGGCATTGTAAGCTACCTTCTTGGTGTTTACGCCCACGCCGGAAACAAAAGATACGTTACTGTCAGGGTGACAGCCGAAAAGGTAGTTCAGGCCTGCGAAGACAAACTCGGGATCGATCATGTCAGGGAAGTATTTCCAAATCTTGTAGCAGTTGTAAGCGCTGGTGATGACAGAAGCATTGCCTGCCCAGCTTGCGCCTGTGATGGCTACGCCGTAAGGATTGTCCTGACCGCCGCGGGTAATCATCGCAACGTATGCGGGAACGAGAGCCTTGACCTTGTCCTGGAATTTCTTGTCCATATAAGGATAGATCTTCAGGGCATTAGTTAGGTTGGGACCACCGCTGAATGCGGCACCGAACATTCCGTTTGCAACGTTTCCATTGGAGCGTACAGGTTCGGGCTGGGCGTTGAGCTGCTGTTCGATGAGAGGAAGGAAGAAGTCCTTGTATTTCTGTTCGCCGGTGGCGATCCAGAGTTCGATGGCTGCGTTGATGCGGGAATCTCCGCCACCCATACGGCGTCCGCCGGCAGCGGCATTAGCATTGGCCTGCGGTGCTGCGGCTTCGAAATATTTGTTCCAGAGCATCACGGCATTCTTCAGAGAGCGTTCTGCCTCCTCAGGATAGTAAGGCTTCAGTGCCGGGTAGGCAGCTGCCAGAGACACAATGTCCTGCATCACTCCGGCAGGACTGAAGCGGCTGGTGAAGACGAAGCGGTCGTCAAGAGTGCCGGAGCGGTCACCCTTGACCTCGTAAGGCTTGAGCGACGGGTCATAGAACTTGCCGTCGGTCAGGGTCATGGCGTCGCCGAGGTGGTGGTAGTGGTGCATATCGGGCTGGCCGATAACCTGGGCCACGAAGCCGATGTTCTCAACCTGCGCATTGATGTTCAAGGTTCCGTGCATAATCAGCTGAACGTTGTCGGGAACTCCGTCGGGAACGTGTATGTCGGCATACTGGGTTTTCTCGTCGATGAGGGTCTGGTCGCGCATCGGCTGGAATTCACGCCAGATATAGGCGAGGTCCTGGGTGGTGTTGAGCACTGAGTTGGCCTGGATGTCGTAGTCTCCGGCATCATACCAGCCACCGATTGCAAGACCGGGAATATGCTCCAGCGGTTTGTATTTGTCATTTGTCACATCACCCTGGTAATATCCGTCGTGCAGACGTACGTTTGCAGGAGCCTGCAGGGCATCGTCCATATTGGCGCGTCCGTGCCATATGCGGTAGGCCTCGTTGACCTCCATATGGTCCATATTCACAACCAGCGAGAAGTCCATTGAAGGATGCCACTTGTCGCTGTAGACGTCCTTGTCGATGGGGAAGGCGTTGGTCTCGACTCCCTGATAATCGATGCAGTAGAGACCCGGTTCGCGCACATCGGTGAAGTCAAGCTGTACATAGTTGTAACGGCGGTGATATTCACCCCATACGTTTGCGTTGATGGTCTTGGCCACGGTCTTGCTGCCATCCGGATTCACGCGGAGAAGTTTTGCAGTCTTGGCGGGAGTGTCATTCTTGTCAAGTTCTACCACAGCGACTTTCTTCTGTGCGGGAGTGTAGCCTACCTGTGAGAAGCCGATGTTTGCAGGACGGATCCAATCCTTTGAGATGCTTGGCTCGAGATACCACTCCAGAACTTTGCCGGTCTTTCCGGCGGGCAGGAGTGAACGGAGCACGAACATACCGTTCTGTGCGAGGTGACGGCCGTCATAGATGCTGATCTCGAGGTCAGAGGTTACACCTACGCGAAGATCGTCATTCTCGGGGGCCAGCACGATCTGATGTCCCGTTGACATCGCGAGGGGCACGAGGAAGTCGCCTCGTCCACGGTCGTCAAAGGTTGATTCGCCGAAATACTGGGTAATTTTCTCGGATACGGGATGGACTTCGGTGTCGTGCATGGGAGAGCGGGGCAGGATGCGACCCTTTCCGTCAACGAGATAGTTGTTGCCGAAATATGAGGCAGGGAAGAACTCGAGGTTCATTCCGGCCTTGCCGACAAGTTCCTGGGGAACCGGTTTGTCTAGCCATACCTGAACCAGGACGCCTTTGTCCTTGGGGAGGACCTTGAGCCTGGGAGCGAATCCATAATCTTCGTAGGTAAGGGTCACCTCCACGCTGCTTTCAGCGTTGTCAATCCTGCGGGGACTTACGACTCCGAAGATATCCCACTGTTCGGGAGTGTTCATCAGACGGATTCCGCCGCCGGTGGCGATGCGGTTGCCGCGCTGGATAATCTCCAGGCCGGCAAATTTTTCGTCATAGAAACCACCGTTGTAGATGTTGTTGTACATCAAAACGTTTGTTCCTCGAGCCTCGAAATAACCGAGGTCGTTGAGTTTCATACTCTGTGCATTGGCTGCAGAAGAGAGTGCGGCAGCAATGACCGCGATGATCAAAAATGACAGACGTTTCATAATATCATATAAAGTTTATCAGTCAATGAACTGTTTGAGCCATTCTGCAAGGGCAGAGGTCCATTCCTGCTTGTGGGCGAACGAGTCCTTGAAGCCGAATCCGTGTCCTCCGTCAGGGTAGACAAGGAACTTGGCGGGTACGCCTTTCTCAACGAGGGCCTTCACATAGATCTGGCTGTCTTTGATGGGAACAGTGTTGTCGTCCTCGCAATGCACGATGAATGCGGGAGGACAGTTCGGGGTGACGAACTGGTCGCAGCAATAGTAATAAACCTCTTCTTCATCGGGGTACATATCGAACAGCATATTTCTGCCACCAGGGGTGACGCGGCCCTCGAAAGTTATGAGAGGGTAGAGGAGTATCTGGAAGTCAGGACGTGTCCTGGCGGTGAAGTGCACAGAAGCGGTAGCGGCAAGATGTCCGCCTGCGGAACCACCCATGATTCCGAGTTTCTTGATGCCCCATTCCTCGGCGTGTGAGCGCATAATGGTGATGGCTCTCTGCGCGTCAGTGATAGGAACGTCGGCGTGGCCGTTGGGCATTCTGTATTTCAATACTGCGAAGGTGACTCCAAGGGAGTTGAACCATTCGGCCATATCGGTGCCTTCGTGCTGGGCGGCTACGTATGAGTAGCCTCCGCCGGGGCACATTATTACCGCCAGCCCGTTGGGCTCTACTGCAGGGAATACCAGCAGTTCGGGGTCACTGATGTTGCCGATGCGGCCTCCTTCCATTTCTCTTTCCGGGCCGGAAAGACCGTTTGAGTTCGGGGCTCCGTCAGGCCAAAGCTTGATGACTTGCTGTCCAGATGCAAGTATGGACAGCAGGAACAGGGTTACAATCAGATAAGTCTTTTTCATTTGAGTCAGATTATTTAACGGTCCATACGGCGGAATCTTCGCCTTGTGCTGTCTTTACGACTACTTTGTTTTCGCCCTTGCTTAGCTTGACGCCAGGCCAGCATACTGTAGCATATGCATCGGTCTTTGCATTACCGACGAGCTTGCCATTGATGTAAAGTTTGGCGGAAGGAGCGGTGGTGAAGACAATTACGTCAGTTGTGTCTTCTGCGCGGTCGGTGTATCGTTTAGAGCAGAGGTGTACTGTCTGCGCAGTTTTGTTCCAGTTGGCCTTGTAGAAGTAGAAGGCGTCTTTCTTTGTCTGGCGGTCGTGGGTAATCAGGCCTTTGTTGTTGAGGTTATTCACGTCACCTTCCTGCCTCATCCCGGAACCGAAGTCAAACATGTTCCACAGGAATGAACCCCAGACATAGTCACGCTCTGCGATGGTTTTCCAGTTGTTGATGTGGATGTATGTCTGTTTCTCTTCGGGATGCCAGTGGCCGCGTGATACGGAACGGACATCGACCTCGTCTTCCGGGCCGTACTTGGCGACGTGGACAGAAAGGGCTGCACCTCCGCCGTATTCGCTGATACTGATAAGGGCGTTAGGAAAACGTGAGTGCCAGTCATCCAGGAAGGGGCCGAAATCGGCGACGGTATCGTAATACCATCCGAAGTATTTGTTCCAGCCGGTGCCGTCGGTAGTTGTGATGTAAGTGTGCTCCTGGTCGGTGGCGCAGGTTGTCAGACGGCCGGGATCCAGTTCGTGGGCGATGGCATTGAGGTCAGCGACGATTGCGTCTATGTTGTCGTGAACTTCATTGAACAGTCCCCAGAATACGATAGAAGGGTGGTTGAAGTTCTGGATGATCATTTCCTTGAGCTGCAGACGCAGGTTGTCGCGGAAACCCTCGTAGTTTACATAGCCGGCTACGAAGGGGATTTCCTCCCATACCAGGAACCCGCGTTTGTCGGCTTCGCGGAACATAAAGTGTGCCTGGGGATAGTGGGCAAGACGCAGGGCGTTGGCTCCGATCTCGTCGAAGAGGTCGTAGTCAGCAAGATGCTCTTTCTCTGTGAGAGCTGAAGCAATGCCTGCCCAGTCCTGGTGACGGCAAACGCCGTGAAGTTTGATATGCTTGCCATTGAGGAAGAAACCTTTGTCCTTGTCCACCCAGAAATAGCGGAATCCGATGTTTTCCTCAATGCGGTCAATCTCCTTGCCGTCTTTCTTCAGTACGGTGACAGCTTTGTAGAGATATGGATCCTCCTTGCCGTTCCAGAGGTGAGGGTTGTCTAAGCCGAGGGCGCAGATTGCCAAGTCATTGTTGATGAGGGTAGAAGGCCGCTCAGCTACCACTTTGCCGGAAGCATCCTCGATGGCGAAGTATACCTCGCAACCGCTATAGTCCTTGCTGGTTGAAAGATGTATCTCTGCACGCACCTCTGCTCGCTTTTCGTTAACCACAGGCTGGTAGATCAGCACTCCGTTGGAACCAAAATAGAGAGGGGAGATGCAGGCCTCGTCGGTGACGATCATCCAGGCATCGCGATAGAGACCGCCGTAGATGTTGAAGTCACCGGCAGTGGGGGCGATGTCGAAAGTCTGCTCGTTGTTGCAGATGACGGTAAGACTGTTTACGGTTCCTATACGGAGATAGTCAGTCACCTCGAAAGTGAAGGTGTTGTAAGCTCCCTTGTGTTCTCCTACAATAGTACCGTTCACCATTACGGTTGCTTGAGAGCCTGCACCCTCGAACTGCAGGAAGACACGTTTGCCACGGTATTCGTCGGGAATGTCTATCTGTTTTGTGTAGGTGCCGTATCCGCGACGGTATCCTCCGTCGTTCATAAAGTCCTCTGCGTTCCAGGTGTGAGGCAGGTTTACCACCTGCTGGTTTCCGCCACCTCGGCCGAAACCGCCCCAGCGGCCGCCGCCGGCAGAACGAGTGGGCGTGAAGTTCCACTCCGCATTCATCGATATCACCTCGCGTGCGTCGACGGAGGCAGAAAGAAGCAGGGCCAGGCACAGGCCTGCAAATAAAGCTGTTTTCTTAATCATTATAGTGTTTGGTTTTTGTCTCAAACACCAAATTTAAGATAAATAGCTTTCAAATCAAAGGATGCGGGAGTGAGCCGGCCTATGCCAGTTCGTGGGATGCAAGCCTGGTCTCGGCCAGGGTCTCGTACTTGGTGCCCGGACGGCCGTAGTTGGCGTAAGGGTAGATTGAAATGCCCCCTCTGGGAGTGAATATGCCAAGCACCTCGATGTATTTCGGATCCATAAGGGCAATCAAGTCCTTCATTATTACGTTGACGGTGTCCTCGTGAAACCCGCCGTGGTTGCGGAAGCTGAACAGATAGAGCTTAAGGGATTTGCTTTCCACCATCCTTTCATCCGGAATGTAGGAAATCCTTATTTCGGCAAAGTCAGGCTGGCCGGTGATCGGACAGAGAGTCGTGAACTCAGGACAGTTGAAGCGTACCCAGTAATCGTTGCCGGGATGCTGGTTGGAAAAAGATTCCAGAACTTGCGGAGTGTATTCCGTAATTGTTATCGGGGTGCTGTGACCCAGGGCGCTCAGCCCTTCTTTCTTCCTGTCTTCTGCCATAATTAGATATCTCTTATCTTGAACGGGTTGTATGAAATATCGCGGTCGTATGTGTCGATGTTCTCGTGCTTTTTCAACTTCTTGACCAATACTGTGGTCACAGGGAGTATCAGTATTTCGTAAAGGGTTTTTACCAATACCTGTGTTGCTATGATCCCGGCGATTCCGGCAAATGGAAGGCTGCCTGCAAACGCTATGGGATAGAATATGATCGAATCGGCAAGTTCTCCACCTAGAGAAGAAAGAATCGCCCTTCCTGCGAATCCCCTGCCGCTCGTTACAACTTTCATCTTCGACATTATATATGCATTGAACTGCGAGCCGCAGATGAAAGCTACCAGCGATGCCAATGTCGTGCGGGGCACTAGGCCGAAAAGGGTGTTGAAACTGTCAGCCACGGGGACGCTCTCTTCGTAGAGAGGCGCTGGCAGCATAGTTACAATCTGCGCTGCAAGGGCGATGAATGCGCTCAACGCGAATCCCATCCATATCACCAGTCTTGCCTTGCGGAAACCATAAACCTCAGTGAGGCAGTCGTTGATGATGTAGGATATGGGGAATATGATTACAGCACCCGATAGCTGGAGTGGAAGCGAACCGACACGCCACAGGCGCGGTACAAAAAGATTTGAAGATACGAGGCAGACGCAGAACGCGACTGCAAGCCACAAGAAAGTGACGGAGAGCTTTTTCTGCTCTACAGGTTGTTTTTCAGTCATGATTACTTGTTTTTATAGTGGTTCCAAGCACACTTGCGACGGGATTGTCCCGCCACTCGGCGGCAAAGATATATCTTTTTTTTAATTTTGCACGCTGAACCGACGCACCATGGAACATCTCGGTGAAATACTATCCCTCGTCGTTGCAGTCCTATGGACGGCAACAGCCATTTTCGGAGACGAAGCGAGCCACAGGCTTGGATCGATGACCGTCAACGTCATCCGTCTCACCCTTGCATCCATATTTCTGGGAGCTATACTCTGGGTTACGCTCGGCAGGCCCTATCCTGTCTATGCCGATGCACCCACCTGGTTCTGGCTTGGCCTCTCCGCCCTGGTGGGATACATCTTCGGAGATTTCTGCCTTTTCAATTCGTACATTGTCATCGGGGCGCGCTTCGGCCAGCTGTTCATGACGCTGGCCCCACCTTCTGCAGCGATTGCAGGCTGGATTATGCTTGGAGAGACGATGACCTGGAAGTCGTGGCTTGCGATGTTCGTCACACTTTGCGGCATCGCTATGTCCATCCTCAGCCGCGGCGGGCACAATACAGTCAAACTTTCCCTTCCCTTGAAAGGTGTGATTCTCGGCATCGGAGCCGGAGTCGGCCAGGGAGTCGGCCTGGTTCTGAGCAAGATCGGTATGCAGCATTATGCAGCCGCACTGCCGGCCGAAGTTCCCGGCGCAATGGACACGATGATGCCCTTCGCGTCGACGATGATACGGGCACTTGTCGGAGGTGCCGGATTCTGGCTGATACTCATCCTGAGCGGGAAACTGAAGGAAATGAAGGCCGCTCTGCATAATCCGCAAGGGCTCAAGTATGCTGCTCTCACCACCCTGTTCGGTCCAACGCTTGGCGTTTCGCTGTCGCTGATGGCTGTGAGGTATGCCAATGCAGGCATCGCATCTACGCTGATGGCACTCACTCCCGTGCTCATCATCCTTCCGTATTCACTGATGCACAAACAGAAGGTCCGCCTGAAGGAGATTGTAGGAGTCACAGTCAGTATGGTTGGCGTGGCGATGTTTTTCCTGCTGTAAATTGCTACCTTTACAAGACCAGACACTATTTCTATGAAAAGATTCGCCCTGCTGTTAGTTTTGCTGCTAGCCATATCCTGCAGCAATGATATCCCCCAGAACCGTGTAATCGCCCACCGAGGCTTCTGGCAGACCGAAGGTTCAGCCCAGAATACCCTGACATCTCTGCGCCTTGCCGTGGAGAACGGTTTCTACGGCAGTGAGTGCGACGTACAGCTCACGGCCGACAGTTGCTTCATCGTTTTCCACGACACCAATCTGCACGGCGTGGACATCGAGAATATGACTTTCGAGCAGGTGCTTGCCGACACCACGCTTGCGAACGGCGAGAGAATCTCCACTGCAGACGAGTATTTCTCTGCTTTCGCCGGCCTTGATGGCAAAACCAAGCTGATAATCGAGCTAAAGCAGCAGCCTTCCGAGGAAATGATGAGCCTGAATATCGCAAGGACGGCAGAAGCCATCAGGAAATACGGCATCGAAAACCGCGTCGAAATCATATCATTCAGCTACCGTGCCTGCAAGGAGTTGGCCGCTATCTTCCCCGACATACAAGTCTCGTTGCTGGACAGGGCGAATAACGTCCCCTTCGCCCAGATAAAAGCAGACGGCATAGACGGCATCAGCTATAAGTACACTTGCATTTTGGAAGATTTGTCACTCATCGAACAAGCTCACGATGCAGGACTGGTGGTGGATGTCTGGGCCCCCAACGAGCCGGAAGATGTCTTGACGCTGTTCGATGCAGGCCTGGACCACGTCATCACAGACAAGCCCGACCTGATGGTTGGAATACTGTAAGTTATCCTGAAATCACTTTTCGTATGCATATGGCAGACTCTCACCTGCCATACAAGACGCCACGTTGTTCAGACCTCCTGCAGCGTTCATCAAGTATGCCACGATACGTGTTGCTGAGGGGTTCCCTGCAATCGCTGCCTTGATGGTCACTGTCTTTTTATCTCCTTCAGACATCAGCCCGAGAGCATCGCCCAGGCCATCGGCCGGAGCCGTTCCGTGCAGCAGCGAACGAAGCACGCAATTGTGGACATAATCGTCCGAAGCTCCTGTCTGGCTCGCCACGATGCCATCCTCCACCAGCGCTACGCCAAGAATGAATGCGCCGTCGCTCGCACTTGTCACCTCGATGTCGACATTAAGGTCAGTTCCTGACAGAGTGGATGAAATAGCCATGCCCCAAGCAGGAGCGGATTGCTCAAGTACAGACTTGTTGTGGGAATAAATGACATCAGGTGACGCCACGCTGGTGGCAAGAGCCGGATCCAACCCGCTTACCACGTGGGGCAAAGCCTGGACTCCGAACCGGCGGGCAAGGGCACTTCCTGCAGCGACTTGAAGATCGTCCAGATAGTACACGGCTATCTTTTCAATGCGTCCTCCACTGAGTGCGGCGGCGCCGGATATAGCCTGGGCCATTGCCGGACAGTTGACGCACCAGGTCGCAGTGAAGTCAAGAACAAGCGACTTCCTCAGGAAACGGTCCCCTTCAGGAGCGACCGCATTGGCCGACAAATACAGCAGCGGAGAGATATGGCCTTCACATTCTGCAAGGAAAGTAAAAGCTCCCTCGTGGTCGGGTTTGTACTCTGCTGCTTCAAGGAGTATGTTTCCGGAGTCGGTAACCTCATATATCCTTGAGCGGTCAGTGATATCTTCCTTGCCCGACAGAACTCTGAAGGAGAACGATTCGTCTGCAAGTATATTGACAGTAGTCTGCTGCGAAACCAGGACAATGCCGGCATCGAGCTCATCGTGTATTCCCACACAGCCAGACAGGCAACAGCCGGCGAACGCCAGCAGCAAAGCCCATAGATAATATGCCGTCCTGTGCAGAGATTTCATCGTCAGAAAGAATATTGAATGGATAGCTGACCTCCGCTGTAGGCTGGCCTGAAACGGCAAACTCCACCAGAGCAAACCATCCCGGCACGGTTGCGGCCATAGGAAAGAGCCAGACGGAATGAACCGGCCGAAAAGCTCCCGCCGAAATTGTAATAGTGTATCTTAGTGTCTCCGTGATTGTACATATCGCTGACAAAAACGCCCCAGTGCGGAGCATAGTTCAGCTCAAGTAACCCTGCCATCCAGTCCTTTGTGAGTTCTTCTGAATACAGATATTGAAGTTCACCGTGCAGAGAGAGATCTCCTGATGACTTCCAGGTCGCATCAAGCACGAAAATATTCTGGGCCTCGGTACTGCGGGTCTGCCCGTGGGATGGAGATTTTTCCTGTATGGACATGAAGAAAATGGTTCTGAAAGAGCGAGACCATCTTCTGTTTATGTCGACATTCAGTTCCCGATATGCGAAGCGGGGTTTGTCATAACCCGAAAGAGCTCTGGGCAGGGTTTGGATCGACGCGGCTCCCAAGTGTACGGTAGTGCCATATTTGCCGCCCAGCAGACTTTCCCTGGGAATATGATAGTACGCATCCCCCTGAATGCCGCGTTCTCCCTCTGCAAGGGTTGCGTAGGGGTTCAGCGACGCGAGCATATATGTCTGCATCTGGCAAAGGGCAGGCAGGTAGTTGAGAGTATTGCCGGTTGCGGGAGCGGTAGAAGTCCGGAACAACCGGTTTTCCATATTCGAGAGTTCCCTGGCTGTCACAGTCAGAGACAGGGGGCCGTGGGAAAAGGATGCTTCTATGCGCATAGCGTGTCCCCGCTCCAGGCCATAGTCAGTTGCTCCTCCTGCCTTATGGACAGGAGTCAGGTCGGCTGCCTTCCCCGCCCACTCAAAACCAAGCCCGAATTCTCCGACGGAGAAAGTGCCGCCCAGACTGTAGGAAGGGACGTGGGAGGGCAGAGCAAAGCCTTTCGCGGCGGCCAGCAGTTCCAGATCCTGAGGATTGTTCCGTTCATACCGGTCAAGCAGACTTCCTTCAAGTGACAGGGACAACTCCTCGGGCAGTCTGGCCAGTCCGCCGAGATCCAGACTGAAATCTCCTCCAGAAACAAAGGTCGAACTGCGGGAATTCAGGAAACTGCCTATTCCGTAACGGGGGAATCCGGCAAGGGCGGTAATCTTGAAGAAACGGTCACCTTCCACTTTGACTCGTACGCCGCCTATCGAGTTCGCTATGCCGAGTTCACGGTCTTCCCAGGTGCGGAGCACCATGCCTGAGCCGAACTGTTCATAGAAATCGCCCAAAGTCAGGGAAACATTCGCCTTCCCGACATTATGGTAGCCATACAGATAGACTGATGTCAAACCTATTCCCTGCAAATCGGCATCATAGCCTGTTATGATCTGGGGATTATACTCAAGCTGGGCACCGGCACCCCACCCTTTTTGCAAACTTGAAACTCCCATATAGTCGAGTTTCAGATAATTCATGCTTCCATAGCCGCTTTCCGGAGCCGAAATGCCTGTTACTGGGTCGTCACGATACAGAATTGTAGTTGATTCCAGGCCTCCGTTCAGTGTCCCCTGAGCATTCATCGCCGATACCGAAAGCAATAGCACCGACAATATGGACATAAGACGAAACGCGCGGAAACTCATAGTCTGGCAGAATTATCGGCCGGATGCAGCCTTCTTCACCTCTTCGAAAAGGGTGTCTTCATCGCCGGGCATATAACCCACGTGCGAATAATGCAGCTTCCCGTCAGGAGTATAAATCACCAGATGGGGCATTGAAGAAATATTCAGGGCGCGCATCAAGTCCTGGTTCACATCGAACAGGAACGGGAATGCATCCCATCCTTTTCCGGCTGGCAGCGCTTTGGCGCGTGCCAGGGAGCGGGTGTCGTCAGTTGAAACCGCATACAGCAGGAAAGGCGATTCCTCATTCCAGTCCGTGTATTCATCGGTGAGGGCATCAAGCTCTTTCATGCAGGGCTTGCAGGTTGTAGACCAGAAGGTCAGGACCAGAGGTTTCTTTCCGTTCAGAAGAGAACGGACAGAGACGGCTTTGCCGGAAGCGTCCTGCACCCGGACATTGGGCAGGGACTGGCCTCTGAGTTCGGCAGAAACCCCTATCGCACACAAAGCTAAGACAAGCGTCAGCAATCTCTTCATCATTTTGCAAATTGAAGGTCAAGAGATGAGCCTGCCTTTACTGAGGCGGCATTGTCAACATAGTATCCTCCATAATTGTCGGAAGCTATGACAGGCTGGTCACCGAATTCACGCTGGATGTAGACCAGGACACGCAGTTTTTCGGGGTTGAAAGCAGTGCTCACAGGACTGCTGTATATGAACTCCTTGACCGAGTTGTCATTTTCAATGTTGAATGTGTCGCCTTTTATGCTGGTCAGAGCAACTCTTGCCACATCAGAATGGTTATATGAATCGTGATTTCCGTCATTATAGTCTACCTGGGCTTTGTCAATGTCATCTTCGAGGATAAGCGCGGTGATCTTGTATTTGCCGGCAGCCTTGACATAAACTTTCACCTGGGCTGACAATACACCACCTGACAATTCTGTGGACATTGCCACTCCCGTCACTACCGGATAGGTGTTTTCAGTCTCTTGAACAGCAGACACTATGGCTGCCGCAGTGCTGGATATCTTTGAAGCGTTGTTGATAAAAGCCCTGCCATCAACCACGCCGGAAGGGAAGCCGCCGACTCCATATTGATTCATAAGCGAAGTTGTCGGTGCAAATTCCAGTTCGCTCCCGCCACCGTGCAGGCAGACCTGCTCGATCTTGCCCGGCAGCTCGTCCCTGGCGGATGCGATAGCCGCAGCCATCATAGGGCAATATCCGCACCAGGTCGCAGTGAAACGCATAAAAAGAGACTTATGGAGGAATTCGCGGGCGAAATACTGCCCGCTGTCGTCATCACCGCTTTGCTCCACAACAAGAGGAACACAAAGGCCGATCTCGTTGCAGAATGAGATGACTCCTGTCCTTGCCTCTCCGGTCGTGTTCTCTTCTATGGCATAGATATGTTCATAAGTTTTGTCCGATAAAGTACGGGAACTCTTCTCTTCAATCCAATCGGAGACGCCTTCGGTATGGTACCCCATATTGGCTGTGACGATTACTCTGACATTTCCTCCGTTTTTCCCGATAGTTATGGCAGAAGGTCTGATCTTGAATTCCGGAACGATTCCTTTCTGCTGGACCTGGACTGTTGCACTTTCAGCGCCGGCAGAGGCGAACACTATGCTGCCAGCCCTCTCTTCTCCGGTGTAGTTGGCTTTGGCTGCAAAAGAGAAAGTATCTTCATTTGTGCTCTCGAGTGTAATCCAGTCAGACATCTCCGACACAGTTACGGCGCCGGTAGGACAAGTCGCCTTGATTTTTAAGGTTCCACCCTTGGGCAAGGCTGTCATCATATTGACATCCACACTCACTTTGGGGGTCTGGCCAGGCTGGGTTACGGTCAAAGAAGCATTCTTGTCCCCGCACACGAAGTTTATGGTAGCAGTGCGGGACTCATAAGTGTTGTTGGCCTCTGCGGTAAGCACAAGAGTCTGGGAACCGGTGCCGCCGACAGCGTCAGTTTTCAGCCAGGATGCACTGTTCGACAACGACCACTGCGCCGTGGCATTGACCTCAACTGAGGCTGAGCCTCCGTTCTGAGGGATTGTTACTGAAGCGGGGCTTAACGAGACTGAAGCGGGTACGGGGGGCTCGCAACCCTGGAGCATCAAAACGGCAACAAGGCTCAGTGCTGATATAATATTGAATAATCTTTTCATCTTTCATTTTTTGTAAATGCGAAGGCCAAAGGTAACATTAATTCGACTTTATCGGTTCTCCAGAAGGTCTTTTGCCGCAAGAACAAGGAACATATAGTGTGACGATCCGCCGCCGAGCACATATTCCACCTGCTGCCAGAGGTAAGGGAAGGTAAGCAGTTCGGGGAAGTCGGGACGAATGAGAGCTGTTCCGGACACTGTGCCGCCCGGAACATAGGTCCAGTCCGCACGGTTGAATCCGTATCCCACTGTCACTGACTGAGCGCCGACTCCACCTGCGAAAGCAGCCTGGTTGATGCCGGGATGACGGCCGAGTATGAAGTTGAGGGCGTCGAATACCTGGTCGGGAGCGAAGATGTCGGGGTATTCCTTGGCCAGGAAGTAATGACGGTAGCCGAACGACTGGATGTCCCATCCTGCTCCCCAGATGCTCGGGCGGTACGGCACTCCGTAAGGTGTCTCGGAACTCTGGCGGTCCAGTTGTTCGCGATACTTCACAAGAGCTGCTCGGAATGCCTCGCACTGTTTCTTGTACTTCTTCTGACCTTCCATCTGTTTTTCTACGCGGGCTATATACCACGCGCAATTGGGAGCTGAAGCGACTACTGCATCCCAGTTGTCCACTATGAAGTCGAAATATTTCTGTTCGCCTGTAGTTATGTAAAGCTCGGTGGCCAGCTGCATCTTGGACATTGCACCGCCCCTGAAACCGGCTGGAACCTCAGCTTCGTCGAAGACTTTCCTGGCAATAGCAACGCAGTGGTCAGCGAGGGTGTCGTTGAGGCCACGCAATGCGCGGGCAGAAGCCGCGATGTTGGTGGCAACGCTAACTCCGTTGCCAGTGTCGGGAAATATCCAGCGGTCATCGTCATTGCCGGGTATGCCATCAGATACTGATGCCGGGTCTCCGAGCAGGGTGTACTGGCGGAGGCTGTTTGTAATGGTGCCGCGAGCAAAACGTCCCATTGACAGATATCCGTTTATCACATACAGCATTCCGTGCTCAATCTGCTGCTGGATGTCGTTCTTGCCGTCCGGCTCGTGAATTTCCACGGTATGCTTGTTCTGGTCGATGGCCGTAGCGTCTATCTGTGGCTTGAAGTTCTCCAGAGCCATAGTGAGGATATAGCATTCGTTGCCTGTCGTTCCGCGGATGTCATCGTCACCGGCATCGTGCCAGCCGCCCACGTTGACTCCAGGAACCTGGTCGAGCGCCTTGAATGATGTCTTGTTGTCAACAGGCTGGGCATATCCGTCTATATGGCTGCCCGCAGGCGCCATCAGGGCGTCGTCTAGATGGCAGGCGTCGTGCCATACCTTGTATTTCTCCATAATCCTCATATGGCACATCTGGTAGGGCAGAAAATATTCGATGACCGGTTGCCATACTCCCCTGTCATATACGTCTTTGGCTATACGGAAGATCGGAGAACTGCTGTCGCCGTAGCGCAGAGCGTACAGACCCTCCTGCTGCACGTCGGTGAAGTCAACTTTGAAATAATCGTAGCGGAGGAAGTCGCCGTCCCACTTAACGGCAGGATAGTTCTTTACGAAATGTTCCCCGTCAGCGTCATAGCGCACCAAAGTGGCACCGGGCAGCGGTGCGTCGCGGCGGTCTGTCTCTATGATGGCCACCTTGCTCTGGTTGGGCAGATATCCCACCTGGGAAGTCTGGACGACGGGCTTGTAGGTCCAGCCTGTCACCACGTTGGGCTCGATATACCATTTCACTGCGCCTTTTGTGGCTCCGGCAGGGATGTCTGAGCGCAGCACGAACCAGCCGTTGTTGTGGTTCATACGGCCGTCATAGAGCTTCAGGTCAGCTTCGTTCAGGCTCTTTATTGTAATTCGGCTGTACGGGTCGTCAGGCCGCGAGGTGAAAGACTTTCCTACGGCATACGGCTCGGCAATGACTGCATCTGCAGTGAAAGGGCTGTAGCCCTCTCCGATAAGGTGTTCGATGTCGGCTTTCTGCGCGTTCTTCGGCAGATAGTCGCCGACGCTCTTGTATACATAGCTTTCCTGTGTCAGCAGTGGAGAATTTGGCTGCTGGGGATAGATTCCCTGCTTGTCATCCATGATCCACGGCTTGCCGAAGAGATCGCCCGGGAAAAACTCGATGTTGAAACCGGCGCGGCCGACCAACTCTGCAGGAACCGGGGTGTCGAGATCGACGGTGACCAGGAAACCTTTCTGATATGGCTCGAGAGTGACGGTGTATGTCACGTTGTACTCAGGATATATCATCGGGTTGAATCCGGTGAAGTGGCGGCTGGAGTCGGGGAAGCAGAGAGTAGTCACGATGCGGTCGCCGTCAATCTTGCGGCTGAGCTGTTTCGGGACAGGCTGCCACTGGCCGGGCGTGGGCTCAAAACGAATGTCTCCGTTGCTGGCAACGCGATGGCCGTTCATCAGGACAGAGATGCCTCCCTGATGCCCTTCCGGGTAGAAATCGTCAAATGCCATAACGTCTACGCCGTCTTTGTTGAAGTATCCGGAAACGTTGATGTGGAAGTCCTGGGCTTCAAGGGCGACGGTGCACAGCAGCGCTGCCAGCACGAGGGAAAGTTTCTTGGGAATCATAGAATCAGTTTTTATGTGTAATGCGAATTTACAAAAACCGATTTGGTTATTTGATAAAGAAGCCATATATTTGCGGTCCAATACCGCGGGGTAGAGCAGTTGGTAGCTCGTCGGGCTCATAACCCGGAGGTCGGAGGTTCGAGTCCTCCCTCCGCTACGAAACGAAACGGCAGCCAGTTCGGCTGCCGTTTCGCGTAGCGGGGGCGCCCCGTGATATGCCTACTTATATCGGTTTC
>JAEEGJ010011531.1_pt1 | contig 22389 bp, 17 predicted proteins | sample 8958761 | NCBI WGS metagenome assembly JAEEGJ01 (sample SAMN16246546, study PRJNA631951) | gut metagenome | biome: gut microbiome; feature: rumen; material: RS-attached | host: Bos | place: Iran: Karaj | collected 2018-10 | reverse complement strand
CGTCCAGAGACTATGCTTGGTGATACAGCTGTTGCTGTTAACCCTGATGATGACAGATACAAGAGCTTCAAGGGTAAGAAAGTTCTTTTACCAATCGTTAACAGAGAGCTTCCTATCGTAGAAGATTCTTATGTAGATATGGAATTTGGTACAGGTGTAGTTAAGATCACTCCTGGCCACGACCCTAACGACTTTGAGGTTGGTAAGCGTCATAACCTTGAGGAGATCAACATCCTTAATGATGATGCTACTATCAACGCTAACGGTGGCAAGTTCGAGGGCATGGATCGTTATGCTGCAAGAGAAGCTATCGTTAAAGAGCTTGATGAGATGGGCCTTCTCGTTGAGATCGAGGACTATTCTCACAACGTTGGTACACATGACCGTTGCCACACAACAGTTGAGCCAATGATCAAGGCTCAGTGGTTCGTTAAGATGGATGAGCTCATTAAGCCAGCAGTTAAGGCTGTTAAGGAAGGCGAGATCAAGCTTATTCCACCTCGTATGGAGAAGACATACTTCAACTGGACAGATAACATCCGTGACTGGTGTATTTCCAGACAGCTCTGGTGGGGCCACAGAATCCCAGCTTATTACTGCGATAAGTGCGGAGAGGTAGTTGTTTCCAAGACTGCTCCTACAGTTTGCCCTAAGTGCGGCGAGACACACTTTACACAGGATCCAGATACACTTGATACATGGTTCTCATCAGCACTCTGGCCTTTTGAGACACTTGGATGGCCACATGACACCAAGGAACTTAAGTATTTCTTCCCTACAGATGTACTTGTAACTGGTTATGACATCATCTTCTTCTGGGTAATCAGAATGATCTTCTCAAGCTATGAGAACATGGGAACATATCCATTCCACACAGTTCTTTTCCATGGCCTTGTAAGAGATTCTCAGGGACGTAAGATGAGTAAGTCACTTGGAAATGGTATCGATCCTCTTGATATCATCGAGAACTACGGTGCAGATGCTCTCAGACTTACACTTATCACAGGAAATGCTCCTGGTAACGATATGCGTTTCTATAATGAAAGAGTTGAGAACAGCCGTAACTTTGCTAACAAGGTTTGGAATGCTTCAAGATTCATTATGATGAACATGGCTGAGGACGCTAAATCAGCTATTCACCAGCCAATGCCAGCAGGCCTTGAGCCAGTTGATAAGTGGATTCTTAGCAAGCTTAATAATACTGTAAAAGAAGTTACAGATAACATGGAGCACTATGAGCTGGGAATCGCAGTTCAGAAGGTTTATGACTTCATCTGGGATGAGTTCTGTGACTGGTACATTGAGATGGTTAAGCCTCGTCTTTACAATTCAGACGACGCAGCAAGCCATGAGGCAGCTCTTTGGACACTCCAGACAGTACTCCTCAATGCACTTAAGCTCCTTCACCCATACATGCCATTCATCACAGAAGAGATCTTCTGCACAATGCAGGATGAGGAAGAGTCAATCATGATCTCTGAGTGGCCAGTTTACAAGGATGAGTGGAACTTCGCTGCAGATGAGAAGTCTATCGAAACTATCAAAGAGGCAGTTCGCGGAATCCGTAACGTTCGTACACAGATGAACGTTGCTCCATCTAGAAAAGCTAAGGTATTCGTAGTAAGTGACAAGGACGAGGTTCTTGATATCTTCAGAACTGGTAAGCTTTTCTTCGAGTCTCTTGCATATGCTTCTGAGTCAGTTTGCCAGAAGGATAAAGAGGGAATCGCTGATGATGCAGTATCAGTAGTTCTTGCAGATACAACAGTTTATATTCCTTTCTCAGATCTCGTTGATCTGTCAGCTGAGATCGAGCGTCTCACCAAGGAGCAGAAGAAGCTCGAAGGTGAGCTTAAGAGATCTCAGAATATGCTGAGCAATGAGAAGTTCCTTTCAAAGGCTCCAGCTGAGAAGATTGCTGAGGAGAAAGAGAAGCAGCAGAAGTATCAGCAGACTTACGACCAGATCACAGAGAGACTTGCACAGCTCCAGAAGTAAAAAGCGGCTCGTGATGCACAGATAAACCTCTGATGATGTTCTGTTCTAATGCTCGTATATGCGTGTCCAAACCTCCGATGATGCTAAGCATCAAATCGGTTTGTACGCGCATATACTTGCGTTATGAACAGACACATCAAATCGGTTTATCTGCACAATCACTTCGCCGAGGCTTGTTTGCTGGCATGCGCGTAGGTTATGGCTGCGCGTAAGTGCAGGCAGTTGTGGATATTGGCGAAGACAGGACAGTCTGTTTTGCATCTAATTTTGACATGATGGCTATAAAAGATGCATCAAATAAGGCCAAAATGGATAAAATTGATGCAAAAGCCAAAAAAATAATTGATTACGGTGTTATATGAGTGAAGCGATAGATAAGGCAGGGATGCTTGAGGAGAGAATCAAGAGGTTCATTGATGCGGACGATGATGGAGAACGCGTTGATATAAGTGAATGCGAGACTTTTCTTAATGAAATTCCAAGCTTTACAGATAAGCATACAATTGAAAATACGAAGGCTTTTCTTGATTTTTTGGGAAATCCTGATGAGAACATGCAGATAATTCATGTGGCAGGCACTAATGGTAAGGGCTCTGTCTGCAGCTATGTATCATCAATACTGATGAAGGCAGGATTTACTGTTGGAATGTTCACTTCACCTCATCTTGTTAAGATCACTGAGAGATTTCAGGTGGATGGCAAACCTATAGCAGATGGATTGTTTGTAGAGATATTTGTTGAGATGCTCAGGAGAATAAATGAGTTCAACGAGGGTCTGGCAGAAAGTGGCGGGCCGTATTTTCCTACATATTTTGAGTATCTCTTTTTCATGGCGATGCTGTTATATGACGTTTATCCGGTGGACTATCTGGTGCTGGAGACGGGACTTGGTGGAAGACTTGATGCGACTAATTCAGTAGCGAGGCCATTAGTTTCAGTTATTACAGAGATTGGCTATGACCACATGCAGTATCTTGGAGAGACTATCGAAGAGATCGCAGGTGAGAAGGCGGGAATAATCAAAAGTGGCGTTCCAGTAGTCTTTTTTGACAAGAGAAGTGAAGCCACAGATGTTATTAAGAAAAAAGCTCTTGAACTAGATACCAGAGCGGTTGTAGTAGAGAGCAGAAATATACAGGATACAAGGCGTGAAAGGGACGAAGCAGGGAACAAATACGTTGCTTTTTCGCTTAATAGCTTATATGATAAATATGTTGACTTAAAGCTTTCAACAGAAGCTCTTTATCAGGCGGAAAATGCGGCTGTGGCTGTTGAGACAGTAGAAATACTGCGAGGTTTGGGCGCTGAGATTTCTGAACTTGATATAAGAGAAGGCCTTCTGGCAGCTAAGTGGGAAGGTAGAATGGAAGAGATTCGTCCAGGTATTTATATGGATGGAGCTCACAACATTGATGGAATTACTGCTTTTCTTGAGAGCATACGTGATATCGAGTGCTCAGGCAGGAAACTGATGCTCTTTGGAATAGTTAGTGACAAGCAGTACAAAGAGATAGTGCAGGAGATTCTCAAGACTAATCAGTTTGAGCAGATTTATGTTGCTGTACTTGAGACCAGCAGGTCTTTATCCGTATCTGATCTTAAGGGCGCATTTGAGGATGCCAAGGAAGAACTTGGAATCTTCGGCGTTCCGGTCAAGTACTATAGTAATGTAAGAGATGCTATAACAGACATCATTACCAACAGGAAGTCTGGAGATATGGTATTTGCAGCAGGTTCTCTTTATCTGGCAGGTCAGATCAAGGGAATGCTATAAAAATATACCAAAAACAGTTATAATTATTTGGAATATTACATCTGAGGGGATGAATATATATGATCAACTTTGAAGAAGAATTAAAGAAGTTCAGACCAAGTCTTGAAATCGAGGATGCGGAAGACATCATATATAACCAGGATCTCGACGATATGTCAGATGTTTTGGTTAAGCTTTTAAAAGAAGCTAAGGGAGATTTCGATAATCAGAAGAGGACTAAATAACAATGAAGTGCAATCGTTGTGGGGCGGAACTTGATAAGAGCGATGTTTGCCCAGGATGTGGGACAAACGTCAGAACATATAAGAGAATAGTCAGCCTTTCCAACAAGTTTTATAACGAGGGATTGGAGAAGGCAACTGTAAGAGATCTGACAGGAGCGGTGAATGCTCTCAGACAGTCTCTTAAACTTGATAAGAATAATATTGATGCAAGAAATCTTCTCGGTCTTGTTTATTACGAGACAGGTGAGGTTGTTGCGGCTCTTTCTGAATGGGTTATCAGCAAGAACCTCAAGGCAGATGAGAACCTTGCAGATAAATATATGGACTATGTGAGAAATAGCCCATCTCAGCTTGATACCATCAATCAGACTATCAAGAAATTTAATATAGCGCTTAATTACTGTCATCAGGACGGACTTGATCTGGCAGTTATTCAGCTCAAGAAGGTGCTTTCTTTAAATCCGGGATTTATTAAAGCGCATCTTTTGCTTGCTCTTTTATATCTTAAGGGTGGCAATTATGACAGAGCCAAGATTGAGTGTCAGAAGGTATTAAAGCTTGATACTGGTAATGTTATGGCTAAGCGTTATCTCAAGGAAGCAGATAGCATGCTCCTTCCAGGTGAGAGTGGCAAGCTTGTATCAGACATTGCTTCTTCTGACAGTGATGATGTTATCAGGTATAACAGTGGCAATGAGATGATCATTCAGCCAGTTAAAAAATCTGCTATCACAAGGACAGGTTCTATCTGGGGAATCGTTCTTGGTGCAGTTTTGGGACTTGCTGCAGCTTGTTTCCTTATTTTGCCACAGCGTATTCAGAGTATTAATAGTAGTAACCAGAGTAAGATTGCTCAGATCAGTGAGGAATCTGATGCCAAGTCAGCCAAGATCAACGAGTATGAGCAGCAGGTTAAGAATCTTGAGAATCAGATCGGTGATCTTCAGTCCAAGGTAACTGATTACGAGGGTGTTGACAGCACATCAGCTGCTATGAACAGCCTTATGAGTGCTACCAATATCTACATGACAGATTCATCTGACATAGATGCTATGGCACAGGCACTTGCTAATCTTGATCTTAATGCTATAAGTGACGATGTTTCACCTGAGTTTACTAATTTATATGACACACTTATGTCACTTGTTGGAACTGAGCTTGCGACATCTTATTACAACGCAGCTAATGATGCATACAAGGCTGAGGATTATGAGACAGCTATAGCTAATTATTCCAAGGCTTATCAGTATGATAATACTAATGTAAATACACTCTATTATCTGGGTAACTCATATTATGAGAGCGGTGATCTTGAGAATGCTAAGACCACATATGATGCTGTTATCAATAACTTCCCTGATACACAGAGTGCAGCAGCAGCTACAACCAAGCTGGCAGAAATCAATAATTCAGGAAATTGATATTTCTTTTTCCTTCTGGCTTTTAGATATATAGGACAGAAAGTTTATAATGATTAATTTTTCAGATTTGACTTTTATATTCAGGTTTTTACCTGTCTTTATAGTGGCATTTTACCTGACTCCTTATGAATTCAGGACACTTACACTTCTGATTGGAAGTTTATTGTTCTATGGAGTTGGTGATCTTAAGATGTTCCCAGTTCTTCTGGGGGCTGTAATAATAAACTTCTTATTTAGCAGAGCTTTAAAGGGCGGCGGTAGCAAGGTCCTTTTGGGCTTTGCTATTGTTCTTGATGCTCTTATGCTGATTGAGTTTAAGCTTCTTGGGCAGTTTGTGGACAGCGCATTCATGCCTATCGGTGTGAGCTTCTTTACCTTCAAGATGATATCTTTCCAGGTAGATAATTACAGAGGCAAGGTGGATGACAAAGCGGGATTTATGGATATTGCCGCTTATTTCGTTATGTTCCCACAGATTGTATCTGGACCTATCATGAGATTCGAGGACTATGCCAAGAATCCATTCATGAAACTCTGGGCAAAAGAGGATGAGCAGGCAGAGGCTGCAAAACTGGAAAATGAGACACAAGAATCAGAAGAAGCAAAGGATATAATCGATCTTGATAAGGAAGAAACAGAAGAAAAAGTAGCAATTGAGAAGCCAAGTAAGCTTGCTGCAATAGAAGATGGCCTTCGATTCTTTACATTGGGACTTGCCTTCAAGGTTTTACTTGCTGATCACCTTGCAATGCTGTGGAAGGATATAGGAACTATCGGCTATGAGAGTATATCTACAGCCCTTGCATGGCTTGGAGCCTACACATATTCCATGGAGCTGTATTTTGACTTCTGGGGATATTCCCTTATGGCAGCCGGTGTTGGTGTGATGCTGGGCTTCCCATTTATCGTTAACTTTGATCAGCCTTATGGTTCCAGGAACGTGTCAGAATTCTACAGAAGATGGCATGCTACACTTGGTTCATGGTTTAGAGATTACATTTATTTTCCAATGGGCGGCAGCAGAAAAGGGAGCTTTAGGACTATCTTAAATCTTCTTACTGTGTGGCTTATCACAGGTTTTTGGCATGGTGTAACCCTTAATTTTATTTTGTGGGGATTGATTATTTTCGTTATAATTTTATGTGAGCGTTTTGTTCTGGCGGGGCTTCCTAAGTTTATTGGAGACTTTTTTGGCAGAATAAATGTACTTATTCTGATTCCGCTTACATGGGTGGTGTTTGCTCTTCCTGATAGCAATATGCTGGCCACTTACTTTATGAGATTATTCCCATTCTTTGGTGTTGGAATCTCTATTAACGAGGGCGACTTCATCAAGAATATTGGAATATATGGCATCGTGCTTGGTACAGGTCTTGTCATGATGCTTCCAGTTGTATACAGATTTTTTGAAAAACACAGGAAGAATCCAGTGTTTACAATTGGACTGCTAGCTTTATTCTGGGCATGTATTTATAGCTTGTCCAATGCAGCAGGCAATCCGTTTATGTATTTTAAGTTCTGATTTATAGATATTGAAAGAGAGATTTAATGAAACTGCTGAAAACATGTCCGATTTTGATCGGCATCGTGGCAATTACAATAGCATTATCGGTTGTTTCCTACGTCTATGAGGATAGTGTCTATTCTGAGTATGCAGAAGGATACGAGGTAGATAAACTTCCTCATTTCGTTCTGGTATTTAAGGGACTGACAGATGGTGTATATCCGTGGGGAAGTACTTTAGGGTCTGAAGATTTAGTTTCCGATGATAGTTTTGCAGAGGCATCAGTTGATGAGATCACTGGTGGTAATAATGCGAATTCTACTATCGGCGATCTTAATGGTAATTATGAAGGTTCCCAGGATGTACCTTCTCCTAATGCAGATATAGCACAGAACGTAAGCGTGTCAGATAATGATGCTTATGAGGATTTAGAGACTATTTCTGAAAATGACGCTGATAGAACCTACGAATTCCAACCTGTAGATGAGGATTATTTTACAGATGCTCTTTTCATAGGAGATTCCAGAACTGTTGGTCTTTCCGAGTACTGTGAGCCACTTGATTCAAGGGCTACCTTCTACGCCAAGGTTTCTCTTACTATTTATAAGGTGCTTGAGAATCCATTTTTAGAAGGACCTGCAGGCAAGTACACTATAGAACAGGGGCTTACAGAGAACCAGTTTGGCAAGATCTATATCATGTTAGGTCTTAACGAGATTGGAACTGGAACACCTGAGTCTTTTGCTGAGGAATATGCATATGTGGTGAACAGGATCAGAGAGCTTCAGCCTGATGCGATCATCTATATTCAGGGAATCATGCATGTTACCGAGCATAAGAGTTCAAAAGATAAATACTTTAACAACGACAATATCAACAGGCGCAATGAGGAACTTGCCAAGCTTGCAGACAACAAGACAATCTTTTACATGGATATGAATGAAGCTGTAGATGATGAGAATGGCAATCTGATAAAAGACCTGTCTTTTGATGATGTGCATCTCAAGGCTTCTTCTTATGACAGATGGTATCAGTTCCTGCTTGAGCATGGTATTGTTAAAGACTAATATTCATAGCTATTTTTTTGAGTAAACATGGGCTATGTATGATAGAATGAAGGTGATTTAGTTGGCAAGAGAGATGACTTTTAAAATGGAGAGACCTGGTCTTCTTCACGAAGGAGATAAGGTCACAGTTACTGAGGGTGTTCTTCCCAGTAACTATTATTACACCATTGATCCATCCCTTGCGATGTCAGGAAACTTCCCATTTAGAGACAGGATGCTTGAAAGGGAAGGTGTCGTGACCAAGGTTGAAGAGAATGCAAGAGGATTCTACGTAACTGCCAGATTCGGTGAAGACTAATGATCTTAATTCGAGGCTAGTGGGAATCCCAGAGCAGTAAACAATATTTATTCATCATCAGGAGGACAACATTATGGAGTACGTATCAACCAAGAAGGCGCCAGCAGCAATAGGACCTTATTCACAGGCTATCAAGGCAGGAGATTTTCTTTATGCTTCAGGACAGATTCCGATCAATCCTGAGAGCGGCGAGATAGAGGATACAACAATTGCGGATCAGGCAGACAGAGTTTGCAGAAACATTGGAGAAATCTTAAGCGCTGCAGGAACAGACTATGAGCACGTTGTTAAGACAACATGCTTCCTTGCTGAGATGGCAGACTTTGGCGCATTCAATGCAGTTTATGAGAAGTACTTCGTTGGCAAGCCAGCTAGAAGCTGTGTTGCAGTTAAGCAGCTTCCTAGAGATGTTCTGTGCGAAGTAGAAGTAATCGCATATCTTGGCGAGTGATTGAGCGTTAAGTAGACCATTTAGATAATTAGTTGCGGAGTGGGGATGAAGAAAAGGGTTGTTGCCGCTATTATGTGTGCCGCTTTTGTTATGACAGGCTGCGGGAGCCTGGCTGGCAGACATAATATTGATTCTGGATTTGCATATATAGAGAGCCGTGATTATGTAAGTGCTCTATCCAGCTTTGAGGCTGCCAGAGAGAATGGTGAGGATGAATGCCTGATCCATAGAGGAATAGGTATTGTTAACCTTCAGACTGGTGATTATCAGAGCGCTGTTGACGAGCTCCTTGCTTCGCTTGCTGCGGATGAGGGTATTGTTGATGACATGGATTTTGACACCAACTATTACCTGGCAGAAGGGTATTATCGCTTAGGTGATTATACTAAGGCAAAAGAGGTATATGATGCTATTTTGGCTCTTCGCAGTAAAGATAGTAATGCTTATTATCTGCGCGGTGTCTGCGAGCTTGCATCAGGAAGCCACGACAGTGCATATTCAGATTTTACCCAGGCTATTACTCTTAACTCCAGGGATTATTCCATGATCATCCTGATCTACAAGTCTCTTGCGGAGTATGGATATGAGGATGAAGCAAGGAGTATCCTTCAGACAGCCATGGATAATGGAAGTGCCTTTATGACCAACTACGAGAAAGGCCAGATTTCCTACTATCTTGGCAACAATGCTGATGCTCAGAGCTTTTTGGAAGCAGCCAGAAGCGAACGAGATCAGGAAAAAGAGCCAGTTGTTCTGATGCTTGGACAGACTGGTGAGAAACAGGGCGACTATAACTACGCTATAAGTGTTTATAAGACATATCTTAGTGAGAATCCAGCCAGCGCTGTTGTGTACAATCAGCTTGGCATGTGCCAGATCAAGCAGGGAGACTACAACGGAGCAGTTTCATCTTTTGAAGCAGGGCTTACAGTTGATGACAAAGGGGTTAATCAGGCACTTCGTCTTAATGAGATAACTGCCTATGAACATATGGGAGAGTTCAATATGGCACAGTCTCTGATGGCAACTTATCTTCAGGAATACCCTGACGATCCAGCTGCAATCAGAGAGAATATTTTTCTTTCAACGAGATAAAAGGTATGAAGATTAGTGTATATAATGATTGGGATCATGTAGATAAAACTGCCAGTGAGGGGCAGGACAATGTTGTTCTTGCCTGGGATGGTGAATATAGGAAGGGCGATATCATTGAGTTTTCAGGTCTTACACCTGGAAGCTACTATGTGGTCAAGGTAGATGCTGCCATTGACCCTGCCCTTGTGCTTATAGAACAGGAATCAGTATTGTTTCCTGTTCCTTTTTATGAGAAAAAGACAAGCTATAATCCGCTTGCATTCTGGGGAAACAGACATTATGTGAGCATCAGGAAAGCTGCTGATTATGAGGTAAAAGCGTATAGAAATCTTGCTCTTAATTCTTTTGATCAGCATGAGGTGTCCGGAGTGTATCCACACGCCAGCGCCAATGTTGAGACAAGAGGTGAGGCTGTTTTTGCAGCGAGAAATGCAATAGATGGATGCATAGCAACCTTGTCACATGGCGAGTGGCCTTATGAGTCATGGGGTATAAACAGACAGGATGATGCCGAGTTTACTCTGGATTTTGGCACAGAGGTAGATTTTGACAAGATAGTTCTTTATACAAGAGCTGATTTTCCTCATGACAACTGGTGGGTGGAAGCCACATTTTCTTTTTCTGATGGTACCAGTGAAGTAGTACATATGGATAAGAAAGTGGCTGAGCCACACGTATTTGAAATTAAGAGATCAGGAATCAGATGGATCAAGCTCGGTAAACTCATCAAGGCTGATGATCCGAGTCCATTCCCAGCACTTACGCAAATAGAGGTTTATGGAACACCTAAAGAGGGCTGATATGAGTAAATTCCACCGAACAATAATCCATGATCATCTCAGGAAAACTACCGAGGCAGGCCCTTATATGAGGTATCCTGATATCTCTGATAGAAATGCCTGGGATAGTCTGTCTGCAGAATTGAAAGCTAAACTTATCAGAGCTGGGGAAGAGGCACTAAGTGAGCCTTGGACGCAGCTTCTTATTTCTGATTTTACGGAGTTCAAAAAATCAGGAAACAGAGTCCGTTTCGAGGACAAATATTTTCCAAGACGAAGAAAACTCAATAACCTTGTTATGGCAGAGTGCGCCGAGAATAAGGGAAGATTTATAGATGATATTCTCGATGGGCTCTACCTGATTCTGGATGAGACTACATGGTGTCTTCCGCCGCATACGAGCTATGAGAGAGATGGACAGCAGGAAGCGTTTCCCGATGTTACTAGGCAGATCATCGATCTTTTTCAGGCAGAGAGCGGCGCGGAAGTAGCGTATGTGGAATATTTGCTGCGACCTGTTTTGGATAAGCTTAGTCCACATATCAGTATCTATGTAAATGAGAGGTTAAAAGAGCGCATCTTTGAACCATATCTTAACCAGTTTTTCTGGTGGATGGGTGATGGCGAGCAGACAATGTGCAATTGGACTCCATGGATAGTTCAGAATGTGCTGATCTGTGCGCTGACAAGGCCAGAGGGATATTTTTCTCAGGAGGAGATAAGGACATTCCTTGAAAAGGCAGCAGTTTCCTGTGATTATTTCCTTGATGAGTATGGCGAGGATGGAGGTTGCAACGAAGGTGCTCAGTATTATTCTCATGCAGGGCTGTGTCTCTTTGGATGCCTCGAGCTCATGGGTGGGGCAACAAATGGTGTGTATAGTGAAACACTCATTCATAATATCGCTACCTTCATTGTTAAGATGTATGTAGGTGGTGGCTACTATGTTAACTTTGCTGATTGTAGCGCTCTTCCTGGAAGACGTACTGCAAGAGAATTTCTTTTTGGTAAGGCTATAGGTGATGAAGTGCTTGCCAGCTTTGCAGCAGCAGACTTTAGGGACGAAAGCGATGCTGAGCAGCTGATAAGTGAGGAGATAAATCTCTTTTATCATGTTATGCAGGCCTTTGCCTACGATGAGATGATGGATTACCCAGTGAGCAGTAAGCTTCCGGAAAACTCATGGTTTGAGAGTATGGGGCTTATGGTTGCAAGGGATAAGACCTACACTTTGGCGGCCAAAGCTGGAGATAATGGTGACAGTCACAACCATAATGACGTGGGCTCTTTTACCATCTACAAGGATGGAAAGCCCTTTGTGATCGATCTGGGTGTTGGAACTTATACCCGGAAGACCTTCTCTGACAGGCGCTATGAGCTGTGGACCATGCAGTCTCAGTTCCACAATCTGCCAACATTTATCGATGATGATAATTCTGTCTCCTGTCTTGGGGATGATTCTGCAAGAGACTTGCGCAACACTCATGTAGTTATGCAGCGCGACGGCAAGGAATATGGTGCCAGAGATGTGGTGTGCAGATTGAATGGCAAGCCCACATTAACAATGGATATTGCCGGGGCTTATGGTGATAAGAGAATCAGGAGTTATTCAAGAGTGGTTGAACTTGGTCAGGGTGTGACTGTTAGGGACCACTACGATGGAGATATTCAGGCGGTTATGAGCATCATGACCTACGAGGAGCCGGCCATCACAGGTGCTGACGATGAATCTTTTGCAGAGAAAAAAACTATGACTATCAGCGTTGGTGACATTGGAACCATCACGGCTTCAGGTGTAAAAAAGACACATATCAAGAAATATCCTATCACTGACGAAAGGCTAGGCATTGCCTGGAAGCACAGTGTTTACAGGATTCTTTTTGAGCTTGATGCGAAAGCTGGAGAATTTCAGTTCAGATTTCAGTAAACAATAGGCATTAAGGAAGGATATAAGGGGAAAGAGTATGAACATTAAGGAAACAGATAAGCAGTGGATAAAAAAGGCACTTGCGCAGTTTGCAGGCAAGATGGAGACAGTAGTAGAACGCAATCAGGGGAAGATTCCATATACTACTGATGAGAACGGAAGATTTGATGACCGCTCTGGCAAAAAAGATATCTGCTGGTGGACAAATGGTTTCTGGGGCGGCGAGCTCTGGCAGCTTTACAAGCTCACAGGAAAAGAGATATTCAGGCAGGAAGCCATTGGAACAGAAGATAAAATGGATGCTGCATTTATGGACTATAACGGAATGGACCACGATGCGGGATTTAGGTGGCTTCCAACATCTGTTATCAGATACAAGCTGGAGCATAATGCGGAGTCAAGAAACAGAGGGCTTCTCGCTGCAGCAAGCCTTTCTGGACGCTTTAACTTAAATGGCAATTTCATCAGAGCGTGGAATGACTGGGGTGATGATAGAGATACTACAGGCTGGGCAATCATCGACTGTATGATGAATCTGCCACTTTTGTACTGGGCATCAGAGGAGCTTGGAGATCCAAGATTCAAGGCAATTGCCGTGGCTCATGCAGATACTGCAATGAAGAGCTTTATAAGAGAAGATGGCTCTGTTAAGCACATTGTTGGCTTTGATCCTGCGACAGGAGAGTACCTTGGCAACTATGGCGGACAGGGCTACGATGAAGCATCCTCCTGGACAAGAGGTCAGAGCTGGGCTCTCTATGGATTTACTCTTAGCTATATTTATACTAAGGATATGAAATATCTTGAAACAGCAAGGATAGTTGCTGATTATGTAATTTCTGAGCTTGATAATAAGTTCCCGGAATACCTTGTACCAGTCGACTACAGGCAGCCTGCAGAGCCAGCTTATGAGGATTCAACGGCAGCAGCTATCACAGCAGGCGGACTTATTGAACTTGCAAAGTGCATGGAAGAAACTGGTGACCAGAGCGCATCTGACAAATACCTTACAGCAGCCCTTAAGCTCCTTAAGGCTCTTCATGAAAAGAGATGTGACTATACATTAGACAAAGATAACATCCTTGAAAAGTGTACAGCTGCCTACTTTGATTCCAGACACGAGTTCGCGATCATCTACGGAGACTACTATTATCTCGAGGCACTTATGAAGCTGGATGGTAGCGCACTGACTATTTTTTAAGAAAGTGAATGACAGATTATGACCTTCGAACCCAAAACTACAGACTATAACCTTAGCCCCTACACAGGCCTTACCAGACAGAGCTGGATCGAGGCAGCAGAGTACCTGCTGGGCGGAGTTTTTAACAACATACAGAATATAGAAGAGCCGGTTGTCATGCCAAGGTATGAAACAGAGGTGACCTACCCATCCAAGGATGCTCCAGAGTGGCGCATTAAGGCGGAGATTTTCGAGGGACTTTGCAGATCCTTCTTTATTTCTGCGCCCCTTATTCATATCGAGCCAGACCTTGAGCTTAACGGCATTAACATAAGAGAATACTACAAAAAGCAGGTTCTCTACGCCGTGACTCCAGGGGAAGCCAACTATGTACTGAACTATTCAGATATGCGAGCCCTTGATAAGAGCGGTAATACAACTGCTGTATATCAGCAGACTGTTGAGACAGCAGCACTCGTTATCTGCCTGTGGCTCTGCCATGAGGAAATATGGGATACCTATACAAAAGAGGAAAAAGACCGCATTGCAGCGTTTCTCACCGACTTTGCTCATTCTAATACTGTTCCTCAGAACTGGCGTCTCTTTAACATGTTGGATATGGCATTTTTACACATGAACGGCTATCCAATTGATGAAGATATCATGCGCGATCACGCTCAGAACATCCTCCATTACTATGTTGGAGATGGCTGGTACAGGGACGGACAGTCCTTTGACTACTACTCCTGCTGGGCATTTAACATGTACACTGCAATCTGGAACAATTGGTATGGCTATGAAAAAGAGCCATATATTGCCCAGAAATTCGAAGAAAACTCAAACGAACTCATGAAGACCTATCCTCTGTTCTTTGACAGAGATGGCTTTACTAATATGTGGGGCAGAAGTGGCATCTATAGAAATGCTTCCACAAGCCCATTTGACGCTAACTTTATGATGAAGAAGTCAACTATGGATCCGGGACTTGCAAGGCGCATCTGCTCAGGATCACTTCTTCAGTTCCTGCAAAGAGATGATTTCCTGTGGAATGGCGTACCAACTCTTGGCTTCTATGGCCCATTTATTCCGCTGGTTCAGGGCTATTCCTGCGCTGAGTCTCCAATGTGGCTTGCTAAGGCTCTTTTGTGCCTCCACCTCCCTGAAGATCATCCTTTCTGGACTGCTACAGAGAATAACGGCACCTGGGAAGAACTTAAACCAAATGAAACCAAGGTTACAACCCTTGATGGGCCTGCACTATGCATGGCTAACCATGAGGCAAACGGCATAACTGAGCTTCGAACAGGCAAGATGGTAAAAGATAAATCGGACAGCCATGGAATCTGGAACTACGGTAAGCTCGTATTCAACACCAAGTTCCCATGGGAATCAACACCTGCCGAGGGTGTAGAATCTCAGCAGTACGTTCTACAGTATATGGATAGCGAGGGCGAAAAGCCTATAACTCCTAACACCACCTTCTGGCACGGAGAAAAGGATTGCGTCCTCTACCGACGTCAGTTCTGGGAGTATGAGCCTCAGACAGAGACTCACTGGCGCACAGCAATTGACCTTGCTGACTTTACTGTTCCTTACGGAATAATAAGAGCAGATAAGATCAGGATGTTCAGACGACCACTTCGCCTGACACTTGGCTCTTTTGGCTTCCCTGATAATGGAACAGAAGTTATCACCAGGGAAAAGGACGGCTATAAGGCTATTATCCTCAAAGGAAGCAACCACACAGGTAAAGAGAAGCAGCTTGCCTTCACAATCATGGATGGCTGGAGTGACATTAAGCTTGTTAAGAGCACGGATACTAACCCTGACAGTAAGAACTCTATAGTTGTATATGCTGAGACAACTCGTACCAAGCAGTACGGCTACGAGCCATATTTCCTCATTTCCCAGACTATCACCAAGGAAGATTTAGCTGATTTTACAGATGATGAGATATTCCCTGTAAAAGAGATCACTTACACCGATAAGGAGAAGTGTGGCGGATACGGTCCTGTGACAATCACGCTTAAGAACGGTGAGACAAGAACCATTGATTTCTATGGAATAGAGTCCTGCCTGCAGCTCTGATCACTTAGTCTTCAGCTATGAAACAAACTTTATCAATATCAGACATCTGTATTTGCGCAGATGTCTGTTTTTTATATAAATATATTTTTGAAAAAAATAAATCAGTGTGATAGAATTCTCTCTATATATGTATTCTTAGATTTACAATCCGGGAAATATATAATAAGAAATAGATGTTTTAGAAGGAGCACAGTATGTCAGAAGTATACAACCATCATGCAGTGGAACAGAAATGGCAGAAATACTGGAAAGAGAACGAGACATTCAAGACAGATGTCTGGGATTTCTCCAAGCCCAAGTATTATGCACTTGATATGTTCCCTTATCCTTCAGGCGTAGGTCTTCATGCTGGTCATCCGGAAGGATATACCGCTACGGATATCATGTCACGTATGAAGCGTATGCAGGGATATAACGTTCTTCATCCAATGGGATATGATTCATTTGGTCTTCCTGCGGAGCAGTATGCGGTTACAACAGGTAACCATCCAGCAGGATTTACAGAGAAAAATATAGAGACCTTCTCAGGCCAGCTTAGAGAGCTTGGCTTTGATTACGACTGGTCCAAGATGATCGCTACAAGTGATCCTAAGTTCTACAAGTGGACTCAGTGGATTTTCAAAAAGCTCTATGAGGCTGGATATGCCAAGCATATCGATATGCCTGTTAACTGGTGTGAAGAGCTTGGAACAGTTCTTTCCAATGATGAAGTTATTGATGGTAAGAGTGAGCGTGGTGGTTACCCTGTTGTTAAGAAGATGATGAAACAGTGGGTTATTGACCAGCAGGCTTTTGCTGAGGAGCTTCTTGACGGATTAAATGAAATTGACTGGCCAGAGTCTACCAAGGAGATTCAGAGAAACTGGATCGGTAAGTCCACAGGTGTTGAGGTGGATTTCGAGATCGTAGGCGGTGGTAAGTTCTCCATCTTCACAACCTGTATCGAGACTATTTATGGTATTACCTTCATGGTTCTTGCTCCAGACGGAGAAATCGTTAAGGGACTTATGGACCGTGTTGAGAATCCTGAGGAAGTACAGGCATATATTGACGAGACACTTAAAAAGAACGATCTTGATCGTACAGATCTTAATAAGACTAAGTCTGGATGCCCACTTAAGGGTATTTACGCAATCAACCCTGTAAATGGTAAAGAGGTACCTCTTTTCATCGGTGATTTCGTACTTGCAAGCTACGGAACAGGTGCTGTTATGGCGGTTCCTACACACGACCAGAGAGACTTCGAGTATGCAGAAGTTCATAAGCTTCCACTTATTCAGGTTATCAATAATAAGGAAGGCAATGTTGACGTAAGTGGACATGCTTTCGAGAAGTATGACTATCTTGGCAAGGGCTGCATCCTTATGAATTCTGAAGAGTTCGACGGAATGACAGTTGAGGAAGCTAAGCCAGCTATTACCAAGAAGCTCGTAGATATGGGCGTTGCAAGAGAAAAGGTTAACTACCACTTCCGTGAGTGGATCTTTGCAAGACAGCGTTACTGGGGCGAGCCAGTTCCTTGTGTATACAAGGAGGATGGAACAATCGTATTCGTTGACGATTCAGAGCTTCCAGTTATTCTTCCTGAGCTTGAGGACTACAAGGGTAAGAATGGTTCTGCTCCACTTGAGAATGCTACTGAGTGGAAGGCTTATGATCATAACGGCCTTAAGGGAGTTCGTGAGACTTCTACAATGCCAGGTTCTGCAGGATCTTCATGGTACTACATGCGTTATATCGATCCTGATAACGACAAAGAGTTTGCTAATCAGGAGCTCCTTAAGCACTGGATGCCTGTAGACCTTTATGTAGGCGGACCAGAGCATGCTGTAGGACACCTTATTTACTCCAGAATTTGGAACCGTTTCTTATACAACAACGGTCTTTCTCCTGTAAAAGAGCCATTTAAGAAGCTCGTTCATCAGGGAATGATCCTTGGTGAGAATGGTATCAAGATGGGTAAGCGTTTCCCTGAATTCGTTGTTAACCCAAGTGATATCGTAAGAGACTACGGCGCTGATACACTTCGTCTCTATGAGATGTTCATGGGACCTCTTGAGGTATCTAAGCCTTGGAACTCCAGCAATGTAGTTGGTGCCAGAAAGTTCATCAACCGTGTATTCACATTCTTCTCAGAGCCAGCTAACATCACTGAGGAGAACAATGGTAACCTCGAGAAGATCTACCATCAGACTGTTAAGAAGGTTACAGGTGACTTCGAGACACTTGCATTCAACACAGCTATTTCACAGATGATGATCTTCGTAAACGCTGTTTACAAAGAGGGAAGCTGTCCAAGAGAATACGCTGAGAACTTCATCAAGATGCTGTCATGTATCTGCCCTCACGTAGGTGAAGAGCTTTGGAGCATTCTTGGTCACGACAATACTATTGCTTATGAGCCATGGCCTCAGTATGATGAGTCCAAGTGTGTTGAGGATACAGTGGAGATCGCTGTTCAGATCAACGGTAAGGTTAAGGCAACTCTGAACATCGGCAAGGAAGATCCTAAGGATGAAGTAATTGCTAAGGGTAAGGAGCTCATTGCTGACAAGCTTGAAGGTAAGACAGTAGTTAAAGAGATCTATGTTCCAGGACGTATCGTAAACATCGTAGTTAAGTAATAAAATAAGGCTCTCCGAAATGATTCGGAGAGCCTTTTCATGTAACTTAAATCTGAAACAACTTATGTGATATTAGTCACTGTAGCTTACATCCATATTTGCAAAGACATTGTAATCTGGGAAAATCTGACTGATTTCTTTAATTATCTGATCAAATACCTCTTTGCGGTTTGGAACAAAATCTAAAACTACGTCAAATCGTATCTCTTTTTTCTCAAAATCAACAAAGAATCCATGCATCTGCAAAGCTTCATTGTGCTGGGATACAATCTTGGATATCTCGCCTCTTACTTGAGCCGCCTTATCATCCTTGGTGTTAACTGAATATACACCAACAGAGATGATACCAATATTGTGCGCTTCATAAACCTTTTCTGTGATCTGCCTTGTAATGACATCAATCTTGTCTGCTGTGAAGGTATCAGGGACTTCAATGTGAACTGAAGCCATTACTCTGTCAGGACCATAGTCACTAAAGATGAGGTCATACGCACCCTGCACACCGTCTATAGAAAGGATTGTCTTTTTTACAGCTATAGAAGTTTCTGCGCTGATTCTCTCGCCAAGAACCTGACTGATCGTATCTCTCAGCATCTCAAGGCCTGACTTTATCAGTAGCAGAGATATAATAGCTGCAAGCCAGGATTCAAGGGATAATCCTGAATAAATATATATGAAAGCTGCAACCAATGTGGCTACTGAGATTACCGCATCGAATCTTGCCTCAGTTCCTGAAGCAACAAGAGATTCAGAGGAAACTTTTTTACCAGTATTAATAAAGAACTGGCTGAGGACTATCTTAACAACAACTGCTACAGCAACAATTATAAGGGTAGTTGCACTATAGTCGGCAGCTTCTGGATGGATAATGGCCTTTACAGATTCCTGAAAAGAAGTAATACCGGCGTAGAGGACGATGAGGGAAATAACTATTGCACTCATGTACTCGATTCGGCCGTATCCATAGGGATGTTTCTTATCAGGAGCCTTACCAGCCAGGGTGGTACCTACGATTGTTATTACGGATGAAAGGGCATCGCTTAAGTTGTTGACAGCGTCGAGCATGATAGCAATAGAACCAGAGATAACACCAACTACGAATTTGAAGCCTGCAAGAAGAATGTTTACTACTATTCCTATTATGCTTGTTCTGATAATTGTTTTACCGCGGTTAACAACAGTATTCTTAGAACATATTGATGTATTTTCTGTTTTGTCTGACATATTTTTGCTCCTTTGAAAATTGTATGAACACAACCATATTTTAACACGTGAAAAAAGGCTATGCACCAAAAAAGATATTATTTTTAAAAATGAAACAAAATATATTGACAATATGAAAATGGTATGTATAATAATAAATATAAAAATGAAACAAATTCAAACGGAGACAAGATTATGCTTTCAGAGTACAAGCATCCATACGTAACAGTTGATCTTCTCTTGTTTTCTGTGATCAATGGTCAGTTAGCTGTTTGCCTCACTGTCAGAGATGAGGAACCCTACAAGGATATGTACGCGCTGCCTGGTTCTTTTATCAGAGAGAATGAATCGGCAGAGGGCGCTGTAGAGAGACTTCTGTCTGACAAGCTTTCATTAACAGGGCAGATCTACACCGAACAGCTCATGACCTTTTCGGATGTTAACAGAGACCCGAGAGAAAGAGTTATCTCAATTGCTTATATCGGAATCATACCTGATCAGCACATGGTGAATGTTCCATGGATGAAGTGGTTCACGATTCAGGGCTCCAACGTTGGCAGCTACAAGCTATGCCAGGTTGATGGAGATGAGAGCTTTATCAGTACCAGCCTTGGATTTGACCATGACGAGATGCTGAATATAGCAATTGACAGACTCAAAGGTAAGATTGATTACACAGACATCATCTTCAAGTTCCTCAAGGATTCCAAGCAGTTCACAGCTTCGACGCTGAGACACATTTACGAGTCAGTGACAGGACAGGAGATTAACAGAGGCAATTTTACCAAGTACCAGATGAATACCTATATGGAGCACGGACTTATCAAGAAGACCGGATCCATCTCAATAGGTAGGGGAAGACCTGCGGATACATATTCTTACATAGGAGGAGATAGATTATGGATAAGATATTAGTTGTAGTAGATATGCAGAATGATTTTGTGACTGGAGCGCTGGGAAGCGCCGAGGCACAGCAGATAGTTCCAGCAGTAGTTGAGAAGGTTAGAAGTTTCGATGGAACTGTCGTATTTACAAGGGACACTCACCATGAGAACTACATGGAGACCCAGGAAGGACATAATCTTCCAGTTCCACATTGCTATGAGGGAACTGAAGGATGGGAGATTATTCCAGAGCTTAAGATGCTTTCAGAGGGGAAGAAGATTTTTGACAAGCCTACTTTTGGTAGCGTAGAGCTTGCAAACTTCATTAAAGCAGAGGCAGATAAGCGAAATGGACAGCTCGAGGTAGAACTCATCGGTGTTTGTACAGATATATGTGTTGTCAGCAATGCACTTCTTATTAAGGCCTATAATGTAGAAGTTCCAGTAACAGTTGACCCTAAGTGTTGCGCAGGAGTGTCACCTGCAGCGCACGATGCGGCGCTTGCTACCATGAAGAGCTGCCAGGTTAAGGTTGCATGACAGGATTTCTTTTAACAAGGCTTTATTAGTACTGGAGGACTTAGATTATGCGAATAGGTCTGGTTTTTGGAACCTTCGCTCCGATGCATTTGGGACACATGGATGTCATAAATATAGCCAAAGAGGAAATGGACAAAGTAATTGTTGTGTGCTGCGGTCATGAGGGGGATCGAGGATATCCAACATTTCCTCTTGAGCTAAGATATGAGCTGGCGACCAAAGAGTTTGCTGATGATGAAAAAGTTTTTGTAACAGTGCTTCCTGATACAGATCCTGAGATCAAGAAGCATTGGAATCAGCAGCAGATATGGAACTACTGGGTTGACAGAATGCTCCTTCACCTTTTTCAAAAAGAGCTGATCGTAGCCAGAGATGAGCTGTGCTTTTATACATCAGAGGATGATTATACAGAGCTTCTTACCAGTACTCCGCAGCACCTCAAGGTGCATAAGTGCAGCAGGGTCAGACCTGTCAGCGGAACGATGATACGAGAAGATTTAAAGGGCAATACAGAGCTTATGGTCAGCTCTTTTGCTGAATATGTCAGAACATTAGATTAAAAGAAATATCAGCCAAGAGGCTGATTTATGAAAAGGGGATATATTATGGAACGCATTATTACATCACTTCTTGAGACAGACGCTTACAAATTCTCAATGGGACAGGCAATCTACCATCAGTTTTCTGATTACAAGACAACCTGGTCATTCAAGTGTCGTAACAAGGATGTACACTTCACCAAGGAGATGGTTGATGAGATCAAGAGACAGATCAAGGCTTTCTGCGAGCTGAGATTTACTGAGGAGGAGCTTGATTATCTTGAGAATATCGTATGGATTAAGGGATCATACGTGGATTTCCTGAGACTTTGGCAGGCTAGATATGATGATTTTACAATTGACGATAATGCTGAGTGCGGTCTTAACATTGAGACCAAGGGCACATGGCTCAATACTTCAATGTACGAGATTCCAACTCTTGCAATCGTCAACGAAGTATACTTCAGAATGCAGTACAACTACGACGAACTTTTCGAGAGCTTCAAGAGAAGACTTAACGAGAAGGTTGATAAGGTAAAAGATGGTACTTATAACCTGTCAGTATTCAGTGAGTTTGGTCTTCGTAGACGTCTTTCAGCGCAGGCTCAGGAGCTTGCAGTTAAGACCCTTGCAGAGGCTGATCTTGGTGCATCCAAGTTCCTTGGAACATCTAATGTTTACCTTGCCAAGAAGTATGGCGTAACTCCTGTTGGTACAATGGCTCACGAGTGGATCATGTGCACAGGCCAGGGCAATCACAAGCATAACCCGGCTTATTCTAACTGGTACGCTC
>JAEEGJ010011529.1_pt1 | contig 22392 bp, 21 predicted proteins | sample 8958761 | NCBI WGS metagenome assembly JAEEGJ01 (sample SAMN16246546, study PRJNA631951) | gut metagenome | biome: gut microbiome; feature: rumen; material: RS-attached | host: Bos | place: Iran: Karaj | collected 2018-10 | reverse complement strand
ATGGTAAAAGCTAAAAAAAACATTTCACGGAATCAAATTCAGCATTTGGTATATGCATTAATCACAGTGTTCATTACTGTTCATGCGTTTGTCTTTTATAGCCTGTATGTCATTGAGGGCGACAGCTTGATGCTGGCAACTGGTACGACTTCGGTTTGGCGTGCTCTCAATAGTCAGGGTGGTGTATATATGTTCGGCGATTATCTTCCTGTATGGTTGATGATTATTATTGAGATTGCTTTCGCATTTGTACTTGCAGTGACAATGGGCAGCCCCTTGGCGTTCCGGTTGGCCAGCCGCAAGTTTGACCCACGCCGCAATCACCCGATGATATTTGAGTCGGCTATCATCACGGCTACCGTGTGTCTTATGTGTCCGTCAATGAGTTTGTTGGCCGATCTCTTTTATTATCCTTACTATAAGGGATTTGATGTCATCGACTTCTTGTGCCGTTGGTTCCGTTTGATATGCTATAACCTACCGTTTGCCTATTTTTCGCAGATGTTTTTTGTACAACCTTTTGTGCGGTTTGTTATACGACGGCTTTTCGCCAATAACATAGCACAGCGTAACGAACAGAACAGCAACAAGACAGTCAAACCGTCAGATGAGTCGGATGCTATTGCCGATGTCATTATCCGCGAAAACGAAATTGCAGCGATGGACAAATAAAAAAATAAATCACTAAAAAAACAATATTATGTCAGTAACAAATTTAAACGAAATCGAAAAGGCAGATGTGCTCGTAGCCGGTCTGCGGAAACATCTCAAAGAGGCACAGGAAATCGGCATCACCACCGATGCCATCAACCGACTGGAAGAGGCGGCAAAAGATTTGCGACAAAAGGATGCCGAGGTGGATAAACTGCGTAGGCAGGCCACTCTCAAGGCACATGAGAATCTCGAGTTGATTGCCGACCTCAAGGCGCAGATGCTCTCCATGCGCAAAGCCGTCAAAGGCCGCTACCCGCAGTACGAATGGATTAAGTACGGCGTCCAAGACAAGCGATAAGCACATCCTCACGGAAAAGGTACGGGGCCGTGAAATTGACTTACGGCCTCGTGCTTACGTTCACCCCCCCATCATGACTGAAATGCCGAAAAAAATACAGGTAGTGTTTACGGAAATCACCTCCACCTTTTAATTGCATAGCGGCCATTATTTCACGTATAGATACTGTACCGCCATGAATGACCATGATTATTCTTGCGATTTTATCATCTACTATACTTTTATACCTTCAACTTTACCATTTATTTGCTATGTGGCTTGTATCATTTACGATTGCTTTCCATGGTGCTTACTTATCGACCCTCAGGTCAAGGCCGGCGAGTATGGTCTCGGGGCAGAAATGGAACACGGCGTCCATCTCGCCCGCCATCGAGAAGCCACATTGCTCGCAGCCGCCCGCCTCGCCGCATACCGGTATCGGGTGTTTCGAGCCGTCGGGGAGCACATAGTTGGTTATCCAGCAGCGCTTGGTGAATTCGTGCCGCTTCATGCGGGTCAGCCCAGCCTTGGTGTTCATCACCGGGTAGCCCTTCTTCTTGTAGCGGATGATGGTGTCGATGACCTCTTCGCGCTTGTCCTGCGGCAGAGTCAGACCCTCGGTGCCGGGGAAGGGGGTGTGGAAGTTGAACGATATCGATTTGATGTAAGGGCTCGCCTTCACATAGTCGAGCACCTGCGTGACGCTGTCGCAGTTGATCCTGTTCACCGACATGGCCACCGACAGCGCCTTGTGGCCGCAGCCGGCCACGTTCTCCTCCAAGCGGGCAAAGGTACCCTCTCCCCTCACGGCCTCGTGGTATTTCCCGATGCCGTCGAGGCTCACCCAGATGCTGTCGGCCCGGCAGCCGGCAAAGGGACGCTGCGCGTTGGTGGTGATGGTGCAGGAATAGAATCCCAGCTCGTGGGCGAGGTCGCAGAGGTCGTTGACCGTCTTGTCGCCATCGCGCCACAGGAGGGGTTCGCCGCCCTCGAAATCGACGAATCTCGACCCCAGCGAATGGCAGTATTTCAACTCCTCGCGTATCTGCTCGTAACTCTTGCTGGTCGGGTTGGTGTGGTTATAGACGGAACAATGTTTGCACGAAAGGTTGCACCTGTCGGTAATGAACAGCACACTCTGCATCGGTGCCCTGCGACCGAAGAAACGTGCCCTTACAAACCATTGTGCCAGATAGCACATCTGCGAAAACTTATTGGCCATAGTGTGAATTATTGCTTGAATGCTTGATTGTGTTAATGCTTGAGTGAATGATTTCCTGAATGTTTGACTGCTTAAATGCTTGAGTGAAAATACTTAAACAATCAAGCAATCAGACAATCAAGCAACCATTAACAATATTACCTTAACTATGATGAACGTCAGGCAGAAGTCGCTGACGATGTTGCGGGCGGTCATCCAGCGTATCAGGAACCAGTCCAGACCCGCCTTGCGTATTCCCGCCCAGTCTTTGGGCATCGGTCCAAGCATCCTGCGCGGGTGCTCCAGCTCCTTCTCGAAGTCGGCGCCCTTTTCAAACTGCACCAGCGACCAGTAGAGCCATATCGAACGGGGCAGTAACAGCAGCACCGCCAAATAGGCCAAATGCAGCCATCCCATAGCCACCGCAACCACCACACAGATGTAGGGGGCGAAGTTAATCACCCAGCTCATCGCCAGCTTTGCCCAGCCGTACTTCATCACTCCGGCCAACGTCAGCTTGTCGGAGGCGGCGTCGCCTTCCAGGTCTATCATACTGTGGGTATAGAGTATGTTCACCACCAGCAGACCTATCGGCACCGAGACAGCCAGCACTTTCAGGTCCATCACTCCCGACGCCGCCCAATAGACGCCCGCCATCAGCAGCGGACCGAATATCAGGCCAGTCACCACCTCGCCCATACCCCAGTAGCAGAATTTTATTGGCGCCGCCGAATAGAAGAACCCCAGCAGACCTGCCACCAGCGCTATCAGCAGTATCGCCCAGTCGCGCTGCCAGCCAACCACCAGTCCGCAGACTGACGCCAGCAGTACGAATGCCGCTATAGCCCATCTCAGGCTTCCCAGGGTTGCCGACCCGTCGGTCAGATACGGATATTTGGCCGTGAAGGCCTTGATGCCCTTGCGCACCACCTCCTGCCGGTCTTTCAGCATATCGGCCTTATAGTCGAAATAGTCGTCAATCAGGTTGCACGCCAGATGGGCGCACCACACGCCCGCCACTGCCACCAGGGCCCGCCACCACGAGAACCCTTCCGCCCCTATGGCGGTAACCACCGCCACCACCGAGGGCATCAGACTCTGCATTGTGGCCCCCACACGGGCATTTTTCAGCCATTGTCCAATTACGTTCTTACTCATTAGTTGCTATTGTTTAGATTGTTCACAGTAGTTATTTGTTTTTCTATTCTGCTGCAAAGATACGAAAAAATCGCGACACGGCAAGAATGTCGCACTCGCCGATTGTGTCAGCATAATAATAGAACCAGGGCCGCCCGGAGGGCGGCCCTGGTTGCGTTGGAGATTATTTTAATTACATCTCCGAGAGTTTCTTGTAGCCCTCGTAGCGCAGTTTGGCGTTGCGCTCGGTGGCGACGAAGAGTTCTTCGGCCTCCTGGGGGCACCCCGAAGGGGAACCGAACACCTTATTATCAAAATTAAATGCAGTGAGGAAGGTCTTTTCTTTACCTTCTCCCCAGGAGCATTCTTCGACGCCGTAGCGTGGGTGGGCAAACTGCGCGTAGGAACCAGAAAAAAATTTCATCTTTCTATACTCAACATGCGAGGTGTACCGGCGGCCATGCCGACGGTTTAGGCCCGCATCACAGGCAGCAGAGGACGGCCCCATTGGGTATCCTTTCTTTTGCCATTCATTATAAACCACTAATTCCATTCCTATTTAATAACGCCATTTTTATAAAATCATTATTCCGCTTTTAATAACGCCATTTTTTTGATTAAACCAATCTATAAATTCCTTATTGATAACGCCATCTTTTATATATTATTGCCCGCAGGGCTACCTTTTTTCAATGGTCCGCGGCTATGCTACGCTTGGGGGTGAAACGATGTTGCAACATACGGAACAATAGTTGCAATAAAAATGCCACATACAGTCTTTTTTAAAACAATAAGATCCACAAAAAATCGTTATGAGTACATTGATTAACAATAGATAAACAACCAAACATTTGTGTTATATGGATAATGTATTGAAATCGCTGTATATCCGGTTGGATGCCAACTCAAATAATTTGACCAGTAGTGCTATCGGCCAAATCTTGGTGAAAATAATATATTCTAACGGAGGAAAAGCCACAAAGAAAGAAATTCTTGATAAGTATGCGGATATTTGTGGGAACAAGAAAACTAATTTTTTAGAGGTAACTAAAATTTTAGATTCACTTGTTGACGTTGATATTAAAAAACATGACAAGCAATATTATTTATCCACAACCAAATTTGATAAGATCAAAAAAGCAGAGGAAGAATCAAAACGTAGGAAAGAAGATATTTTGGATTGTTATTTTGCAAAATTATATTCAAGCAGAGAACAAATAACAGATTGGTTACAAGATATTTCTATCCTATTCTTTCAACAATTTTCAGATGATTGGATTTCTGATTTAGTAACTTCGCAACATGCTGTTTTGCGAAATGAAGCAAGCATCAAGGATATGGTTTTAAAACGTACAAAAGCCAATAAAAACCTAGACAAGAGAGACCTTGAAGAATTGTCCAAACGCTTTTTTAATTTCGTTGGAGATAATAAAAGTATTGTAGATGACTATTTGTGGGAATACGGCACCTCGGCATTTGCCGCGAAGCTAATCACTAATACGTATGGAGTTAATTCAATTACATTAGATGCTTTTAGAAACAGTAAGTGTATCTTCGATACGAATATTTTGTTGTTTATTGCCTTGGACAGCAGATTTAGAGAAGGAATTGTTGCGTTAGAGAAAGTATTTGAGGATCTCAATATAGAAGTAGGATATCTTTACATAACCAAAAAAGAATACCAAGATAAAGTGCATGGACAGCATGCAATGACTAAGCATAATATTGATGTTTATGGATATAATATAGCTTCGTTTCCTGATGATGATTTTACAAGTTGCGCAAAGTCTCGTGGTTGTAGAAATGCTGAAGATTTTGATGTTTTTTTCGATCAGATATCTTCACTCCCTGAATATGTCCATGATAAATGGCCTGTAAAATTATTGGACAATGATTCTGGTCTAGTTGAGGCGATAGACAAGGCTCAAGCAGATGAGTCAAAGAAAAATGAACTTAATACAATTTATCGGGGATTAAAAGGTCGAGATAAACGACAAAACGCTTTGCTTCACGATATTGGTCTACTCGAGGGTGTCGAATATTTACGTAAGAGTGAAAAATACTTTATTATTTCAGAAGAGACTTGCGTTAATAACTACTCAAAAAGAAGACCTTCTGCCGACAGACTCCCATTGGCAATTAGAATTGACACTCTAATTAATGTTCTTGCAGCAAATAATGGAGGCGACACTTTTGAGGCATCAAACTATGTTCCATTATTTGCTAATATCATTAGGTCAGGTCTTACACCCCAAAAGAAAACTTTTGAGCAAGAAGAATTGTTTAGGTTGTATGATATGGACCAACAAATTGCTCAACTGCCAGAGGAGGAGGTTAAAGACATTGCTTTAGAAATGCATGACTTAATGATGCAGGGTACAGATGAGAATGAATTGAGAAGGGTGTTGACTTCAAGAATAACTAAAGGAAAGATAAAATCCGTAACGGATTTAGAGTCTACAAGACAAGAATTAACACTTGTAAAAAATGAATCTGAAAGAAACAAAGATAGGGCTAACCATTATATGAGAATGTTGAAAGAAGATGTTAAACAGCAGGAGGAAACAAAGTATGATAAAGAAACTAAACGGCTGAAAAATAAATATAGGTGGTATATACCAGCAGTGATTGCTGTAATTAGTGCAATTGGAGTTATAATTTATTTAAACGTTTCAAATAGTGAGAAACTGGGTTGGTCTATCGTGGTTAGTATTGTTATTAATGTGATTTCAGATATTATTACAAATTGCTTTATGCTGAAAGAAAAGTTAAATGATAGAGCAAAAAAACGCGATAAAGAAGTGGCTGATGCTATTGAAAGAAGGATGGAAGAAATGTGTAGTAATGACCTTAAACAATAGCGTTTGATGTATTTCACATGTTTAAGAAATCAGAGGGTTGTTTTGCAATCCTCTGATTTTATTGTATAAAACAGCATATTAAAAGTCGAATAATATGTTGCCGTGATGCGGCAAAACGAATATAGGCTATTTTTTGAATTTAATGAGGAATTTGAAGATGGGGATTAAGAGGAGGCCGAGGAGGATGGCTATTGCTATGGGTTTGATGGAGGATTGGGGGGTGATGGGTTGAATGGGGCTAATAGGGTTGGTGGTGGATTCCTTGGAGATGGATTGGGTTGCGGTTTGGGTGGTGGCGTGAGTTTGGAGGGCGGTGCGGTCTTGGTTGGTTATTCTCTCGCGGTCGGTAGTAGTTGTCATCTTGGTGGTGTCGCCGGCGGTGTTGGTCTGGATGGTGATGGTGGTGGTCTCACGCACGGTGTCGTGGACGGTGAGGGTAACGGTCTGGCGGAGGGTGTCAGTCGCGGTCATCGTGCTGGTCTGCTGCGTCACGGTCTTGCTGCTTCTGCAACTCACTGTAAACAGGGCAAGCGTCGCTATGAGGGCAGTCGTTAATCTTCTGTATCGCATTTCTTAAATGGGTTATTTCAGTTCGTAGTTCCCTGACTTCACGCCGCAGGGGGTCGGCGATGTTTTCCTTGAACTCCTCGACGTACATTTTCGACAAGTTCATGTCTTTTTGGCGGTTGTCGGCCTTCAGGCTTTCGACTTCCTGACGATGGCGGCGGCGGTCGAACAGCCAGCCGCCACCGGCGACGAGGGTTAGGACGGATAAGATGATGTTCCAAAGGTTGTTCATAAATTGAAAATTGAAAGTTGAAAAAGTAGAGGTTAAAGGCCGTTGTCTTTGTACCATTGCTGGACGTCGAAGCAGGGACAGGCACGGTTGGCAAACTCGTTGTGGCCGTGGATGGAGGTGATGGGGTGTTCTTCCATCAGGTCTTGCACCAGCTGGAGAAGGGCGAGACATTGTGGCTCGGTACGGGTGTCGGCGGCGTGTCCGTCGGCATTGAGGCCGCCGACATAGGCGATGCCAATGCTCTGGGCGTTGTGACCTGGGCAATGGGCACCGACCGCTTCGACGGGACGGCCGGTGTGGACGCTGCCATCGGGATAGATGACATAATGATAGCCGATGTCGTGCCAGCCGAGACTCTTATGGTAGCGGCGAATGCTCTCCACGGTGCAGTTGGTATCGGGGCGGGTGGCGGTGCAGTGGATGATGATTTCGGTAATTGTTCGCATGGGACTAATGGGTTTAGTGGGTTTAATGGATGGCGGCAATAATGCCGCTGGAGTTCACGGAGGCTTTTCTTTGGGCTGCAATGATATTGCAGCATACCTAACAATAGATGGGATAGAGGCGATAGATACGATAGAGTTTTAGAGAGAGGGCGGGGGTGGATCCTTGCCCCTGCCCTCTCGTGGTTAGTCAGGGGTTAGGCGGCGGTGAGGTAGAGGATGTTGACGGTGTCGCCTTTGGCGTAGTGGGAGGGGTCTTTGAAGGTGAGCTTGCCGTCGGCAAGGGTGTAGTCGGTGGGCGGCTGCATCAGGCCATTGACGAAGACACCCACGGCACTTTCTGCATAGGGCGACTTGGTGAGGGTGATTTCGGGGGTGAAGTCCACGCTGTCGAGGGTGAGGACAGGAGGATTGGGGAAGGCAATGTTTTTCTCTGTAGCCACGACCTTGCCGCTGGAGAGGGCGAGGCTGACAATGGCCTTGGTGGTGGTGCCAGTACCTGCGGTGTTGGTGGTGTTGACACCTGTGACAGGGAGGGCGGCCTTGGCGACCTTGATAGCAGTGCCTTCTTTGGTGACGGCAGAGACATACTTGCCTGTTTCGGCACTGCCGCCGGTGACGGACTGGAGAGCACCTCCTATGGCGTTGCTGACGGCATTGTCGATTTTCTCACTTGTTGAGGCTGCGGTGGCCAGCTGGTCGGTCAAAGATGACCAGTCATCGGATGCGGATGGCGACACTACGCCGTCGAGTTGTTTTACTTTGAGTTTCTGCATAATTCTTTAATTTTGATTGCTTTTTAATTGATTGGGATGGCTTTGAGGATGATTTCGTCGTCGCTCTCGATGCCGGGAATTTCGATGCCGTCGGCCTTGGTGCCATCGGTCACCTCTTTGTAGTCCTTGCCGAGGGTGTAGCGGAGGCCGTTGATATAGACTTCCGAGGTTCCAGCGACAAAGGGCTGTCGGCTGATGAAGAGTCCGGACAAGAAATCAATGCTCGCGGCCTTGATGATGCGCGGCACCAAGTCGGAAAGACGGACTTGTGCGGCGTTGCCGTCGGAATCGTAGCCCAAGGTTTTGAGCTTGGGGGCGGACGCAGGGTCGGCGGTCGGGAGGGATGTGATTTCTAAATCTTCCACGTTGCAAATTGAAAATTGAATTTTATTGGGCTGTGAGGGTTAGTCGTCGGCTGTGGAGGGCGAGGGGTCGCCCTCCAACGAGCAGACGGAAGACCCGACGAGGCAGTCAGGGCGTGACGGTGTTGAGTTCGGGCTGGAGATAGACGGCGGCGGAGTTAATGCCGCCGTAGCTATTGACAGAGGCGAGGATGGCAGAGTTGCTCTGGTAAGTGGCCAATGCGGAGTTCTCGACATAGAAGAACTGCGTGCTGACTTTCAACGTGCCATCGACACCCTCACGGCTGTGTACCCAGACAGCGGCACCGTTGGTTATCTCCTCTGAGGTGGCGAGGCAGTTGTCAGCGACGGAGAAGCCAATCTTTTCCACGATGTTCCACAGAGGCGTGTCGTCGGCAGTGTTGAGCACCACCTTATAGCCCTTGATAGTGGCACGAGGGGTGCGGGTCACGGCATCGACAGACTGCTTACCATGGAAGAAAGTGAGCTGATCGCCCTCGAGAAACGATGTGTTGTTGTCGATGACAGCCTGCGAGAACTGCGCCACGGTGGTTGTTGCGGTGATGGAGAGAGAGCCGAGGGCCACGCTACTGACCAGCTTGTTGTTGCTGTTCTTGGCCATGCTGATGCTGGGCAAGGAGCCACGCGTAATCTGATAGGGCGCGAGGATGGCCCCGCCGTTGAGCTTCATCCGCTTGGTGATATAGACCTTGACGACACCGAGGTTGGCCTGGATGAATGCGTTGTAGACCGACATATGCGTGGGTAGCTCCTCAAAGCCACGGCGCAGCATAGAGTCGAACTGCTTGTAGATGGCGCCCAGGTTGGCCCACTGGGTGCGGATGTTCATCTGGCTTTGCGTGCGCAGAGGAGTGATAGGCTTGACGGGGGCTTCGCTGACGACAGTGCCCACCTTGGTCTGACGGTAGATATACTCACCTACCTTGCCACGAATCTTAGTGTTGATTCCGAAAACTTTTGCCATTGTGTTTTACTTTTTAAAGTTATACATTTTGTTTGTTCGTCTTCTTGGCGTGTCGGCATGTGCACCTACCGGTTAGCTTCGAAAGACGCGGCAAAAGTACAAGGGCGGCAAAAAACGGATTCGGGGATTGCGGGGTTAAGGGGCGATAAAAGAGGATATGGGAGGATAAAGGGGGATATGGGGTAGGAATTAAAGTGTGTTGAAGGGTGCAAAAATGGGGGGACTTACCCCGATTTTAGTGAAAACCGGGGTGAATGGGGTAATAAAAAAGCCACGGCAAGCTCTCACGCTTGCCGTGGCTATATATAATTGTTATATGCTACGCCACTGACTCCGTTTCTACTATATGTGTGTTGAAAATATTACTATTGACAACGACATAAATAGATGACTCAATTCTTTCTATTTCAGATTCATCAGCAACATTGCATTTTTTAATAAAATCCCTCTTTACTTGATTGACCTTGCGTTGATATTTGGCTCCATTATTTGAATAATTTATTTGCTGACTATCATAATGGAATAGGATTATCTTAAGATTGGTGCGACGTTTTAATTCCGCACCAATCATCTCCCACCATATTTTGTCAGTCTCTCCGAATGAAAGGCCATAGCAACATATCAAATTGCTATTCTTGATCCATTCTTCACATTTTCTAGTATGACTCACTCCATAAGTAGCATTATTGCGAGATTTGACAAGGGTCATTAACGCGTCAGGGTCTGCCTTAAGAATACCATTATTTATCTGAGACTCGTCATTCACACCAAGTATCATTCTATTGTTAAAATAACCATGTACATGTATCGGCTCTCCTATCTCATATGTATCAATACCTACTGGCCACTTTACCATTAATCTTTCAATGGTATTTGTATAATTATAAGTCATTATCTTTACAGTGTTCCCCCTTTGTCTTCCAACAGACTCCTTTAGATTCTGTATCTCTGTCATCTCAAAATCTCGCAAGTACTGTTCCGGCTTAATGAAATCCTGAATTATTTTCCCTTTGGCATCGGGTGGGAATGTTGCATTTTTATCTTGTTTTTCAATATATTTTGATAGATTATCCCTTAAATCATCGTTAATAATATCTAATTCTTCCAAGATAGGATGGACGGCAGAGCCAACTTTACCCAAACGTGAAAGATGTTGGCCAAACTGATACTCAAGATTTGACCAGCATTTAATATCTTTATTGATCGCCTGTTTTAACCGTTTGATATACCGTTTCCCTACCTCGTCAATATCAGGTAAAGGTCGTTTCAGGTAATATTGCAGAAAGTCATGATAACTTGTTGCCAGTCCCATGTGGATATCAAACCCATTGCCTATCATGTATAATATGTTCATATTATTTCTTTTTCTTACATGTCACTCCATAATCGTATCTTTGCTTCGCATTCGTTTGCTGGCAAACCAAGTTTTGTATTTACCGATGTCCTCAAATCTGACAACTTGCTGATTGCAACAACGGGGCTCATCGTGTGGGAATTAACCATTTCGTCAAACACCCACAGATGTCCACGAAATTCCACACCCCTTGCTCTCGCCGTTGTACGCAGATTCTTGTCGCTTGTCAGCAGGATTCCTTCGACCTCCTCGGCATAAACCAGTGAGGAACAATCAGGAATGGATAATTGTTGTCGACTTTCTTTGATTTCATTAATGGTAATCAGGTCGATGTCTTCCTGCGGTACTAAGGAGAAGCGTCCGTCGTCTAAATAATTAGCATACATCTGTTGCTGCTCATCCGATAACTCGTCCCACACCGCTCCCACCACACTCATGCTATATGGTAGCGAGAAAAACTCTTCAAGAATATCCAGTTCGCACAAGTCAATCAGGATATTGGCATCTGTTACAACGATATTCATATCGAAAGGTATTCGCTACGGAAAGTGGCTAGTTTGACATTGGACAATTCGGCCGCACGGCTCATGGTGACGACCTCCTCGGCCACAGCCCGGTTCAGCAACATCATAAACCTATTCGATTCCTCAACTCCTTTGTATCCACCTAGTTTTTCCTCTTGCCGATCCTTTGAAATATGGGAAATGTAGAAGTTCTTGTAATAAGAGTTGTTGATTATCCCCAAGTCTCTCATTCTCATAAGAACTGCCGCAACAGATATGCCGTATTGCTCTTTGATGGCAATCAGTTCTGGCAAGGCGATACCTCTTCTTTTATTTCCTACCTCTTCAATCAATGCTTCTTTGGGAAGCAGCATTGCGTTAGCAAATCTGTGACAGATTTTCTCTTTCTCTTTATCAGGCAGTTCTGAAGGGATATTCAGTAAAAGATGACCGAGTTCGTGCATGGCGGTAAAACGTATTCTCTCCACAGACATATTTCTGTTAATAACCACAACGGGAAACTCATTGTCGTTTACCCAAGCCGACAAACCCTCGAAACTCATGTCAAAATCTACCATCAGCACTTTGATGCCTTTGTCTTCCAGCAATTCCACCACATTCGAGAGGTTGCGCAAGCCCGTCCACCATCCTTTGCGCAACTCCCTAACAACGTTCTCCACCCCATCGCAATCCTCGACCACGATGTCCTCTATTGGATTTTGGAATGAAATGTTTATGCCAAGCAGTTGTTCTATAGTGATATACCTCTCCGTAATATCACGAACACATTCCTTGACCTGCTCCTGCTTTTTCACGCCGAGGGTGCTCTTCTTTCTGAATTCCACCTTGTTGATTGACGACAATGGACGAAAAAAATATTCGAGATTGACGTTCAACGCTTTTGCGAGAGCAACTATTACATTATTTTCGGGCATCATTACCCCTTTCTCATACTTGGAAATTGATTGTTTTGAAACCAAATTTCCCATTTTTTCGCATAGTTCATCAAGGGTTAATCCACACATAACCCTTGCGTTCTTAATGCGTTGTGCAAATAATTGCTTATCCATAACCATTTGTATTTTGTTGACAAAAATACAAAAAATATTTGATTTGTCAACAAAAAAATAATTATTATTAGATTATCTATAAGTATTCTTCTCCTTAAGGCTATCTTTGATAATCATGTTACCATAGTATGGATTGGAGTTAACCAGGAAGTCAGAGATCAAACGTAGTTGAAAGATGAAAAATATTTTTGTTTTGTTTCACCAAGGGCGAGGCCGGAGGTCTCGCCCTTGGTGTGTTAGGGGCGTTGGTGATGGTGGTGGGATGGGCTACGGCTCTCCGAGGAAGGAGAAGATGATTTGGATTTGTTTTGGGGAGAGGATTTTGCGGGGGCGGGAGTAGCCGGTGGCTTGGAGGGCGGCGAGGAGGGGTTTGTTGGAATGGATTTCGTGGGCGAAGCGTTTGCTTGCGGTTTCCTTGCTGTTGTCGGGGAAATAGGCCGATGCAAGGTCTTGTTTGAACATAAATTGAGACATAAAATAAAGGATTAAGTTAATAATTACATTGCCCGTAGGCAATGCGGAATTCAACATTAATCCCGTTGGCCTCAATGTTATATGTGATATATGGTTTCTGTTATGGCATATCTGGGGAGGGGATATGAAAGGGGCTGGCGTATGAATGTACATCAAACTTCTCACATGAAGAGAACGAAAGTAGCATTGCAGCGATTATTCATAGTTTTCGCACACGGAGCTGGCCTTTTTCATCGTACAGGAAACGGTGGTAGAAACATTCTACAAGGAGTGGAAACACAAAAAGGACAAAAAATGTGGCTGTGATAAGGCCGCCGATGATGACGATGGCAAGGGGGCGTTGGCTTTCGCTGCCTATGCCAGTGGAAAGGGCTGCAGGTAGAAGACCGAGGGTGGCCATCATGGCGGTCATAAGGATAGCTCGGATGCGGCCATGCATTGCCTCTTTTACTGCCTGTTCCAATGAACGATGGGTGCGCAATAGCGACCGTATGTCGGTGAGCATGATGACCCCATTTTGAATACATATGCCGAAAAGACAGATGAATCCTATACCTGCCGAAATGCTGAAATTGAACCCTGTTATCCACAGGATGAGCAGTCCTCCTACGGCAGCGGCAGGTACCCCGGTCAGCACCAAGGCAGCATCACGTCCATTGCCGAAGAGGAGATAGAGGATGAGGAAGATGAGCAGCAGACTTATAGGCACTACCTGCGTAAGGCGTCGACTTGCACGTTTCTGATTCTCAAAATCGCCGCTCCATTCAATGCGGTAGCCCTGCGGCAAGGGTACGGCCTTGCCAACGGCGACACGCACCTCGTCGACGGCGCTGCCCATGTCGCGGTCGCGCACCGAGAACTTGACAGCACAATACCGCTCGTGGTTCTCGCGGTAAACTATGAGTGGGCCGACGATGGTGCGGATGGTAGCCAGCTCGCTGATGGGCAGCATGCTTGCATCGCGTGCCGGTACCAGGATACGTCCGATTTGTTCAGGGGTGTTGCGATAGGCGCTGTCATAGCGCACCACCAGGTCGAACTTCCGTTCGCCCTCGTAGACCTGTGTGGCGGCTTTGCCACCTATGGCCATCTCTATGGTTCGCTGCACGGCATCCTTCTCTACGCCATAACGTGCCAAGCGGCTCTCGTCGATTTCAATACGCAATTCGGGCTGTCCAATATTGCGCAGCACTCCGAGGTCGGCAATACCACGTATGGGACGCATGACGCTATCCACCATCAATGCCAATCGCTCAGCCTCATACAAGTCGGGTCCGAAAACCTTGGCCACAATGGCACCTTTCACACCGCTGACTGCCTCTTCGACGTTGTCGCTTATGGGTTGAGAGAAGTTGAAATCGATGCCCGCGTGACGTTCCAGCGTCGTCTGCATGTCGGCAATCAGCGCCTCTTTGCTGCGGTGCCCTTTCCATTGTCGTTTGGGGTGCAGCTTGACGAAGAGCTCGATGTTGTAGAAACCCGTGGCGTCGGTGCCGTCGTTGGGGCGACCCGTCTGGGTCATCACCTCGCTCACCTCGTCGAACCGCACCACCTCGTTCCGCAGCCGGTTGGCCATCTTCACGCTCTCGCCGAGCGAGATGCTCTGCGGCATGGTGGCGCGGATGTAGATGCTTCCCTCGTCCATTTGCGGTAAAAACTCGGTGCCCAGAAGGAAGAAAACACCCAGGCCGCCAAGCGTCAGTACCACCGCCACTGGCACCACCACCCTGCGGCGACAGTGCAGCCAGGCAAAGACGCTGTCGCACACACGGTTCACCACCTCTAGGAAACGGTTGCGGTGCTCATGCACATCTTTCTTCAGCAACATCGACGATAGCACAGGGACCAGCGTCAGCGTGAAAACCAATGCTCCAAAAAGGGCAAAACTGAGCGTGAAAGCCAGTGGCGAGAACATCTTCCCCTCCACTTTCTGGAAGGCGAAGATGGGCATTAGAGCGGTGATGATGATGAGTTTGGAGAAGGCTACCGAACGGGCTTTCTCGTTGGCCGTCGCCCGGATGGCACCGCCCTTGCTCCATCGTGCAAAAGCCTCGCGCCCCATTCGCCGCTGGCGGTCGTCGAGCATCACGAAGATGCCCTCCACCATCACCACGGCACCATCGATGATGATTCCGAAATCGATGGCACCCATCGACAGCAGATTGGCACTCATTCCGCATAGCCGCAGACAGATAAAAGCAAACAAAAGAGCCAGCGGGATAACCACAGAGACGATGACCGTGGTACGCCAGTCACGCATGAAAAGCAACACCACGAGTGTCACCAGCAGTATGCCTTCCAGTACATTGTGCAGCACCGTCTTAATGGCTAGGTTTACAAGGTCTTCGCGGTCGTAGAAAGGTTCGATGGTCACATCGGCTGGCAACTCGCGCTGTATCTCGGCCATTTTCTCTTTCAGTGCGGCGATGACTTTCTCGCTGTTCTCACCCTTGCGCATCACCACGATGCCCTCTACCACATCATCTGCTCCGCCTCGTCCCACCTGTCCCAGCGGCGGTTTGTAGCTTTCGCTGACTGTGGCCACGTGGCGCACCAGTACCGGTACACCGCCGAGGTTCTTCACCACGATGTTGCCAATCTCCTCCGTGTTGTTCAGCAGGCCGATGCCGCGCACTACGTAGGCCTCGCCGCCGCGCTCTATCACGTCGCCGCCCACGTTGACATTGCTGCCCGCCAACGCCTCGTAGAGCTCGATGGCCGAGATGCCATATTGTGTCAGCCTCCCCAGGTCGGCACTCACCTCAAAGGTGCGCACCTTGCCGCCGAAGCTCACCACGTCGGCTACTCCGGACACGCTGCGCAGCCGTCGCTCGATGACCCAATCCTGGAGGGTCTTCAGCTCGCTCACCGTGAGGCTGTCGCTATGCAGGGTGTAGCGATAGACCTCGCCCGTGGGGCCGTAGAGCGGTTGCACTTCGGGGCTCACGCCGTCGGGCAGGTCGGCATCGGAGAGTAGGTTGTATATCTGCTGCCGTGCAAAGTCGGCGTCGGCGTGGTCGTCGAAGAGCACCGTCACCACCGAGAGCCCGAAGAGCGTGGTGCTGCGGATGTCGGTCTTCTGCTGCACCGAGTTCATGGCTATCTCGATGGGGATGCTGACAAATTTCTCAATTTCTTCGGCCGAGCGGCCGGGCCATTGCGTGATGATGGTCACCTTGGTTTGCGTCACGTCGGGGAAGGCATCGACAGGCGTCTGCTGGAAGCACACCACGCCAGCCACCACCGCTACCGCCGTGAGCAGCAGCACCAATGTCCGCTGGCGCAGCGAGGTGCTGATAATGCGGTCGATAAGACTCATGGCTCAATATTTATTGTGGCGAACATGCCGGGCAGGAGGTGGCGGTCGCGATTTAAGAGGACTATGCGGACTTTCATGGTTTTGCTGTCGGGGTCGAGAGCGGAATAGACCTTGTCGACGGTGCCACGCCAGGTCTCGTCGGGATGGGCAAGGGTGGTGACGCTAACGGTGTCGCCTTCGTGCACACGACTGATGTCGCTCTCGTAGACGTCCCCCATCACCCATACCTTGCTGATGTCGGCCACCTCGAGCATGAGGTCGCCGGCCTGCACATACTGTCCGTTTGTCACCTCGCGCCGCAGCACGGTGCCTCGTCGCCAGGCACGGATGTCGCCCGTGGCCACCGCGGCCTGCTGTGAGAGGGCTGTCATTGCCACTTCGCAGCGTTCCATGGCCTCGGTCAGTTCGCGCTCCGATACCAGGCCGTCGTTGTAGAGCGACGATTTCAGCTTCATTTCCCTGTCGGCAAGGTAGTATTCTGATTCGACCTGCCGCCGCTGGATGTTGCGCTCGGCGGTTTCGCGTCCCAGCAGCCGGGCTATCAGCATGCCCGCACTCACGTCGTCGCCCACCTCAACGGTAAGCCCTTCCACCCTGCCGTCAACGGGCGCGACAATCCTCTCGGTGCGCGAAGGGTCTGCGACAACGGTGCCCGTCAGCGTGAAGGTGGCAACGGAGGCAGGCATCCCCGACGGTTTGGCAGATGGCAATACCGCTTCGATGGCAGACGGTGCCGTAATCTCGGCATCCTGCCCGCCATTGCAGGCAACGAACAAAAGGGCTACGGCCAGTGAAAGTGAAGTTGTCGTTTTCGTCATCATTATCTTTTTTTTATTGTCTGTCAACTATTCTATACACTTCCGCTCCGGCGGCCAGGTTGTAGTCGAGAGCTGCCGTGAGGAGGGCTCCGCGCGCGGCCACCGTCATCTCCTGCGCTTCGCGCCAGGCGGTGTAGATATCTATCAGTTCGAGCAACGAGAGGTTGTGGGCAAGGTATTGCCGTTCCACACCCTCAATGTCCCACTCGGCGAGGCTATCGGATTCCGCCACCAGACGGCGGCATTGCGCCAGACGTTCTGCGGCAAGGGCCAGCTGCTGACATTGCTCGCGCTCGGCCGCCGCAAGCATCGTCTGCCGCCGGTCGCGCTCCACCTCAGCACTGCGGATAGCGCCGCGATTGCGGTCGAAGAGAGGCAGCGTGATACTGGCCCCCACGGCCCAGAAGTTGTGACCTATGTTGCCGTTCTTGTCATACTCCACGCCCACGTTCACCCGTGGCCAAGCCAACGCTTTCTGTAGCCGAATTTCGGCATCGGCGGCTTCGCAGAGCGATGCATGGTAGCGCAGCAGTGCCGACTGTTCCAAGATGCTGTCAGAGGGAGCCGGCTCGTCGTTCAGATCAAGTTCTCCGATGCCGAACCCCGTCTCTTCCAGTCCTAGCATTACGGCCAATGCCGTTTTGCACTCGGCCACCGTAGCCTGGCGTTCCAACTGTTCCGAGAGCAGACCCAGGCGCAGGGTTTCCAGCCGTCGCACCTCCACCAGTGATACCGCCTGCGGATTGCGGCGGTAGGCGTCGAGGATGCGCTCCACGCTCTCGAGTTCGCCCCCTATCAATGCCGCCCTGCGCTGCACCGCCCACAGCTCGCACAGTTGCCGTTTCATCTGCATAGAGAGGCTGAAAGCCGTCCAGTCGTAGTCGGCCTGCGAGGCCCGTAGTTCGGCATCGGAGCGGCCAATGCGGTGGCTGCGACCGATGGGCAGCGGCTGGCTGACGCTGATGTCCACCTCGCCGTCGTTGCCGGGGTCGAGCCAGCGGCTGTTCAGGGGGTTATAGAGATTGTAGATACCGCTCACCTCGGGGTTCTCCCAGCGTCGTGCCTGCCGGGCGTTGGCTTCAGCCTCGGTGCAGGCGAGGCGTGACAAGCGGAGCTCGGCATTGCGCTCGGCAAGGAGCTGTTCGGCCTGAAGGACCGTGAGCGTGTCGATAATCTCCGTGTGGACGCTGTCTGCGCCGTCGCCCGCCCCACCTACACCACTGAAAGCCAGAAAAATAGTCAGAATTGCATTTCCATAAAACATGCTGCAAAGATACCGACTCTCCACGTGTCAGCACATTAGAAACCTCACAGATAGGATTAGAAAACTGTAAGGAAGGGAGACCTGCTATTTTGAAAAGCGGATGGTGAAGATGGTGTTCTCTGAGGATGAGGTGACGGTGAGCTGGGCACCGTTGCGCTGGAGCAGGGTGTGGGCCAAGGCGAGGCCGATGCCGTGGCCGGGGATGCCGTCGGCGTTGGCGGCACGGTAGAAGGAGTCGAAGATGTGTTCCAGCTCCTCGGCGGGGATGGGGCTGCCGTGGTTGGTGACGGAGACGGTGGGATATTCGGCATGAACCACCACGGAGCTCCCGTCGCCGTATTTGACGGCGTTGTCGATAAGGTTCCTTATGGCGATGTACAGCGCATCGGAGTCCATCTTCACGCGGAAGGGACCGTGGATATAAAGCTTGTGGGGAGGCAACTCGTTCTGGAAGAACCATTCCGAAAGGTCGATGCTCTCTGCTTTCTGCGGACGTTTGCGTGCATCGTCGATTGCCAGCAGTTGTATGATGATACCGTTGATGCGGTCGACCTGTTTTGCGATGCGCATCAGTGCCGAGCGGTATTCTTCGGGACTGCGGTCGCGCAACAGGGTCACGTCGCATTCGCCACTGATGACGGCTAGCGGGTTGTTGATTTCGTGCTGTGCATTGTTGACAAACATTTTCTCGGTCTGATAATTCTGGTCGATGCGGTTCACCATACGCGATGCCCAGAGGCGGCTGACGAGCCATAGCAGCAGCGAGGCACCGAGGACGAACACCACCAGCAGCAGACGCATGGTGTGGGCAATCTCGTCGCCGTAAGGGTTGCGGCTCAGCACCACGCTGGCGAACGTGCCGCTGTTGTCGTAGTAGAGCAGGGCTGTGCCCACCTCGCCCTCGTGGTCGAAGTGGACAACCTCGCCACGAAGCAACGAGGCAATCTGGGAACCTGTGAGTAGCGAGGAAAGTGCAGTCTCGATACTGTCTTTGGGGACGAATAGCTCTCGCGAGGTAGGAATGACATGTTGGCTGCGCTGCACGGCGTTGCGATACTTTACGGGGTCGAGGTCATCTTGCCCATAACGCTCCATGGCCAGTACACGGGCTTTCTCCTCTAGGTAGTTGTAATACAGTGAGGAGATGTAATGCCGCGTACCAAAATAGAACACTGCGCTTGACACAAGAACCAGCAGGATGGTAATGGTGCTGTAGGTGAGTGATATTTTGCGTCCGGGTTTCATCTGTCACCGAATTTGTAGCCTTGCCCGACAATGGTGTGAATGAGTTTCTGGTCGAATGAGTCGTCAATCTTGCTGCGGAGATAGCGGACATAGACATCCACGACGTTAGTCGATGTGTCGAAATCGCGGTCCCATACGTCGCGCAGCAGGTCGCCACGCGAAAGCACCTCGCCGTGGTGCAACATCAGGTAGTCCAACAGGCGATATTCTTTGATGCTGAGGTAAATGTGCTTTCCGTCGCGCGTGGCGCGATGGGAAACGGGGTCGAGATGCAGGTCGCCGTATGTGCGTGAGGATGCTGTGGGGTGTAAATCGCTCCGCCGCAACTGTGCTTCGATACGCGCCAGTAGCTCGGTGAATTTGAACGGCTTAACCATATAGTCGTCGGCACCGGCACGGAGACCCATCACAATGTCGTCGGTGGTACCCAGTGCGGTCAGCATGATGATGGGCAAGTCATATCCATACTCTTGCCGAAGGCGGCGACAGAGATCGACTCCCGAAAGGCCAGGCATACGGATGTCGAGGATGGCGAGGTCGATTGTGCCGTCTTGCAGCTGCTGCCAGGCCTCGTTGCCGTCGGAGACTTGGAGGGTGTCATATCCGCAGTCGGCAAGTCCGCGACACACGAAGTCGCGGATAGAAGCCTCGTCGTCGGCAATAAGAATCCGTTTCATTGCTATTCTATATATGCGGTCTGTGCTGCCAGCGGCGCGAGGCATCCTAATAGTAATATGGTGAAAATGAGTATTCTCTTCATAAGATGACATCTGAAATTTTCAGCTGCAAAAATACGAATATATTTTCGAACGCAAGATTATTTTCCTCTAATGCCCGAAAAAAATGTTAATCAGAAACTTCTCCATTATCTTATATGATTCAAACCAGCAATTTGACAATACCTTTTGGATCGAGGCTCCCAGGCCAGACGGAAAAGAGAAACAGGGGTCGCTGTTACATGGCGACATTCGGAGCAATGGGAATGGATGAAATTTGTCGCGACTGAATCGCGACACACACTGGAACGGGAGCGGGGCTGAAGCCACTGACACGGGACAACCCGTTGGGGCGGAGGCAAGCGGCTGGGAACGGGACGAAGCTGCGGGGATGGCGGGCATTAAATGCCCGGGCAATGGACGAAGGGGAGAAACGGGGCTGACGCCCCGGGCACGGTGGCTTTTTTATGGGATGAATGGGCGATTTGGGCGGAATGGGTTATTTGATTGATTTTCAGGTGTTTTGGTGTAAAATAGACAAATGGCTGGTTTTGTGGTGGTTAGGGGCGTTTCAAAGAAGGCACATAGAAGGGACGTAGAAGGGAGAAAGAAGGGATACCGTTTGAATTGAAAAATGGGTCTAATGGGCGGGATGGGGCGAATGGGTATAATCTTATTGCCATGACATGGCAACATACGGAACAAAAGAAAAAATGGCGTTATTAGGGTTGCGATAATATCGCAACACACAGAACAAAAAAATGGCGTTATAGGGCTGCAGCGGTGCTGCAGCTTACGAGATAAAAAATGGCGTTAAAAGAAAAATGGCGTTAATATATTGAATGGCAAAAAGAAAGGGCATCCCCGATGGGGACACCCTTTGCTGGTGATGATGCGGGACCGATTTCCGGCTTCGGAACGCGCCCCGCATCAACGCAAAGCCGATTTTCCGTCCCCGGACACCCCTTTGCAATGATGCGAGCCGAAATTCGGAAAAATCCGCGCCCCGTCGCCGCCCTGCGGACAATAAAAACAGGACTACGGCGTTATTATACACAGAAACAATAAAAATTAGACAGACAATGAAGAAACTCTTTTTACTCGGCGCGATGGTGTGCGCCCTCGGAATGATGACCGCCAATGTTTCGGCACAAAACGTAACCGACAGCGACATTGTTGGCAAATGGGAATTCAAAGAAGCACAAAATTTCCGCTCTCCTAACGCTGGTATGTATCGGAGAGGTGAACATGCCGCCGTCGCGGGCGAGACGGTGTTCTCCCTGATGCGCGACATTGAATTCCGCCCCGACGGGACTCTCTCGGTGCAGGTGGCTGTCGACCGTGACCCCGACGGGAACTATATGTTCTCCACCTACGAGGCGAAATGGAGTATCGGCAAAGATGTCCGCAGCGTGGCTGAAATCACCATCACAACCGAAGATGCAACGATTGTCTGCCAACTGCAACTGCACGAGGACAAGATGACCATCACTCCGCCTGCCGTCGAGACATTCCTGTCGTTCAAGTGTCCTAAAGGCATGTCTGCAACTTCATACTTCTACCACCGCAAAAAATAACACCTATTCTCAACCCTGCGCCAGCCCCGGCCGCTTTTGACACCGCCTGTCGCGGGGCGCGGAAATTCCAATCGGATTAAAAAACGGCTGCCATCCTTGCGTGCTATGGCCACCGACCATAGCGGAGGTGACGGCAAAGAAAACAGAAACATCACAATGCACATCTCAGTCTTCTGCGGGCATCGCTGCCGACAATGAGTATCTACGATAATGTCTTGTCGGGGATTTTCCCTGAACGGAATTAAACTTTCAAAGGCAGAAAAAGACACAACAGTTGAACACTGTTTAAAAAGCGTAGCCCTCTGGGATGAAGTGAAGGACGTACTGAATAAGAAGGGTACATTCCTCTCTGGCGGTCAGCAGCAACGCCTATGCATTGCCCGTGCTTTGGCAATGAAGCCCGATGTGCTATTGATGGACGAACCCACATCGGCTCTTGACCCTATCGCAACGAAACATATCGAGGAACTTTTGCTCGATCTTCAAAAGGAGGTTAC
>JAEEGJ010011524.1_pt1 | contig 22396 bp, 17 predicted proteins | sample 8958761 | NCBI WGS metagenome assembly JAEEGJ01 (sample SAMN16246546, study PRJNA631951) | gut metagenome | biome: gut microbiome; feature: rumen; material: RS-attached | host: Bos | place: Iran: Karaj | collected 2018-10 | reverse complement strand
CGCTTTCCTTGAGGCCATTAAGGCCTCGACGACCGAGATGGACGAATGCGATGTCGTCGTGCCGCGCAGCCACGTCGCCGAATTCGTGCTCTTCTCGCACGCCCTCCAGAAGAAGCACGGCGTCCGCATCCGCTCCTTCGGACACGCCGGCGACGGCAACCTCCACATCTACGTCCTGCGCGACGACCTTGCCGAAGACGCCTGGAAGCGGACGCTCGCGGCCGTCTTCGAGGAACTCTACGCCAAGGCGCGCGAACTGGGTGGACAGGTCTCCGGCGAGCACGGCATCGGCTATGCCAAAAAGCCCTACCTGCGCGAATCACTCGACCCCACCGTCCGCGCGCTCATGCGCGGCGTCAAGGACGTCTTCGATCCGCACCACATCCTCAATCCGGGCAAGGTCATCGACTAGGGAAGGGGGAAGAGTGCGGGTGTCAGGCTATGTCTGTGTGTGGTGCCTGACACCAAGGCCGTTCATCAGTCTTCGATGGAGGCCTCGCCAATCCAGATTATGTCGCAGCCTGCTGTGTTTAGGACGAGGAGGACTACGAGCGTCCAGGCCATGATGCGCCAGAGACGTCCTCCGCGGTTGGCAAAGACGAGGAGCGCGGTGGTCAGAGCAGCGTAGATTGTCCATGCGAAAGGCATGTAGCTGGGTGTAGAAAGAAAATTGTCCAATAGGTCGCCGGTCTAGTCGCCAACTCCGCAGTTTGACAACACTGGAAGTTGCCCAATGGCGGCCATCGTCCACACAAGTCCCAATGGGTAAAGGGGGAGTGAAAAAACATGCTGCGGACCGCATAGCGCCAGCGCAAGAGTCCACCACAAGAAAACAGCGGCCCACTTCTCCGCGCCAGTGGCGGGGCGGACAATCTTAGCGAGCAGATTGCGTTCCCGATCTTCAGGCGGCAACCCATCGCCAGTCTCGCCAGTCTTCGTAATCGTCTTTTCTTTTTCGGTTGCGGCCATGGAGCCATTATACAACAATCAGTAACAGTGGGTCGAATCCTTTGCGTTGAACTCAGCCCCGTACAATGCAATTGGTGTCAGGCTAGTGTTTCGAATCGCCATGGTGTCAGACACCCAGTGCAAGGGGTGGTGGGGGTACGGGCTGGTTTTTGACAGGATTAACAGGATTGAGGGGCGGCGGGAGGAACGCGGAAGGCGCGGAAATCACGCGGAGAGCGCGGAGGGGAAAGGCAAACTCCGATTGGTGGCAAGGCTACGCTAACGCTCCGCCAATGTGGCGCTGAACCATCCTAGCCAGTTATCCCAAATAAACCAGTATTTCATTGTGGTGGCTTACATAAATCATGAATTCCCCTGAATCCGGAATTGCATAAAAATCGTCGGTTACATCTTTCCGATACGGTCTTGTTGCGTTGATTATCCAACACAACTCTTCGCAGGAGAGGCTTATAGGGTTTCGCACGAATCGGCACTTTGTGGAATAGGAATCCTTCGTTTCCTGATTATCAGGCAATGCGAACACTTGCTCTCGTCCCACACAATAAAAGACATCGATTTTACAACTGAGATTCTTAAGTGAGAAGGGCGCTTCATTTCCATAAGGAATACACAAAAGATAGCTTAACTTTAACGGCAATAGCCTAATCGTATCAGAGTCTGAAAAACGCTCAATGGTGATGCCCAATTGGGCAGCTTTTTCTTCAAACGCCTCTGGTGACACCTCGGTCATGCGTGCCCTCCGTTTGTAACTTCATCCTTGCAACACCTGTTTCCAGATATGGGAACATGACCCATTGTACAACACTTGGCGCAGGCCTCGCTCTTTCTTTGTGGGGGCTTTACCATGGAAACCTCCATGCGCGCAATCTTCGCCCCTTAACAAACTCCGCAATTTCCCCTTCAAAACTCAAATACACTTTCCCGTTCTTTCTTGAATCCACATTAAGGCCATAGCCTTGAAGAGTCCATGTTTCACTATTGCACTGTCGCAATTCCGAAACTTCTTGTTTCCATCCGCAAGTCCTTTCGCCCCCTATTTCTGTCTGAATGGAACCAGTCACTTTGATTCTAACATCTCCGATTTTAGTTCTGTAAGACAGTTCGTTATCCTCGGGGCGTGTATCCATATCCAATAAGTAATCGCCTGAGCGTAATGTGGCCACATAGACATTGTCGGGACACTCCTTAAAACGATAATTCATGCACCCGATTTGGAAAAGAGCAACCAATACTATCGGGAACGTTTTTACGAAACAACAACTCGTTTTCATACTGCACATAGCCATGGAATCATTGTATAACATCCGACGGGCGTCGCGCACTTTCTTTGTGGTTCCCGCACTGCGCACCCACGGCGCTTGCACTGCAAGCGCCGCTATGGTATCATTGTAGCATGACTGGAACAGGAGACAGACAATGGCAGTAGCCGTCCGAATTAACGACCTTGTAAAGCATTTTGGCAATGTCAAGGCCATAGACCATGTGACCGTGACAATCGAGCCAGGCGAAATCTTCTTCCTGCTCGGCCCGAGCGGGTGCGGCAAAACGACCCTTCTCCGCACAATCGCGGGCTTCCACCAGCCTGACGCCGGCTCGGTCTTCATTGGCGACCGCGACGTGACGAACCTCCCGCCCTACAAGCGCGACACCGGCATGGTCTTCCAGAGCTACGCGCTCTGGCCGCACATGACCGTCGCGGAGAACGTCGCCTTCGGCCTCAGCGTGCGCAAGTGCCCCAAGTCGGAAATCGCGAGACGCGTCGCGGCGGCCCTTGAGGCCGTCCACATGTCGGACCGCGCGAAGTACAAGCCGAACCAGCTCTCCGGCGGCCAGCAGCAGCGCGTCGCCCTCGCCCGCGCGCTCGTCATCGAGCCGCAGTGCATCCTCCTTGACGAGCCTCTCTCGAACCTCGACGCCAAACTCCGCATCGAGATGCGCACCGAGATTCGCCGCATCTGCAAGGCCGCCGGCCTCACAGCGATCTACGTCACCCACGACCAGAAGGAGGCGCTTTCAATCGCCGACCGCCTCGCCGTTCTTCGCGGCGGCCACATCGAGCAGGTCGGTACGCCAATCGACGTCTACCGCCACCCGGCCAACGAGTTCGTCGCAGGCTTCATCGGCGAGGCGAACTTTGTCAAGGGGCGCGTTGCGGAGACCTCCCCGCGCACCATCCGCGTCGACACGCCCATCGGCACCTTCGAGGCCGACGCGGGCAACGCCTCGCGCGAAGTAAAGGCCGGCGACGATGTGACGCTCTGCATCCGCCCCGAGGGCGTGTCGGTGAACGCCCCAGCCGACGGCGGCGTCAACGTCTTCGAATGCAAGCTGCTTCACTCGGCCTACCAAGGTGAAGTCGCCCAGCACCAGCTTGAGGCCGCCGGGCGCGACGGCGAGGCCGTCCGCCTCGCCGCAGTCGAGCTCGGTCCGCTCGCCCACGCCGCCGGATCGGCCGACGGCACGGTGCGCTGTCAGGTCCCGCCCTCCCAAGTCGTGGTGCTGTGAAACGGGATGGGATTGCAATCCAAAGTTTAACCTCTATTCCCTATTTCCCAACCATGGGCGCGCCAAACCTTCCAGCAGCGCCCGCTTGCGGGGGTTGTCTGCGGAAGGGACCATGTGGTCGCCGTCGGGGCCTTCGTGCTCGACGCTCCAGCCTTTCCATTCGTCGAACGCGTGGTATGTCCAGTCCCAGCCGGACTCCGTGAAGAGTGAAATGGCGTCCCGGAGGTAGTCGCCCGCGCCTTCGGCCCAGGCAATGCAGGAAAACTCGCCGACGTAGATGCGGGCGCCGTGCTTCCGCTGGAACTCGCGCACCGGCGCAAGGGCGTCCGCGAGGAATTCGCGGTTCCAGCCCCTGCCTTCGTCGGGCCACTTGCACTTCGCCCAGGGCTTGTTCGTGTTGACGCCCTGGTGCGAGTAGGCAAACGGCTGGTAGAAGTGGACCTCGTAGATGACGTCCTTCATCGGGACGGCGGGCAGCAGCGTGAAGCCCTTCGGCGAGGCGGCATGGTGCGGCTCGACAATCACCGGGACGTCCGGGTCGATTTCGCGGATTGCCTTTGCGGCGCGGACCTGCAGGGTCCAGTAGTCGCAGCCGGGTTCGGCGTTGTAGTCCTGGAAGGGTTCGTTCAGCAGGTCGTACGCGAAGAGGGCCGGCACCCCCTTGAAGCGCCGCGCGATCCGGCGCCAGCATTCGATGAAGTGTTCGGCGTATTCCGGTTCGTGGAACATGTTCATCTCGTTGTCGTACGCCTTGCCTCCCGGCGGCATGTGCAGGTCGATGACGACCTTCATGCCGTATTTCGCGGCGAAGGGCAGCACGCGCGATTCAAGATGTTCGAGCTTTGTCTCAAGCCATGCGTCGTAGTCGTCCAGGTCGCGCTCGGAGTCGTGCGCGCCCCAGTTGCGCTGCATCTGGGCGCGCACAAGCGTGACGCCCCATTCCTGGAGCTTCGCGAAGTCCTCCTCGTGCATCCCGCGCGACGGCAGCATGAAGCCGCGCAACGGCGGCGCTGACGCCAGCGCCGGCGAGTACTCGCATTGCAAGCCGGGGTCGTCCGGCACCCGTTCGACCTTGATTGGCCGGAAGCGGAGCGAGGCGAGGTCGAAGACGGCGACACCGGCCGTTTCCTGAAGTCCGACCGTGAAGGTCGCGGGGCCATCCACGCCGTTGGTGATCGCCGTGCGGTAGCGTATCGTGCGCCAGCCGAAGTCGCCGGTCCTTCCGGGGGGACCGGGATAGCGCATGGTCCCGGAGCCATCCTTGAATGTCAGCATCGTCTTTAGACCGAGCCAGGGCTTGGTTGGCTTCAGAATGCCGCCGCCGCATGCGCGTATGCTCCATTCCACGCCACCTTCGTCCGCGAAGGGCGCGAGGTCGACAGTCGTCGTCGCCATGGCGCTCTTGCGCGTTTTGCCGTCGGCCAGGAACGTGGCGACGGAACCCTGCATGCCGGCGCCGTCGGTCAAGTGCCAGACGCGCCCGGCGATTTCGACGTTTGCGGCAAAGGCCGCAAACGTCGAAATCGCAATGCAGAATGCAGAATGCAGAATGCGGAATGGGTGGTGGGTGAATTGGGGTCTCATTAGCGTACGACGAAGATCATGCCTGCGGGGACGATTTCAAGGGATCCGGGGCCGAAGAGGAACGACGGATTGGTACTGGCGTTGCGGACGCCGGTGTGCGATTGCCTTTCCGCGCGCAATTTGCGGAGGCGCAGCGTCCCGTCGAAGTCGAGTTCGAGGGAGGCGCCGTCCGCGAGGATGAACTTCGCGTCCCGCGTGTCCCACGGTTCGTCGGCGAGGGCGAGCGGAAGGATCTCGGCCTTTTCGACGCGCACCTTGCCGAGCGTCGCCGTCGCGTCGCCGATTCCCGTGACGGCGAACGTGTGCGCACCGGCGGAAAGCCACGGCAGACGCACCGGGAGCCGGACGAAGTCCGGCGTTTCGACGGAGAACTCCGCGACGGTTTCGCCATCGACCGTGACGGCGGCCTTGGCCGGATAGTATTTGAAGGAGTTGTAGACTCCGGCGGCGGAGGTGTCTTCAACGGCAAGCCCCGCCGTCGTGACGGCGAGGTAGTAGAAGCCGTTCGACGAGACGTTCAGCGTGGTTGAGACGCTCTCGCCGTCGCCGAGCGCGATGGGGGCGCCTCCGGCGGGACGGGTCGAGTCGAAGACGACACCGTCGACGTATTCGAGGCGCAGGTCGTCGAGAATCGTCGCGACTTCGGTGCTCGAGCCGAGGATGTTGGTGACCATGAGGGTGAAGTCGCCGGCCTCCGGCCATTCGAAGTCCTGCACGAAGGTTTGCGTGTTCACAGAGGAAATCTCGTCCGTCCGGGCGACTTCGCTCTCTCCAAGCATGACGGCGATCTTTTGCCCCGCGCTTGCGCCCCAATAGCTGCGGGAATAGCGCATGGAGAAGCGGAGACGTCCGGCGCGCGGGATGCTGACCGTCTGCGAGGCGTATCCGGCGCGGACGAGGACGAGCTTGCGGTAGTCGCGTTCGTCGGGAGGCTCGCCAGCGTAGGCGAGGTCAGTCGCCTGATTACCGGTGTAACGCCAGTAATAGTATTGGCTGTTTTGCGCGAGGCGGGCGTGGCAGGACTTGCCGTTGACGTAGAACGTCGGGCTCGACCAGGCGAAAATGTCCGTGCCGAAACCGCTCGCCACTGCGTCATACCCGGCATTCGCGGCGTATGTGACGGGGCCGGCGCTCTCGAATCCGGCGTTCGGGATGTACACGAACTCGCCGGCGGCGACGGGCGAGACTTCCACCTTGTCGAAGAGGACGGCACGGTCGGTCGACGTGTTGTTGGCAAGGGAGAGCGCGAACGTGTGCGTTCCCTTCGTCAAGGGTGGGAGTTCGACGACGTAGTGCTTGAAGCGGTTCTGCTCGCCGCGGGGATCGTCGGAGACGCAGCCGTAGTAGGCCATGACGCCATCGACAAGGACCTTGGCGCGCGTGTTGTTCGCGCCCTCGCTGCGGCCAGGGCGACGCGTCATGTAGAACGAGGCTTTGTAAAGGCCGTCGGCCGGGACGGTGATCGTCTGCTGGATCGTTCCGTTGCCGCCCTGGATGCCGACGCACTGGCTGCCATCGGGCATCGTCGGATTCTCCAAGGACGTCGGGTTGTAAATGGCGCTGCCGACAGTGGCGAGGTAGGTGTTGCCGGACGGCTTCGTCCAGCCGGTCGGAACGGCGGCCGCGAACGTCCCGGACGCCTGCGCCGGATCCTCGAATGAGCCATGTGAAACGTAGTTGGCCGCCATGTCGCCAATGGCGGGGGGCGGCGCGTCCGTCGCGCCTTCCGCCTCCGTCGCGCATAGCGTCGCCTTGGCGCCGGAGACGGTGATTGTCTTGTCGCCGACGAGCGCGGAGAACGGGATGCGAACATCTTCCGTGAATGTCGCGTCTCCGTCCGGCGCGGCCGTGCCTGGTGCCGTCACGCCCGTGGCGGCGTGGTCGATCGGGGCGCCGAGCCACTTCTGCGCGAGATAGTCCTCGACGGCCTCGCGCTCCGCGTTCGACAAGACGCGGTCGAATACGAGCACTTCGTGGAGCCGGCCGCCGCCCTGCGTAACGGTTCCCTGGTTGCGGTCGTTGAAGAACGTGTTGAAAACGGGCGCGTTGCCGTTGGCGAGGACGCCGGGGCCGACCTGCGAGAAGACCTGTGGGCCATCGAAGCCGTATGTCGCCGTCTCGGGATTGACGCGGAGTCCGTTCAGGCGGGTTTCGCCGTTCTGGAAGACGGCCGACGCATTGGCGATGGCGCCGCCCTCGCCCCCCGGCTGGCGCTTGAACCAGGAGCCGGTCGCGCCGCTGTTGCTGGTGAGCGAGGGAATCTGCCCGAATACGGTGCCGAAGTTGTTCGCCGTACCGAAGCTTACGACCGCGAAGAGCGAGCGCGACGTCACGGACCGAAGCGCGCCGGCTCCGTTCTCCATGAACATCCAGTTGTTATTGCCTCCGTAATTGCCGTAGTCGCCGAAGTCCACGTACTTCAGCCCCGCCGCGTCCGTGACGAGCGCGGGTGGTACAAGGCCGCCCTTGAGATTGGCGTAGGGCGTGGTGGTCGTTGCGGAGGCCACGGGGTATTCGAACGCGGCGTGGTCGCCGAAGATCTCGCCCTCGGCGAAGACCTCGCGGACGTCGCACCAGTGGATGACGCCGGAACTGCCGTTGAACGCGCCCTCGAAGACGTTTGCATTGGCGTCGAGCCATAACGTCGGAGCGGACTGGAGCGCCGCAGGAAGCGCCGACGCCTCCGTGGCGGACACCACTGTCGCGAGTGTCTCGGCGAGCAATGCGGCGAGGAAGGACGAAGCAGATTTCATGGTTGTTGCCTCACTTTCGTTTTGCGGGTGACAACGGGGCATGACCCACGTGTGAAGACAATTCTACCACCACGTCTGTCAAAATGTTTGATATTGCGCGCATTATTTTATGACGTATTGCGAAATGACGCCCGTTGTGCTAGAATTGGCTCCATGAATACGAAAAGAATGAAACCGCTTAATCGCAGGCGGAAAATCCTATTGCTGGCCGATTTCGCCTATGCCTCGGCCAAGGCGGTGGCGGCGGGAGTGGTGCGTTTTGTTTCATCTAGGCCGGAGCTGGACCTGTCCATACGTGGCGGGCACCCGGGAAACGCGGACGCGGCGTACGCCATGGAGTCCGGTCCCGACGGCATCATCTCGTGTCTCGGTACGAATGTCGGGGAACTGCGCCGCGTCCTGGCCCTCAATCCGAACACTCCCGTGGTCTTCGCCAGCGTGGCGCGCGACCTCTCGTCGCTCCCGCGGCGGCGTTGCGCCTCGATTCTTTGCGACCATGCCGCCATCGCCGGTGCGGCCGCCGACCTGCTGGTGCGCCACGGCCTCGTCGAGTTCGGCTACGTCGGCTCGCGCCTCGATCCGTCCGCGCCGTCATGGAACGCCGAGCGCCGCGAGGCATTCGTTCGCGCGCTCGAGGAACGCGGTTTCCGCATCCGCGTCTATGAGCCATCCGCCGCCGAAGAAGGCGCGGAGGCCGAAACCGCGGCGCTCGCCGCCTGGCTTCGGAAACTCCCGAAGCCGTGCGGAATCTTCACCGCGTACGACATGCGCGCCATGCACGTGCTGGGAGTTTGCCGGGCCTCGGGCATCGCCGTCCCGGAACAACTACAGATTGTCAGCGCCGACAACGAGGAGTGGATCTGCGAGCACACGTCGCCCACGCTAACCTCGGTGGAGCCGGATTTCGAGGGCGGCGGCTGGCGCGCGGCCGAGACGCTCCTCGCGATGATGGACGGGCGGGGTTTCGTCCCGGCCGAACAGACATTCGGCGTCAAGTGTGTCGAGCAGCGGATGTCCACCACGGACATCCACGGCAGCGCGAACCGGGCGGTGCGGGCGAAAAAGTACATGCGCGACCATCTGGCGGAGCCGCTGACGGACGGGCGCCTCGCCGCCGTTCTGGGCTGTTCCCCGCGGATGCTTCAGCTAAGCTACCGGGCTGTCTTCGGACGCACGGTCCAGGAGGATTTGGCCGAAGTGCGCTTTGAGCGCGCCAAGCGGCTGTTGTCGGATTCCTCGCTTCCCGTGTGCGACATCCCCGAACGTCTCGGCTTCGCATCGCCCAACCACCTGATGCGCCTCTTCAAGGCCCGCACCGGCATGACCATGCTGCAGTATCGCCGGGCAACGCGCCCCGCCTCTGCGATTTCGAAATGACATCGGCCGCCGCAATCCATTGTATGGTATAATGTTTCCGTCTTCACCGCTCACTCTTAACTCTTCATTCTTAACTCCGAACTGCCATTGGGAACCCCTGCACAGCGGGCATGGTGACACTATGAAACGCATAATCGGCGTAATACTCGCGGCCGTCATCATGGTCGCGCTGCCCTTCATCTTCCGCAAGCCGCCGGAGGCCGGCGTCTGGCGTGAGGGCGACCCCGTCCTCGTCGTCGTGACACCGCACAACGAGGCGATCCGCCAGGAGTTCGCCGACGGCTTCAGCGCCTGGCACGAGCGCCACTACGGACGCCCGGCCCGCGTCGACTGGCGCAACATCGGCGGCACGACCGAAATCATGCGCTACCTCGCCTCCGAATACATCGGCTCCATGGAGGGCTGGTGGGAGCGCCAGGGACGCCACTGGCCGGCCAACGGCGGCTCCGTCATCCTCTCCGCCACGCCGCCCGCCATTCCCGAAGACGCGGACGCCGCCGCGCGCGAAAAGGCCATGGCCGAGCGCGAAATCTACTACGCCTTCCGCACCAACGATTCGCCGGAAGTCGCCACCGCGCGCATCGACCTCTTCTTCGGCGGCGGCGTCTTCGACCACAGCGACGCGGAACGCAAGGGCCTCACAGTCCGTCCTTGGCCGACGGACGCGGACATTCCCGTCGGCATCTTCAAGGACGCCCGCGGCGTCGAACTCGTCCCGCGCGAACTGAGCGGCGAGACCTGCCGAAGCGATGTCTTCTTCGGCAACGTCCTCAGCACATTCGGCATCTGCCTCAACCCCGACCGCCTCAAGGACCTCGGCTTCAAGGAAGACGCCCTCCCGGACTCCTGGGCCGGCCTCGCCGACCCGCGCCTTTTCGGCAACGTGGGCGTCACGGACCCGACGAAGAGCGGCAGCGTTGCGAAGGCTTTCGAGATGATCGTACAGCAGACAATGACGGAGCACATGCACGCCGCCGGCTGGACCGAGGACGTCATCGCCTCAAACGAGACCGCTATCGCCGCGACCGGCAAGCGCGTCGGCGAAGGAGACCTCGCCGGCTACCAGGCCGACATGGCCGCCGGATGGGAGAAGGGGCTGAACCTCATCCGCCTCATCGGCGCGAACGCCCGCTACTTCACCGACTCCGCCGGCAAGGTGCCGATCGACGTCGGCATGGGCGCGACGGCCGCAGGCATCTGCATAGACTTCTTCGGACGCTTCCAGGCCGAATACACGCGCACCGTCGACGGCCAGCCGCACATGACGTACCTCACTCCCGTTGGCGGCTCGTGCGTCAGCGCAGATCCCATAAGCCTCCTTCGCGGCGCCGAACATCGCGAACTCGCCGTGCGCTTCATCGAGTTCGTCTTCAGCGTCGATGGCCAACGACTCTGGAACACCAAGGTCGGAGCGCCCGGCGGCCCGCGCAAGTTCGCGTTGCGCCGACTCCCCATCCGCCGCGACTTCTACCCGTCCGACGACCCGGTCTTCAACGCCGCCGCCGCGACGAACTCCCTCGACTCAAGCGATGACCTCGCCTCGCCCGACATCAACCCCTTCACCCTCGCGGACACCTTCACGTACCGTCCGCGCTGGTCGGGCCGTCACTTCGGCGTCCAGCGCGACCTTGTCCGCGCGCTCTGCCTCGACTCAGGCGACGAACTCCGCGCAGCCTGGAAGGCGATTATCGACAACGGCGGACCCGACGCCAATCCGGAGGCGATGGAGCTGTTGCGCAAGCTCCCGACGAAGCCAGTGCCTGTCACCTGGGAGAGCGCCGTCACGGACTACCGCAAGATTCCGCGTCTTGAATACATGCGCGAATGGACCGCCGAGATGCGGGCGAACTACCGCATTGCCGCACGCATCGCCACCGCCACGAACATCGACGTTGAGCGGGGTGACGGCACACCGCAGCCGTAGGCAACTACCGGAAAAGACCCCTAGAGTCCCTGTGTTTTCCCAGTCAGCATCCCAAAAGGAGTCAAAGATACTCAGCCGGCAAGTTCTCAAGGATTGCGGCGAGAACCTCGTCGATGGTAAGGTCGGTGCTGTCTATGATGATTGCGCCGTCCGCGACCTTCAACGGCGCGGTCTTGCGCGAACTGTCGATTTTGTCGCGGTTGAGGAGCGACGCCTTGACGGCGGCCTCGTCCTGCGTGGCGATTCCCTTCTGAATCTCTTCGAGGTGGCGGCGGTGGGCGCGCGCCTCGGCCGAGGCGTTGAGGTAGAAGCGCGCCGGCGAGTCGGGGAAGACGACGGAGCCGATGTCGCGCCCCTCGACGACGATGTCTCCGAGCGAACGCATCGAGCGCAGCCAGTCCGTGACGACCTTGCGCACTTCCGGCACCTTGGACACGGGGCTGACGTTGGCGTTAATTTCGGCGGTGCGGATCGCCTCGCCCGGTTCCTTGCCTTCGAAGAGGTAGGCGACTTTGCCGTCGCGCGGGACGAACTCGACCTTGACCTTGCCGGAAAGCTCGGCCACGGCCTTTTCGTCGTTGCAGTCGATTCCCGCGTGTAGCGCGGCGAGCGTCATTATGCGGTAGAGCGCGCCGGAGTCCACATGGAGGAATCCGAGCTTCTGTCCGAGAAGCCGCGCCATTGTCGATTTGCCAGAGCCCGACGGTCCGTCGATGGCTATTACCTTGTTCATCACGTTTCCTTACCTTTGTGGTTGCTTCAGGCCGATTGCCTGGAGGAGTTTGGTTTCAAGCAGCAAGTCCTCGGGAAGCCCGCACGAGACGAGGAGTTCCCTGAGTTCAAGGAGGTAGTGGCGCGCATTGCGCAGGTCGCGCACCGTCCAGAGTGTTGACTGGTCGATTTTCTTCTTGAGCGCGAAACCCCCGGCGGAGAGAATGCTTCTGTCGCCGCTTTCAAGACCTTCCGCGATGTCGGCCGGCAGGGCGGACCAGTCGAGTCCGCCGCCCGACGGCGAGGCCCAGCGGCGTTCGCATCCCTCGCGAATGGCGAGGAGGTCACCGACTGTGGAGAGGAGCGAGTTGACGAGGCGTATCGCGTTCTCGCCCTGCCCGAGCTGAATGCGCACCTGCTTGACGAGCGCCTTTTTGTTGCGCGTCGCAAAGGCGTCGATGAAGTCCCAGACTTCGGAGACGGCCCCGGAGGAGACCACGTCGCGGACATCGTCCGCGGTCGCCGTCTGACCCTCGCCGCAGTAGCAGGCGAGCTTTTCAATCTCCGAGACGAGCTGGCGGGATTCGGTGCCGACGCGCGAAACGAAGAGCTGGCGGACGTTTGGCGCCATCTTCAAGTTGAGCCGCTTGCAGCATTCGTCAAGCAAGTCGAAGGCGGCCTCGGTCTTCTGCCGCGCCTTGAGTCCGCTGCCGAAGTCGACCACGTGGCAGTTCTTGCCTGAAAAGGCCTTGAAGAAGGCGGAAGCACGGTTTATCCTGATGGTCGAGACAACGAGCCGCACGCCGTCCCCGAAACCGTCCTTGATTCCCGAAACGATTACGGGCAGTTCGTTCTTTATCGCCTCGGATTTCGCCACCCTGTCGTTGGAGAGGAAGGCCGGCTCGCGGAGCCACACGGTCTTGGCGCCGCCGCCGAAGAGGCTGTCGGAGACGAGGGCGTCGCGGACGGAGCGGATTACGGTGATTGTCTCATCGACGGTGCCGACGCGGCCGTCGACGCTCTCAAGCCCGAATTCGCGGTCGGATTCTGGCACGAGGGCGTCGAGCAGCTCCTTTGTCGCGCAAGACACGCGATACTCGTCGTCTCCGCAGATCAGGTATGCAGATTTTTCCCTGGGTATTTCCATTTATGATTTAACTTTAGCAAAGTTGGCGGTTCAATGCAAGAGCAGGGAAAAAACGCATGCGGCGCCAGCCAGGGCCGACGCCGCACGCGCATCTCCAATGTCTCCTAATAGGAGGTGGGTTTAGAAGTCATAGGAGAACGTCAGGCCAATGGTATCGGTGCGGGCCTCGCGAACATCACAGGGGTAGCCCATGATGGAACGGTCCGTGCTGTGGATGTAGACATACATGTAGTCTGCTGCAATCTTCCAATTGTCCCTGGAATAGGAGACGCCGAGACCAATCTGGTTGCGGTCGCCGGGGGGCATGACCGAATCGGCCTTGCTGTGGGGGACGGGGGACTCGTCGTGCGTGAGGCCGCACTGGAAGGCCCAGTTTTCGTCAAGCTGGTATTCAGCGCCGACGGAGAAGCGCCAGGTTTCCTCCCAGCCTTTCTCGGAAGAGGAGGCGGGAATCGGGAAGCGGTCGAACTTGACGTTGAGGACGTCGTAGCTCGTCCAGTCTGTCCAGGTCGCGGCGAAGCCGAGGTTCAGCTTCTCGGTGGCCTGCCAGTTTATGCCGGCCATGACGGACTGCGGCATGGTGATGTCGCCCTTTGCGCCGCCCTTGACTCCGAACTGCGTGAGTTCTGCGTCGCCCTCGGCCTCGATCTTCGTCTCCGCGCGGTAGTTGACGCCGACGCGGACGGTCTCGCTGACCTGGTACGCGGCGGAGAGGAGATAGCTCCAGGCCCAGTCATCGGCCGCCATGTGGAAGATGGAGCCGGGAGGCATCACGGACGGCGGCAGGTAGCGGTCCATCGTCACGTCGAAGTAGACGGCGCGGAGGCCGCCGCCGATGGCGAAGTCCTCCGTGATGCGCCAGGCAATCGTCGGGCTCAGCGTGAAGCTGGTTATCTCGGTCTTCGTGCTGTCGAAGGAGAGCGGCCAGTTCTTGCCGCCCTCGTACTTGGTGCCGAGTCCGAACTCGGAGTATTCGCCGAAGCCGAGGTAGATGTCGTCCGCGACCTTGCCGACGAGGTAGAGGTGCGGCGCGACATAGACCTTCTCATCCTGGTCGATCTTGTTGGGGCCGACATAGGTATAGTAGTCGGGGCGCAGAAGCGTGGCACCCACCATTGTGTGGAAGCCGTCGCCAAGCTCGGCCATGTTGGCGGGGTTGAAGTAGACTGCGGAGGCGTCGCGCGTCGAACCGACGATTGCGCTCTGCATTGCGTTGCCGCGCGCGGAGACTTCGCTGAGGGCGAAGCCGCCTGCGAGGACGGTTGAGGCCGAGGCCGTGGTAAGCGCCGCCACAGCGGCAACGAGAACCTTGTTTGCGTTCATTACGGGTTGTTCCAAGTTGGGTTAAACAGACAAATCCTGTCGAAAGCGGCAGGCTGTAGTAGTAGGGCGCAAATGGCGTGCCAACGCCGAATTTGACCTTTTTCCCCCGCCAATTCGACAATCCTTGTCGAATTGGCGGGAATATGCTACACTTTTTTCATGAACAAAAAAGAACTGTTCGAGATTTCGGCGCTGAATGAGCTGGCCACCGCCGTCCTCCATGGGAAGACTACGGCGCACATGCTGACAGGTGTCATAAAGGTGATGAGGCAGAGAATGGGCCTCATCTCCGGCGAGTTCGTCATGCAGCACAACACCTTCTGGTCCGCCGAGAAGATGCTGGGCTTCGACTTCAAGGATTTGACCGGTGTCTTTGGCAAGTGGAAGACGACGCGCATTTTCGAGGGCGAGCTTGGCGAGCTTATTACCGCGGAGGTCCTGACCGAGCAGGACATGAACGCGCGATTTCCAAACCATGAACTGGCGTGCGACACGGAGAACGGCATTTCCACGATACGCATTCCGCTGCGCTACAGGCAGTCCTTCATAGGGTTCTTCATCTTCACCCGCAAGGAGGACGACTGGGGCGAAAAGTCGGAGCGCATCGCCGCGCTGATGGAACTCGTCGGCGGCCTGATCGCCGACGTCGCCGAGACGCGCACCAACCAGCTCATCGAGCGCGGGCGCCTCATCGCGCAGAACAGGCGGCTCAAAAAGCGCATCGAACCCGTGGCCGAGGACATCATCGGCGAAAGCGACTCCATGCGCGAGGTCTACACGCAGGTCCGACAGGTCGCGCCGACTGACGCCACCGTGCTGATTCGCGGCAGCTCCGGCACCGGCAAGGAGCTGATCGCCAGGTCGATTGTGGCGCTTTCGCCGCGCAAGGGACGGCCATTCCTCACCATCAACTGCGCGGCTCTTCCGGAAACCCTCATCGAGAGCGAGCTCTTCGGACACGAAAAGGGCTCCTTCACCGGCGCCGTGGACCGCCGCATCGGGCGCGCCGAGGCCGCCAACGGCGGCACGCTCTTCCTCGACGAAATCGGCGACCTCACCCCGGCTACGCAGGTCAAGCTGCTGCGCTTCCTCCAGGAGCGCACGTTCTCGCGCCTCGGCTCGAACGTCGAGCTCCACTCGGACGTGCGCTTCATCGCCGCGACGAGCCGCAACCTGGAGGACCTCATGGCGCGCAAGCTCTTCCGCGAGGACCTCTACTACCGCCTCAACATCTTCTCGATCCAGGTTCCCGACCTCACCGAACGACGCGGCGACATCCTTCTGCTGGCGCATCACTTCGCCAAGAAGTTCAACATCAAGTACCGCAAGGACGTGAAGAAGCTCTCGCCCGAAGTGACGGCCGTCTTCATCGACTACAAGTGGCCTGGCAACGTCCGCGAGCTCGAGAACTGCGTCGAGCGCGCAGTGCTGACGGCCACGGACGAGACGATCCGCCTCGCCAACCTCCCGCCGGCAATGCGTCCGGCGGGCTATGTGCCCGGAGTGGCGGACGACGCCGGCGCCGGCACCGAGGGCAAGACGCTCGACGAAATGACGGCGGGATACGAGAAGAGCGTCATTTCATCCGCGGTGGAAAAGCACAACGGCAACCTTTCGGCGGCCGCCCGCGCCCTTGGAATCTCCCCGCGGATGATGTACTACAAGATGGGGCGGCTGGGCATACAGCGCGAAGGGCTTGCGCGAAAGGCCTCAAAAGTGCTATCATAACTTATTCAATTTGGAACGAGTCCACTTATGACGCCACTTATTCTAGGTTTGCCAAAGGGCAGTCTGCAGGAGGCGACCTTCGCTATGATGCGCAAGGCCGGCTTCAACCTGACTGTCGGCTCCCGCAGCTACATCCCGACGTGCGACGACCCCGACCTCAAGTGCCGGCTGCTCCGCCCCCAGGAGATTCCGCGCTATGTCGAGCTCGGCCTCCTCGACTCGGGCATTACCGGCTACGACTGGATCTACGAGAACAACGCGGACGTCCACGAAGTCTGCGAAATGTGCTATTCCAAGGCGACCTCACGCCCAGTGCGCTGGGTCATCGCCGTTCCAAACGACTCGCCCATCCAGACCGTCCAGGACCTCAACGGCAAGCGCATATCCTCCGAGGCCGTGGGCCTCACCCGCCGCTATCTCGAGGCCAACGGCGTGAAGGCCGAGGTCGAATTCTCCTGGGGCGCGACCGAGGTCAAGGCCCCCGAACTGGTCGACGCCATCGTAGACCTCACCGAGACGGGCTCCTCGCTTCGCGCCAACAACCTCCGCATTCTAGCGACCATCCTCGAATCCACCACGCGCCTCATCGCCAACAAGAAGGCGTGGGAGGATCCCGACAAGCGCGCCAAGCTCGAGCAGATCGCCATGCTGATGACGGGCGCCCTTCAGGCCGAGTCGCGCGTCCTGCTCAAGATGAACGTCCCGGCGGACAAGCTCTATTCCGTGGTCGGCCTTCTGCCGGCCCTTCACACGCCGACTGTGAACGCCCTCAACTCCGAGGGCTGGCACGCCGTCGAGTCAGTAGTCGAGGAGGCGAAGGTCCGCGACCTCGTCCCATTGCTCCGCGCAGCCGGAGCCGAGGGCATCATCGAGCTCCCGCTCAACAAGATCATTTTCTAGCCGCCGCACTTGCGAGGCTTTCCGTAAGCAAACATCAAGGAGTACAACCGTGGGTTCCATCAAGAAAAAACGCCGCGCGAAAATGTCGAAGCACAAGCATGACAAGCGCTTGAAGGCGAATCGCCACAAGAAGTAGCGACGTTCTCCGAAAGGCCGTGCGCCCTTTTGCAGCACGGCCATTTGGCTCGTGCCATACGGGAAGGGCCAATGCAATCCATCTGCCAGTTAGTGGCCGGTTTCAGATCCGGCGATGCCATAAGCAATGCGGCGCTCCTGATGCGGGATGTATTCCGAGGATGGGGTTGCCGCTCGGAGATTCTCGTGCAGCGGTCTGCCGTCGCGGCGGACTTGAGCGACGACACGCTCCCCCTTGAGGCCGTGGAAAAACTCGGCCCGGACGACATCGTCGTACTTCATCTTTCAATCGGGCACTGCATAAACCTCCTCTTCAAAGAGTTGAAGTGCAGGAAGGTGATCGTCTACCACAACATCACCCCCGCCAAGTACTTCACGATCCTGAACCAATCCATAGCGAAGGATCTCGAGGAGGGTCGCCGCCACATGAAGTCGCTCGCAGGCGTGGCGGACCTCAATCTTGCGGACAGCAACTACAATGCGTCGGAACTGATCGAAGCCGGCTATGGGGATGTCAAGGTTTTCCCGCTGCCCATAAACATCGATTCGCTTGTTCGCGGGGGGACGGATCCGAAAACCGCATTCGATCTGGGCGGCGACGTCCACAACATCCTCTTCGTAGGCCGCGTCGCACCGAACAAGAAGATCGAGGACATTCTGAAGGTGATGTTCTTTCTGTCCAAGATAGAACCGCGGACGCGCTTTGTCCATGTAGGCTCCGAGGCAGGCACCGAGATGTACTTTTCGATGCTCAACGCCCAGGTCAACGCCCTCGGCCTTACAAAGGCGAATGTCAAATTCATGTGTGGCGTGCCGCAGAAAGTCCTCAACACCTGCTACGCCACGGCCGACGCCTTCCTCTGCATGAGCGAGCACGAAGGGTTCTGCGCCCCGCTTATCGAGGCAATGCTCCATCAGGTTCCCGTCCTCTCCCTGGCGTCAGCCGCGATTCCGGAAACGCTCGGCGGCGCCGGCGTGCTTTTCAGCCCGCCACCTGATTTTCTGGAGATTGCCGAGACAGTCGCCGAAGTGCTTCACAACAAAACCCTCCGCGACCAGATTGTCGCGCGCCAGAACAAGCGCCTCGACCTCTTCCGCTCCCGCGACCTCTCCGCCGACATGCGCGCGTTGTTCGCCCCGCTGCTGGCAAGTTCCTAGTTACTGGTTCCCCAGTTCATGGTTCGGGGGGCAGTCCCGAACCAAATCCCCAGGCCCGCTTGCGGGCGAAGATGTCGTTTAGTTCCACGATCACGAGATCGCAATCGCGCGTTGCCTCGTCGATGTCGAAGCTCTTGGCGTTGAATGACGGCATGCGGTATTTTTCCGGCTTGCTTTCTCGGGGCCTGTCGCCAGGCGCCCACGCGAAGCGGTAGTCCGCCTTGTTGTAGTAGAGCAGCCTGAACGACTCGACCGCGCCGCACCGTCCCATGGCGTCGGCCAGCTGGAACGAAAAGCTGTCGCCTACGCCGAGAATGCGCAGACGACGGTTGGCATTCGTTGCCTTCTCCGCGAAAAGCGGATACGGAACGGCTTTCTCGGCGTATGGATACCGGATCATGTTGTAGAGCGCGGATAGGTCGTGATCCGTCATGAGCGGCGCAGCATCGGCATATCCTGCCACTTTCGGCACAGGGGGAATCGATTTATTCTGTTTCCGCGCGGCGGATACAATCGCATTGAAAATGCGTTGCGCGCCGTATGCGTTCCAGTGCGTTCCGTTGCGGGCGAAAAGATGCACCTCCTCCTTTTTCCATTTTAGGAAAAGCGCACGGCTGTCGACAACCGCCACGCCTGCATGACGAAGGCGCATCACGAGTTGGTCGCGCGCCGGGGTATTTCCTTTCTCTTCGGCCGATGGCTCCGTCCCATCCGGCAAATACTCCGGATAGACGTCGGCCTTGGATGGCGAGACGCAGACCACAAGTGCGATGCCGCGTTTTGAAAGGTGCTCCTTCAGCGTCGCCATGCGGTCGGCGAATTCCACGGCCTCCTTCTTTTTCATCTCGTAGCGGTGCACGTGGTGCCGGACATACTCGTGCTCGAAAAGCCAGTGATCCTTCCCCCTGTCCACAATGGTTCCGCCAGTTGGCGGGAGAGTTCCGAAAATCTCCCATCCCAACTGATGGGCCAGGCGGATGCCGTAGCCGCGGACGCCGAACTGCTGGGCGAAATGGCGTTCGAACTCCTCGCCGAAACGTCCGGATATCAGCGACTTCGGCCGGAGGGATGGCATGGGGGCGAGTTTTTCGACGCCGGCGGGCTTCCAGTCTGGCGGAAACCCCGTGAACGTGGCGAGCAGCACCGTCGCCGAGACGGCGGCGAAGAGGATGATGCTTGCTTTTCTCGCGTCCATTGACTAGAACCTGTTGTAGATGAAGGGGCTGAAGCCCGAAGTGAGAAGGGGAAGCGTCGCCATGAGAAGGAGAAGCGCCGTGGCGATTGTCCGTGACCAAATGGAAGCCTTTCGGGCGTCTGTCCCCAGCCGCCATTCGGCGATGCCGAGTTTCGGGACGAAGGCCGGAATGAATGACAAGAGCGTGCCGACCGCCATCGCGCAAATGGCCTGCGGCGTCAACGCCGCGAAAATTGAGACGTCTGCGCCGCCCCTTCCCGCGAGCGAGCGGAAAAATGCGGCCGCGCCATGGAAGTCATTCGAAGCAAAGAAGACCCAGCCCAACATCACCATTAGGAAGGTCCAGGCCGCGCCCGCGAGGCGGGCGGGGCAGATAACAGATAACGGATAACGGATAACAGATAACAGATGTTTGGCGCCGCCACCATTCTGCATTCTGCATTCTGCATTCTGCATTTCTTTGACGGCTGGACGGCGGAAGAGTTTCGCGATGACAATCCAGAGGCCGTGCCACGCACCCCAGACGATGAAGTTCCAGGAGGCGCCGTGCCAGATTCCCGAGATAAGGAAGACAATCCAGTTGTTCAAAAGCGAGCGGGCCTTGGAACAGCGGTTTCCGCCGAGAGGGATGTAGAGGTACTCCTTCATGAAGGCGCCGAGCGTGATGTGCCACCGACGCCAGAACTCGCCCATGTCGCGCGCGATGTACGGGGCGTCGAAGTTTTCTGGAAAACGGAATCCGAGCATGCGGCCGATGCCGACCGCCATGTCGCAGTATCCGGCGAAGTCGAAGTATATCTGCAGCGTGTAGGCGTAGAGGCCTATCCACGCCGATGCCGCGCAAAGCCCGCCTCCGCCGTCCGTGACGCGGAAGGCCGCTGCCGAGACGCCCGCCAGCGGACCCGCCACGAGCGTCTTGCGGGCGAGGCCGAGCGCGAAGCGCCAAAGCCCCTGAAGGAAGTCCTCGGCCGAGACCGAGCGGTCGTTGAACTGGTTCGCGATTTCATGGTAGCGGATGATCGGCCCCATCGTCAGCTGCGGAAAGAGCGCGATGTAGAGCAGATAGCGGCCAAAGTTCGGGGCTGGAGCGACCACGCCGCGCCTGACGTCGACAAGGTAGCTGATTTTCTGGAAGGTGAAGAAGGAGATGCCCAGCGGAAGCGCGACCTTGGCCACCGGCATCGCGAAGCCCAGCCCCATGGCGGAAAGGACCGCGTTTACGCCGCCGATTGCAAAGCCGGCATATTTGAAGTACCCGAGCGCCAGAATGTTTGCCGCGACGGCCGTGGAGCACAACGCGTTTGCAACGCGTTGTGCTCCACGGCCGTCGCGGCATATATGGCGGGCGATGACGTAGTCGAAGAGGCAGCCGCCGATGAGTGGCAGCAGGAACCTAGGCTCGCCCCACGCGAAGAAGAGGAGGCTCTCAACGAGCAGAACGCCGTTCCGCCACTCCCTGGGCGCGGCGAAGACCGCGCCCAGGGCCAGAGGCAGGAACAGATAGATGAATGTCAGCGAGCCGAAAAGCATCTCGCGCTAGCCGAGAATGCCCTTTAGGTACTCGCGGCTGATCTGAAGACTGCGGAACGGGTCGTTCGTTGCCTTGCAGGAGTCCTGCTCGACTATGAATGTGTGCGTACCGCCCTTCTTGCAGGCCTTGATGACGGCCGGCCAGTTGATGCGGCCCTCGCCGAGGGCGCGGAAGCAGAACTCGCCGCCGATGAGGCCCCAGTCCTTGAGGTGGACCTGGTCCATGCGGCCCTTCATGCGCTCCGCCCAGAGGACGGGGTCCATGCCGCCGCGCATCACCCATCCGAAGTCGGGCTCGCCCTGGAGGACCTTGGCCGTGTCGAACATCATCTCGAGGATTGTCTTGCCACCTTTGCCGTTTTTGATGAAGAACTGGTTGAACTCGAAGTCGTGGTTGTGGTACTGGAGGACAACCCCTTCCTTCTGCGCCTTCTTCGCGATTGCGTCGAATTCGCGGAAGAGCTTCTTCCAATCCGCCGGGGTGAAGTCCTTTAGCTCCGCCCATGGCATCCATGGGATTGCGGCGTACTTGATACCCCATGCGTGGCAATCCTCAATGGTTTTTTTAAAGTTCTCGCGCCATTCGCCGAGGCCGATGTGCGCGCCTATTGGCTCGACTCCGGCGTCGACCATGACCTTGCGCAGGTCGGCGGCGGAAATCTGGGCGCGGACACCCGAAATCTGGGCGTAGTCGTACCCGATTTTCTTGACTTTGGCGAACGTCTTCGGCAAATCCTCGGCGTTGGCGGTGAAATCGCGCAGCGTAAAGAGCTGGGCTGCGATGATGGGCTTCTTCATGGAACGGTTTTCCTTTCGTTGTGAGGTTCCATCGTGGAGCTGGAGGCGAACTCCTCATGCCACACGATAAAAGAAGTGTAGCGCAAAAACGGAAGTTTTTAAAGCATTTTTCTTGCGCATTTGCTACAATAAGCCCATGATTACGATTAGGCATATTGCTGTTTTCACACTTCTTTCCGCCGCCGCGCTGCAGTCTGGCGCATGGACGCTTTTCGGATCCAAGGAGGATGCACTCGCCGACAAGCTCCGTTCGGGCGACAAATACCTGCAGAAGGCCGACGCGGCCTACGAGGACGGCAAAATGTCCAACGCCGGGAAATACTATGGACGCGCAATCCAAAAGTACGAGGAGATCAAGGAGACCGACCCGACCTTTATGGATGGCATAGCCGGCATCCGCCTCGACTATTGCGCGAAGCAGTACACGAATGCGCTTGAGGCCATTTCGGCTGCCATGGCCGCCGAAACGGCCGAGGTTGCGGCCGCTGACGCAGCAGAGGCTGGGGCTGCTGGCGCAGCCGAGGTTGGGGCCGCTGGCGCGGCCGAGGTTGGGCCGCTTCGCAGCGAATTGTGATTGCAGAAAAGTATTCGCAGCATGAGCATGGTAATTAGCAAAATGGAGGCGGCTGCAAAAGCGAAAATTGTGACACAGGCAAAAC
>JAEEGJ010011523.1_pt1 | contig 22397 bp, 14 predicted proteins | sample 8958761 | NCBI WGS metagenome assembly JAEEGJ01 (sample SAMN16246546, study PRJNA631951) | gut metagenome | biome: gut microbiome; feature: rumen; material: RS-attached | host: Bos | place: Iran: Karaj | collected 2018-10 | reverse complement strand
GAGGGCAACTCCGACTGGAGCGAGAACATGCCGGGAGGGAATGAGGATTCCGATGCTTTAGTGCCCGAGTTCACTTTCGACCTCGACACCGCACCTATGCTCTTCATACATGGAGATGCCGACTCCTGGCCCGCAATGAACTCAGTGAAAGTCTGGGAGAAGATGCGTGCGATGGGGATCCAGAGCGAACTGCATACCCTTGCCCTCCGCCCCCACTGCTTCCAGCGGACCGCCTCCCCGGGCACCGGCAGCTACACCTGGATGGAGCGTATAGCGGAATACCTCCAGCCTTTCATAAAAGAATAGCACGCTGATGGAAGGCTTTGGCAAGATCCTGGAAACGATCTCCGGCTTCATCTGGGGCTGGCCGATGATCATCCTGCTTCTGGGAACGCATTTGTTCATGACCGTGCGGCTGCGTTTCCCTCAGCTGAAGATAGGCACCGCCATACGCCTTTCGTTCACCAAGGACCATGGAGCCAGCGGCGACGTGTCGGCCTTCGGAGCCCTTGCCACCGCACTCGCCGCCACCATCGGCACAGGCAACATAGTGGGCGTGGCTACTGCGGTAACGCTAGGAGGCCCGGGAGCAGTGCTCTGGTGCTGGATTACCGGCGTATTGGGAATGTCTACGAAGTATGCCGAATCCCTTCTGGCGGTAAAATACCGCGTCCGCACTCATGACGGACGGATGCTTGGAGGACCGATGTTCGCACTCGAGCGCGGGCTTCACGCCAAGTGGCTGGCCGTACTGTTCGCAGTTTTCACGGCGCTTGCCGCCTTCGGCATCGGCAACACCGTGCAGGCAAACTCCATCTCGCTTCTTCTGGACGAGAGTTTCGGCCTGTCAAAATGGGTTGTCGGGGCAGTTCTGGCAGGGTTGATACTGCTGGTCATCATCTTCGGAGTGAAAGGCATTGCAAGGGTCTGCTCCGCCCTGGTGCCGTTCATGGCAGTGCTCTACGTGCTGGGATGCCTGGTGCTGCTGGGCCTCAACTGGCATTATCTGGGGGAATCTCTGCAACTGATCGTCTCCAGCGCTTTCTCCGCAAAGGCGGCCGGCGGCGGTTTCGTAGGATCGACGGTCATGCTTGCATGCCGCTTCGGTATTGCACGCGGGCTGTTCTCGAATGAATCAGGCCTTGGTTCCGAGCCCATCGTCGCTGCAGCGGCAAAAACACGCAACCCCGTGCGGCAGGCCCTGGTTTCATCTACCGGCACCTTCTGGGATACCGTGGTTGTTTGCGCACTCACCGGCCTGGTGCTGGTGAGCAGCGTGATTACGCATCCCGATATCGACAGCACTCACGGCGCCGCCCTAACCCATGCGGCCTTCTCCAAACTGCCTGTCATCGGGCCTATGATACTGTCCGTAGGTATAGTCACATTCGCATTCTCCACCATCCTGGGATGGTCTTACTACGGGGAGCGCGCGGTGGAATATCTTGCCGGACGCAATGCACGGCGCGGCAGAATCATGGTTGGAATCTACCGGATAATCTGGGTGGCTGCGGTGTTCGCCGGCTCTGTGATAAGCCTTTCGCTGGTATGGAATCTGGCGGAAGTTGCGAATGCCATAATGGCCGTTCCCAACCTGCTGGCGGTGCTGCTACTCAGCGGCGTGATAGTGCGGGAAACCAGGAAATATCTCTGGTCCGGCCGCCTCGACGACGTGGACACAGAGGAGCCTCCAATTTTGGAATAATTGTTCGTTTAATGATTCAGAGCTTCCACCATGGCGGCTAGGGCGTTGCCGCGGTGGGAGATGGCGTTCTTGGCGTCTTCGTCGACTTCGGCAAGGGTGCGGTCGGGGTAGGCGTCGGCAATGAAGACGGGGTCGTAGCCGAAGCCGCCGCAGCCGGCGGGTTCGTACGCGATACGGCCTTCACAGGTTCCCCTAAATGTCTTTATTCCTGCCTCCGGCAGTATTAGAGCCACGACGCAGACAAAACGCGCAGTCCTATCCGAGACACCCTGCAGGTTATGAAGCAATTTGTCGATGTTCGAGGCGAAGTTGTGATCTTCGCCGGAGCCGTCGAGGGAGGCATAGCGGGCAGAATAGATGCCGGGGGCGCCGCCGAGGGCATCCACCACGAGGCCGCTGTCATCGGCGAAGCAAGGAAGGCCGGTCAACTGCCATAGGTTCTGTACCTTGATTATGGCATTCTCCTCGAAAGTCTTACCCGTTTCCTCAACATCCACCTGCTCCTTGGTCAGGCCAAGGTCATACGGTGAAACCACCTCGAAGCCATGGGGTTCGAGGATCTCGCGCGCTTCGCGCAGTTTGCCGGGGTTGGCAGTCGCGAAAATCAGTTTCATGGATTCCTTCACTTCATTCGGAATGACAGTTAGATAAGCGGACTGGAAAGAGCGGTGCGGAGGGCGTCGTCGTAGCGGAGGTCTACCTCCACGCCGCCGACCTGATACCAATAGCGGATGGCTATCTCGCGCTCGATGAACGGGATGATCTCATCTTTCTTCAGGCGCAGGAAAGCCTCTTTATCCATCTCCAGAGCCTTCTCCATGGCATCCAGCTGCTCCTTCATGGAATCCGCCAGCTGGTCCTTCACCAGCTGCTTCTTCATCTGGTCGAAGCTGGCCTTGGCGGAAGAACGGTAGTCGAACTCCTTGCCCACCGCGAACTCCACGAAGCCGTCGAAATCCTCGAAATGGAAATCCTTGGCCGCGGGGATGCTCTCGTGGCTCTTGACGAACTCCATGGCGTACTGCTCCACCACTCCGTTCACCACCAGCGAGTAGACCAGGCGACTGTACTCCTTACCCTCTATCTTCACATCCGGAGTGATGCCGCCGCCATCGCGGACTACACGTCCGTGGGCGGTCTTGAACTCGTGCGTGAGAGAATCCGGGATGTGTCCCACACTGCCATCCTCGTTACGGTGGGAGTAGTCGATGGCCTGTACACAGCGGCCGGAAGGGGTGTAGTACTTGGCCGTGGTTATCTTCAGCTGGCCATTATAGGGCAGAGGGCGTATGCTCTGCACCAGGCCCTTGCCGAAGGTGCGCGTGCCCATGATGGTGGCGCGGTCCATGTCCTGCAGCGCACCGGACACGATCTCGGATGCGGATGCGGAACCGGAATCCACCATCACTATGAGGGGGATTTCCAGATCCACCGGATCCTGGCTGGTCTTGAACTGCTGCTCGCCTACCAGGCTGTTACCTTTGGAAGAAACCACCAGCGATCCTTTGGGCACGAACGCCGACACTATGTTCACCGCTTCGTTCATCAGACCGCCTCCGTTGCCACGGAGATCCACCACAAGTTTGTCCATCCCCTGCTTCCTGAGCTCCTTCACGCGGCCGCGGAAATCTGCTCCCAAGCCCTCGGTGAAGCCGCCGATGCGGATGTAACCCGTCTTGGTGCCATCCAGCAGACCGGCATATTCTATGTCGGGGATGTGGATGCGCTCGCGCGTGATGGTGATATCCTTAATCTCGCCGGTGCGTACCTTGCGCACGTGGAAGGTGACCTGGGTGCCGGGCTTGCCTTTCATCTTCTCGCTGCTCTCGGCAGCGGTCAGGCCTATGGTAGTGAGGCCGTCGATAGCCAGGATGGCATCTCCGCACTGGAGTCCTCCCCGGACAGCCGGAGAGTCGGCATAAGGCTCATTGATTAGCACCGGGTCCTCTTTCCTGGGCTTGTAGATGATGGCGCCGATGCCTCCGTAGGTCTTGCCTATCATCATCTCGAAGTTCTCGTTCTCCTCTTCAGGAACGTAGATGGTGTAGGGGTCCAGGGTTTCCAGCATTGCGTTGATGCCGGCAATGGTCATCTTGCTGACGGGCAGGGTGTCCACATAGCTGCGGTTGAGTTCCTGCAGGATGGCGGTGTTCACCTCCACCGACTGTCCGAGCTTGAATAATTTGGACTGTGCGCCGGCGGCGATACAGGCCGACAGGGCCAGGATGGCTATAATAATCTTCTTCATAATCGTGCGATTCTACTGCATAATCCGTTCCACTTCTTCCCAGATATAAACCTTGTCGCCGCGGCGCAGTTTGCCACCTTCCGGCAAGGCGATGGAGCACTTGCAGCCCTTGGGGGCTTCGCCGACGGGCTCGAAGTTTACGCGGATGTCCTCCGCCCGGAACTCCACCACTCCGGTGGTTGTGCCTATGGCCATAAGGTCCGTGCCGACCTTGATGGGGGCGCTTTCCACGGTGACTTCCGCTACGCCGATGCGGTCGAACCAGTTGGTGACCTTGCCAGCGTAGACCTTGCGCCTGGTGGCCTGGGAGCCATATACGTCGCTCCACTGGCCCAGATAGGCGCCCTGATAATAACCATCCCAAAATCCGCGGTTGAAGACTTCAGCGAGGCGTTGTTTCAGTTCCTCAGCCTTTTCGGGAGTATAGCTTCCGTCGCAGACGGCATCCGCCGCCTCGCGGTAGCACTGGGCCGTGCGCTTCACGTACTCAGCGCTGCGGGCGCGGCCTTCTATCTTGAACACCTGCACGCCGGATTCAATGATGCGGTCCATGAATTCTATAGTGCAGAGGTCCTTGGGGGACATTATGTACTTGTTGTCGATGTTGAGTTCGTTGCCGGTTTCAAGGTCGGTGACGCCGTAGCCGCGGCGGCAGATCTGGATGCATTCCCCGCGGTTGGCGGACTGCCCGGCGGTGTGCAGGCTCAGGTAGCATTTGCCGGATATGGCCATGCAGAGGGCCCCGTGGGCGAACATCTCTATGCGGACGAGCTGACCGGACGGGCCTTTGATGCCTTCGCGGACGATGCCGTCGTAGATAGCGCGCACCTGGTCCAGGTTGAGCTCGCGGGCCAGCACCACCACATCGGCGAACTGGGCGTAGAAACGCACGGCCTCCAGGTTGGAGATGCTCAGCTGGGTGGAAATGTGCACCTCCAGACCTATCTGCCGGCAGTAGCTGATGGCGGCCATGTCGGATGCGATGATGGCGGTGACGCCGGCTTCCTTGGCCTTGTCCAACGCCTCCTGCATGGCGGGAAGGTCTTCGGGATATAGGCAGATATTGAGGGTGAGGTAGCTCTTGACACCGGCCTCGCGGCAGATGCGCGTAACTTCCTTCAGGTCCTCCGGCTTGAAGTTATTGGCGGAATGCGCCCGCATATTTAGGTTGCCGACCCCGAAATACACGGAATCCGCTCCCCCTTCTATCGCCGCCCTCAGGCACTCGAAATTGCCCGCCGGCGCCATTATTTCCAGTTCTTTCCTGTTCATCTAAAACGAATACCCCATTTTAATACCCAATCTCATATAACTGCCTGATACCTCCCCCGAAAGAGATGCCCACATTGATCTGGCGTTTTGTTGCGAGCGGCGGATTCTTAATCCTAGGTCGGCCCCAAGATAAATCTCCTGATCGATGATATCATACCCGGCAGCAATCCCGGCATAAGGCGAAAGCATTCTGTTTATGAAGGAACAACGCACGTCTGCGTAAATCGGGAGATAGAGAGGGCTTCCATTACCGTTGACGCTGTCTATGTTTACAGTCGGTGATACACCGGCTCCGCAGAAAAAATGCCTGTTGAAATGATATCCCGCTTCCACGCTGGCACCTATCGCCCAAGGCACGCTGCCAGCAAGGCTTACGATTACGCCCGGGCCGCGCTGGTTATCATTATACCGGAAGTCCTTCCAATCACCAGGTGTATCCCGGATTGTCTTTCCGGAAACGATGATTGGAATACCGGCAAGTGTCACGATGGTTCCGGTAAATAATCCGGAAACACCGAGCGCAAATGCGAGTGCACTTCCAATCTTATCACGGCCGGAATCTGTTCCCGTATAATTACGGTCCGTGTAAAAACCAAGGGCAATCAATCCGCCACCCACTGCAGCAGTGCTCAGACCGGCAATAATTGTCTTTTTTCCAAAATCATACGTTTTGGAGTTTGTTTGAATGTCAGATAAGGCTCCGGATAATTCCACTCTTTGTTCGGTGGTACGGAATTGGGCTGCCGTCGGGAATGATAGCAGGCAAGCGCAGGCAGCCAACACGGCAGCCTTGGCAACAAAACCTCTATCATTCAATAACTTATGCATATATGCGTGTCTTCAGTCGAGCACTCCAATTATTCTAATTTATTGATAATCAAACATTTCCGCGCCAAGCCTTACAGAAGCTTATAATCCCGTAACTGCCTGCGCAGTGCCTTATGGTTCGGGCAGATGCTTTCCATCAGGGCGTGGAACTCTTTGCCGTGGTTCATATACTTCAAGTGGCAAAGCTCGTGGAGCATCACGTAGTCCCGCAGTTCGGCTGGCAGCCGCATCAGGTTCAGATTCAGGTTGATGTTCTTCTTCACCGAACAACTGCCCCAGTTGCTCACATTGTGTTTGATGCGCACCTGGTTATAGCTGAAACCATGCTGCGCAGCCAGTTCTGCAAGCCGCCCGGGCAGATATGCCTTGGCCTGTTTGCGCAACTCAGCCACTTCAGGCGTCTCTGCCAGCGTCCGCCTTGCCCTGCGCCTGCGGACCACAATCCGCACCCTTCCGGACAATATGTCAGCCAATGTTATTCGCACTATGCAAAGATAGCATAAATCATCCCTTTTTCAAATGCAGGTATTTCATCAATTGCCATTGCTCAGCGTCCGTCTCATATAGCAATTCATTCATCAGTTCCACTCTTTGGGAAACAGACAGTTTCAATACATCTTTTACGTTCGGGAAAGAATGTAGTTTAACCAGAGCGGCACTGATTCTGTAATAAACCATATGCCCACCTTTTTCAAACTCCTCATTAATGTCAAATTCCGACCCCTGATTGGATGCAAACGCCAGGCACATTTTTTCGTATGAGCCATAAAATGATATCAAACGGCCGTAATCTATACAATTGTATTTGCTGATTATATAGTCTGTCAGTTGGTTTTTCTCCTTTTTTGCCAAAGGCTCGAACCATCGTTCCAATTGCTTGTAGTTCAGCACCTTATCCTCGGACCGGCAATAATCCACTTCCTTCAGCGCCCTCCTTAAAGGTCTGGATGCTTTGCTTAAATCAATCTTTTCCGAGAACGGATGCGCACTCACGGCATATGAGAGAAAAGTCCAACGATACTGTTCGGCTCTTTTACACAATCCCTTCTCACCTGGATTATTGACAACGTAAGATGCTGTTGTTCTGATTTTTTTCGATCCAGTCTTCACCGCTCGTCCAAACCTGCGTTCAAAAATGCTCCCAGATGAATCAATACTCTTATTGAATGCTTTTGAATATCCACCCAGAACATCTCTTTCAAAAGAAGGAAGATCCGACTCCTCGTTGATTTCTATCATCTGATGAATATGGTCGAACATCGGACTTAAAGCCAGAACGCGCACTTTATGCTTGCGTGATGCCACACAAACCAAGGTAAAATAAACAAGGAAATCGGATACCGTGTAGAAAATGATGAACTTCCCCACAGATCTCTGATAGATGTGCATAACGGCACTGTTGTTCTTTCTCTCCATATCTTCTATAATCTTTCTTCACCGATCCTTCGGCTCTGGTTACGAAGATAATGCTTTTCGAGTTAAAAGCAAGTGATTTTGCGCTTGGCGTTCAAGTGGCTGATGAACAAATAATTACATGAAGTCGCGTGCTGTTGCAGAAGCACACGACTTAACGTAGTAAGTTGATTATCAGTGGATTATCCGCCAAGTCCTCTGCCGGAAAATACTCGGGCAAGGCGCGTTACCAAGTTCTAACCACGCAGCGGCAGGAGAATCGCATCGAGGGGTCGCGGTAGCGGATGCGGATAGGGCGGGCGCGGGTGCTGGACGCCACAGGCGCAGCGGCAGAAGCTCCAGGTGCAGCAGGGGAAGCTCCAGGTGCAGCAGGGGAAGCCCCATGAGCAGCGATAGAGGCCGTGGAGCGGAGGGCGGAGAGGGCGGCGGGGTCGTCGGCGAAGTCCAGGGACCAGATGTGGGGGGATTTCTGCCGTAGCATGGGGATGAACAGAGGATTGCGGCTGCGCTTCTCCAGGGTTTTGTTGAATTGATATGTCTCCAGCACTTCGGGGGCGACTTCTTTATGCCGGGGGATGGATATCCAGCCACGACGGCCGGGAAGTTTCACCTGCACCTCGCCGAAGACGGCACCGCCATAGACATTCAGCACCAGACGGGTGGAATCCATCAGGGTGGCCGATGCCTTTACCGAGGCGGGCTCCCCTATCACCTTATAGTCCAGGCGATAGTCACCGTCCTTGAAATCCACCACATAATAGCAGCGCGGCGCTCCGCAGTTCTGCGTGGCTGAAGGGATGCCGTGACTGTCGGGACGGCCGCGCCACCACGATCCGCAGGCGGCTCCCGCAAGCACCTCTTCCAGAGCCAGGCCGGAAGGGAAAACCAGCTTGGAGCGGGCCATAGTATGAGTGTGACCGCACATCAAAAGCATCTTGGGATGGATGCTCAGTATGGTCTCAAGAGAGTCTTTTGCCTTGAATTCATTGAAAGGGATGTGGGCGCAAAGAACGGCCAGACGGTCGGCAGGGATCGATTCCAGCTGCTTTCGAAGCCAGGCCTTCTGGTCTTCACGGAAACCTCCTTCATAGCCTCCGGTGCCCACCAGGCGCACATCATTCATCATGATGAAACTGACTCCCGCACGTTCGAAACAAGTGTCCGGAGCGTGGATTACACGGGTATATGTGGCCATATCCCTGGCCTGGCCTTTCACGCGGTACACGTCCCGGTCGTGATTGCCCGGCACACAGGCCCAGGGGCACGGGAGCGAATCCAGAGTTGCCCTGCTGGGGGCAAGAAACGCCACATCGTCGTTCACCAGGTCTCCGAGGAAGATGGCAAGATCCAGGTCCTTACGCTCACGGAGTTCCTTATATATCGAGCGTCGGGCATAGCCCAGTTCCTTTTCGTTATCCACCTGTGGATCACCCACGAACGCCACGCGCAGACGCTTGGCTCCAAGCGGGAGCGCCAGCAGCAGCGCCATCAATAGACAAAGTGCTCGTTTCATAGTTTAAAAGTCTCTTTGGATACCCTCCGAAGCCCTGTTGGCACGGTTCATCTGCATATTGCCCATACGGCCGAAACGCCAGGTGACACCCAGCAGGAAATGACGCCCCATGGAGAGGCGGTAGCTGTCCGTAGTGCCGGTTTCGCTCACGGAGTGCGAAACGGTGAGGCCGTTATTGAGGATGTCCCTCGCCTGCGCGCTGAAGGTAAATGCACGCCAGTCCTTGGTCACAGTAAAGTTGAGGGCATTGGTAAGTTTCGAAAAACTGTCAGAATAACCGAAATAACGTTGCAATGAGTAATACCCGTCCAGCTTGAACTGATGTGGAGTGGTGTACGTGGCATCCAGCGAAAGGGTATACACATAGGTATTCGTGTTGGCCTTGTTGTCCAGGGAATACCAGGCGTTGCTGCCGGAGAATGCGTTCGTGAAGGTAAAGCGGAGTTTGCGGGGATTGGAATATGTCAGGTCCAGGGTGGTGTTGTATCCGAGCTGCATGGTAAGGCTCTCGCGGAAACCGCTGCTGCCGTCGTAGAATCGGTTGCCCGAAGTATCTCCCCAGAAACTGGCCATAAAGGCATTGTAATCGAAGGTCTTGCTGTCGATTCCGGGCAGCGTGCCGACTGGCTGGTAATTGACGCTGGATTGGAAGCTAACCTTTCCGAAGAACATCAAGCGCCAGTACTGTTTCTGGTCCAATGCCCGATAGCCGTTGACAGAGGTTCTCCCCGCCCAGGCCGGCCGGCGCGTATTCACCGGCACGGTATAGCGCACACGGTCGGCATCGTACCAGGTGGCGCTCACCACCGAATTTTGATTCATGGAGGCCGACACATTCACATTGAGGGACCCGCGGCTCATCTCGCGTGCCCCGCTTAGCCTGTCTTCCAGGCTGACACGCCCTCCCCTGCGTCTGCCGGTTCCGGCACGGAAAGAAAGGGTATGAGTGAATCCGGGACGTAGATAGATATTACCCGTGGAGATGCGGAGAGGATCGGTAATGTCCAGAAGCGATATCATCTTTTCCTGATTGGGCTGGGAAGAATGGCCGTGGTAGGATATGTAGGTATTGCCGTGCGAATAGCTCAATTGAGGAGCCCAGTTCCACAGCCACTCCCCTATTCCAAGTTCCTTTTCCTGACCCAGCGATTTGGAATATGTGTAAAGATTGCTGGAGTTGACGGAAATACCGGCCTGCAAAACCGACTTATCGGTGCTGTACTGCGCCAGCACCGCACCGCGGCCGGTGAGGGACCTGTTCAGCGAAGCGGTCGTATAGTAATCATTGGCACTGCCGTCGGCATTGAACGCATCCTTGTTCTGTCGGGAACGGGAAACGCTTCCGTCCATCGTAGTCTGGATCTTCCACTTATCGGCTATCGGCTCCGCATAACCAACCGAAAGGCTGCCGGACCCGTTGCCGCCGTTATTGTCGTAATGCAGGTCCCGTTCGCTGGATGCACCGGAGGCCGCATACCGGGTAAGGGAATAATCCCTGCTGTCACCCTTGCTTCCGCCAATATCGTATTGCCCGTTCACACTCACGGAACGGCCCTTCTTGGCAAACTTGCCGTATGCGAACGTCAGCCGTCCGTTCGAGCTCAAGGACCGCGACTTGGAACTGTTGTTCGAATTGGAGCTGTTGCTCTGAACACCATTCACCTCGGAGGCCGAAGTGGAAGCGCTGACGGAGCTTTGGTCGCGGAAAGTGATTCTGGGGTCGAAGTCGAAGAAGAGGCCTCTTTGATTACGCTTCGGCCGCAGGCTCAGGCTGGCCGTCACCTGATGCGCATCCGTGGTGGAATTGCTGGTCTTGACGGAATGAACCTCATCGCCGGAAAGCGGGAATTCCTCGCTTGAAGAGCGTGACGCGTTATCTTTGGAAGTGCCGTTGTAATAGACACTTACGCCCGCATCTGCTTTTTTGATTCGGTCGGTGTTATAGTTTACACCCGCCTGGCCGCCCGTGGTGAGGCCGGAGCCCTGACGGACTACCATACGGGAACCGTTATCCACATTCTGCCAGCGCCCTATGAGCGTCAGCTGGTCTTTTTCCTGAAAATGGGACAGCATTCCGGAGCCGTTCCAGAGGAAAGGAATGCTGGCCAGCATCTCGTCCTGGTCCTTGGATGGAATAGACGATCCGCCATATGCCTGCAAGTTCCCGAAAGTGCCGGTTTTATATTCCTGTTTCAGCGACACGTCCATGTTCCGGGTGCGCGTTTCCGAATTCTTCTTGACTCCGGTAATCCTTTCCATATCCGACTCGTGGTCGGTCACCTTGATCTTTTCCACCGCCTTGGCGGGAAGGTTGTCCAGCGCGGCACGCTTGTCGCCCATGAAGAAAGTGCGTCCGTTCACCGTAATCTGGTTCACGCTCTCGCCCTGAACCTTCACGGAACCATCCTCCTCCACTTCGATGCCGGGCATCTTCTTGAGAAGGTCCCGCAGCACGTCGTTTTCGGCGATGGAATAAGCCGCAGCATTATAGACAAGGGTATCCCCCTTCATCTCCACGGGAGCGACCGCGGCCGAAACGGTGGCAGCCTCCAGCATCTGCTTGTCTTCCTTCATCAGTATCTTGCCAAGGTCCTTGCCGCTGGTGAAATACATCACCTTCCGGTAGGGCACATAGCCCATCATCTCCACGTTGACGCTGTATTCCCCTCGCACCACGTTGCTCAGGAAGGCTTTTCCCTTGGCATCGGAGAGGGTGAAATTGGTGATGATGGTGTCCTTTGCCGGCTTCAGGTAGACCGAAGCGAAAGGCACTGGCTCTCCGGAAAGGGAGTCGGCCACCTCCATCATCACGAAGAAGGCCCTGTCACCACCCTGGCCGGGGCGGATGCGCATTCCAGAGGGCTGCCCCCAGAGAGGAAGCGCCCACAGCAAGAGGACTATATAAAGGAGACGTTTCATCAGTTCTTTTCCGGATATAGTATTGCGGTCACCTTGGGTTCGGCGAGAATCGCGCTGATGCGGGAGGCTACCTTCTCGGGAGTAAGTGCCTCTACCAGCGAAGGATAGCGCCCGGGCAGGCCCCAGTCTTCTTCGCCGTGGTAGATGGAGTCCCGGATGTATGTGGAGTACCAGCTGCTCTTCTGAAGGTTCATCGTATGCTCCTTCTTAAGGTTCGCCTGCACATCGGCAAGGGTCTGGGCAAAGGAGGCAGGATCCTCCACCAGCTCCCGGATCACGCGGAGGCTCTCCTCCACCAGAAGCGCGGCATCCTCCTCCTTGCAGGAGAACTGGATGTTGGTACGTTCGAGGTAAGAAGGATAGATGGATGATGCCGACGACACTCCCACGCTATAGACCTTGCCCATATCTTCGCGCAGGCGTTTCATCAGGGCGGTACGCAGCACGGCCTTCACCGCGCCGAGTTCCATCTGGTTTTCGATCACCGTCCTGCCCGGATTGGAGGTGCCCTGGAATATAAGCGAAACGATTGTGCGTTCCGTCTTGGAGGTATGGCGGATGAGGGATGTGTCCCTTGCGGGGATGACACGGTCGGGAGAGAGGCGCTGCGTGCGCGCAGGGCCTCCGGGCAGGGCGGCCAGATACTGCTCCACATAAGGGCGCACCTCCGACTCGTCCATATCGGCAGTCAGCACGAATATATATCCGTCGGCGCTGCCATAAAGCTGATTGAACACGGGGAGCAGGCGGTCCACCCGCACCTGCGAAAGTATCAGGGTATCCGTCAGTTCGGCGTTGGTGTAGTTGGATCCGGTGAGAAGCCAGCTCAGTTCGCGGGAGAAATCTTCCTGCGGATCGGGCTCCTTGCTGCGGTAGCTCTCCACGGTCTTTTGTATCATCAGCCGGGCATAATCCTCATCCACCCTTGGCCGAGTCCAGCGGAGATAGAAAAGACGGAACATGGAATCGATTTCCTCGTCCACGGCCGAGCACAGTATGCCCGTGCGGCCGGGTGCCCCGATGAACAGGGCCGAGGCGGAATTGCCGGACATAAAGAAGCGGAGGGCATCCCTGCTGAAATCGCCCGCCCCGCTACCAGGAACTATCCTGTCGGCAAAGATGCCGTTGTAGTAGTCGGCGGAATCCAGGGCGGCAAAGCCTCCGGCACGGCAGCCGGAAAGGTTGATTTTATTACGATTGAGGGCGCTCCGCCGATACAGCACGCGAGCGCCGTTGGAAAGTTGCCAGTCCACCAGGTCCAGTTCAGGATGCCGGCTTTCAGCCACTATGCTGCCGGGAGCCGGGGTCTCGCAAAGCTCGGAAGGGATATCCAGCTTGAAAGCATAGGGCTCCGAAGGCCTGGCAAAGCCGGTGTGCACCAGGGAATCCAGCCAGGCCTCGCCTCCGCATTCCCCGCGGAGCGAAGCCGGAGCACGCAGTATGGCGTGGAAGGGTGCCCTGGCGTATATTACTTGTAGATAGGATACGAGTGTCAGGGAGTCCACCGTCGGCAGATACTTCTCCATCAGTTCGTATTCCTTCCGGGGGCTGAGCATTGCATCCCCCAGATAATAGGCATTATAGACCTCTTCCATCAGCGAGGAGGAAGAAGTGCGGTATTTGGGATTTGTGCGGTTGCGGTAGGCCGACAGTAGGCTCCGCCGTGCCTGCTCTATCTCGGTGGCAGTGAACCCGTAATCCCGGATCTGCCGGGCAGCGGCCAAAGCCTGTTCGATGCCGGAAGCCACCTTGCCCTTCTGGAGCTGCACGGAAAGATCTGCCACTTCGGTGGCGCCGAGAAGGCCGGAAACGCCGAGGGAAACGTCCTTATAGTCCTTGCCGTCGAAAGACAGGCGGGCCAGGCGCTGCTTTGTCAGACGATTCGCCATAGTCCGCACCAGGTAAGGGCGGAATTCCTTTTCGGTGGCGATCGGCGGCCGGGCCGGGGCCTTCTGGAGTATATCCAGCTTGATATCCGTAAGGGTCGAATCGAAGACCGCGCTAGCGGCAAAGCCCTCGTAAGGGGGAATGCCGTAGTGCTGGGGCTTGGGTCGCTTTACCTTGGGCATATCGGCGAACAGAGCCTTGATGCGGGCTTCAATCGCGTCCGGATCCACATCGCCGACTACGGCCAGAGCCATCAGTGATGGCCTGTACCAGCATTCGTAGAAGTCCCGGATATCCTTCACCGTGCAGTTCTGGATAACCAGGGTGTCGCCTATGGTGCGGCGGAGGGCATAACGGCTACCTCCGAGGATTTCGTCGAGGAAGGCATCGCTTGCAGCCTGCCCGGCCTTGCGCCTCTGGAGCCGCTCGGAGAGGATGACTCCGCGCTCTTTTTCCACCTGCAGGGAGTCGATGGTGAGCCCGCGCGCCCAGTCCCTCAAGACTAGGAGTGTGGTGTCTACCAGTGCCTCGGATGTCGTGGGAAGCTGGAGTTTATAGACCGTTTCGCCATAGGATGTGTGGGCGTTAAGGTCTTTGCCGAAGGATGCGCCATGGCGCTCCAGGACCCTGATTATGGCGTCTTCCGGAAAGTTCTCCGTGCCGTTGAAGGCAAGATGTTCCAGGAAATGCGCCAGCCCCCTCTGCCTGTCTTCCTCATAGAGGGAACCCGCCTTCACGAAAAGCCGGTACACAGCCTCCCCTTCCGGGTAGCGGTTGGGAAGGATATAATAGGTAAAACCATTCTTGAGGGTGCCCACACGCAGCGAATCCCGCTGCGGCAGTGGCTTCTCCCGCGCCGCCAGAGTGACGGCCGCGAAGAGCAGGATGATGGTTAAAAAGCGCTTCAATGTTATTAAAGATTAAAAAGGGTGCCGGGCTTTCCGGCACCCCTTGGATATCAGTTATTATTCGGGAAGAACATCGTCTTCGAGGCCGATGGAATAAAGCGGGAATCCGCTCTCTTTCCTTTCGGAATTAGGATAAATAACCAGAATATTGCCAGCCTTATCAAATGCCAGCGAACAGGTTCCGCCGTAGGCCGCAGGAATATCGTGTTCATATACGATCTCCGGCTCTGATCCTTCAACCGCGGGATCAGCCTCAATGACTTTCTTCGTTGCTGTACCCAGGAATACGAACTCCTCCCACTGCAGATTCTCATTCATAATACTGTACATAGGGTAATCGTCCGCGTCACACTTGACTACGACAATCTGTCCATTAACAGGATTTACGCCCATATGAGCCTCTGAAGGCGCATTTGTAAGCGAACTCCATCCAACAGACACATCAAAGGGATCTCCGTAAGGCTTGAAAGAGGTACCGTCGAATGCAAATAACTGGTCCTGCTTTGTTTTCGACAATGTTCCCAGCAAAAGAATCTTGCCGTCCTTTTCGGCTATAGAGAAGTTTCCGGGATTCATATAGTCCTCACCATCCGCTTTGTAATTATCAACTATCAGGGTAGACCAGGATGGCCCGGAAAGTTCGTAAACATAAAGGCCGTATTGATTGGCGGTCACCATACCGTAGGCTTTCCCGTTCATTTTCACCACGGTACCACTGTAGAAGATGCCGGCGCTCGATCCATCATAAGCGGGGAATCCGGTGATACTGGAAGATTTCCATTCATTGCCATCGAGGTAGCAAATCTCGTTGGCATAAGCGCTGGTTGTATTCCTCCTGTCAAGTGTATAAACAACCCCGGGATTTCCGTTGGCATCAAAGTAGAGTTGAGGGCCAATGCCAATGCTGGCTTGTCTCTGGCCGAAACCGGCATTTCCTACCAGAACCCAATCAGTTCCATTGAACTTGCGTACGGACATAAGATTAGCTACATCGCCGGCTTTATAAAGAATATAAGGAGTTCCGGAGGCATCGAAAACAAGGCTGTACACCGTGCTGACTGCTACGGTCGACTCTCCTGTCACGATACCTTCCTTACCGACTTGAACAAAAGCACCTTCGCTGAACTTCTTAACGCCAAAGTTCTTAACTCCACCGGAAGGAGTGAAAGTATAAACCACCCAGAGTTCTCCCGTAGTTGGATTGACTGCCGTCTTATAACTGCTGGAAGTATAGACCATGCCTTCGGAAGCAGGAAGCGTTCCTATCAGTTTGCTCACAAGCTGAAGGATCTTGCCTATCTTGACCTCATATTGAGCACTTTTTTTCGACTTGGTATTGGTAACAACAATATCTACAGGGTAAGTAGCGTCGAAACTGGCCTTGCCATCAACGACGGCAACGTCATTTACCTTGATTTCGTCGTTTTCGCCAGCGGTAAGAGTAGCTTTCAGGGTCTTGCCCTGGCCACCTCCAGGGATACGGATTACCATAGACTGTTCGATAGTCTCGGCCACATAGTCGACATCCAGGCCTTCATTGTCGGCAGCGAGGATTTTAAAGGAGAGCAGTTCGGCTGGAGTAGTATCCGGGACTTCCGGCTCCGGCTTTTCGCAGGCAACAGCCGCTACGGCCAATGCTGCAAGGACGAAAACAAATTTTTTCATCTTCTTCAAGGTTTAAAACTAACTAATTATACTTTGTTATTGTATGTGTGCTATATTTTGCAGATGGACCCGGATAACCGATAATGATGGAAGGATCCGAAGTCGATGTGATAATAATCTTGATGGTATTGTCTTTGGAGTCATCTACCGGATTGCTCAAGTAGTTGATTCTGAAGGGTTTCTTGTAGACGCCAGGCTCAAATGTAATACTACGAGCCTGAGTCTGAAAAGCAAAATCCTTCCCCTCTTTAAGACCGTCCCCGACCTGGAGGTCGAAATTGACTGTCAGCGGCTCTTTCAATTCTTCTGATACCAATGAAAAATAATACGTCATGACCAGATTATTGGACGACGACAAGATACGGGATGTCTGCGCTCCGGTTTCATTGGCCACGCTAACGAAGTAATCTCTAAACATCCTGTCAGGACGGTCATCGCAAGAAATAAGAGTGCATGATAAGGCAATCATTGCCAATGCCTTGATTATTCTATTGTACACCATAGCCTTCATTTTGAATCATATTTTCATTCGACTGCATCTCCATCTGATCAATAGGAAGCACAAAACGGTAGTTTGGATACTTCACCAACTTGACAGATGAATTGTTGGTACGGACAAGGTCCTCCTTGCGGCGGGTAATGTCGAAAATGCGGTGCCCCTCGTAGCAAAGTTCCTTCACGCGCTCGGTCTTAACGGCCTCCAGAAGGGCATCCTTTCCGGAAGGGACGGTAACCGCCGATTCCGCCACGCCACGGGCGCGGGCTATGAGCGCCCTCAAGTCGGCTGCCGCACCGGCTGTATCTCCGCTCCCCTGAAGCACGGCTTCGGCGTGAATCAGATACATTTCTGAAACACGAAGCACAAAGTTGTCGTGCACACGGGCCATTTCATCGGAGATTCCCTGCTTCCACCAAAGATACTTGCACACAGCCTTTGGCTTGGAACCTGGCATGATGCCTTCTTCTCCATCCTGAGGTATGTAGGTCAGCAACTGCTTCCGTATATCGTCGTCCGGGTAAAGGGTGTACATCATCTCGGTCGGCTCGAATTTGGCTCCGCGCACGGGATCGAAGAAACTGGAAAGGCTTGTGCTGGCATCGAAGTGATTCAACCGGAATATAGTCTCCTTTCCGGGGACCGCCTGAGAATTACGGTACATATCGATATACTGTTCTCTGGGGGTGAGCGGGACCTTTCCGATTACGGACTGCGCCATCTTTGCCGCGTCGTCCCAGCGTTCCATAAACAGGTAAACCCTGGCCAGGAGTGCCTCGCACGCGATATAGGAGATATGGTAAGGATCTGTAATGGCATCGACCTGGGCACCGGTCGGATTGTCCTTTGCAACGGTCTTGAAGAGGTCCAGCGCGTCATTCAGGTCGTCCAGTATCTGGGCATAAACTTCTTTGACAGACTTTCTTGGAAGAACCTCCTCGAAAGAGGCTACATGCGTAAGGATGGGAATTCCGATGTGTGAATGGTCAGCCGTATAATTGTATGGCTGTGCATAGGCGCAACAAATCTCGAACAATGCGAGGGCCCGAGCAAAATGCGCCTGTGCCATAATCTTTTTAACCGTGTTGTTCTCGGCAGACGACCACCCCTGTTCCAGATTCCGGGGGCCGTATTCAAGAAGATATGTAACCTGTGTAACAATAGACCAGCCGTTCGCCCAGTAGTTTCGGGGATACGTGGCTATGTGCTGCTGCTCCATCTGATAGTTGAATAGCAACTGGTCGCCTTCATCGGCATTTGCCGTAATGTTCAGCAGGTCGCCGGCAATCTCTGCATACTTGATATATGTTGGGTAGAAAGTGCGGATTTCGGCGTGGAGCCCTTCACCGGCACTCACATAACCGTCATACTCCAACATAAAGCCGGCAATGGTGTTCTTGCCGAGCACATCTACCGTCAGGAGTTTCTTTTCCATTCTCTCGCAGGACAGCAGGACTGCTGCCACAACTGCGACCAATATGTATTTGACTATGTTGTTCATTATTCGCAGTCTTTAGAAGTTGAACGAAACCTGAGCGGAAAGGCCGCGGCGGAGTCCATCGGAGTATTTGAGCGTCTTGTAACTGTTCCTGCTCCTGCCCTGACCGGGAGTCCAAAGGTACAAATTGTCCCCAATGATACTGATCGAAGTATTCTTAACATGGAGTGCCCGGTTTACCCTCTCTGGCAAGCGATATCCAAAGGAAATGCTCCGGAACTGGATATAGGTGGTATTCCATAGCGAGCGCGTCGAGTTCCAGTCGTTATTCGCCCCATATTTATAACGGAATTCAGGACTGACATTGCCCACCCCTGGGGTTGTCCAGTGGTTCAATTCCTCGATGGCAGGCCTGCCGGTGTAATCCACGATGTCGGAGCCGTCATTCTCAAGAGGGATGTAATCCCAGCCTCCAAGGCGGTAGTCGAACATAATCCGCAAGTTGAACCGACCAAAGGTGAAGTCGTTCGAGACACCTCCCTGCAGGATCGGTTCCTTGGAATACTGCGGAAGATATACGCGGTTGTCCAGAGAGAAGTTGTATGTAAGGTCTCCGTTTATATCATACCACATAGGTTCTCCCGTTACGGGATCCACTCCCGCCCAGCGGACGAGCCAGAAGGCATCCTTCGATTGCCCCGCCACCCAGATCGAATCGAAGAATCCGGTATGGGTATCCTTGTAGAGCTCTTCAATCATATTATGGTTATGGGCACCGTTAATGGAGGTAGTCCAGGTAAAGCCGGATTTACGGATGTTCACAGTTGTCAAGGTAAACTCAATACCCTTGTTGGATATCACACCCACGTTCCGGGTCACGTCTCCGTCGGTAATAATGGAGGACACCCTTCCGCCGTAAAGGACATCCCTGGTGCGACGGACATAATATTCAAGGCTCAGTTCCACCCTGTTCTTGAATGCTCCGAAGTCGAACATCCAGTCGCTGGTATAGGTTCTCTCCCAGCGGAGGCCCGGATTTGCGGGTTTGCTGAGCGCGGCGCCAGACTTTCCTCCGTAAGAGTGGGATGAATTGATCACATAGGAGCCGTCTGCGCTGGAAGAATCCACGCGCGAATTGCCCGAACTGCCGTAGGTATACTTTGCCCGAAGGGTATTGAGCCAGGGAATATCCATAAAATGCTCATTATGAATATTCCAGCTCAGGCCGGCTGCCCAGAAGGTTCCCCAGCGGGAGTATTCACTGAAACTGGAATTACCCTGCCGGCGCCAGTTGGCAGATAGCACATAGCGTTTGTCGTAGGAGACATTGGCATTGGCTATGTACGATAACGATTTGCTCTCCGAACGGGAAGATGACCCTTTCCGGGTATCGGCATTAGCATAGGAGATTTCCCTGATGCTGTCGTTGGTAAAGCCATTACCAGTTGCATTGAGGGAGAAATGCCCTGATGTCTTGTATTCGGCTCCCACGAAACCATTGGCATTGAACTTACCCCATGTATGATTTGCATTGGCGCGCAAGTTCTCATAGAAAGCCATGTTGAATACGCCGGACCGGCGGGAATAGCCCGACAGCGACGGGTCTGACGAATTGATGCCTGCGAGTGATTTACGGGTATAGTACTGGGACTCATATATGGAAATGAGCCTCTCGCTGGTATGGGACGTGAACGTGAGCCATTTTAATGGATTGTAAGTCAGGACAACAGATCCTTCGGCATTGAGAGTGTACTGACGGTTTTCATCAAACTCACGTTCCATGAGATCGTTGCCGTAGTTGTTGTATTTCTGCACCTCGTAAGTACCGTCATCCTTCTTGCTATAATAGTTATAGTAACGATAGGATCCGTCTTCGTTGTAGGGCGAGAAAATTGGCAGGATCTCGTCGTATGAGCCGTAAAGCGAGAACACGTCGTCGACATTGTAGTCGGCAGCCATTTTCACCTGCATCTTCAGTTTTGGCGAAAACTTAACATCTGTCTTGGCAGAGAGGGAGAAACGGTTCTTGTTGTTACCTTTTACATAGGAAGAACTGTCGAACCAGCCTCCGGAAAGGACGAACTTCATCTTGTCGCTTCCGCCAGCCGCCGAGAAGTTTGCTTGGGTGGTCTGCCCTACTCCAAGATACGCATTTGTCCAGTCATAATCCATATTGGAGAATGTCTGGTATTCGTTATCCTGATAAGGGAACGTGGAGAGGCTGCGACCCGAATTGGTCCAGGCTTCTTTTGCCAGGGCAAGATACTGCGGGCCGTTTACCAACTTCTTTACCGTGCTTTTGTCGAGGTTGGAAAGTCCATAGCGCACAGATGCATTGTACGATACTTCTCCTCCCTTGGACCCCTTTGTAGTTACCAAAATGACACCGTTTGAGCCGTCTGCACCATAGAGGGTGGTGGTAGAGGCGTCTTTAAGCACAGTAATGGACTCGATATCATCCGGATTCATATACGAGAGAGGACTCACGGTGTAGGATGTGCCCGTAACAGAATTTGTCTTTGTGCCCTGGAATACCGGCACACCGTCAATAATCCATAACGGCTCGTTGGAGGCGCTCAATGAACCATCTCCTCTGATCCTGATTTTGACTGAAGGCCTGCCGTTAGTTGAATCTTCTATCACATTCATGCCAGGCACAGAGCCTGCGAGGAGGTTATCGATACGGTCTGCAGGACGCATTGCAATCTGATCCTTGCTCACTTGCACAGCGGAACCGGTGAAGTCATCTCTTTTCTGGATCAGTCCATACCCTATACTTACGGCGGCGTCCAACATATTGTCCGATTTCATCGCAACATCCCTCCGCCCCGGGGCGCTTACCGCAATCTCCTGCGTCTCCATCCCCAGGAACTGGAAAACGAACGTGGTATTCTTGCCGGAGGGAACCCGGACGGAGTAATTGCCGTCCAGGTCGGACGTGACGGCCTTACTCATCTCCCCCATTGGAAAGACTACGACGCCGGGGAGAGGTTCTCCGGTATCATCCACGATTTTTCCGAAAAGATCCTGTTTGGTTTTCTGCTGCGGAGGCACTCCGGCAGCGCCCTGGGCCCATCCTGACTGGACGGACGACACGGCCACTATAAGAGACACCAACAGCGGGAGGAATAGTTTGCCACACCTCATAATACACTACTTTTGAGCGCAAAATAGTAAAAAACTGATACAAATCAAAATTTAGTTATATTTGCATATATGATAACCGAACCGCATATCGATGCCGTTACCGAGCGCATCTTCAACGAAATACAATTCCCGGACGAGCCTGCAGGGCTATACGATCCACTGCGATACATGATAGCCATCGGCGGCAAGCGAATCCGCCCCCGGCTGTGCCTCACCACGTACGCGGTCTTCAAGAACCGCTTCACACCAAAGTTGCTGGAGGTCGCAAGCGCCCTGGAGGTTTTCCACAGCTTCACCCTCCTGCACGACGACATCATGGACCGCTCGCCCTTGCGCCGCGGCCAGCCTACCGTCTGGAAGAAGTGGGACGAAGACACCGCCATCCTCTCCGGCGACGTGATGCAGATAGATGCATACAAGCGCATAGCCAAGGCTCCTGTGGACAAGCTGGATGATGTGCTGAACCTGTTTTCCACCACCGCAGCCGAAGTGTGCGAAGGCCAACAATACGACATGGAATTCGAGCGCGTGAGCGAAGTGCCGATGAAGGACTACTGCAAGATGATAGGCCTCAAAACCGCGGTGCTGCTGGCATGCTCCGCCAAGATGGGCGCGCTGATGGCCGGCGCAGGCGAAAAGGAGTGCCAGGCGCTCTACGACTACGGCTACCAGCTGGGCATGGCCTTCCAGGTGGCAGACGACTATCTGGATGCCTTCGGCGATGAGAAAGTATTCGGTAAGCCTATCGGAGGCGACATCCTCAACTGCAAGAAGAGCTGGCTGACCGTGCGCACCTGCGAAAAGCTGTCCGGCAAGGAGAGGCAGGATTTCCTGACCCGGTTCAACGAGCTGGAGGACGGAGATGCCGGTGTCCGCAAGATTGCCGATATCAAGAAGATATATGTGGACTGTAGGGTCGATGCCGATGCCCGCGCGGAGGTGTGCCGCGACACCGAGG
>JAEEGJ010011522.1_pt1 | contig 22398 bp, 16 predicted proteins | sample 8958761 | NCBI WGS metagenome assembly JAEEGJ01 (sample SAMN16246546, study PRJNA631951) | gut metagenome | biome: gut microbiome; feature: rumen; material: RS-attached | host: Bos | place: Iran: Karaj | collected 2018-10 | reverse complement strand
TTCTTTCTTTCTCAGGAGCGAAAACACTTGGAGTGGCAGAAACAGTATGTGCCTGTGGAATGCTTATATCAGCTGTATATCTTGGAATAAAAGGAATAAAGAAAAACTATACAAACCATATGGCCATATCACTTGCTCTGGCAGGAGTGTGTATGTTCTTCTTTGTAATAAAAGAGAATATATATATCAACTGTGCATTTGGACTTCTATTCTTTATGATGCTACCAGTTGCTAATAACTGTCTTGATTATCTGGCTAGAACTAATATACCGGCGGAAGCTCAGGGAAGAGCTTGGGGCTTTATCGGGTCATTATCCCAGATGGGCTATGTAGTTGCCTATGCAGTATCAGGTGTATCAGCAGATGCCATTGGAAAGATAACAGGTCAGGGAGTAGGTAAAGGCTCAGCAGTAGTAATACAGATAGCTGGGATTATGTTAGCGCTTATAGCTCTTTCTATCTTGCCTATGAAAAGCGTTCGAGCCTTGGAAGAAAACGTTAACAGGCAGCAGTAATAGGCATAGAAGAAGCGAGGGAGGACATAACATGAAAGAAATATTAAAAGTTACGAATATAGCTAAAGATGGAATCATAAACAACATAAGCTTCACCATGGAAGCAGGAGAGATGGTTGCTATTATGGGACCATCAGGTTCCGGAAAATCAACTCTTCTTTATAACGTATCAGGCATGGACCATGCTGACGGTGGGGAAGTATTCCTTGGAGATACAGAAATAACAAAGCTGTCTGAAGAGGACAAATCAAAGGTAAGACTTACCAGAATGGGATTCGTTTTCCAGCAGATGAATGTCCTTTCGAATCTTAATCTAATTGATAACATTATGTTCCCTGCTCTTTACGCAAAGGGCAAAAAACATGAAAAAACTATAAGACAGCAGGCCCTTTCTCTTATGGAAGAGTTTGAGATTGCCGACCTTGCAGATCATATGACTAATCAGGTTTCAGGAGGTCAGCTTCAGAGAGCCTGCATAGTAAGAAGTATGATGATGGAACCTGAAATACTCTTTGCAGACGAACCAACAGGCGCCCTTAACCAGAAGGCTGCAGGAACTGTTATCGATGCATTTTTAAAGATTAATAAGAAGGGTACTTCTATCCTTATGGTAACTCATGACAGCAAGGTGGCTATAAAGTGCGACAGAGTTCTCTACATTTTAGACGGACAGCTTAGGGGAGAACTTCTTCTTGGCAAATACCAAAAAGAAGAGGAAGAAGAACGCCAGAAGAAGATAAACACCTGGCTTAACTCATTTGGCTGGTAAATGCCTTCGTTGCATTCATGTTTGGAGATGAATATATGTATCAGAGAATGATTTTTAATGACATAAAAAAGAATAGACTTGTTTCGGCAGCAGCCTGCATATTTATGGCAGTATCAGCAGCTCTTATAGGATTAACAGTACTCCTTTTTGCAAGCCTGCTTAATTCCATAGACAATCTTATGACGGATGCTAAAACCTGCGACTTTTTGCAAATGCATGCTGGCGATCTTGATATGGATGAGCTTAAGGCATTTGCAGCATCAAGAGATGATGTAGAGGATATGCTTGTTGCTAACTTTCTTAATGTAGAAAACAGCGCCCTTAGTCTTAACGGAAGACTTTTAACTGACAGTACACAGGACAATGGCTTCTGCATTCAAAATGATAGCTTTGATCACCTTCTTGGTATGAATAATGAAATCATCTATCCAGAAGAAGGCAAGGTATATGTCCCTATCTGCTATAAGTCTGAATACAACCTTGAAGCAGGGCAGACTATGAAGGCTGGGGATATTGAACTTGTTATAGAAGGATTCTTAAGAGACTCACAGATGAATTCTATGATGGCTTCTTCGAAGAGATTTCTTGTTAACCCTACAGATTATAAAAAACTTGAGGAGATTGGAAGTCAGGAATATCTCATAGAATTTTTGGTAAAGGACGGATATGACATAGGTGCATTTGCTACTGCCTATTCAGATGCAGGCCTTCCATCTAATGGTCCTACTATAACAGCTTCTTTAATTAAACTGATGAATGCCCTGTCAGACGGTATGATGATTCTTGTTATTCTTTTAGTGAGTATGGTGGTATTGGTTATATCCCTTATCTGCATCCGTTATATTGTTCTTACAGGTCTTGAAAAAGATAAGAAGGAAGCAGGTATGTTAAAAGCAGTTGGCCTTCCTGCAAAAGATATAAGAAAGATATACATAAAGAAGTACATCCTTCTATCCTTTACAGGAGGAGTTATAGGTGGGCTGGTAGCTTTACTTCTTTCAAAACCACTTAGTCGTCAGATGACTGAATTATATGGACCATCAGATAATAAGGTGGGAATCATACTTGTTTCTATCATTGGGATTATCCTGACAGAAGTTATTATTCTTTTAAGCGTAAGAAAGCATATTAAGAAGAATGATAAGTTATCTGCAGTGGAGGCAATAAGAGACGATGGTAGAGCAGATAAGAAAAAGACAGACAGCTTCCTTTGGATAGGAGCCATAACCGTTGCTTCAGTATTTCTTATGCTTGTTCCTATTAATATGGCTACAACAATATCTTCTGATAAGTTTGTATCTTATATGGGAGTTGGTCTTAGTCAGGTAAGAATGGATATAGCTCAATGTGACAACATCGATGAAGTATCACGTGATTTGTATAAGAGGCTTGAAACTGATGACAGAGTGGATAAATTTGCTCTTATGCAGACTAGAAATTACAAGGCTTCCTATAATAATACAAAGTTTAATCTGCTAACAGAGACAGGAGACCATACGGCATTTCCGCTTTCTTATATCGAAGGTGCTCAACCAACTAAGAATGGGGAGATAGCACTATCTATGCTCCAGGCTCAGGATATAGGATGCAGGGTTGGTGATACTATTAGCTTATATACAGATGATTCAGAGATTCCATACACGGTCTGTGGTATATATTCTGATATAACTAATGGAGGTAAGACGGCAAAGATATCAGCTGACACCATAAGCCAAACTTATGATAATGCTTTATCGAAAGCTTCCTTACGTGATATGGATTCGCCTCTTATGTGGAGCATCATATATGTAACCCTAAAGGATGGAGAAGATGTTCAGGGATTTATAGCAGATTATAAGACTTATAGCGACATGTTTGACGGAACAGTAAAAGTAACAGATATAGCCCGTTATATTGAAGGAACCTATGGACAGACTATACAAAGGATAAAGATGGCTGCCTGCACATCAGTTTTTGTGGCCACATTAATAATCTTTATAGTAATTCTTCTTTTCGTCCGTCTAAAGATATGGCAGGAGAAGAAGGACATAATATTAAAGAAAGCCCTTGGCATAAGCCCTAAAGATATAAGAAGAAGTTACCTTAAGCGAGCATTACCTTATATTGCATCAGGTATCATTATAGGTATAGTAATGGGAATCTTCCTTGGACAGATGTTAGCAGGGGGCCTTCTATCTTCCCTTGGAGCAGGAGGGTTTAGATTTGTTATTAATTGGATATTTGTTTTTATTCTCGTACCGTTTATTTCAGTTGTAGTGGCTTATATTGCAGTAAATACAGCTACCAGAGAAGTGAAAATGACTAAAATCGAAATATAACTATTTTTTTAAAATATTTTTCCATAAAAAATCATCACTAACCTCGTATAATAAATATAAAATACAAATTAACATTCGTTAAGAAAGAAGGAGTTAGTTATGAAATTTAAGAAATTAACAGTATTAGCATTAGTAGCATGCCTTGCATTTACAGCATGTGGTAAGGAAAAGGAAGAACCATCAAAGGTAAATGAAGAACCTGTAGCTCAGGAATCAGTTGTTACAGAACCATCACAGCCTCAGGAAGTTTCAGTTGTTACAGAACCATCAGAGGCTCAGGAAGATCCGGATAACACAGGAAGTTCAGCATCTGCTGCAAGTGGCTCTTCTACATATCTTACATCAGGTACAGTTGGAGAATATACATATGAAATAGAACCTGACTTTACTGCAGACAAAAAGTACTATGAAGAAGACCTTAAGAATCATTGCTGGATTTGGGATTCATTAGAAGAGGAATATGCACCAATCTGGGTTACTGTTTCATCCGGTGAAAAGCCTAACGGCGGATATGGTATCGGTGTTGTAGATATTACAGAAGAAGATGACGGAACTGTTGTTATAACAGTAGAGGAAACTTCTCCTTCTCCAGATCAGGCAACTACAGATGAGATAACAACACCTAATGTTACAGTTAGATTCGACTATGGTACTAATGGAACACCAACAAGTATTAAGGTGGTTAATACAGAAGGAGTAGAAATTCTTTCATTATCTTAATTTGCCCCCAAACGAAACCCAATTGCTCCCTCGGGTTTCGTTTCCCAAATATAGAAAATCCCGAAAGGCAGGTGCTTTGCTTTGCAAAGTGCCTGTTTTTCTTATGAATAATACCCTGCATATATGCTATCTTTTCCTCTTTCTAAACGTTTACTTGCCACGGCCTTTTATGTTACAATTAAACGGATTTTGGTTTTGTTATATTAAAGGAAAAACTATATAAAACTAATACTAACTTATGGAGGTTATTGCATGAAGAAAAGGGTACTGGCTTTGTTTATGGCCACGGTTATGTGCGTAAGCCTTGTGGGCTGCGGCAAGAAGAAAGAAAGTGATGCAGTTAAGGTTGAGACACCTGAGTCAGTTACTGAAGATTCAGCAACTGAAGAGTCAGTAATTGAAGAAGAACCTAAAGAGGAAGAGCCAGAATTCGTGTCTCAGATGGGATATAACCTTATAGAAAACGGTGACCTTTCACAGCCTATAGATGAACAGTGGTATTTCTATACTAACGGCGGTAAGGGCTCTCTTGAGTGGAAGGATGAACAGCTTGTAGTTAATATACAGGATAATGGTAAGGTTGAGCATGGTGTTCAGATTTACTACGACGGATTTGCTGTTAATCAGGGAAGCGTTTATGAACTTTCATTTGATGTTTCTTCTACTATAGAAAGACAGATTGACTGCCGTATACAGAAGAATGGTGGCGACTATCATGCATACAAGCTTGAGACTCTTGATCTTACTCCAGATACTCAGCATGTAGATATTGAGTTTACTATGGAAGAGACTTCAGATCCTGCTCCAAGATTCTGTTTCAATATGGGATTTACAGAGGAGGCAAAGTCATATAGTGACCATACTATTACTTTTGACAACTTTGAACTTTATTGTATAGATGAGACTAATACTGTTAAGGGTGGTAATGAAGTAGATACACCTGATATTCAGGTTAACCAGATAGGTTACAGACCTGGTGATGACAAGATTGCAGTATTTACAGGTAAGAACATAGATAGTTCATTCTCAGTAGTTAATGTAGATACTAAGGAAGTAGTATTCGAGGGTACAATCACAGACCCAGTTATGAATGATAATACAGGTAGAAAAGAAGCAACTGGTGACTTCTCTTCACTTAAAGATAAGGGTACATATAAGGTTGTTTCTGATAAATGCGGTGAATCATACGAATTCAAGATTGCAGATGATGTGTATGATGAAGTATTCAAGGATACACTTAAGATGTACTACCTCCAGAGATGTGGTATGGAACTTACAGATGATTATGCCGGCGACTTTGCTCATAAGGCATGTCATACTGAAAAGGCTACTATATATGGAACAAGCAAGACTATTGATGTATCAGGCGGCTGGCATGATGCTGGTGACTACGGTAAGTATGTAGTTGCAGGTGCTAAGGCAGCAGGCGACCTTATGCTTGCTTATGAACTTTATCCTTCAGCATTTGACGACGCTGTTGGTATTCCAGAGTCAGGCAATGGTACACCAGATGTACTTGATGAAGTTAGATACGAGCTTGAGTGGATGCTTAAGATGCAGGATTCAGACGGTGGTGTATACCACAAGGTAACATGTGCTGTATTCCCAGAAGCATGTATGCCAGAAGAAGAGACAGATGAACTTATTGTTTGTCCTAAGTCTACATGTGCAACTGCAGACTTTGCAGCAGTTATGGCTATGGCTGGTAGAGTATATGCTGATGTAGATGCCGATTTTGCTGGTACTTGCCTTGATGCAGCAGCAGAAGCTTATGAATATCTTGATTCACACGATGGCGGCGACGGATTTACAAACCCATCAGAGGTTGTAACAGGTGAATATCCTGATAAGTATGATATAGATGAAAGACTATGGGCAGCAGCAGAGCTCTTTAAGACCACAGGCGACAGCACATATGGAGATGATGCAGCAGAGATTCTTGAAACATATGGCAAGGAAGTAGTTCTTGATGAGAACGGTGAAGAGCTTGATGGACCAAGTCTTGGCTGGGCTGAAGTAGGCATCTACGGTGCTTACGCTTATGCATCAAGCCAGAATACAGATAAAGCTGCACTTGGCAATGCTAAGTCCCTTCTTACAACATTCTCTAAAGAAGTAGTGGACAATGCTAGCAAGGATTCATATCAGGCAGGAATCTACGAAGATTATGAGTGGGGTTCAAACTCTACTATAGCTAATGCTTCAATGGGACTTCTTCTTGATAAGAAGGTTAATGGAAATAATTACGAAAATATAGCTAAGGCACAGGTTGATTACCTCTTTGGTAATAACGGTACAAGCTACTGCTACCTTACTGGTTATGGTTCACTAAACCCAGTAAGCACACACCATAGACCATCACAGGCTACTGGTAAGACTATGAAGGGTATGCTTGTTGGTGGACCTAATGCTAACCTTGATGATCCATATGCACAGGCTGTACTTGCTGATAAGGCGCCAGCTCTTTGCTATGTAGATAATGAACAGAGCTACTCATGTAATGAGATTACAATTTACTGGAACTCACCACTTGTATTCTCACTTGCAGGCGTGCTTAGTAAGTAAAAAATAATAGCTTTAAAATATACTGCCATGCCTTCCTGGCATGGTAGTGTGTTGTAAGCAAAAATATAACGGTGGAGGAAACAATGAAGAATGGTAGTGTTATGGAGATGATAGCATTTGCCTGCTATCTTATCCTGGTACTTGGAGTTGGCGTCTACTTCTTTATAAAAGGACGTAAAGAATCAGGTGACAAGGCATACTTCCTTGGTGGAAGACAGATGAATGGTTTTGTTGCTGCCCTTAGTGCAGGTGCATCAGATATGAGTGCCTGGGTACTTATGGGACTTCCTGGATCTATATACCTTTTTGGTATGGGACAGGTTTGGATATCAGTAGGTCTTTTCTTTGGTACTGTACTAGCTTGGATATTTATAGCTCCAAGACTTAGAAGATATTCAATCGTAGCTAAGGACTCAATTACAGTTCCACAGTTTTTAACTAATAGATTTAATTCAGACAGTAAGGTGCTTCAGGCAATATGTGCTGTAATCTTTATTATAGTTTACTGTATATATTCAGCATCTAGTATCTATGCCTGCGGAAACCTCTTCAATGCTATCTTTGGTGTTGACCCAGTATATGCTATGGTTGGTGCAACAATCATTATCCTTATATATACAACACTTGGTGGTTTCAATGCTGTATGCTGGACAGACTTCTTCCAGGGTATGCTTATGCTTATAGCTCTTATGGCAGCTCCTATCGTTGCCTGCTTTGCTATGAACAAGGCTGACTTTGTACCACTTGCAGAGGTTATTACACAGGAGAATTACTACAACCCACTTTCAAGTGGTTCATTTAACTGGCAGTCTGTATCTGATATACTTAGCGGACTCGGATGGGGACTTGGATACTTTGGTATGCCACATATCATTATTAGATTTATGTCTATCAGATCTGAAAAGGATATGAAGAAATCAAGATTTATAGGTTCTCTTTGGACAACACTTATTCTTATTATGGCAAGTATAGTTGCCCTTGTAGCACATAGCTATCTTGGTTCACTTCTTGCAGAAGGTAGCCAGAATATGGTTTTTGTTACTATGGTAAGACACTTATTCCCAGCCCTTCTTGCAGGTATCTTACTTTCAGCTATCCTTGCAGCATCTATGTCAACTGCTGACTCACAGCTTCTTGCTTCATCTTCAGCATTTGCATCAGATCTTTATAAGCCAGTATTTCGTAAGGATGCTTCTGATAAGGAGATGCAGTGGATTAGCCGAGGAGTGGTAGCTTTCATCTCACTTGTAGCTTTATTTATAGCTATGGATCCTGACTGTCAGGGGATTATGGCTCTTGTAGAGTGTGCATGGGCTGGCTTTGGTGCTTCATTTGGTCCAGTTATTATTCTTTCACTTTACTGGAAGAGATTTACATATAAGGGTGCTGTTGCTGGTATCCTTGCAGGTTTCATAACAGATGCCTGCTGGTATATGTTCTTCTCAGGATCTCAGCCAGATCTTACAATCTACAACACACACCTTTATGAGATTATCCCAGGTTTCATCGTAGGTATGATATTTGCTGTAATAGTTACACTTATTGATAAGAAGCCTTCAGATGATGTTGTAGAGATGTTTGAGAAGTCAAAGCTTCCAACAGAAGAGTAAGATAACCTATTCGATTTTAACAATAAACAGGCTTTATTTTCAGCGTTTAACACACGTTAAAGAAATTGAAAATGATTATACCTGATGATAAAATTATAAATAGTGTAAACAAAATACATTAGGGAGGATTTCGAATGAAAAGATTTAAGATGGCTGCAGCATTGCTTCTTTCAGTTGCTATGCTTGCTTCATTACCAACTCTCACAGCTAGTGCAGCAGATGGGGATGATGATGCTACAGAAACAACACTTGATGGCGATGGCGGATATGTAAAGAGTGAACTTACAAACGAGCTTATCCCAGCAAGTATTCAGAACCAGAGACCAATCGCGGTTATGGTTGATAATGAAAAGACAGCTCTTCCACACTACGGTGTTAACAAGGGAGATGTTGTTTACGAGATGATGAACTCAACAGCTAACGGTCGTATTACAAGACTTATGGTTCTTGTTAAAGACTGGGGCAACCTTACACAGTTTGGTAGTATAAGAAGTGCACGTCCAACAAACTTTATGCTTGCATATGAGTGGAATGCAATTCTTGTTCATGATGGTGGTCCATGCTACATCAACGACTACAAGACTAGACCTTACAATGCCAGCTTAAGTGCAGGTTTTGCAAGATTCTCTAATGGTAAGAGAACAGAGTTTACAGAGTACGTAACAAGCCAGGGATACAAGAATCCTAAGACAGGTAAGTCTTACGCAGGTCTTATTTCAAGAGTACAGTCCGCTGGATATTCATCAACATACAACCAGTACTATCAGGGACAGCACTTCAACTTCTCTGATACAGAGTTCACACTTGATGGACAGGCTAATGTTATTCCAGCTACAAAGGTTGAACTTCCTTTCCCTCATAACTCATCTAAGCTTAATTACAATGCTGCAACTAAGACTTATGATTATTATGAGTATGGAAGCGCACATGTAGATGCTCTTGATGGCAAGGTTACAACATTCAAGAACGTTATCCTTATGGATGCAAGCTTTACACAGCTTGATACACACGGATACCTTGTATATAACATCTTAGCTAGTGGTCAGCCAGGATATTATCTTACAGATGGTAAGGCTATTCCAATTCTTTGGTCTAAGATGAACGAGCTTTCAAAGACACAGTACTTCAATGCATCAACATTGCAGCCACTTACTCTTAACACAGGTAAGACATATATCGCTATTGTTCCTGCAGATGTTTGGAATCAGCTTGTTATCAAATAGCTTTGATTTTTGCTAACTAAGGGGCAACTTATAGTTGCCCCTATTTTTATAGTAATTATGAATGAGTAAAAGGGGATAACGTGAAAGTTAAAAAACGTGTATTTGACATTATTCAAATAGGGACTAAGACAGATTTTTTAAGTAAATTCTTTGACTATTTTATAGTTGTACTTATATTTTTTAATCTTTTCATAACTTTTTTTGCTACCTTTGATGCATCGCTGGCATATGCAGATACCATAGAAGTTCTGGAATATGTTTGTGCCGTTATCTTTGCTATAGAGTATATCCTAAGGGTATGGACGGCAGATATGCTTTATCCGTCCAAATCAAAGCTTTCAGCCAGAGTATCATTTATATTCTCGTTTTTTGGTATTATCGACTTTTTAACCTTTATACCAACATTTTTACCATTCATCTTTCCTGTTGGCGTTGTGGCATTTAGGATTTTCCGCGTGGTCAGAATATTCAGACTCTTTAGGATCAATGCCCAGTATGACGCCTATAATGTTATAACCAATGTTCTTAAGGATAAGAAGGATCAGCTTATATCTTCTTTTGTTATTATTATTATGCTGATGTTTGCATCATCTCTTTCTATGTACTCCTTAGAACATGAGGCTCAGCCGGAGGCATTTGCCAATGCTTTTTCCGGGATTTGGTGGTCGGTATCTACGGTGCTTACTGTTGGCTATGGAGATATATATCCAATAACTTTACTTGGAAGGATACTTGCCATTGTAATAGCCTTCTTAGGAGTCGGTATAGTTGCCATACCAACCGGCATCATGTCTGCCGGTTTCGTTGAACACTATTCCAAGATAAGGGAGATGGGGGTTACAAAAGAAAACGAGCAGGATATTATGATATCCAAGGTTCCTTCAGGGCATGTTTACATTGGTAAGAGTATATCAGAACTGATGCTTCCGCCGGGATTATTTGTGGCAGCTGTTGTAAGGGATGGACAGAGGATAGGTGACGTAGAGGCTGAACATCTTCTTGTTAAAGCAGGAGATGAACTTGTATTATATAAATCAAGGTAGGTTTTACGTTAAATTTGAAAAAATTATGAATTAATGTAAATATATATTATTGTTTAGTTAATTGTTATAGAATTAACGTATATTAAGGGAAAAGCAAATACTATAGGAGTGTTACATGGCAAATTTAGAACTTGATTGGAAAGAGTATAAAGAAACTGCAGCACGTATGGTTTCAGAAGGCTGCGTACTTCTTGAGAATAATGGGGTACTTCCACTTAAGGAGAAACAGTGCGTATCAATATTTGGACGTATTCAGCTTAAGTATTATAAGTCTGGAACTGGTTCAGGAGGTATGGTTAACGTATCTCATGTAGTTAATATTCCAGAAGGCCTTAGAAATGGCGGAAGAGTTATCCTTAATGAGGATCTTTATAAGATATATGAAGAGTGGGAAGAGGAGAATCCTTTTGATGAAGGCCATGGCTGGGGAACTGAGCCTTGGAGCCAGGTTGAGATGCCTCTTACAGAGGATATAGTTAAGGATGCTAAGAATAAGTCAGATGTTGCCCTTGTAATACTTGGTAGAACAGCTGGTGAAGATAGAGACATTAAGTGTGAAGAGGGAGCTTATCTTCTTTCGGAAGATGAGAGAATGATGATATCTCTTGTAAGAAAGCACTTTGATAAGATGGTGCTTGTTCTTAATATAGCAAGTCTTATGGATATCAGCTTTATAGATGAATATAAACCAGATGCTATCCTGCTTGTATGGACAGGTGGTATGGTAGGCGGTGAAGGTACAGCAAGAGTTCTTGATGGACGTGTATCACCTTCAGCAAGACTTACAAGTACTATTGCTTACAAGCTTGAAGACTACCCATCTTATGATTATTACGGAGATGAAACAAGAAACTTCTATGCAGAAGATATCTTTGTTGGATATAGATATTTTGAGACATTTGCCAAGGATAAGGTAAGATATCCATTTGGTTATGGTCTTTCTTATACTAAGTTTAAAACTGAAGTTTTAGGTGTTACTAACGAGAACAATAAGGTTGAGCTTAAAGTTAAAGTAACTAATATTGGTGATGCACCTGCAAAACATTCGGTTCTTGTATACGTAGCTGCGCCAACTGGAAAACTTGGTAAGGCTGCCAGAGTTCTTGGTGGTTTTGATAAGACAGAGACTCTTGCTAATGGTGAGAACCAGATTCTTAAGATAGAGGTGGATTATAAAACATTTGCTTCTTATGATGATCTTGCAAAGACAGGACACCAGTCAGCATTTGTTCTTGAAAAGGGTAAGTATGACTTTTATATTGGCGGAGATATAAGAGAGGCAGAGCAGGTATATTCATTTGACTTAGATGAAGATCTCGTTCTTGAATCTTATGAGAAGGCACTTCTTCCACAGATGCCATTTGATAGATTTGTAGCTACAGAAGAAGATGGTAAGTACAAACTTGTTAAGGAACAGGTTCCAGCATCAGACATAGACGAAGAAGCTAGAAGAGAAGAGAACCTTATGGAAGAGATTCCTTATGAAGATAAGGGATACAAGCTTAAAGACCTTGCTGATGGCAAATGCAGCTTAGAAGACTTTGTCGGTCAGTTTACTGATGATGATTTGTTTGCAATCGTTAGAGGCGAAGGTATGGGAAGTAGCCTTGTTACTCCAGGTACTGCTTCAGCATTTGGCGGTGTATCAGAGAGCTTAAGAGATAAGGGACTACCTTGTATCTGTTGTGATGACGGACCTTCAGGTATGAGACTTGATAGTGGTGCCAAGGCATTTTCACTTCCATCAGGTACTTTAATTGCAAGTTCGTTTAATACCAAGCTTACAAGAAATCTTTATGAATATACATCTATGGAGATGTGTGTCAACAAAGTTGACTGTCTTCTTGGACCTGGTATGAATATTAACAGACATCCTCTTAATGGACGTAACTTTGAATACTTCTCAGAAGACCCATTTGTAACAGGTGCTATGGGTACTGCTATGTTACAGGGACTTAGTAAATATGGTAACTTTGGTACTGTTAAGCATTTTTGTGCTAATAACCAGGAATATAAGAGACTTTATGTAGATGCTGTAGTATCAGAAAGAGCGCTTAGAGAAATCTATCTTAAGGGCTTTGAGATGGCTGTAAAGAGCGGCGCCTGCCACAGCGTTATGACTACATATGGTTCAGTTAATGGACTTTGGACAGCAAGTAACTTCGACCTTACATATACTATTCTTAGAAAGCAGTGGGGCTTCGAAGGCGTCGTTATGACTGACTGGTGGGCAGATATGAACAGACGTGGCAAAGAGCAGTGTAAAACTGATTTTGCTGCTATGGTTCGTGCTAATAATGACTTATACATGGTTGTTCCTAAGGGTGAGAACTTTGATTATAAGGAAAATACCAAAGAAGAACTTGAAAGTGGTTATATAGAGAAATCAGAACTTCAGCGTATTGCTATAGATGTAACTAAGTTTGCTTTAACCACTCAGGCATTTGCAAGATTAGTAGAGAAGGCTAATAAGGTTACAATTATCAATATGGACGAAGAAGAAGAACAGATTGATATGAGCAACCTTGAGTACATCTCATTTGTTGATGATGTAACTGTTGATCTTACATATCAGGAATCTAAGGCTGGAACAGACTATATTATTCCTCTTCAGATTGAGCATACAGGCTTCTATGATATAACACTTACTGCAAGTTCTAACTTATCAGAAGTTGCTCAGCTTCCAGCTACTTTATACTACACAGGCGTTCCATTCCTTACATATACATATAACGGAACTAAGGGCGAAGATGTAAATATAACAAAGAGATTATATTGTCATAACAAGATGGCAGTACTTAGACTTAATGTAGCTAAGAATGGTCTTGATATTAAGAAGATTAGATTCCAGTATGTAGAGGGTGAAAGACCTAAGAGAGAGTTCTAATTTTTGCATACCTGGACAAATGCCTAAGAAATTAGGAATTTAAGGTAAAAATATCTTATACAAAATATACAAATATATACAAAAAAAGTGTGTAAAACATCGAATCTTTGTATAAAGTGTTGTAAATCGGTAAGAAAGTAATATAATTTTCTTACCGATTTTAATTTACTATCGTTAAGGACTACCTGCAGTATAGGGAGCAAGCTGTAGGCCTAGGCAAAACTTGTTAGTCCTTTGGCGAGAAGGTGGGGGAATTGTAGGTAATCACAGGGGGTTACCTACAAAAAAGTATATAAGGGGAAATTTTTAAATATAAGTAAGGAGGTACATTATGATGCAGAAATTAAGAAGAATTACAAGTATCCTTGCTCTTATGACCATAGTACTTACTTTCTTAAGTGGTTCTATGGATGTAGAAGCTAAGAAAAAGAAGGCTACTAAGACTGTTGCATATGACGCAACATACGCTAGCGCAGCTGCCTGCCAGCTTATTGATGGTAACACAGTTGCATTTACAGCAGTATTCCCAGCTGCACCACCTAGCGACGACGGTATCCTTTATCTTTACCAGTTAGCAACATATGAGTATGCTATACCAGCAACAGCTCCTATAGCACAGGTGGCTAACAGCCAGCAGCCATATTTTACATTTGCACTTAACCATAAGACAGCAAACACAAGACTTTATTCTAAGTTTGTAGTAGCTACTAAGGTTAACGGTGTTATGACTATGTTATCTCAGCCACAGTACATCACTAATCCTGAGATACTTGCTACTCATACACATGCAAGAAAGGCACATAGCAAGAAGGGACTTCAGGGCGTTGATTTTATGAATGTTCTTATGAACCAGCAGACACAGATTCTTGCAAGCCGACTTCCAAGAGTAGCACAGATTGTTAATAACGGTGCAGACCAGCTTATGACAAACCCTTACTCAAGAGTAAGTGCTATACCAGCTGATCCTCATCCTAATGCAGCATCTTTCTATATGCTCAATGCAGCTGATGCTCAGGGTGTAAGCCTTCTTATTAACAAGATGGAATACTACGGATCTACAGCAGGTGTAACAGACGACTGGATTATCGGTAACGAGGTCAATGTTCGCCAGTGGAACTATATGATATTCATTAGCTGGGACGAGTACATCAGACAGTACGAGCAGGTATTTAGAATCTGTTACACAGCTATTAAATCTAACAATGCTAATGCAGAAGTATTCATCTGTCTTGATCAGAACTGGGATCGTAACAGACCAGCTTCTCATAAAGAGTACTATGAATACATAGATGGTAAGGATTTCCTTGATAAATTCGCAGCAGACATAGCAGCAACAGGTAACATTAGCTGGGGACTTGCACAGCACCCATACACAGTACCTCTTACATATGCTAAATTCTGGGATATGTCAGGATGCCCTGATGGAGGTTACATGGCAGGTATGATCAACAACAACAAGATGGTATCCTTCCAGAACCTTTCAACAATTACAAACTATATGTCTACTAACCCTGCTATGCTTAGCCCAGCCGGCACTGTTAGACCTATCCTTCTTTCAGAAGTAGGTATATCCAATGCCCAGGGGGATCAGGTTCAGGCTGCAGCTCTTTGTGCATCATATGTGGCAGCAGTTAATAACCCATACGTTGAGCAGATTATCTACCTCAACGCTAACCATGGCAACTTTGATACAACACTCCTTCCAGCAGCACAGGATATGTTTAATAACATGGACGGTGCCAATGCTCAGGCATACTGGAATCAGGCCCTCCAGATTATGGGTGTATCAAGCTTCTCACAGGTAGTACACTAATTCACAAACTATAACTTAATCACACAAGGTCCAGCCTAACTACAGGCTGGACCTTTTTTTGCAACAAAAAAGGTGGAGCCGAAAGACTCCACCTTAAGAATTTTAAAGTAAAACTTATTTCTTAGTGAGGGCTGCAACTGCAGCGATAACGATACACGATCCGATTACACCTGAGATGATACCACCAAGGAGTGATGCGATGTGGAATCCAAGAAAGTTAAAAATGACCCCACCAACAACACCGCCAACGATACCAAGGATTACGTTTCTTATGATACCGCCTGGTGCGTTCATTATCTGACCGGCAAGCCAACCAACAACACCACCGATAATAAGTGAAAATATTATATTCATAACAAAAGCTCCTTTCAAAAAAACTAAATAAATTATACAATAGATTGCGGAAATATACAAAGTAGTAACAGAAGGACATTAATGGAGAATATATATGAAAAGACTTAGTTTTTTAGCCGCAATGGGATTATGTATGTTGGCTTTGACAGCGTGCGGGAAGAAAGAAGCGGAAGATAAAGCAGTAGCTGTAAGTTCTGTAACTGTGGAAATTGCTGCGGAAGAAAAGGATGAAACAGTAGCTGCAAGTTCTGTAACTGTGGAAAGCATTCAGGAAGATGAGAATGAAACAGAAGTATCAACAGAGATATTTAACGTGTCAGATGTTGAAACAATAGAACTTACTTCCAAGGATTTACATGATGGGGTATGGGATACTGTAATTACAAATACAAATGCCGGTTCCAATGTTTCTCCTCAGCTTTCATGGGAAGAAGTAGAAGGGGCAGATTCATATGTAATATATATGGTTGATAATTCTGCCAATAGTTGGCTCCATTGGATTTCAAAAGATGTAAAGGAAACAGAGCTTGAGCAGGGATGGGCTGATACAAAGGAATATAAAGGACCTTATCCACCGGATGGAACACATGAATATGAGATATACGTTATTGCTTTAAAGAATCCGGTTTCAGAGCTTTATGGTACTTTTGATAAAGGAAATATGACATTTGAAAAGAATATATATAACTGTGATATAACAGATAACGGAGAGTCTGGAAATATCCTTGCAGTTGGAACACTTACAGGCACATATACCGCAGGAGAATAAAGTGATAGACAGAGCAAAATTAACACAGCGGTTTAAAGAATATATTAATCACTATGATTTGAAGGACCCTAAGATAGGCCTAAAGGCAAGTCATTCATACAGAGTGGCAGAGATAGCTGAGAAGGTGGCAAGGTCTATAGGACTTACAGGTGAGGACCTTGATATAGCCTGGGCTATAGGTATGCTTCACGATATTGGAAGGTTCGAGCAGTGTAGAATATACGACACATTTATTGATAGCGAATCGGTGGACCATGCCAGATTTGGCTGTCATATACTCTTTGGAGACAGCTTAAAAGAGGCTATAAGAGGCGGCAACGAAGATATAGAGATTGCTGACTATGGCAAGGCAGGTATAAGGGAATTTATAGAGGATGATAAGTATGATGACCTTATTCACAATGCTATATATTATCATAGCGATTACAGATTTCCAGAGGATATGGAGGAGAGAAAGAAGACTTTTCTCCAGATACTAAGGGATGCAGATAAGGTTGATATACTAAGAGTTAATGTTGAGACACCTCTTGAAGAAGTGTACAACGTATCAACTAAGAAGCTTAAAAGCGACCAGGTTACACCTAAGATTTTAGAGAATCTTTTCGAAAAGACTGCAACTAACAGGAAGTATAAGGAAACCAGTGTAGATAATATAGTTGGCCATATTTCGTTTATTTTTGAGATTGTTTATCCAGAGAGTATGAGGATATTAAAAGAGCAGGGGTATCTTTATAAACTTATGGCATTTGAGAGTAATAATCCGGTTACAAATAGTCAGTTTGATCAGATTCGAAAATTTGTAAATGACTACCTTGAAGAAGAAAAATAGACTGACTATATATTGTATTATATCAAGATTATAAATAATAATTCCACAAAACCTTGTGGTCGGTTAACATAACAACAGTGACAAAAATGTCATATATATTTCAAATGAAATATATAGTAAAAAATATAGGCCTCGGAAGCCTTGTAAAATAAGGTAAAACGCAAGGTGATGTGGTTGTCAGAAAAATAAAACACAAAATATAGAAAAAAGTGATACACTTTGCCCTCAAAATGTGTATAATAGAAAAGGTGGTTCTAAAGTTAAATTTTGAGGAGAGAATCTGTGAGAAACAGAGGCTACAAGTACGTTATAAAGAAAAATAGCATGGGCTATATGCTACTTTGTATCAATGCTACTTGGATCAACCAGATGTTAAGGGACAGGGGAATAAGACCAAAGGACTTCAGAAAGCTTACCTGGAAGGATATAGCAGGTGCGCAGACTTCTGAGAGTCGTAAACGATTGTTTGAGGATCTTAAACCAGCGAGTTTTTGGCAGATGTGTGATACACTTGCATTATCTTACGCAGAGTATGATGTAGATCCTGGGGAGAAGTTATATCAGCAGGATTGGTTCGTTAGGAATCCGGTTTACACCTTGGAAGATATATATGAAATTCTTCTTGAGAAGAATGTATGGCAGGAAGATGCACTTCGTATTATGGAGTTTGCTCGTAGGGGCAAATGTTGTATGCTCCGTCTTTCGCAGGATGAATTCCTACAGTTATATGACGTTCCTGAAGGTATCCAGGAAGTAATTAAGAAAAGCAAGTATATTCCTCATAGGGAAAAGGTTATACAGGTACTTTTAGATATTATTGAACGTGCTGTATATGCTTCCAAAAGAAAAGAGGAGATTAAGAATAGGGAGTCAATATAAACGCAATCAGTAGTATCTGGTTGCGTTTTCCGTATATATGCCTTATAAGGCATTTTATGCAATAATATATAACAGCTAAACGTTAATACTAGAGAATAAAGATAAAAGGATTATTTGGATGATTAAGAAAAATATTGGAATATTATTACTGATTACAACACTTGTTATGTCTCTTACTGCTTGTGGTGGTAAGGGAGGTAAATCTTCTGTAAGTGGCAATACAAGATCTGTATCTGATGAGATAGCAGAGACTAAGACAGAGGAGATTATCCCACAGGAAGCTAAGGATTATACATCAGTATCATTTAACATACCAGAAGGATTACAGCCTGATAGAGATAATAATGATTATAAGCAGTACTATCTTAATGATAGTGTTGATGATCTTTCATATATCGCTTATTCAAGAACTGATAAGCCGGTAATATATACACCTGTTACTCAGGCGGATTTTGAAGAGTCATTTTTAAAGAAATATAATGTTGAAGCAACTTTTTCAGAGTTTTCAGAAGTTGAAAAAGAAGGATATACAAGAACTAAGATTGTTATGGAATATACCTTTGGACAAACAACATTTGATGCTACCGAGTATATATTCGTAACAGACAAGTACATATTCACTGTATGCTACTGTCTGGATAAGACTTCAGGTTTGAGCGAAGCATTTGCAAATAGTGCAGACAGTATGACCCTAATAAGCGTAGTTGAATCAGTTAGTGACAATGCTGTTCCTGGCGTTGAAGTATCAGCAAACAGCGCTATTATGACTGAGGAAGAAGTAATGGGTAAGATTAAGGCTGGGGCAGAAGCTGACCAGGAGTAATTTTTGCTGCTTATAAGGCGTAGTTTATATGGAATATTCAAACGAAGTAGTTATAGAAGCTAAGAATCTAAAAAAGACATATATAGTAGGCGAAACCAAGGTTCATGCTCTTAACGGGGTGGATTTTACCATTAACAGAGGGGAGTTCTGCATGGTTGTAGGAACTTCAGGTTCTGGTAAATCAACCCTGCTTAATATGATAGCCGGACTTGAAAGACCAACAAAGGGACAGATTATAGTTGCTGGTGAGCATATTGAGAATAAATCTGAGGGACAGCTTGTTATCTTTAGGCAAAAGCATGTTGGTTTTATTTTTCAGGCTTACAACCTTATGCCTAATATGACAGCTCTTGAGAATGTTGAACTTCCACTTACATTCCAGGGTGTAGACAAATTTATTAGAGAGAAGAAGGCTATTAAGATGCTGAAGATGGTAGGGCTTGGTAAATATGCTATGCACAGACCTACTCAGATGTCAGGTGGACAGCAGCAGAGAGTTGGTATAGCCAGGGCACTGGTGGTGAAACCGGAGATTATCTTTGCGGATGAACCTACAGGTAACCTTGATACAAAGACATCTATGGAAGTGCTTAAGCTTATGCACAACATAGCAAGAACAAAGAACCAGACTATAGTTATGGTTACACATGATAACTATCTTGCCAGCTTTGGGGATAAGATAATTCATATTATCGATGGCAAGATTATTAACATAGAAGACAACAGGGAGAATGCAGAGAGGAACTTTGCTTCTCTGGAGGAAAATATCAATAATACAGAGGCTATGGCCATAGTATAGGATACACGACAGCATTTGTTTTAGACGGGAGAGAAAGATATGATGAAGATGAGATTAAGAAAGATTATGGCTTCAGTTTGCCTTGTAGCCTCAGCATTTGCCTTAGCAGGTGGTATAGGAACCAACACACTGGCTGCTGGTGGAGACAGAGTATATTCACCAAGTACTTCTGTTAATGCCACATCTCTTGATACTAAAGATCCATATAAGACTATTACTAACGAGGACAGAGATACAGCCTATATCCTTCTTATTCAACATATGAATGGTCTTAAGGCTCTCTACGATCTTAACAGTGATACAGTAAAGCGTCTTGATGCAGTTATGTATCAGGCCAATGTCTATATAGCTAATACCAACATGACAGTTGGGGAACTGTCTTCTTATGTTAGTAAAGTAGAAGCTGATATGGACGCATCTCTTGGAGGAGCTTCAGTAGTTTCAGAAACATCAAGCTTCCTCTTCTTAATTAATCCAACACCAACTAATACAATATCATATGGCTCTTCAGCGCCTATAACACTTACATTTGCCAACTTTGGTAAGGAAGGTGTAACAGATGTAGTAGTAACTCCTAAGGTATCAACTAAGGGAGAAGAGTGGCCATTTGTCATAACCAATGCTTCAGATGTACAGCTTATAAAGTCTATTCCGAAGGCTTCATCTGTTGAGGAAGCTACAACACTTGGACAGAGTCTTACATGGAACTTCACGGTTTCAGACAAGGCATATACAGGTACTTATCCTCTTACCTTCCATGTTCAGTATTACAGAAATGGTATTAAGGAGGAGACAGACCTAACTACATACGTAAATATTAAGGGTAAAGCCAGCAACGGTAGCTTGGAGCAGAATACATCAGACAAAGATAAGAATAAGCCTTCAACACCACGTATTATCGTAACAGGTTTTGTAACAGAGCCAGAGAAGGTTCATGCTGGTGACACATTTGCTCTTACAATTACAGTTCAGAATACTGCTCAGACAACAGTAAGCAATATACAGTTTGACCTTAAGGCAGCGCAAGAATCTTTAGATGCAGATACCAAGACTACATATGAGGCATTTTTACCAACTTCAGGTTCCGCTACTATCTATGTATCTAGTATAGCTCCAGGAGCAACTACAGAACTTAATATAGAGATGACAGCAAGGAATGACCTTACACAGAAACCTTATGTTATAACTATAGATGCCGCTTATGAAGATACAGACAAGAATCCATTCACAGCTTCTACCAATGTTTCTATACCTGTATATCAAGAGGCTAGAGTGGATACAGGGGATGCAGAGGTTATGCCGGCTGCTATAGGGCTTTATGAGCAGAGTAACATTACTTTCGATATATTTAACAAAGGTAAAACCAATCTTAATAATGTATCTATATCTTTTGACGATGGATATGTTACCGGTGGAAATACCTTCCTTGGAAAGATAGAGCCAGGTGGAACAGGTTCTGTAGACTGTACCGTAGAAGGTGCTATGACTAATGAAGACAGCAATATAGTTACAGCAACGATTTCTTATGAAGATGAAGCAGGTAACATCACAACTATTGAGAAAGAAATCAATCTTAGCGTATATGAGATGGAGTACTCTGAAGAAGACTTTGGCGATGACTTCTATATGGAAGAGGATACTAAGCCTAAGAAGAAGGGTATGCCACTTTGGCTTATTGGAGCAATCGTAGGCGGCGCTGCAGGCGCAGTTGTTGCTATAGTAAAACTCGTAAAAGCAAAAAAAGCCAAGAAGCTGAGGATGCTTAGAGAACTTGAAAGAGACGATGACGATAATCTTTAATTGTTAGGCTTGCTATTACTTCTGTGTAAGTAATAGAAGTCGTGGAGAATATATGAAATTTACAGACTTACTAATTATGAGTCTTGGAAGTCTCTGGAAGCGTAAGGTTAGAACCATACTTACTGTACTTGGTGTTGTGATAGGTACTTTGTCAGTAGTTATTATGATAAGCCTTGGTATAGGTATGAAGCAGACTATGCTGGATCAGATGGAAAGCTATGGCTCATTAAAGTTAATAGAAGTTACAGAAAGCTATAACGTAGATGCTAGCGATGACCCTACAGCAGGAAAGTTAAGTGAGGACGTTGCATCTATGTTTGAGGGGATAGAACATGTAGAGTCTGTTGTACCTGTTCTTGAAACCTATGCTTATCTTTTTACAGGAAAATATCAGGCAAGAGTTAATATCTACGGCATTAGCTACGAAGGGTTAAAGAAACTTGATATTCCCCTTGCTAGCGGTCAGCTTCCAAAGGATGAAAATGAGCTTAAGCTTATATATGGTAATACTATCATAACGGACTTTTATGAAAAGAAAACTCACAATTGGCCATATTATGAATGGGGAGAGGTTCCAGCAATTGATTTGGAGAATGACACTATCTTTCTAGTTTTAAATACAGATGCTTATGATGGTGCAGGTTCTAAAGATGATAAGGGAAATATAATCAAGGCTCCTAAG
>JAEEGJ010011518.1_pt1 | contig 22403 bp, 19 predicted proteins | sample 8958761 | NCBI WGS metagenome assembly JAEEGJ01 (sample SAMN16246546, study PRJNA631951) | gut metagenome | biome: gut microbiome; feature: rumen; material: RS-attached | host: Bos | place: Iran: Karaj | collected 2018-10 | reverse complement strand
GCAATCAGAATCTGGGTATCTGTTGAGTCAGATTTAATAGGGAACACGGGTGAGATTCCCGGACAGTCCCGCTGCTGTATTTCTCCGGATACCGTTTCAGGATGAGCAGTCGCTCCCATGACTGCAAAAAACGCCACTGGCCGTCAGGGTCGGGAAGGTTCCTGGAACAGGAGATAAGTCAGAAGACCTGCCCAGAATTCCAAGTTATACTTATGCCCCGAGGATAGGGCGGGTACGACAAAATGACGAAAGAGATTAAATAATAATTCTGGTGTTTATCGCTTGTACCAAGCGGTAAGCATAAGTTATGCATTACGTTTGACAACTAAAATACTTGTTTGATGTCAGCCCTTAATTGGACTGAAGCGCAGTGGGTTCCGGTTATGTGGAACTCGCGAAAAGTTGGGGAGGCCGTGAGGGTTTCCTCATCTTTTTTTGATTAAACCATTTATAATTAATGACATCAAAATAGAGTATGGGCGCCCGTTCATTTTCCCGATTTGTTATTACCGCATTTGCCTTGTGCTTGTGCGGCGCAGTAAGTGCGCAGTGGGAACAGCCGGTTATCATCGATGATAACTATCAGCATATTGAGTATCCGCTTCAGGAGGGTGCTCCGCTGGAGTTCGGCAAAAGACCGGCAGGTGTAGGCTCGGTGCTGTTTGAGACCAATCCTACCGGAGCCAAGGTTTTTATAGATGACATATTTCAGGGCGTCACTCCGCTTCTTATCGAGAATGTTGAGGACGGAACATACCATGCCCGTCTGGAGATGGACGGTTACCTTAATTACTATGTGGTGTTTGATGTGGCCGCAACGCTGCAGTCACATGTCACAGCCGGACTGACACCCCGTCCGCATTACTTCTTTGATCGCCGCGAACTCTATACCACACTGATATTTGAGGACAGTAAGGTCAATGCCGAAGGGTGGGGCGTAGGCAACTCCTGGGGCGCATATTTCAATAACTTCAACCTGGAACAGACCACCGTCGTGCATATCGGCATAAACAATACCGTTACGTTTGAGGGTGCTGCGGGATACAGTTTCATCTTTGGCCGGTTAAAACGTTTCCGCCTTACTCCGCAGATTGGTTACTCGGGCGTGTGGTATGACCATGTGGATACTGCCGTGAGCGGTTGGAAAGGCTATCTGCGCGGCGGTCTGAACTTTAAGTGCGGCATCACCGAGCAATACGCAGTCTCAAGTACGCTCCTATATGACAAGACCGGAATAGGTTTCCGCGTGGGCGTTCTCTTCTATGTGAATTAAATTACGTAACTTCGCGGTCTGAAAACTTTAAGTTTTGAGATGAATAAGACAGTTACTTTCGGCGAGGTTATGCTTCGTCTTGCCACTCCGGGCTATGAGCGATTCGGACAGGGCAATATGCTGAGTGCCACATACGGTGGAGGTGAGGCCAATGTGGCCGTTTCACTTGCAAACTACGGTCTTCCCGTATCATTTGTTACCAGAGTTCCCGATAATGATATAGCCGATGCCTGCCTGCGTGAACTGCGCGGATTCGGTGTCGATGTAAATGACGTGGTCAAGGGCGGAAACCGTCTGGGTATCTATTTCCTTGAGACTGGTGCCGTAAGCCGCGGCAGTAAGGTTATCTATGACCGTGCCGGATCGGCCATTGCCCAGATTGAGCCGGGTATGATTGACTGGGACAAGGTGCTTGAGGGCGCCGGCTGGTTCCACTGGACCGGTATCACTCCCGCCATCTCCGAGGGTGCTGCAAAGGTTTGCCTGGAGGCTGTAAAGAAGTGCAATGAGAAGGGTATCACCGTATCATGTGACCTGAACTACCGCAAGAACCTGTGGAAGTGGGGCAAGAAGGCATCCGAAGTTATGCCCGACCTGGTAGCCTGCACCGATATAGTTCTGGGTAACGAGGAGGATGCACAGATGGCACTGGGTATCAAGCCCGAGGGCGTGGATGTATCGGCCGGAAAGGTTGATGCCGATGCATATCTGTCTGTTTCAAAGCAGATTATGGCCCGATTCCCGCGCTGCAAGAAGGTTATTACCACACTGCGCGGATCAATCAATGCCAATCACAACACTTGGAAGGGCGTTCTTTATGACGGCAAGACCCTTTACAAATCAAGAGAATACGATATCACTCACATAGTTGACCGTGTAGGTGGCGGTGACTCATTCATGGGCGGTCTTATTTACGGACTGCGCGTTTATGAGAATGACCAGAAGGCTCTGGATTTTGCCGTTGCAGCATCATGCCTCAAGCATACCATCTACGGTGATTACAACCGCGTGAGTGTACAGGAAGTAGAGAAACTTATGGGCGGCGATGCTTCTGGCCGCGTTGCCCGCTAAATATTTCAGAGATATGAGCAGATTCAAGAGATTACAGGTGCTCAACACATTTGTCGGCACCGGAATTGTTCCGCTGTTCTACAACAAGGATGCAGAGCTTGTAAAGAATGTGGTAAAGGCATGCTATAAGGGCGGTGCGCGTGTGTTTGAGTTTACCAACCGCGGTGATTATGCCCATGAGGTGTTTGCCGAGGTAAACAAATGGTGCGCCACAGAGTGCCCTGAGATGATTATGGGTGTGGGCTCTGTAAGTGATCCCGCAACTGCTGCACTCTATATCCAGCTTGGTGCCGGATTCATCGTTTCACCTAGTCTGAATCCCGATATGGCCAAGATATGCAACCGCCGCAAGATTGCGTGGATTCCCGGCTGCGGTACTCTGACCGAGATCAATACCGCCGAGGAGCTGGGTTGCGAAATTGTAAAGATATTCCCGGGCACCGAGGTTGGCGGTCCTTCATTCGTCAAGGCCATCAAGGGTCCTTGCCCTTGGACAGAGATCATGCCCTCAGGCGGTGTTTCACCCGAGCCTGCAAGTCTTGAGGCTTGGTTCAAGGCCGGCGTAGCATGTGTAGGTCTGGGTTCTCAGCTCACTCCCAAGGACGTAATCGCCAACGGAGACTTCGGTTTCATTGAGACCAAGATCCGTGAGTGCATCGAGTTTGTGAAGAAGATTCGCTGATTAGCGAAGTTCGAGTCCGAATACAGTCTCCAGTTCTGCTAGTGCAGGATTGGAGGCTTTCATTTTTGCGTAACGCTCCTCGCGGGTAAGGAGGTGCTCCACACCACGTGACTGATCCACCACAATCTCCATGCTGACGGCCGGGTTGCTGAACCTGTCCCTGATGAAGTTCATGATGCGGTCCTCGGCCTGGCGGATTTCTTCGGCCATCATGGGGTTGCCGGCTGTTACCGTGAATACGGTATCGCTCTGGACCGATGGGCGGCAGTTGATCATACGGTTCTTGAGCGGTGTGTCCTGACGGGGCAGGGTGGCTGCAAAGTCGTTCCAGGCGTTTTGCAGGGTATCGGCCGATAACGGTTTGGCGGGATGCTGCTCCTGGTCTATTACCTGTACCGTCTGACGGCCGTGAGGCTGGTCGGGACGTCCGGCCGGCTTGTTTCCGTAGATGGATGTGAATATGTTGCCTCCCTTGATGGTGGGCATGGCTTTTTTGCGAGCCGGTTGGGGTGTTACCTCAGGAACTGGCTGCGCTACAACCGGTTTGGCGGTGGCCTTGGGCTCTGCCGCTACCGGAGCTGCCTGCCGGGCAGCTGCGTTTTTGAATATGGGGTGTAGTCTCTTGGGCTTACGCCCACTACTGTCGTCGTCTTCATCGGCCTGGGCTGCCTGTATGAGAGTGAGCTCTACCAGCAGACGCTTGTTCTTGCTGATGCGGTAGTTCAGGTCACAGTCATTGCAGATCTTCAGGGCACGGTACAGGAACTTCTGGGAGCACTTGGCGGCCTGCGCCTTGTAGCGCTCACGCATCTCGTCGCTTACCTCCAGGAGGGGTACCGTGCAGGCGTCACGGCTCATGAGCAGGTTACGCAGATGAAGCATGAGTCCGCTTATCAGGTGACTGCCGTCGAATCCCTTGGCCAGGATGTCGTTGAGCAGTACCATGGTATCGGGGATACGTTTCTCAAGGAACATATCAGTCAGGCGGAAGTAGTACTCATAGTCAATGACATTCAGATTCTCGATGGTTTTCTGATATGTTACCTGTCCGCCTGTGAAACTTACCACCTGGTCGAATATGGAGAGTGCGTCACGCATACCGCCGTCGGACTTCTCGGCTATTACGGCAAGAGCTTCCTTCTCGGCCGTAACGCCCTCTTTCTGGGCTACGGACTGAAGGTGGCCTATGATGTCCTGGTTGGTTATACGGCTGAAATCGTATATCTGGCAACGTGAGAGTATGGTGGGTATGATCTTATGCTTCTCGGTGGTGGCAAGGATGAAGATTGCATACTTGGGCGGCTCTTCCAGTGTCTTGAGGAAGGCATTGAAGGCGGCCTGCGAAAGCATGTGGACCTCATCGATTATATAGACCTTGTACTTGCCGTTCATGGGCGGGATGCGCACCTGCTCGGTCAGGTTACGGATATCGTCAACCGAGTTGTTGCTGGCGGCATCAAGCTCGAACACGTTGTATGAACGCAGCTCCTCATTGAAACTCTTGCAGGACTCGCACTCGCCGCATGCCTCGCCGTCGGGCCCGCGGTGCTCGCAGTTGATGGTCTTGGCAAAGATACGGGCACAGGTGGTCTTACCCACGCCGCGCGGTCCGCAGAACAGATAGGTGTTGGCCAGCTTGCCTGAACTGATGGCGTTCTTGAGCGTGGTGGTAAGCGCTTTTTGGCCTACTACGCTGTCAAATGTCACCGGACGGTACTTTCTGGCTGATACGATATAATCTTCCATAATCGAATCCAAATGTTTTCAAAGATACTCATTTTTTTCGGGCTTGACCTCAATTGAAACTCCGATTTTTTGAACTACTTTTGTAACACTGAAAGCGTATTATGGACAACGGATTCCTGCCTCAATTCAAAGTGTTTCTGGGTAAGTACAAATACTGGATAGTGCTTGTGCTTTTCCTGCTTGTCATATTGGTGGCGAGTGACAACAGCCTTGTAAAACGCGTGGTCCAGAAGCGTGAGATCCGCTCACTGCAGGAACAGTTGCGTGAAAGTGCGGAACAGAAACACCGGAACGAGTTGATGCTCAACGAACTCAACAACGACAGTCTGGTCATAGACCGGATAGCACGTGAAAGATACAACATGCATCGTGAGGATGAGGATCTGTTCATTGAAGAATAACTCATGGATAATAAGGAAAACCGACTGATAGAATCATTCACCACCGTAGGCGGATTGCTGCTTATTGCAGGTGCCGCCGTTTACATCACGGGGTGGGAGTATTCACCGTATTTCTATCTGGTAGGCTCGCTCATGTTTGCCAGCGGCCAGTTCGCCGACCGTTATACAGGCGATGACCCCATTGTGAAACGTCTCCGTTTCCAGCAGGTTATGGGTGCGGTGTTCCTGTTGCTTACTGCAGCGCTTATGTTCTCGGCCCCTCTCCATAACCGTCTTCTTGCCGATATGGGCGCAGGCGGGAAAATGCGTTCTTTCCTCCTTGAGATTACCCGTAAAAACAACTGGATTGTTACGCTTACGATCGGTGCCGTATTCGAGCTGTATTCGGCTTTCAGACTGGATCATATTGCCAAAAACAAGGGGTGATAAATGTTCCATTTCCGTTAAGTCCTGTGTCAGTCTGAAATAGAATCTAAATAGATTCTAAAACATTTAACAACTTTTAGCCGGATAGAGGCCACTTAACATTAAAGAATAATAAATCCGTTTTTCGTTTTTTCTTGTGTTGTAATTTTGCGTGTCGAAAAAAGGATTAGACATGCTAAGACTACGCTTGAATATGATCGTGATTTTTGCAGGCTTAACGCTTGCTTTCATGTCATGTACAAGCCGTTACAGGATAGACGGTGTCGTTGAAACCCTTGGTTACGAGGGCCGCGAGTTGTCTCTGGTTGAATTCCTTCCTTACCGTACCACCAAGTATGATTCATGCACGGTTAAACAAGGCCGTTTCCAGATGAAAGGTGCGGCCGATACTACCCGTCTTGTATTCCTTTGCAAGGATAACCGCCCGATAATTCCCATTTACATTGAGAAAGGTAACGCAAAGGTCTCTCTGCTTCCTACAGAGATGACAGTATCGGGTACCCGTCAGAATGACCTGTTCTACAGCTTCCTAAAGAAGAAAATTGCATATGACAACCTTTATGAGGATCTGTCACAGAAACGTTTCTCCATGTCCCGTCACGGCTATGATCCGCATCGCATGGAATTAATACAGGATTCGATCCGTATGGTTGTCGATGAGTGTGAGGATATGATATGCTCCTTCATGGCCGATAACTACGACGAACCGGCTGCCGTGGGGGTGTTCATGATGCTCAGTGCAGGCCCCACGAATGAGGTATCATCATTGGTAAGACGTATTCTTGATGCTGCCCCCGACGAATTCATGAGGCAGTCTTATGTGAACGGCTACATCAGCCGCACGGGTTACGCCCGTAACGAATAACCCTTGTCAAGGGTCTCCTGAATAACTTCACTTACTTTTTGCGCAGTCTCATTCATGGCCTGAGTCTGCTCCTGTTCTGTGGGTCCTACATCGGTGCGTGGCATGATAGGCTCGTGTACCGTCATGTGTACCGGATGCCAGGTCACGTTCCATGCATGGCGTGACATTACATCATAGTTGCCGTCTATGGTAACCGGTAGGATGGGAAGCTGCAGCTCCTGTGCGATAAGGAAGGCGCCGCGTTTGAATCGGCCCATCTTGCCGTCGGGGGTGCGGGTTCCTTCGGGGAATATGATTACTGACATTCCGTCCTTGAGTCTGGACTCCGCCTTACGGATGCTCTCCATTGAACTTACCCTTGAACTGCGGTCTATGAATATGTGACCGGCCATATAGCATGCCCAACCTACGAACGGAATCTTGCCCAGTTCCTTTTTCATCATCCATTTGAACTTTACGCCCAGGAATCCGTACATCAGGAATGCGTCCCAGTAACTCTGATGGTTGGCGGCAATCACGTATGACTGGCCCTTCTTGATGTTCTCAAGGCCGTGCACGTGGATGGGGATAAAGAATACGCGGTAGAACAGACGTCCCCAGATCATGCCGGGCCAGTAGCCCCAGAAACGGTCATTGAAGATTGAACCTATCATTGTGGTGAGCGCTACGATTATGGTTATTACAATCATCAGGGGCAGCGCGATGCAAATCTGATATAAAAGGTATAATGCTCTGATCATAATCTGTTGAATTCTACGGGTTGTCCGTTTATCGTTGTATCAAATATTCCTTGGTTATAGACTGCTTGACCGTTCACCCAGGTGGTGCAAACCTTCCAGTGGAACTGCTCTCCGTCAAACGGTGTCCAGCCGCATTTGTTTGGCACATCGGCATTGGATACCTTGTAGCCCTCCTCGCTGCGTGATACCAGCGTCAGGTCTGCCTTGTAACCCTGGCGTATGTATCCGCGCTCACGGATGCTGAATATCTGTGCGGGGTTGTGGCACATGAGTCTTACCACATCGGTCATCTGCATTATTCCGTCCGATGCCAACTCAAGCATTGATATGAGCGAGTAGGGCAGAACGGGCATGCCCGATGCGGCGCTCTTGCATCCTCCCTGCTTCTCGGAGAGCAGGTGCGGGGCGTGGTCGGTGCCTATCACGTCTATGCGGCCGTCGGTGAGCGCAAGGCGCAGGGCCTGGCGGTCGGCAGCGGTCTTGATGGCGGGATTACACTTGATGAGTGCGCCCTTGTGGTCGTAATCGGCATCGGTGAACCACAGATGCGCGGGGCAGGCCTCGGCTGTGAACTGCTTGCTCTGCAACGGATGGTTATTGAACAGGTTCAGTTCATGGGCTGTGGTAAGGTGCAGTATGTGCAGGTGCACGCCTGTTCCTGCAGCCACATCCAACGCCTTTGAGGTCGATGCGTAGCACGCCTCCTCACTGCGTATCAGTGGATGATATTTTACGGGAGGCTCGCTGCCCAGCTGGCTTACGTAGCGCTCCATGTTTGCGTTTATGATTGATGTCTCCTCACAGTGTACTGCAACGGGGACTGTGGCGGCCCGGAACAGCGCCTTGAGTGATGCGGCATCGTCCAGCAGCATTCCGCCGGTGCTGGAGCCCATAAAGAGTTTGACTCCGCAGACTTTCTTAGGGTCAATCTTTTCAATCTGGTCCAGGTTGGTGTGGGTGGCGCCCAGGTAGAAACTGTGGTTTACCAGACAGGTCTCTGCTGCGTGGTCAAACTTGTCCTGAAGTGCCTGGAGCGTGACCGTCTGGGGTACGCAGTTGGGCATATCGAATATCGTAGTCACACCTCCCATTGCGGCAGCAAGGCTCTCGGTGTGCATATCGGCCTTATGTGTAAGACCGGGATCACGGAAATGAACGTGGTCATCAATCACTCCGGGCAGGAGCCACTTTCCTGCGGCATCGATAACGGTATCGGCCGCGGGGGCATCGGGGGACGTAAAGATACCGGCTATGGTGTCGTTTTCAATAAGGACCGATGCGCGCTGCACCAGCCCTTCGTTCACCACCATAGCGTCTTTTATCAGCGTCCTGCTCATTATGCTTGCGGGGCTTGGGGCTTTTGGGGATACTTGCGGAACCAGCTGGCAATCTTGAGACGGATGACGCCGAACAGGGCCTCGCTGAATATACCTCCGCTCATCTTGGATGTGCCAAGCTCGCGGTTCACGAATATAACGGGTACCTCCTTGATCTTGAATCCGCACTTGTAGGCGGTAAACTTCATCTCAATCTGGAAGGCGTAGCCCTTGAAGTGGATCTTGTCCAGCTCAATGGTCTCCAGAACCTGGCGGCGGTAGCACTTGAATCCGGCGGTGGTGTCGTGAACGGGCAGACCGGTTACAAAATGCACGTACTTGGATGCAAAATATGACATCAGCACGCGTCCCATGGGCCAGTTGACAACGTTCACGCCGCTTACATATCGGGAACCTATGGCAACATCGTAACCCTCGTCGCGGCAGGCGCTCAAAAGGCGGGGCAGATCGGAGGGAGCGTGTGAGAAATCGGCATCCATCTCAAAGATGTAGTCGTAACCGCGCTCTATGCACCACTTGAAACCGGTGATGTAAGCAGTGCCCAGACCCAACTTGCCGGAGCGCTCCACAATAAAGAGGCGGTCCTTGAAATCGGATTCCATCAGGCCCTTCACTATGGCAGCGGTGCCGTCGGGAGAACCGTCGTCAATAATCAGTATGTTGAAATTATCCTCCAGCGCCATCACTGCGCGGATGATATTCTCTATGTTCTCCTTTTCGTTATATGTGGGAATGATTACGATGCTGTCACTAGTTTTCATCAGGTAAATAATTTGTCTGTCCTCAAATTCGATTAGTATGCAAACTTACTGAAAAACCATTGCATTACATACTTCCGGGCTCCCTTTTTTTAGGTATTTTGAGGTCAGAAATGATATATGATCATTATGGGGTTGTCAGTATCGCTCATACCCTCCAGACGCTCCAGTCCGTTGACCTTGCCTTTGAACTCTCTGAGGTTGTCACCGAGGCTGGTCTTATCGGTAAGATATCCGTATATGGTACGTGAGTCAATGACTCCGTTAAACCTGTAACGGTTCAGGATGTCGGGCAGGAACGGACCTCTCAGAACCTTGCCTGATTTCTTGTCATTGAAGTATATCTGCTCAAACTTGTTACCGTAGTAGCAGAAAAAGAACAGATCGTCAGTCTCGACAACACCGTGAGTCCAGCCAACCTTGTCCTCATTGGCCTGGATATAGCGGAGGGCTTCCATTGCCTCCATGGATGCCAGGTCGTCATTGTATCCGTCCTTTCCGTAATCAACGGTGTACTTGACCTTTACATCTCCGGTCTTGCGGTCAATGGAGAATATGTAGTCAGTAAAGTTGTAGTGGAGTGTATATGAGTCCGATGAAGGGCTGAGCGTCAATCCCTCAGAGATGTATGTATGGCCTTCGCCTATGGGATAAAGCTCCTTGTCAACGGGGATGTAGCGGCGAATGCTGTCGGTGTTGTTGCGGTCCATTATCATCAGTTCCGCACCCCAGTAATCCTCATATCCCGGTTTGAAATTGACACTCTTGCCTGTATAGAAAATGTAAAAGTCATCGGTCACCTCAAAAGTGTGGGCCGACATTTTGAAATCTGTTGATGACAGGAATTCTCCTTCATAGCTGTACTTGAGCAGAGATTCTGTGTTGTCGATGAGCAGTATGGTGCGGTTCTTGGGATCTATGCTCATCAGGGTGGGAGCAAAGTACTCGCCGCGTCCGCGTCCTCTGTTGCCTACGCGTCCTTTGAATTCACCGTTTCTGTCAAACTTAAGGATGCTTTTGCCCATGTAATCAAAGACAAAGAACATGCCGTCATCATATTTGACAGTCTGGATCTGGTTTATAAGTGATTCATCGGTAGTCTGCAGGGGGATGATGTCTATGCTTTTGACAAGTTCCGATAAGCGGACGGTATCCTCTCCAAGGGTCATTTTCAGTACTTTGGAGCCCTGGGTTGTCAGGGGTTCGGTATCATCGGACTGGATGGTGGTTGCCTTGGGGCTACATGAAACTGCAAGCAGGCAGAGAACTGCGGTTGTAAATAAGGTTAAGTTGTTTCTAATCATTGGAATATGCGTTTTTTATTTGTACTCAAGAATATCGCCGGGTTGGCAGTCAAGCGCCTTGCAGATGGCGTCCAGCGTGCTGAAACGTATGGCTTTTGCCTTTCCCGTCTTCAGTATGGAGAGGTTGGCCTGCGTGATGCCTATCTTATCGGCCAGTTCGCCCGATGACATCTTGCGCTTGGCCATCATTACGTCAACGTTTACTATTATGCTCATAGTTGCGGTGATTTAGATTGTAAGATCCTGTTCCTCTTTCAGGTCTTTGCCCATGAGGATGATTTGTGAGATTATCATCAGCCCCAGTCCGGTCAGGATCCATATACCACCACCGACTCCTATGACACTATTGAAAGGCAGCACATCATAATCCGCAAGTTCTATATTTTTGAGGAAAGTGTGATACCAGATGGTTCCAGCGATTCCTCCAAATACATAGTTCGCGGAAAGAAGGATACCTATTGTCTCCAGATAACCTGCCATTTTTGTAACAAATATCTCACCCCTCCGGATGCTGCGGATAATCTTTATAGCCAGACATAATATCCATATTATCACAATCACGGTAGCTGCCAATATGACAAATAACGAAGCCGATAATGCTGTATTGTCTGCGGGAAGTATCACAGTAACCAGATCCAGGTCAACCAATAGTTCTTTCCCGTTAACCTTTGACTGTAAATAGTTCTTGGAACCTGTACGGTGTTTCACTTTTACCGGAATACGTGTAGTCGCCCATGATGAGGATGTTGAGATGCTGTTATCATCATAGTAAAGAGTATCACGTGTAATGTAACTTTCAGGCATCTGTCCGAAACTCCAATCGTCCTGATTTGTATCATCATAGTCGTAGCTGGTAGTCATACGGGTGATACGGATATTGGAAACAATTATCCATATCAGTGCCACAACAAAAAGGAGGCAGTAAAGTTTTAGTTTCTTGTTCATAATTGGAATTGAATTTATTGATAAACGATAATTATTTTCGGTGCAAAGATATGGGTGTTTTTTAATCGGCCAAAGAAAAACGTAAAAATTTTATTGAAAAACGATAAATTTGTTTTTCTGATACTTTTGACAGCCAAGAGAAAAAAGAGTAAATTTGCAAGTGCTATGACATTGGCGGATCTTAGTGGCCTTTATGGCGGGTTGGCGCAGACAAAGGCGCTGCTTAAGGAACTTGCGGGAAAACGCACCGGAAACGTTTTTTTACAGGGGCTCCGTGCGTCATCGGCTCCGCTTTTGTTCTGTGGAGTGGCTCAAAACGGGGGTAAGCCTTGCATCCTTATAATACTTAATGACCAGGAGGAGGCTGCGTATTTCTATCACGATATGGTGCAGACCATGGGTGATCAGAACGTGCTCTATTTTCCGTCGGCATTCCGCCGCGCCGCCAAGTACGGACAGAAAGACGATGCCAGCGAGATACTGCGCACCGAGGTGCTGAGCCGCCTTACCACCGTTGAGCCCGAGGCCGATACGCTCGTAATAGTGACATCGGCCGATGCGCTTGCCGAAAAGGTGGTATCCAAATCCAGCCTTGAGGACAAGTCCATACGCATCAGCGTAGGTGAGACCCTGGACCGCGAGCAGTTGCAGAGCCTGCTGCTGGAACTGGGGTTCAACCGCGTGGATTACGTCTATGAGCCGGGGCAGTTTGCCCTGCGCGGCAGCATCCTGGATGTGTTCTCGTTCTCATCGGAGTACCCGTTCCGCCTGGATTTCTTTGGCGATGACATAGACAGCATCCGTCAGTTCTCGGTCGATACACAGCTCTCTACAGACAAGAAAGACAGCGTGGTGATTGTGCCCGATATGGATAAGGTGGAGGGCGCGCAGGTATCGCTCATGGATTTTCTGCCGGCCGATACCGTGTTGGCAGTCAAGGACTTGCTGCTGACCGCTGACCGCATGACCACCGTCAGTAATGAAGTGGCCGATCAGGAGAGCCTGGCAGCCCGCATGCGTCAGGTCAACGCCTCCGCAACCGATAATGCCGAGCCGGTTGAGATGCCTCACTTGCTTAAGGCAGAAGACTTCCTGCGCAAGACAACCGATTTCCGTGTGGTGGAGTTCGGCAACAAACCCACCGGTGTGGCATCGGCCACAATCACATTCGATACAATTCCGCAGCCGCTGTTCCACAAGAACTTTGACCTGGTATCGCAGACCCTGACCGATTATATAGTAAAGGGTTACAGGATTTATATCCTGACCGATAACCCCAAGCAGGGTGAGCGTCTGCACGACATTTTTACCGAGCGCGGCGAGAACATACAGTTTGAGACCATCGGCAAGACACTGCATGAGGGATTTGCCGACGGCGTTCTTAAGTGCTGCTTCTTTACTGATCACCAGATATTTGACCGATACCACAAGTACAACCTGCGCAGCGAGCGTGCCCGCAACGGAAAGGTGGCGCTTACGCTCAAGGAGTTGCAGGAGTTCCAGATTGGTGATTACGTGGTACATATGGACCATGGCGTGGGCAAGTTCGGCGGTCTGGTTCGCGTGCCTCAGGGTGGGGGCTATCAGGAGAAGATCAAGATCATTTACAAGAATGACGACGTAGTGTTCGTATCCATCCACGCCCTGCACAAGGTATCCAAGTACAAGGGCAAGGAGGGTGAGGAGCCGCATATAAATAAACTGGGCACCGGCGCTTGGGAGAACCTCAAGGAGCGTACCAAGGGCAAGATCAAGGACATTGCTCGTGACCTTATCAAACTGTATGCCAAGCGATTGGAGGAGAAGGGCTTTGCCTACAGCCCCGACTCTTATTTGCAGAATGAGCTGGAGGCCAGCTTCATGTATGAGGATACCCCCGATCAGCTCAAGGCTACCCAGGACGTAAAGCAGGATATGGAGAGCAGCCGCCCCATGGACCGCCTCATCTGCGGTGATGTGGGCTTTGGCAAGACCGAGGTTGCCATACGTGCCGCCTTCAAGGCTGTGGCCGACAACAAGCAGGTGGCAGTTCTGGTGCCAACCACAATCCTGGCATTCCAGCACTATCAGACATTCCGTGACCGATTGAAGGAGTTCCCGTGCCGTGTGGAGTATCTTTCACGCGCCCGCAGCGCCGCTCAGACCACCGCAATTCTGGAGGACCTTAAGAACGGCAAGATAGATATAGTAATAGGTACACATAAACTCATCGGCAAGCAGGTCAAGTTCAAGGACCTGGGCCTGCTCATAATCGATGAGGAGCAGAAATTCGGCGTATCGGTCAAGGAACGCCTCAAGCAGCTGCGTGCCAACGTGGATGTGCTCACCATGACCGCCACACCTATACCGCGCACCCTGCAGTTCTCACTCATGGGCGCCCGCGACCTCTCGGTCATCCAGACCCCGCCGCCCAACCGCTATCCCATACAGACCGAACTCCAAGTGTTCAGTCCCGATATCATCCGCGAGGCCGTGAATTTTGAGATGAGCCGAAACGGCCAGCTCTTTATCGTGAGCAACCGCATATCGTCCCTGCCTGACCTGGCCGCTACGGTACAGCGTGAGGTGCCCGATGCCCGCGTGGCTATCGGCCATGGACAGATGGATCCCGATGAACTTGAGAAGATCCTGACCGGATTCATCAATTATGATTACGATGTGCTGGTGGCTACGTCAATCATTGAGAACGGAATTGATATTCCCAATGCCAATACTATAATCGTGAACCAGGCCCAGAACTTTGGTCTGAGCGATCTGCACCAGATGCGCGGACGTGTGGGCCGAAGCAACCGCAAGGCGTTCTGCTATCTGCTGGCACCGCCTTTGGCTGCACTTTCCGACGAGTCACGCCGTCGTCTGCAGGCTATTGAGAGCTTCAGCGAGCTGGGCAGCGGCATACAGTTGGCCCTGCAGGATCTGGATATCCGTGGTGCCGGTAACCTGCTGGGTGCCGAGCAGAGTGGATTCATTGCCGATCTGGGCTACGAGACCTATCAGAAGATACTCAAGGAGGCCGTTCGCGAACTTAAGAATGATGAGTTCCAGAACCTGTTCAAGGAGCAGCCTGCGGAGCAGGGTAGTACCGCTACGGTTGACGCTTCACGATATGTTGAGGAGTGCACTGTGGAGACAGATCTTGACCTCTGCTTCCCGGATCAGTTCGTACCCGACGGCAGCGAGCGAATCCTACTGTACCGCGAACTTGACAGCATGGAACGTGAGGCCGATATCCAGCGCTTCCAGGACCGTCTGCAGGACCGTTTCGGAAAGATTCCGCAGCAGGCATTGGAGCTTATCCGTCTGGTTACTCTGCGCCGCATGGGCCGCGAACTTGGCATCGAGAAAATCTACCTCAAAGCCGGCCGCATGAGCCTGTTCTTTGTCAGCAACCCCGACAGTCCGTACTACGAGGGTCCCGCATTCGGCGCCATCCTGGCTTACGCCGCCCAGAATCCCATGACCTGCCGCCTTCGCGAAGAGGGAACCAAGCGCAGCCTCCTAATATCTGACGTACCCGACGTGGAGCGCGCCATCAGCATCCTCACCTCCATCAGATGACAATGGGGACGGTTCTGTTTGGCACCTTTTTGCCGAAAAAGGTGCCAAACAGAACCGTCCCCAATGGATCATTCTATGTAATATTGGGGATGTTTCTGTAACTGGGTATCGAAACTGAATGTGAGACTTATGTTGGCAGACCAGATTTCGCGGTTGCCGATATGTGCATAAGAGGCAAATGGTCTGATTTTGAGAAAATAACGGAATGAATTGAAATGTACATTTAAAACGCGCATGAGAATATAATCCGCATTGAAACCTGCATCTACGATAAATCCTCTTGCCTGATGCTTTTTATCGGCATCGTCCGGATAAACGGGATCATCCTGGTGGAAAGTACATGAACCTATACCGGCAAATGGTGCCAACCTGAAATACTGTCCTGACAGAACCTGATATCCAAGGTCCAGGTAACTGACCGATAAATTGGTCTTACCGGCATACCAGACATAATCATTGTCCCGGAAATAGCCGGGTTGACTGAGTCGGATTTTTCCTCCGCCTCTGACGCCCATCTGTACTTCAAAGTTCCTGTAACCAAAGTACATGGCCAGCTCAATATTGTGACTGGGGGTCAGATTATTGCGTGAGACACCAATGGGATTCATGTAATTATAACCGATGAGGAAGCCGTAGTACCAACCGTATTCTACAGTCGGTATTATGGTAGGTTCGGTGCGTGGGAGCATATTGAGCTCTCTCGTGATATTCTGTGAATACTGTAATATGGCTGCGGTATCCCTCAGATAATCAGTTCCTACATTAAACTCCCTGAAACGTTGTTCAGCTTCGTTCCACGCATGCTGTTGGGCTTGTTGCCGGACATCGTCATCGTAACTTCGGTTGTATTCTCTCTGTAACAGTCTGGCGTTGAGCTCAGCTATGTCAAAACGTACGTTTTCGCTAATCAGGTCCCACTGGGTCGCTCTGTCAGGATCGTACCATGATGATGTGGGGTAAGTTACAGCCGAAAAATGGGTGTATTCAAACCTGGTGTTCCCAATCCATGCCGTTTTCTGCGTGGTTTCAAGGTCCATGCTGATGTATGAAGCTACCAGAGTATCTGTCGGAATATGTCTTACCTGGAAATCATCCCATGTCAGACGCTGCTCGCTCCACTTTTTGGAAGGAGTGAGTTTGGGAAGACCTGCATAGGCGTATGTTGTGCTAAACGCTATCAGGACAAGAAACAGGTACTGGGCTATCGGGGATTTATATCGGTTCATAGTTTCAGTGTTTTTGGAATGCGTTTGTTTTTGCTGCAATTACATATGCCAACCCGATGTTCAGTGACCAGTAGTTTCCTATCACTTTGTTTTTCTCATATGCGCAGTATGTTCTTAATCTCAGGATACTGGAATTTTCGCCATCGGAGCTCACTATTCTATGAAAAGCCCAGTCGGTATCAAGGCCGATGTTCAGGTTCAGTGACGAACCGAACATGCTGTCTTTTTTCTTGCCGTTTTGGTCCTTGAATTTCTGCGAATAGGCGGAATAGCCTATTCCCGTTACAGGATGGATTGTAATATATCGGTTCAAATAGAGAGGATATCCGATGTTGAAAGCTATCATCGCTTTTGATGTTTTGCCTGCAGTCCAGTCATAATTGAACTGGTCGTCATGGTAAATGCCGGATTTCAGTGACTTGCCCCACAGGAAGTTCATGTCGGCGTAAAACTCCAGTTTCTTAATGCATCCTCCTATTCCGACTGCCAATCCGTTGAATGAGCCGAAATAATCGGAACGGTTTCCCAACATAGTGCTGTTGGAATAGGCCAGGTACTCCATAAAATTATAGGAGTTATCTGTTTCCATCTTTTCAAGGTCGGGTTTTTCCTTAGGATTCTGTTCAAGTCCTTCCCGGACCTCTTTCTCATATGCCATTATGACGGCTGTATCTTTTCCGAATCCGCTTTCCAGCTCAAAGGCTTCCAGGCTTGCATTGATAAGCCTGTCAAAAGACTTCCTCTTATCGGACCATGCAGAGTTATCGGATGGATTAAGGGTAAGTCTTGCTGACAGTTCCGCAATGTCAAACATCACATTGAAGTATCTCAGATTCCAGTCAGTCGCATTTTTGGGGTCATAATAACTGGCATTGGGATTGAACCATATGGAATAATCATCCCAACAGTATCGGTTGTTCTTTATCTTTTCGACACTGGGTTCGGCCCTCATATACAGGGCAATGTTATTGCGGGATGTGGATGCTCCGTCTTGGGTCGTGAAATCATCCCATGTCAGATCCAGAGTGTCTTGCCACCTGATAAATGGTCTGGAAGGCTTGTTGTCATAATCGTGAAGGCTTTTTGTGACCGTCATTTCCTGACCGTTTGCAAGGCTTGGGATAAGGATGAGGCAGGCGGTCAATGCGTGCAGGAGAGAGCGTTTCTTCATTATTGGATTGAATAATCGGTTTCTTATGCAAACTTACCAAAAACAATGAAAAGTTTTTTATAAGTTTGTCAATAATCGGATTTATTAACCTTATAACAGATACGAATATGAGCAACAAGTACGCAGGAACCCAGACTGAGAAGAATCTGGAGGCAGCATTTGCCGGTGAGTCAATGGCACGTAACAAGTACACCTATTTTGCATCAAAGGCCAAGAAAGAGGGCTTTGAGCAGATAGCAGCCATTTTTGAAGAGACAGCCAACAATGAAAAGGAGCATGCCAAACTCTGGTTCAAGGAGCTGGAGGGAATAGGTGATACCGCTCAGAACCTGGGCGCCGCAGCCGACGGCGAGAATTATGAGTGGACCGATATGTACGAGGGCTTTGCAAAGACAGCCGAGCAGGAGGGTTTCCCCGTATTGGCCGCACGTTTCCGCATGGTTGCTGCCATCGAGAAGCAGCACGAGGAGCGTTACCGTGCACTGCTCAAGAACGTTGAGACCGCCAAGGTATTTGAGAAATCAGAGGTCAAGGTTTGGGAATGCCGCAACTGCGGTCACATCGTAGTGGGCACCAAGGCTCCGCAGATCTGCCCGGTTTGTCAGCATCCGCAGGCTTACTTTGAGGTTCACAAGGAGAACTACTGACTGTTCGCAATTGCTGATGAAAAATGAGGGGACGGTACCAAAGAGAACCGTCCCCTTTGGTATCTTTTAACTTTGAGGGAAAGGTGGTATAAAAGAGCTAGAGACCAATGATGTTTGCAATATGAATAACTCTTTTCCAACTGCCGGAACTATCCTGACGCTGCTTTTCTTATTTTGGGCTGCTGGCGCAAGCGGTCAGGAAATACGTGTATCCGATACTGTCCGATGGGAACAGGGCGGGCTCAAGTTGTCGGATATGAAACCTGTATACAATGACAAAGGTGCTACCTACAGGGTATATCCGGTTCCCGATTCAATCGTCATCCCGGTACAATGGTCAACAAAAACGGATTTTATAACGGACACTATTCGTTTAAGACGGGGCAGATCGGACTACGACTATTACCGGTTTTTAATGGAGCAGGAACGTGATCCGATTATCGAGATTGACTTCAGGGTGGGGTACGATAAGATCTACGGACAGGAAGGTAACCTCAAGTACGCGGAGAAGAGATCCTTCTCATACATACTTAGGAGCCAAACCAAATATGATATAAACCGGTGTGACAGCTGGTGCCTGCGTTACAATCAGGTACAGTTCGACATATTTGAAGGCTACCGGCGCTGGCAGGAGGAACTGATCAGTTCCGGTCAGAAAAGCCTGGCCCGATCCTCTTACTTTAGTAATCTGCAAGAGGCTGCCCTGCGAACCTTCAGGATGGAGAGCAGCTATGGACGAGACACTGCGGTCGTAAAGCAGTATGAGCAGCGTTATGCCGCCATGCTTGATACGCTTTTACCCAATCCCGTCTACGTGCCTAGTACCGATCATGACAATCATGGCCTCTGTTTAACTCTGGGAGCGTTCTACGAGCATTTCGTCGATGGAGTGCCCGGTGAACTCATCACTACGCCCGGATTGTTTGTCGGTTTAGGTTACAGTTACAGGAATCTCTGCCTGCAGCTGGAACTGGGCGGTCTGGCCGTGGGTCATGTGCCTGAGCGCGACTTCTGGCATGATCCGAAACAGGACTATGACTGGATTCAGTACGGCAGTACACGGGCGGGACGTGTATCGGCCAATCTGGGATATAAGGTGATAGACAGGCCATACTTTACCCTGACTCCTTATGTCGGGATCGGCATCATGTCGATAAGTCAGAAGACCAATATCCTTGATTCCGATGTAAAAAACGGGTTCAGGTACAGTGATCTGAACGGCTCTCGCGTCCAGGCGGGACTCAATCTGGACTGGAAGATTGTCCGCAATCTGAACACCGGCTATTTGGACAACTACTATGAACAGAAGGTCAGTCTTAGGTTATACGGTGCCAGGATGCAGTTCGCGGATATCGGCCCGGCATATTCGGTCTTTATCGGTGTTGCTTATCAGTTTGAAAAATGGAATATCAGCAGGTTATGAAAAAGAATGTATTAAGATTGTTTGCGCTGATAATCATGTTGTCGGCCGGCGTGTCCGCATCCGGACAGGATTATGAGGAACTCAGATTAAAGAAATGGAGTACCGATGCCCCCCTCACGTGGGACGATTTTAGCGTGCGTCACCTTCCCGACGGCATGCTGGAGTACGCCCGTATCGTGACGGAGGAGGATGGTGGCTACCGTAGCGTACGCCATAACAACATAGATATAAGATGTGATGTAAGAGATGTGTGTATGAACAGAGTCCTGTCATGGTATGACCCGGATCATTGCGATGATTGGACACTGCGTTACCTTCAGGTGGTGTTTGACATCAGGCAGTATGAGGCCCGGGTTTCGGGGCTGAAACGTTCGGGCTTTGATGTGTCCGGCCTGGAGTTCGGTTCATGGCCTTCGGGTTCGCACAGTTGTTTGGTTGACGATTATTGGGAGGATAGGGACTCTGTCGTCTACTCGTTCGAGATAGAGAGTAATTACGGACGTGATACAACCGTTATTCTGGAATATGAGCAGAGAATACGCAGAGCGTTGTCCGATTCTCTCCTGACGCATTTTGAGAACTATATGGATATGATCGTACCCCAGGGCAAAGGCGTGCACTATTTCTCGTTTGAACGCTGCATAGGCTACAGTAATGAGTCTTTCTTTGGGCCGATAGGCCAGGGCGTAGGCACGCTGAACGGTATCTCGTTGGGATATACCGTATATTTGGGCCGATTAATGAGCAGCCTGCAGTTTTCCTGGATGGGTAACTGCCAGTCCGATGACCGGAATATCGTTCTTGACGTGGGCTGCCTGCTCTATGACGGTTACCATGTTTCAGTAACTCCGTTCGCCGGAATAGGCCAGTCACTGCTCAAAAGGCATCCGGATTACAGCGAGAGGACAGGGGCGGTAAGGTACGAGGCCGGACTGCTGGTGGACTGGAATATGGTAAATGATTTCAGATACAATTTATGCGGTGGAGTCAGGCTGAAGACCAGATTCAAGGTGTTCGGAGCCATGTCGGACTACAAACCTTTCCGGGAATCATACTCCCTCAATATCGGAGTCCAGTTTGTCTATAGCCTCTTTGGCTACGGCTCGTTAAGAATACGCTGACAGATAAAAAAACGGCTCAAGAAATTGAGCCGTTTTTTTGTATTGCAATCATTTGTACATGAACCTTCTTATGCTGCCCTTAGGCGTTTTGGCGAAGGGTTCAAAGCGGATTTCGAAGCCGTTTACTGTTGAGTAGGCGGGGAGCTTGGAGTTGAGCAGTGCTATGTTCTGCTTCATGATGGCCTCCAGGGCGTCGGCGTTGAGGCCGGCCTTGTCCAGGGCATCCATGTTGGGAACTATCAGAGCTATGATCTTGGTGTCGCGCTGCAGCACGATTGACTCGGCCACGTAGGGGAGCTCGTTCAGGATCACCTCAATCTCCTCGGGGTATACGTTCTGTCCGTTTCCGGCCAGGATCATGTTCTTGCTGCGGCCCAGCAGGAATACGTTGCGGTCCTTGTCGATGGTGCCCATATCGCCGGTGCGGAACCAGCCGTCCTGGAGAACCTGTGCGGTGGCCTCGGGGTTCTTGTAGTATCCCTTGAACACCTGGTCACCCTTGACTGAGAGCTCGCCTGCAATGTGCTCGGGATCGGGAGAGTCAATCTTTACCTCCATGATATCGGGCAGATACTCACCGCATGACTTGGGGATGTACTTGCCCAGCTTTCCGTATGATACGATAGGAGCCAGCTCGGTCAGACCGTAACCGGTTATGAACGGGAGCTGCAGCTTGTAAACCAACAGTGACTCAACCTCCGACGGGATTGCGGCACCGCCTGTGGCGAATACCTCGATGTTACCGCCCATGGCGTTGATGAGCTTGTCATGCAGCATCTTGCAGAAATCGGGGTTGTGCTTGTAATCGGCCAGCTTTGCCTTGCCTTCGGGGCTCTTTATCTCTTCGCCCAGTACATACTCGGCAAACTTTACAAAGATAAGGGGCACACCGTAGAATATACGGGGTTTAACCTCCTGCAGGGCAGCCTGTACGTTTGACGGGATGGGGGGCAGACCAAGTACGGTAACGTGCATACCCATTGTCATAGGAATTACGACGTCGCAGGTAAGACCAAAGCTGTGTGCATGAGGCAGCAGGCTCAGGTAGTTCTCGCGGGGGTGGAAGGGGAATCCCGGACGGATGCCCTGTACATTGGCTGTAAAGTTGCGGTAGGTTAGCATAACGCCCTTGGGATTGCCTGTTGAGCCCGATGTGTACAGGATGGCGCACACATCATCAATGTCAGGATTGCAAACCTGGAAATCGGCGGGCTGCATGCCTGCGGGGAACTGGGCGGCCAGAAGTGAATCGGCCTGGGCGTAGAGTTCATCAACGCCGTTGCGGCTTGCCAGAACCTTGCCTGTTGCGGCATCGATGGCGCAGAGCACCTGCGGCATCTCGTCAAAGTTCATCTCATCGAAAGCTCGCTTCTCGGTATAGAGAATCTTGCTGTCGGAGTGGTTTACCAGGCGCTGTGTATCGGCCGGGGTGAATGCATTATAAAGATGTACGGCTACGTAACCCTTGTTGACGGCTGCCATAAAGACCGATGCGCCCAGTGCGCAGCTCTTGGTGTTGATGGCAATCTTGTCACCGGGTTTCAGGCCGGCTTTTTTCCAAATAAGGTCTAAAGTATATACACGCTCTGCGAGTTCGCGGTAGGTGATGGTCGATTTGCGGAAATCACTGAGGGCGGGACGGTCCCAGCACTCTCTTGTTGCGTTCTCAAAGAGTTTGATGAAATTGTCTATTGTCAACATTGAAAAAT
>JAEEGJ010011517.1_pt1 | contig 22406 bp, 15 predicted proteins | sample 8958761 | NCBI WGS metagenome assembly JAEEGJ01 (sample SAMN16246546, study PRJNA631951) | gut metagenome | biome: gut microbiome; feature: rumen; material: RS-attached | host: Bos | place: Iran: Karaj | collected 2018-10 | reverse complement strand
ACATGTTCAAGAAGCCTTTTAACATCATTTGACGAGTAAGCAACTTTGTCAATTATCGCGTCATATCTCCTAGCGTCAAGAGCTGCCGCAATACTAGCTTCATCGCTTCTGTCAAGAATTAGCCTTTTAACCTTGTCACCGAATCTGTCTTGATTTCTTCCACGTGTCGCAACAGTTACATCATGTCCATCCGATATCAGCTTTTCTATCATTGGTATGCCAAAAAAACGAGTGCCACCCACTACGAGGATATTCATTACAAAAGCTCCTTTTTCATATAATCATAACAGAGGTAATCGCCGTTTTCAGTTAGTATCTTATGAAATTCAAACGCCTTATAGCCTTTTTTTAGGTATATCTCTTTTGCCGGAAATGAAGCACTCAATTCAGCTTCACTGTAACTTTGTGATATTAGTTTCTCCGCAAAAGCAATGAGCTTTCCGCCAAACCCTTTTCCCTGATATTCTGGCAGTACGAACAGTCTGTTTATCTCACAACCATTTACAGTTACAGTACCTGCCACATTTTCCTCATCGTCAGTCAGCAAAAAAACATTTTCATCTTCGATATCCTTCCTTATATGCTCATCAGAATGATGAGTAAGAAAAAATTCAACAGCTCCAAAAGGATAATAATGTGGATATACCGCCTTAATTGTTCTGTGTGATATTTCCTTTACAAGCTCAAGTTCAGTAATTTTCGCCTTTCTTATCTCCATTCTCTAATCTCCTCCATAGATGGTATTATATAGCAAAAAATGGTACATGTCAATGCTTGCAATTAGAGTTTCATCGTGATATAATATATTTGTATGCGCTGTCTTTCAACTTACAGGCAGCATTCTCAGAAAAAGTATCTGATATCAGTAAAAAGGAGCTTTTTATGACCGATAAGATCATCATTAAAGGTGCAAGAGAAAACAACCTTAAAAATATAGATCTTGAACTTCCCCGTGACCGTCTGATAGTCATGACAGGCCTTTCTGGATCGGGTAAGTCATCTCTTGCCTTTGATACAATATACGCGGACGGTCAGCGCCGTTATGTGGAAAGTCTTTCCTCCTATGCAAGAATGTTTCTCGGACAAATGGAAAAACCAGACGTTGACAGCATAGAAGGCCTTTCCCCTGCTATTTCCATTGACCAGAAAACGACATCCAAGAATCCACGTTCAACAGTCGGAACTGTCACCGAAATATATGACTATCTCCGTCTGCTCTACGCAAGAATAGGAATTCCACACTGTCCAGTCTGTGGCAGAGAGATTTCCCAGCAGACGATTGATCAGATGGTAGACACTCTCATGACTCTACCAGTAGGCACAAAGCTACAGCTGCTTGCCCCCATAGTAAGGAACCGCAAGGGACAATACGCCAAAGAGCTAGAAAGTGCTAAAAAATCAGGCTTTGTCCGCGCTCGTATTGATGGTATAATGTATGAGCTTGCAGAAGAAATAAAACTTGACAAGAACAAAAAACACAATATTGAGATAATAGTTGACCGAATCATAATAAAAGAAGGTATTGAGTCCCGTATAACTGATAGTCTGGAAACTGTTTTCAATCTTTCAGGAGGACTTGCAATCGCTGACATTATTGACGGCGAGGAGATACTTTTCTCTCAGAATTACGCGTGTCCAGAGCACAATATCAGCATAGGCGAGCTCGAACCCGTAATGTTCTCATTCAATAATCCTGTGGGTGCCTGTCCGAAATGTATGGGTCTCGGGGTATTCCGACATATCGATCCTGAGCTAGTTATCCCGGATCCTGACATTTCTATTGAGGATGGAGCTATCAGCGCTTCAGGCTGGAACAGTCTGGATGAAACATCAATAGCTACCATGTATTACCGTGCTATCTCCAAAAAATACGGAGTTCCGATAGATGTTCCTGTAAAAGAGCTTAAAAAGGATCAGCTTGACCTGTTCCTCTACGGCACTGGTGATGAAGCTCTAGACCTCAAACGCCCAGCATCTCTTGGAGGTGGAAGCTACCGTTCTCCATTTGAAGGCGTTATCAACAACCTTGAACGCCGTTACAAAGAAACTTCCAGTGAATATTCAAGAAACGAGATCGAAGAATATATGAGCGAGGTTAAGTGCCCTGTCTGCAACGGAAAGCGACTGCGTGATGAGTATCTTGCCGTAACTGTTGGGAACAAGAACATCAGTGAGATCACCGATCTATCTGTTAAAGAGTGCCTGAAATTTTTCGACGGACTAAAACTCTCAGAGCACGATTCGTTCGTCGGTGAACGCATAATAAAGGAAATAAAGGAGCGTCTCGGTTTCCTATGCAGCGTTGGTCTCGATTACCTCACTCTGTCAAGAGCTTCAGGAACTCTATCTGGCGGCGAAAGTCAACGAATAAGACTTGCAACTCAGATAGGCTCTTCTCTTGTAGGAGTTCTATATATTCTTGACGAACCCAGTATAGGACTTCACCAGCGTGACAACGACAAGCTGATAGCCACACTGAAACGTCTGCGCGACCTGGGCAATACCCTTATAGTAGTCGAACACGATGACGATACCATGCTTGCTGCGGATTATATTGTCGACATAGGCCCCGGTGCTGGAATACATGGTGGCGAAGTGGTTTTCGCTGGAACTGTGGACAAGCTGCTCAAATGCAAGTCTTCTATAACAGGACAATATCTCAGTGGAAAAAAGAAGATAGAAATTCCGAAAAAGCGCAGGTGCGGAAACAACAAGTTCCTCACAGTACACGGAGCTTCCGAACATAACCTGCGAAATATCGACGTACAGATTCCTCTCGGAGAACTAGTATGCATTACAGGTGTTTCGGGATCAGGTAAATCCTCTCTTGTAAATGAGATAATCTACAAGCACCTTGCGGCAAAGCTCAACCATGCAAAGACAAGGTGCGGTGAATTTGCTTCAATGGATGGAGTTGAAAACCTTGATAAGGTAATATGTATTGACCAGTCCCCTATTGGCAGAACTCCCCGCTCAAATCCTGCCACATATACAGGAGTTTTCAGTGAAATACGTGACCTTTTCTCCAAAACTCCTGACGCAAAGGCTCACGGCTACACAAGCGGAAGGTTTTCCTTTAATGTTAAGGGCGGACGCTGCGAAGCCTGCGAGGGTGACGGTATAATCAAGATAGAAATGCACTTCCTTCCTGATATATATGTCCCATGCGAGGTCTGCAAGGGTAAACGCTATAACCGCGAAACTCTTGAGATACACTACAAGGGCAAATCTATATACGACGTATTGGAAATGACAGTTGACGAGGGCGTTGAGTTCTTTGAGCATATTCCAAAGATAGCTAGAAAGCTTAAAACCCTGCAGGAGGTTGGTCTCGGATATATCAAGATAGGCCAGCCTGCAACCACACTTTCTGGTGGTGAAGCTCAGCGTGTTAAACTCTCAACGGAACTCTCCAAGCGTTCAACAGGAAACACTATTTATATCCTTGATGAACCAACTACAGGACTTCATACAGCTGACGTTCACAAACTAATCGACGTATTACAGCAACTGACTGACCAGGGAAATACTGTCCTTGTTATTGAGCACAACCTCAACGTTATAAAGGTTGCAGACCACATTATTGATCTAGGCCCCGAGGGCGGCGACGGCGGAGGAACTATTGTCGCACAGGGTACTCCCGAGGAAGTTGCAAAATGCAATGCTTCATACACAGGACAGTACCTGAAAAACTACTTGAAATAATAAAGAGCTATAACTCATACTGAAACAGCACCCCCCAAAAAGCGATGCACCTAAAAAATGCATCGCTTTGCTTTGGTTCAGATTAATTGATCAATTGTTATAATCTTTATAAAAAGTACTGTTTTTTTCCTGAATTTATGGTATAATGTAAAAGTATTTATTGGATTGGCAAAGTAAACATAAACGCTGTTCCTTTGCCGACTTCACTTTCAACCCATATCTTTCCACCGTGGGATTCAATTATAAACTTGCATATAAAAAGTCCCAGTCCGATGCCTGTTTCAGAGTGCTTACCCTTGTAATAACGCTCCCAGATATGAGGCATATCCTCTTCCGAAATACCGCTTCCTGTATCCTTTACAGTGACCTTGATAAAGTTATTCTCTTCTTCCGCCTTGACCAATATAGTTCCGTTTTTTGTATGTTTAAGAGCATTAGAGATAAGGTTCACGAATACACGCTGCAATCTTGAACTATCTGCCTTTACCTGTGGCAGTTCAATTGGAATACGAAGCGCAAGCTTATTATTATTCTTGTTTAGTACTGCAAAATATGTCTCCACAGTTTCACGAACAACGGTATCAATATCGCAGGGAGCAAGTTCAAGCACCATTCTTCCTTCTTCGATTCGTGTAGCATCAAGTATCTGTGTAACCATGAGAGCCATGCGGTTTGCTTCCGAGGAGATACGTTTCAGCTTTTCCTGTATAAGTGCTGTATTCCCACCATTTACAAGCTCCATTTCAGCATTCTGAGCATAGCCTGACACAGTTGCAAGAGGCGTTTTCAGCTCATGGGAAGCATCTGATAGGAAGGTAGTCTTCATCTCATTTATTTTTACCAGCATATCATGCTCTGATACTACTGGATCAGCAAGCTTTTTGGATAGTATGGCTGAAATTATGATAAATACAAACAACACACCAGCAACAGCAATAAGCATCATATAGATGTATTTAACAAACAGCTTGTCCATACTTTCAGTAAGTCTTGATGTTTCATTAACTGCCACTTCATTTACCTGTTGTATCCAGTTATTCGAGTCATACATTATGAGTCCGACACGACGTTCGCCTAAACTATATGCAGACATTTCATCCCAGACAACTATAAAGCCCTCGCCACCTTTTGTATAGGATCCATTTCTTTCTTCATCGCTATGACATAGATAAAACTCATAAGTCTGTGAATCATTGTTTATATAATCACCACTTTTTGTCATCTCGTCGAAGGCTTCATACATTTTCTCATCATTGGATTCTTCAGTGGTAATGTCTATACTTCTTATTCCTATATCAGATATTACAAAGAAAACACAGTTCGTCATCATTGCGTCTCTGAAGTACGACCTTGCTTCCGATTTATAAGCAAAAGAATAATCAAATGTTAAACCTTCATTATACTGACCTGACAGACGTTCACTCATCTGACCGCAGAAACAATGCAGCACAGTTTGCATATTTGCCATATTTCTTTGGTACAGCGAATCAGATACTACGGAAATCGCCTCGTCTGAGAATTCGGCAAAGTGATTATCTACATTTCGTCCTGTTTGCTTGTAAATGAGTTCAAACATTGACGCACATATTATCAACACGGTCAGAAGGCACGTTATAAGCGTTATTAGAAGCCGTTTTCTCAGTGAGCGGCTTTGTGAAAAAGCTTTTTTCATTTCACTCACTCCTTTTTAAGACTGAATACATTATATCATACTTTAAGAAATAAGTGAACAGAATTACAGAATTGTAATCAAAGACAGACAGGGGGAATTTTATGTCACACATTTTATTAGTAGAAGATGATTCTGATATCATGCGTATCAACAGAACATTCCTTGAAAACGAAGGATATACCGTGCATTGTGCTGATTCCGTGCAGACTGCCTCATTCATGCTTGAGGAGTGCATCCCGGACCTTGTGCTCCTTGACGTTATGCTGCCTGACGGCGACGGAATGGATTTCTGCAAGATCCTTAGGCAGAAAACACAGGCTCCTGTAATATTTCTCACAGCTCGTGACGAAAACGACAGCGTTGTAATGGGATTCCGAAGCGGCGGTGACGACTATATAACAAAGCCCTATGATCTGAATGTATTAAAAGCGCGTATAGAAGCTCAGCTCCGACGCAATGTCAAGCAGTCGCCCCAGCACCCTAAAATTGAACTTCCGTGCCTTACCATAGACCTATTCGCGGGCACTGCATCTCTTGACGGCATCGAATACTCCCTGCCGCAGCGTGAACTGCAGATACTCTATATGCTTGCTTCACAGATAGGTTCACGTATAAGTTATCATGACATCTACAAGACTATATATGGATGCGATGTGGAGGACAGCAAAAACACCATAAGGGTCAATATTTCCCGTCTGAAAAAGCACTTAAATATGGACGATATGAGTACATACGAAATAGCCGCCACCTCTGAAGGCGAATACGTTCTAAGACGTGTATTGTTCTGAATTATTATCACGATTACAAATTTGTAATTCTAAACACAAAGCTGAATTAATGTGATATTATATAATCACACCAAGGACAACAAGTCCGAACGATAATCTTTTTATGGAATGAGGTTGTTATTATGAAAAAAATAAATTATTGCATCGCAATGCTAGCGATGATGACAGCATTAGTATCATGCGGAAGCACTGAAGACAATTCGGTATCTGAAAAAGCATCCGTTACCACCACAAAATCAGATGTGACAACTACTAAAACAGCAGATTCAAAGGATGAGAAAACAACTGATGATGAAGCAATAAAAACCGATAGCACAACTACAACAACTAACCAAAATGATACAGCTAGCAAATCAGAGTTTGAAAAGATATCAGGTATATGGTATGAAAAAGATGCTGAAAATACTCGTATTATAAACGTAAAGACAGACGGCAGCTATACTGTTGATTTCGGTAATGGTCCTCAGGCTGAAGGCTCTATCTGGATTCAAAATGTCGATGGCATAGATTGGTTCAAATTCTACGATATTGACCGTGGACTATGGTATTCTTTCCAGTTGGTTACAAATAACGGTGAACAAGAACTTGCTTCAGAAGAAACCGATCTGGATCGAAGTTATTACTTCGGACGTAACAAGCCGGCAGAAAAGGATCCCAATGCTCCAAAGCCAAATGCATACGGCTTCTATGCAATCACTAACCCACCTGTAACAAGCATTAGTGTGGCTTCTTTAACAGGTACATGGAAGACTTCTGATGATCCGGTCACAGTTTACACAATAACTCCAAGTGATGATTTATACAAGGGATATTTCACATGCAAGTATGAGGACGGCGGAGAGATAAATGGATATATACTGTACGAAAGCACAAGTCCAAATCTTTCAGGTGATACCGATTATTTCACATTCTACACCAACGAAGGTTCGCTTATCGAAGGTTTTGATGTTACGGGTGAGGTCCCGCTCAACGACCTATACGAAAAATGGTATGGCAACAAACATTATGTACGCATTGATTGAAAAAAGTTATTAATCAATGAACAGGCAGTTCGCAGTTAATTTGCTGTGAACTGCCTTTTTTAACTGTAAAAGGCCGCTTTCACACAATACAAGCGGAACCTCCGGGTGCAATTAATGTTTGTCGTATAAAAAAGAAAGAGGCTGCGCAGCCATATTTTTCTACACAACCTTTATCTTTTATAATTATTACTATTGGGGCGCTTATCGTCACCTTTTACTATCTTTTGTCTTTGACCATCTGCATAAGCAGATCCTGCATTTTAGGCGAAAGAGCACTTTTTTCACTAAGAATGCGTATCAACTCTTTAAGCACATCTCGAAAATCTTTAACTTCTTCAATTTCACCATGGTCTATGACACAAAAAGTATTTTTTACCTTGGATAAGCACAGAATCTCACCGTCAGAATATACCTCACCGACAATTATAAGTTCACTATGGCCACTGATCTCATCATATTTGTAATCATCAGGTCTGTAGAAATGTGCAAGATTGTTACGTATAAGAGCTTCTTCAGAAAAAAGCAGCCACTCTCTGTAAGTATCAGGAAGTACAATGTTATTTTCACTTTCCCACTTTCTGACAGACACTTCAGTCATTGCAGGCTTGAACCAAGAAGATTTTTCTCCGTACTCCTTTGCTTTTTTTGCACAAAGATCTGTAAGCTCTTGTATTTCACTGCTGATACTACTTTCTGAAATTTTTAAATTATCCACTGAAGCTGCTCCTTTCTGATATGTACTTACTTATTATTCTTCTTCATTATCGCCATAGCCGCATAATGCAAAACATCAAACTCATCGGGAGCTATACTGTTCAGTAGAGCCATATGATCACGCTCCCACGCCTCGGTCTCCTCCTTGCTCAGCGAAGCCTCAACACCACGGCAAGCTTTCATTCTGCCGTTCCAGCTCTCACGGGTGAAGTGAACGTTCACATCAAACTCCACACGCTCTTCAATCTCGAAGCTTTTCAGCACCTCGTTATCAATGAAAACAGGCTGTCTTGTCCAGCCTCCGCCTGACCAAGTAGGATTATACTTAAGAACCAGCTCCTCACTTTTAGCTGCTATTTTATCGTCAAAAGGCAACCATGCCATCTGCATCACCACAAGTCTACCATCATGCTTAAGTATATCACAGAGCTTCGGTACAAGTTTCTTATAATCAAAGTACCAAAAGCACTGACATGCAGTAATAACATCGAAAGATTCACTGTGAAAATCTATATTCTCTGCAGGCGATGCAATGAATTCAATGTCCATTCCACCCTGTTTAGCAAGGAGCTTTGCCTGTTCTATCTGATTTTCAGAAATATCGCTTCCTGTCCATTTAGCACCGAATCTGTACATATTTCGTGGTATAACACCTGTACCTGTTCCTAGGTCGAGTACGGACTGACCATCTACGCAGAGTCCTCGCTTAACAAGAGCTTCATAAAACTCCTGTGGATAAATGTCCCTGTATTTTGCATAATTAGCGGAAGTCCTTCCCCAATCGAAAGCTTTTCCACCGTCGATATTCTTATTTACGATATCCATCTTCATTGCTCCTTCCACAAATAGTTATATTATATAATATCATTTTCCCTCATCATTGTCAAGGAATGATCAGCCATAATATTTGAAGGCTTCACACCTGAGTATTACACATTATATCATTCCCGATTTAATTCACTGCATTATTTTACATAAGAGAGGCTATTGTGGACAAAAAAGTGTGAAAAATGATACAATTAATCATTGCAAAATTATGAATAAACGTGTATAATATAATGGACGAGGACTGTAGTCCTAAGATCGTAAAAAAAATAAATGAATGGGGGAATTACAATGAACCTGAAACTGAAAAAAATAGCAGCCGCTGCAGCCTCTCTCGCAGTTGCTGCAAGCTCAAGTCTAAGCATGGGAACTTCTCTGCTTGCTGATGCTGCTTATGGAGTCGGAGGCAACGGCTCCGCAATAATGGAGTACCTTGACCGCGGAATCTACGCTATAAAGTCAGGCAACGGAATGTTCATCAGCTGGCGATTTAACGCCAACGACAATGACGATACGGAGTTCCAGCTTTTCCGAGATGGCTCATTAATCTACACCAGTAAGGCTGGCGAAGCAACAAACTACTGGGACGCTAGCGGATCTTCAAGCTCTAAGTACCGTGTTGACACTCTTGTGAACGGAAACGTTGTATCTTCAGAGGATTGCCGCTTTACATCCGGCGCGAACTACTTCGATATTCCTCTCGATGTTCCGAGAGGCGGTACTATCAATGGCGAAGCTTATACCTACTCGCCCAACGACTGCTGTGTCGGAGACGTTGACGGCGACGGACAGTACGAGATATTTGTAAAATGGGATCCATCAAACTCTAAGGACAATTCCCAGGTACACAATCCTGATAAAGGCATACAAGGCTTCACTGGAAATGTATATATCGACTGCTACACCCTTTACGGCAAAAAACTCTGGCGTATAGACATGGGTAAGAATATACGTGCAGGCCAGCATTATACCCAGCTTGCAGTTGCCGATTTCGATTGTGACGGAAAAGCCGAACTCATAACCAAGACCTGCGATGGAACTGTTGACGGCAGAGGTCAGGTTATCGGAAACGGCAACGCAAACTATCTGGACAGTGCAGGTACTGTATTACAAGGTCCAGAGTATATGACACTATTTGAAGGCGCAACCGGCGCAGCTCTAGATACAATCGACTTCCCTGTTTCACGTGGTGATGCTACAAGCAATACTGCCAAGAGCACATGGGGAGACAACTACGGAAACCGCTGTGAGCGTTACAACTGCGCTATTGCTTACCTCGACGGAGTTCACCCCTCGGCTGTTTATGGCAGAGGCTACTATACAAGACTCACTCTTTCAGCTGTTGATGTTCAGAATAAGAAGCTTGTCAAGAAGTGGATATACGATACCGGCTTCAACTCAAGTGACCCTGGCTATGGCAACGGAAACCACAACGTGATGGTCGCTGACTTCGACAACGATGGCAGACAGGAAATATGCATGGGTGCTTGCGTTATCGACGATAACGGAAAACTTCTCTGGTCAACCCAAAAGGGACACGGTGACGCTATGCATGTAGGTGACTTAGATCCAAACAATGAAGGAATTGAAGTTTTCCTTTGCCATGAAAGCGGCAATTACGGTATTTCACTCGTAAACGGTGAGAATGGTCAGATAATCTGGCACTATGATGGTGATAAGGATACAGGACGCTGCTGCGCAGACAACATTATTTCCGGCAACAATGGTGCAGAGTTCTGGGGATCAAGACCTGCAGGAGCGGTTTATGACACCTCTGGAAAACAGATAGGCAGCAAGCAGCCTTCCACGAACTTCCTTATTTACTGGGACGGTGACCTGGAACGCGAATTGCTTGATGATATCACCATAACAAAGGCAAAAGGTGTTGACAACTATCAGACCATACTGACAGCTTCTGGCTGTGCTTCAAACAATAGTACCAAAGCTGTTCCTTGTCTAACAGCCGATATACTTGGTGACTGGCGTGAGGAGCTTATTCTTAGAACCGAAGACAACTCAAAGCTCCGCGTATGGTGCACAAATACTGAGTCTAAATACAGACTCACCACTCTTATGCACGATATGCAGTACCGTATGCAGACAGGCTGTGAACAGTCTTCATACAATCAGCCGCCTCATCCAAGTTTCTACCTTGGTACAGAGGCTCAGCTCCCTGAAAGACCAAATGTTAAACTCAACAATACTCCTCCTGAACCCATAAACGGAAAGCTCGTAAAGAACCTTATAGTTAAGGATTACTCAAATTCGGGCTACTGGAAGCTAATGGAATCCAATAAAACAGGCGGACTTATCTACGGCGACAGAGACTTTACATATACTTCACTTCCTTCTGAACTCGAAAATTGTGAGTATATTATGACTGCATGCAATTCAAAGAATACAGACAGTGATCTTGCCGAATTTACAACTGCAGACAAAACAGAGATATACGTTCTCGTTGATACCCGTGAGGAAGAAGCAAACTCTGTTCCTTCATGGCTCAACGGTTTTACCAGGACGGAACTTTCTGCCAAGTCCAGCAACGACGTTATCTTTTCCGTATACAAAATGACGGCAGAAGCTAATCAGAAGGTCGTTCTTGGAACTAACGGCATGACAGGAAACGTTATAAATTATACTGTTTTCGTAAAGGCTCCAGAGATAGTCACAACGACAACAACAACTACTACAACTACTACAACTACTACAACCACGACAACGACAACTACAGAGCCTGTTATCTCAACACATCCCGGCTATAACTTTAGAGGAGTTGATTCATATCCTACAAAGACAGTTTATAATGTCGGCGAAGAACTTGACCTGAGCGGACTTCTTTTCGGCGGAACACCAAATAACGGAAGCGGTTCCGCAGGCCGATATACTGATGAAGATCTCACTACTACTTCTATAAATGTTTCGAATGATAAAATCAGCGTTGGTTCTGATAAATTCAATACACTTCCCGCAGGTGAATATACCGTACACATTACAGGCGGTGCCGGTGATTATTACAGGTATACTTATTGCTATGGCGTAGATATTTCATATAAGGTTACTATCAAGGATGATTCCTCAAATCCCAATACACCTTTCTGGGGCGACGCTAATTGTGACGGCGGAGTTGATATGTCAGACGCAGTTCTTATCATGCAGAGCCTTGCAAATCCTGATAAATATGGAATTAACGGCACTAGCGAAAAACATATCACTGATCAGGGCATAACCAATGGAGATGTTGATACAAGAAGTAAGGGAATTACTTCAAATGATGCTCTTAAGATACAGGAATACCTCCTGCATAAATTCGATAGCCTAGATCCGAATCTACAGTAAATAATAACAGCCTTTCAGATTTTTGTGAATTTACAAATCTGGAAGGCTGTTTTTCTGTTAAATAGATGCTATTAAGCCTGATATGGAAGTAACTGCATATGCCATATCACTTATGACAGTAAACCTCAATAGCAGCCGAAGCGAACTCTGCTGTACCAATTCCGCCTGCACGGTCTATATTTTCCTTGAACTCACCGTCTGCAGCATACATCTTGCCTAGACCGCTGAGTATCTCATCAGTGCAGGTATAGAAATGCTCAGTTATGAAGTCTTTCAGCTTCTTGACCATATCCTGCGCTTCTTTGCTTTCAGGAATCTCGTTTTTCAGCTCACCGAACTCCGCAAAAAGCTTCATGAATCTTTCCATGATCTCTTCATTTTCCTCGGCAGAACGTTCTTTCTGAGCAAATTCCTTATAAGCTGAAGTATTCCCCCACTTTTCCTTTGCCCTTTTTGTGTATTCATCGATCTTTGATTTGTCAAATGCAGAAAAATCCACTGCTCTCACTCCTAATACTTTTATTCCACGGGCAAAACTGATAAGATCATCAAGCCGCTTCCTTTTCATTTCAAGAAGCTCTATCTGCTGCTCCAAAGCTTTTTTACGATTGAAATCAGGACTGCTTACAATGCGGAGAATATCCTTGAGTGGAAACTCCAGTTCGCGAAATAGCAATATCTGCTGTAGTCTTTCCAGAGCCATATCGTCATACAGCCTGTATCCACCCTCGGAATACTCTGCCGGAGGCAGGAGTCCTATTTCGTCGTAATATCGCAGAGTGCGTATACTCACTCCCGTCAGCTCGCTGACCTGCTTGACCGTCATCATGTTATCAGCTCCTCTCGTGTGATTATAGTATAGACCATGACGTAACGTGAGAGTCAATAGCATTTTTCATCTTTGTAGGAACTCACAAAATCCATCATGATGATTTGTTTGTTTTACTCAATAGGTACCCATATCTGACTCTTGTAATCAGGAGAAGTCATATCACCGTCAGGATAAGCTTCGATATCCATTTCATATGTTGGCTTATACCCAGATGTCGGAAAGAACTCCGCACACAGCTCATGCCACAAGTTCTGTATAGCATCAGGCATAGCTCCTGTACACTCAGCCACTACCCATTTCCTTGCAGGAATTTTATTCACACGATAGCCTTCGGGAGCCACAGTATCGGGAGCGCACTTTACAGCGATACCATAATCGAAACGCTCATTATCCGTATAACTGTTTCCATAGCATGTTCCAAAAATTAATTCCTTGTCTGACGCATGTTTAAGAAGAGTATCTATCACACCCTCCTTGGTTGCTCTGCCCCAGAATTCAGGGATAGTGTTCAGGTTCTGCGCTCCTGTAACCGTATGACACTCTACCTTTTCAAGGACTGTAAATGCTTCTTTTTCAATAATCTTGTACTCCATTGTATTACCGCCTTTCAGTATTATCTGCACCCTGAGGCGTGAAAACGACTTTAGTCCCGAACCTTTCTGTCTTGCTTCCGTAGGCGTAATGCCGTGAAAAGCAGTAAATGCACGGGTGAAGCTGTCCGGAGAACTGTAGCCATATTTAAGAGCGATATCAATAACTCTTTCGTCTCTGGAAATAATATCACTTCCGGCGAGAGCAAGTCTCCTGCTGCGGATATACTCTCCGAGAGTCATTCCGCATAACGCTCCGAAAATACGCTGAAAGTAATAAGACGAGCAAGCCGCGCGCGCTGCGATATCGTCGTAATTCAGCTCTTCAGTGATATTGTCCTCGATATAGTTGATAGCACTCTGTATGCCCTCTGTCCAGTTCATAGTCATTCCTCCTGGTGTGACTTTATTCTACCATAAAGGCGGCAGTCCTGTCCCGACAATATGTGTCCTCTTATGTCAGTTTCTCTTTTTCACAGGATGCCTGACAACAGTCTTAAGCTTCTCCGAAGTAGTTTTCCTCGGATCAGATAGATATATTTCATGATGAGGACGTTCATCGCTTATGTCGATGTCATAACCCATACTCTCTGCAAAACTATCCATAGCAGCAACAGTTGCAGGCTCGTCATCATAGGATCCGATATGCATACACTGAACACAGACACCTTCCTCATAACCCATAAACTCTGCCTTTGAACAGTCCAGCTTTTTCTTAAAGGAAGCCTGTTCTACTGCCCAGTCAAATTCAGATTCTGTGACAAAATCAGGAAGCCTTATCATAGCTGTCCATTGAAAGTCTGATTTTCGTCTGTAGTCTATGCCAACAATGCCATCCTGTTTCCACAAACCCTCAAGCGGTGGAACAACATAGTCGAAATATCCGTCAATACGATGGTCAGTCATCTTACTCATTTTTATTGTATAGGCAACTGCATACAGCACTTCAAGAGCTTTTTTGTACTCGCCCCCCTCTTCATTAGGGTCTCCCTTTCCTCTGACAGAGATGAAATTCATAACCGGAACTGATATTATTTCCGGTTTATTCTTCGGAAGATAGAATTCCTTATATTCTTTTTTAAAATCAAAAGCCATTGCAGACGCTCCTATCTTTTTTAAATGTTAAAACAAGTATATCATACCACTGTAAAAGTGTCAAATTTACGCATCAAAAAACATTGACCTTTATCAACTATAATGATATAATGGATTCATAATACCATATGTGGGGGAAAAACATGGACAAGAATAAAAACGCCATAAAATCGCTTCATGACATAGCCGAATCGGATATGTCCGAGACCGAGTTCCTACAGGCTATTGAAAACAATATGATACCTCTTAAGGAATTCTTCACATACTACAAATGCGCAATTATGGAAATAGAAACTAAATTCCGCGTACTTAATGAACAGTTTTCAATAAACGGTGAAAGCAACCCTATTGAATTCATTCAGTCAAGAATAAAAAGCTACGGCAGTATTTTCCGCAAGATGACAGCGAAAAATGTACAACCTTCTCTTTATGAAATAGAAAAAAACGTATCAGATATTGCTGGTATTAGAGTCGTATGCTCATTTGTACAGGACATTTATCATCTTGCTGACTGCTTTCTCCGTCAGGATGATATCTTTTTGATTGAGAAAAAGGATTATATAAAAAATCCCAAACCCAATGGCTACAGAAGCCTGCACCTTATCGTAGAAGTTCCTATCTTCCTTGAAAATGAAAAGCGACTTGTAAAAGCTGAGGTTCAGCTTCGTACCATCGCTATGGACTTCTGGGCCAGCCTTGAACATAAGCTGCGCTACAAGAAGAATCTTTCGCAGAACATGCTGGATATGCTGACCGACGACCTGAAAAAGTGTGCTGATCAGAGCGCTGAGTGGGACATACGTATGCAGAACATAAAAAATATAATAGAAAGCGATCAGGAGTGAACACCTGAACCACATTGTTATAGGGAGGTTTAGTATGAGCAGAAGCTATAAGCACAGGAAAAGTTCTGTTGTCCATATCAAAGATCCAAACAGCAAATTTGGTAAAAGGCAAGCTTCTGCAGCAGTTCGCAGGGCTTCTGACGTACCAAATGGAAAACAATACCGGAAGTTTTACTGTTCCTGGGATATAAGCGATTTTGAATAGACCGAAACAAAATACTCTCGGGAAGAATTCCGGCGTAAATGGTTTGATACATCCCACTACAATGCTGATAAATACGGAAAAGACCGCTTCAATTATTACAGGGAACATTTCCGTAATTGGAGAGAAGCATACAGAGTATACATCAGGGATCATAAAACAAAGTAGTCACACTGTCGCAATATTATTATATACTTTTGTTCTTCTTCTGATATTCAGACTACTGACATAAGAATCATCTGATATCTTTATATGGATCAACAAAGCTCAACATTCCCCTTTTCATGACGTGAAAAGGGGTTTTTTGGTAAAATTACGTATAGAATATTATTATAATGTTCATTTTCTTATTTTCTTCCAAAAAAACAGTTGCAAAAAATTCATATTTATGGTATATTAAACATAATAGCAGATACACTGTTTGTTAATAATGGCGATGTTTAACAAATATCTATTAACAAACAGTATGCTGTGAATTATAAATTTTGAAGAAACGGAACTTGGTTCCGTCAGGGGAATTAAAATCAAGGTGATACTGCCGTGGCTGAAGGCAGTCTTTGGGTAGTGTTGCCACAAAGGAGGAATTACTTATGAAACGCTTTGTTTCAACAGCTGTTGCAATAGTAACAGCTGCAATGTCTGTAGGAACTTTTATCCCTGCAGCAGTCAGTGCAGCCAATGTCTCATTCAGCGGCAATGAATGGACAGGAAAAAACGGTGCAGAGGATGTTTTCGCTGTAAATCGCGAGGCTGCCTCATGCAACCCCGTCCCATATCAAAGTACTGAAGCAGCAATAAATGCTGTATGGGACTACAATGCACGCGAACAGTCAGACTATCTGCAAATGCTAACAGGCAAGGATCAGGACTGGGATCTTGTAGTCGTTCAGAACGCTCAGCAAGCTCAGTCTCATATTAATGCAGGCTGTTTTAACACAGATTATCAGCCCTCTGCAGATCGTGGCTGGAAAACGGTTCAGCTTCCAAAAAGCTGGACAACTCAAGGATTTGATTTTTCAATCTATACCAATGTAGGCGAACCCTGGCAGGCTAAATACGACAGCAATGTTCCCGTTCCCCAGGCGCCTACTAATTACAATCCTGTAGGACTTTACCGCAAGAAGTTTACGGTTGACAGCAGCATACGGCAGTCAGGACGAAATATTTACCTGGAATTTGACGGCGTCGAATCAGCTTATTATGTATACATCAACGGAAAGGCTGTCGGCTACAGTGAAGACACTTTCAGCCCTCACCGCTTCGATGTAACTGACTATCTTGTTGACGGAGAGAACACTCTTGCTGTTGAAGTTCATAAATTCTGCGACGGAACATGGTTTGAGGATCAGGATATGATCTACGACGGCGGTATCTTCCGCGATGTTTTCCTCGTAAGCGCACCCGATATGCAAATCAGGGACTATAATGTCCGCACCGATCTTGACGATACATACTCAAACGCAAGCCTCGAGATATCCATGGATATCCGCAACAACTCCGGCAACTCAAAGAACGGCTGGAAAGTTGTGGCAGAAGCTTACGATGAGGCAGGAAATAACATTTTAAGCGATGTTTCTGTAAAAATAGACGAGCTTTCTTCTGGCAAAAACAGCAATGCCGTCATTAAAACGAATGTTAAGTCGCCAAAACTCTGGTCGGCTGAAACTCCGAATTTATATGCTCTCGTACTTAAGCTCACAGATGACAAAGGCGATGTACAGGAGATTATCTCAACTCAGCTTGGTTTCCGTGAGATAGGTTTCACTCCTACACAGGTAGACGGCTCATACAGAGTTACCACAAGTAGCTGGCAACCAATAACAATAAATGGAAAGCGCCTTCTCCTCAAAGGCGTAAATCGCCACGATACCGATCCGTTCAACGGCAAGGCTATCCCACAGGAGACTATGCGCGAGGACGTTACTTTAATGAAGAAGAACAACGTCAACGCTATAAGAACTTCTCACTACAGCAACGATTCATACCTCTACTGGCTCTGCAACAAGTACGGTATGTACGTTATGGGAGAGACAAATATGGAGTGCCATGCTCTTCAGGACGGCACTCACAATAATGAAAAAGCTTTGTTCTACGAGCTTGCTATGGATAGAACAGAAACAGCATATAAGAGACTCAAAAACAATCCATCCATCGTAGCCTGGTCTATCGGAAACGAAATGGGCTACACAGGCAATGCCGGCGATGCAGGCGGAATGTTCCGCGACATGATATGGTACTTCAAAAAGAATGATGGCTCTCGTCCCGTTCACAGTGAGGGACAGGGCTTCGGCATGGGCGTAGATATGGGCAGTAATATGTATCCTGGCTCTGACGTTATAGGAAATAACGCAGGCAGAGGCAAAATGCCATACGTTATGTGCGAATACGATCACGCTATGGGCAACTCCGTAGGTGCCCTCAAGGAGTACTGGGATGTAATAAGAAGCGCCGACAATATGATGGGCGGCTTCATATGGGACTGGGTTGACCAGTCAAGAGCTGTAAATGTTCCAAACGGAGGATGGGACTACTACTCAGAGTCCTATGCACAAGCAAACCTGTACAAGGATGAGGCAAAGGGCAAATTCTACGGCTACGGTGGAGACTGGGGCGACTGGCCAAACGACAACAGTTTCTGCGAAAATGGACTTATCAGCCCTGACAGAACTCCTCAGCCAGAGCTTGCAGAAGTAAAGTATCAGTATCAGAGCTTCTGGTTCTCTGCTGACGCTTCACAGCTTGACAAACAGGAGGTTTCGGTATACAACGAGAACAACTTCCTGAATATAAATGATTTTGACGTGACATGGACGCTTCTTAAAAATGGTATAGCTGTAAAGAGCGGAACTGTTGAGGGCGCAGATGTTGCACCACTCACAAAGGGAACTCTGAAAGTTCCGTTTGAGCTTCCGAAGAAGTCACTTTCCGGCGATGAATACTACCTCGACATGTCAGTAAAAGTTAAGAACGGATCAGACCTTCTCCCAGAGGGTACTGAGGTTGCTTACGGACAGATAGCTCTCGCTTCAAACGGTACTGCAGCAAAATATGACAGAGGAAGTGACGCTGTAACCATCGTTGAAACTCCTGATTCATTCGTACCTACAGGCCCGAACTTCAACTTCCTTATAGAAAAATCAACAGGTCTCCTCAAATCATATTCATACCGAGGAAACACTCTAATCGCTGAAGGACCTGCTCCAAACTTCTGGCGCGGCAACGTTGAAAACGATACCGGCTGGGGCGCAAGAGGAAGCTTCGACGGCACATGGCAGAACGCTATGAACGGTGCCAAGGCTGACAGCATCGACATCTCTGACGGTCCTAACGGTAGCAAGATAATCGTTTCGCATATAAGCCTCCCGAACGTTAAATCCAAGATTGACATCACATACACTATCTCTTGCGACGGCAAGGTCAAGGTCGATATGGACTTCGACCCGACAAAGTCCGGACTCGGAAACCTCATCAGAGTCGGCTCGATGCTCAAGCTTCCCGAAGGCTCAGAGCAGGTAACATGGTACGGCGACGGTCCCGTAGAGACCTTCAACGACAGAAAAACAAACGGCAGAATGGGCGTTTGGAGCGATACAGTTTCCCATATGTTCTACCCCTACCTCAAGGCTGACGACTGCGGAACCATGCAGGACGTAAAGTGGGTATCCGTAAAGAACGACAATTACAAGAATTCACTCCTTATCTCCTCCGACGGCGGATTCGAGATGAGCGCTCTCCACTTCACACCTCAGGACCTCCAGAAGGCTGACCACCCCTACAAGCTCAGTCCCAAGGCTGAGACATACCTCAGCGTAAACTACGGCTCAATGGGTACAGGCTCGGCTACCTGCGGTCAGTCAACACTTCAGCAGTACCGTCTGCCATCCAACAGAAAATATAGCTGGAGCTACACTATCATGCCTGTAGACGGCAGCAAGACCGGTCAGCAGATATCCGACGACCTCGCAAAGCTCCGCTCTGACGGAACATCGATAAAGGACAAGAGCCAGAACGACCTCACAGTTCCCGTAACTGCCAGCGCTTCACTCAAGTCCACATCAGACGGAAACTGCGTATCCGGCAATGTATCCGTTCCCTCAAGCTCAGCTATCGACAAGACCCTCAGCGGCAATAATTCCTTCACTGTTGAAGCTAACATCGTTCCTACCGGCGACCCCGAGTTCAACATGATAGCAAGCAAGGGCGACCACGCGTTCGGTCTCAGAACTGAAAAGAACACGCTCTACTTCTTCATACACGCAGGCGGCGAATGGCGCTCTGTATCGTGCGAGCGCTCGACTGACGCCTCCTCCGGCTGGATAGGGAAAATGCACCAGATAGCCGGAATCTACGACGCCGAGCAGAACATGATACGTATCTACTGCGACGGCAAGATGATGGCTGAAAAGGCTACAGGAACTACCGGCGGAGTTACTACCTCGGGCTACAATCTCACTCTTGGAAAGTGCCCCGAGACGAACCGCGGCTCTTCAATAGACTTCTACGAGTTCAGAGTTTACAGCAAGGCTCTTACAGCCGACGAGCTCGCTTCGCAGAATACAAGCTCACCTGCTTACGCTCCCGACAACAAGTACGTTCAGCTCTGGCTCGACTTCGACAACATCGCGGAGAGTAACGACGAGCCCGACGAGCCCAAGCTCATCGGCGACGCCAACGATGACGGCGATGTAACTGTTGCTGACGCTGTTGCTATCCTCCAGTTTATCGGAAACAAGGACAAGTACCAGCTCACAGACGACGGCAAGCTCAATGCCGACTGCTGCAACCCCGGCGACGGAATCACCGGCTCGGACGCACTGGCAATACAGAAGCTCGATTCAGGACTCATCACCAAGCTCCCTGAGATAACCAAGTAAAACATATAGCTACAGCCCGTGGATATCCCGCGGGCTATAGTTTTTGCTTATTATATGTTATCATATGCAAACAATTGCTTGTATATTTTTCCTGATTATGGTATAATATATAGGTTAACCGATAAGAACTGTTTTTCAGCGTTTTTTATGCTGAAAAGATAAGAAAAATGTTGCATTTGCAACATTTTTCTTCTGTGATATATGTTACAATATTGTCAAACAATGAAAGGAGCTGCCATTATGCTTGAACTCAGGAACATTTCTTTCAGCGCTGAAGACGAAGGCGGAAAAACTGAGATCATTCGCAATGTCTCACTCACTATCCCCGATAACAGATTCGTGGTCATAACCGGTCCGAACGGCGGCGGAAAATCCACGCTTGCTAAGCTCATCGCCGGAATACAGCCTCTCACAGGCGGAAATATCATATTCGACGGCACAGACATCACAGATATGTCCATAACCGACCGCGCCCGCATGGGTATCGGCTTCGCTTTCCAGCAGCCTGTACGCTTCAAGGGCCTGACCGTCCTCGACCTGCTCCGCATCGCATCGGGCAACGCTCTTTCCGTTTCCGAAGCCTGCGACTCCCTCTCAGAGGTGGGGCTCTGTGCCAAGGAGTACATCGACCGCGAGGTGAACGCTTCACTCTCGGGCGGCGAGCTCAAACGCATCGAGATTGCTACTATCCTCGCCCGCGACGTCAAACTCGCTGTATTCGACGAGCCCGAAGCTGGAATCGACCTCTGGAGCTTCAACAACCTTATCCGCATTTTCGAGAAAATGCGCAGCAGCGACAAAAAGAGAACTATCCTCGTCATCTCTCATCAGGAGCGTATCCTAAACATCGCCGACGAGATAATCGTTCTCGCAGACGGAAATATCGTCAAGCAGGGCAGCAAAGATGAGATACTCCCCGAAATAGTCGGAACTCAGTACGCTGCCGGCGTATGCGCTAAGATAGAAGAATAAGGAGGATTGGAGCATGAAAATAGACGCAGTTCAGAAACAGCTCCTTCAGGAGGTTGCTGACCTCCACGATATCCCCGAGGGAGCCTATAATCTCCGCGCAAACGGACAGTCAATAGGCAGGAATACCACAGCAAATATCGACATTCAGACCAAGCCCGAGGGCAACGGTATTGATATACGCATAAAGGAAGGCACCAAGAACGAAAGCGTGCATATCCCCGTTATCGTAAGCGAAAGCGGCATCAAGGAGACCGTCTACAACGACTTCTTCATCGGCGATGACTGCGATGTTCTCATAGTTGCGGGCTGCGGTATCGACAACTGCGGCAATCAGGACTCGCAGCACAACGGTATCCACCGCTTCTTCGTCGGCAAAAACGCAAAGATTCGCTACGTTGAGAAGCATTACGGCTCCGGCGACGGAAGCGGCAAGCGTATCCTCGACCCCGTAACAGAGGTATACATGGACGAGGGAAGCACTATGGAAATGGAAATGGCTCAGATAAAGGGAGTCGATTCTACCGAGAGAACAACCATTGCCGAGCTCAAAAAGGACGCTAAGCTCGTTGTCCGCGAGAGACTCATGACCCACGGCGAACAGCACGCGCTCAGCGTTTACAAGGTCAGCCTCAACGAGGAGGGCTCCAGCGCCGACGTAGTTTCGCGCTCAGTCGCAAGAGGAACCTCCTACCAGAAGTTCGACGCCTGCATTATCGGAAATGCTGCTTGCTCGGGACATACCGAGTGCGATTCCATTATCATGGATGAAGCTGTTATTCTCGCTGTCCCCTCTCTCGATGCCCGCAATGTGGATGCCTCTCTTGTCCACGAAGCTGCCATCGGCAAAATTGCCGGCGAACAGCTGACAAAGCTGATGACGCTCGGCCTCACCGAGCAGGAAGCGGAAGAGGAAATCATCAACGGCTTCCTCGCC
>JAEEGJ010011516.1_pt1 | contig 22409 bp, 19 predicted proteins | sample 8958761 | NCBI WGS metagenome assembly JAEEGJ01 (sample SAMN16246546, study PRJNA631951) | gut metagenome | biome: gut microbiome; feature: rumen; material: RS-attached | host: Bos | place: Iran: Karaj | collected 2018-10 | reverse complement strand
CTTTCAGCGACAGAAGAAAAGTGGATGACGTCAAAAACAAGCTAAACAGGCTAAAAACAGCGTAAAATCAAGGCTTTCACCAATCTTAAGCCATCTTAAGCCACTTTTTGCCAAAAAATCAGGGGTTTGGAAATGCCCCAAACCCCTTGATTTTATTGGTGATCGTGAGCGGATTCGAACCGCTGGCCTACCGCTTAGGAGGCGGTCGCTCTATCCAGCTGAGCTACACAATCAAGCGAACGAGATTATATCACAAACCCGGGATACTATAAAGACAGGTCTCGGCCAACATTACTACTAATGAGATAAGGATCAGGTAAAAAGGCAGACCGTCTATATATTTGGACTTGGATACGAAGATAAGTCTTCGTCTGATAACCGAAAGAAGTCCCGTCATGATGATATCCGAGCAGATGATGAGAGCCAGGGCGACCAAAAGGTGCCAGATCTTCGGGAAACCGGGATTTGCGAGGAAGATTATCGAAATAAATGCAGCAGCCATGGACACTTCACTGATGAAGTAACGAAGGCCGAAGATCGAGCTCCTGTAATTATGCCTTGCAGCATAGACCATTATCGAGCCTACGAGGAGTGCCATTACCGCACAAACAGGTATTGCCGAGAGCCTGAAAAGTTCGCTGTCAGTAAAGATCTTTAAAACATAAAGGGAGGCCATGCACAAAAGGCATACGACGGCAAATTCGCCCCTGGCGCTTAAGAATCTGCGAAGCTCGGAAACATTGGCAACGGGAATATCCCAGAATTCCGTAAGTTTTTTGGAAGTTGCGCATCTCGGAGCACCGGTGATCCTTGATATTACCCAGCTCATTACAATAAGGAACATTACGGATGCAAGAAGAGAAACAAATAAGAATCTCTTTTCGAAAATAAAGGTCATAAGGGTTCCGAATATGGAGCAGACGAGGGCTATGGCATAAGGGAGCATTACTTCCCTGCCAAACGCAGGCCTCGTGAATTTATCGTTATCATCATCCTTAAATCTTGCTACAGACATGATTCCGATCGCCATCGGAATAAATCCTGCTATGGCATACGGCACGCATAAGCCGAGCTGGTAGGAGTATTCTCCTGCTGCGACAAAGAGCGCTAATACAAACGCAAATGTAATTACCGACAGGTTTCTCGGCATGAAGAATCTTAATGTTATTGCCCAAGCAAGAAGGCAGACAAATGAACATGCAACAGGCCACCAGATAACATTTCCCGAGATCATGAACTCGAGGCAGAGAGATACCATTGTATAGCCTAAGAGAAGCGAGGCTCTGGTCGACAGGTATCTTGCGGGCCTGACATGGGAAGCCGTGAACTTTTCTTCCACGGGTCTTCTCATCTGCTCGTTATCGAACGGCGTATTGTATTTCTCAGTAAACAGGCCCATTATGTTACCTTCCAGTTCAGATATTCCTTGAGGAATTTGTAGCATGTGTTGCAAGCCTTGACTACGGTTCTCGTCTGGTCGTAGCGGTTCGGAACAGGCTCAATGAAAGACGCCATTTCAGTCATGGGGAGGTCATCCAAGCTGTTCGTGATTATCTGGTCGTCGAAAGATTTACCGGAGTTCAATCCATCTTCGGTGGAATCGTAATCGACAGTACTCTTTTTGCTGTTGTTATCGGTGTCAGTCTTCTTTTCAGGTTCGGTATTGCTGTTAGGAATTGTCTGGCCGCGAAGCTTTGCTTCAATCTGCATAACTCCCATATATCCTATAGCAACTTCGTCTTCATTGTAGATAGTATATATCTCAGGCGTTTTCTCAAATGAGAATACGACGTGCTTGTCATCATTAAGGTATTCCAAGTCTTCCGCATCTTTCTGATAAAGGTGCAGGAGAATAAGATCAAGGCCGATCATGTATTTATCTTTGTCGTAGCCGGCACGGGAATTTTCGATACACTCCATCGCAAGTTCTACAAAGGGCCTGATATCGCATGTAACGCCCTTGACGATGTCTGTGGTACCATCTGACTTCATGGCAAGCCTGTCGGGATCCTGGCACTCAAGGAGCGCGTGGCAGACGTTATAGGACTGCGTAGCCCAGTCAAGACCGGAGATAACATAAGCACCCTTCAGGGAAGCTTCGCTCCTGTCCTGGTTTGTCTTATCTGTACTGAAAGCATCCCACTTAACCTTTGTAATAACGCCGTTCTTTATCTCCATCTCGACATAGTCGATGTAACGGTTCCTGTCGTCGTACAGTCTCTGGGCATAGTAAACACCGTCGTTTAAGCCAGGAACGGTAATCTTTTCGTTATTGTTATCGTCAGTCTTCTGCTCTTCCTTTACGAAAGCTACAGGGATTTGCTTTCCGATAAGTTTATCCTTTATGAGGTCCATATCACTGTCGCTTATGACAAATGCGTTATCTTCTTCGTTCTTATTGAGCGAAAGACCCTTGATCCTGGTGTTCTCGTAATCGAGTGATACGAGCATGCTCAGATCCTGTCCGTATAAAGACTTAACTGTCAGATCCAGCACATAGCCTGCCGGCGCACCGTCTGCATCGTAGCCGATATAGAAACCCTTGATCTCAGGATAGCTGTTTAAAGCCTTTGAGTTGACCTTTTCATAAGTTGCGGCTTCCATTACCACGTCGAACCTGCTGTGATAAAGGCTCTGCATGCGCTTATTGGCATTCTCGGAAGAGATGAAATAACCTCCGATGACAAGTGCAATGCTTAAGATAAAAAGGAGAACCGCCTCAGTTATAAGCTGCTTGAGCTGTGTATGCGTCATCATGATACATCCACCTCCCTGGAACGGATCTTTCTTCTTGAAAGTGTTTTCGAGAAGAAATCCAATACGAAAGATAAGAAATTAACTGCCATTACGGGTGCTAAGAGCGACACCATGGGCGATACGAACGGCTTTGTAACGAGCGTCAGGATGCCGCATGCGATGCCTGCAAATACTCCAGCTGCAAATCTGGAAGGCATTGTGGTCATGTCTCCTAAAAGGAATACTGCAACAAATACCGCGCCCGATGACATGACATATACGATTAACCCATCGAAAGAAAATTCTCCTGATCCGAGAATAGTTGTGACAGGATAAAAGACAAATAAAGTGAGCACATAGGATATCGGAGAATAAAGTCTCATGGTGCCCTTAAGTGTAAGGAAAAGTCCTCCGACCAAAATGCAGATGAAGCATGCGGTGCCGATCATGCCGGGATAGTTTCCGCTTAAAAGCTCTGTAAACGAGAGGTTCGTAAGGTCAGGCAGAGCGCCGGGCTTTTTCTGTACGATAAGGCTCATCAGCTGGAGCCTGGAATTATCTTCTCCATAAGACAGGCCCTGGGTTCCGCCGGGCATAACGAGCTCGATAAACAGTCTGCCTGCACATGCAGGATTAATGATGTTGCTTCCTGCGCCGCCGAAAACCTGCTTGGTAACTATGGATGCAAACACTACAGCCGTAAGAGCCGTAACAAGCGTTGTATCAGGGGGCAGCATGAGAGCGATTAGAAGACCTTCCACAAGGGAACTTAAGTCAAAGTAATCGCCGCCTGATCTCCTTCCTGTTACCCTCACACAGAGATTATCGATCAAGGTGAAGGCTGCCATGGAGAACAGTATCAGTATCAGCGCTCGTAAGCCGTAATAGAAAATGCCGCAAACGATACAAGGCACCAGAGATACCAGGATCGTGATATAGATATACGGAGCGTTTTTCTCCGTATGGATAAAGGGCGCAAGCTGTCTGTTATCAGAACTCATACTTCTTTATCCCTCTCAAAAGGCAGCGTAATAGTATCTGAAGACTTCTTGTTCTTATTATCATCGTCATCAGAATAGTCTTCAAGAAGCGATGCCCCTCCCAAAGAAGGCGCCTCATAATTGTCATAAGTCATGTCTTCCAAGCCGCTGTTATCCAAAAGCGAATTGACTTCGATGATCCTGCCCTCGCCTGCAAAGCTTGCAATAGCGGTAGTAAGATTAATGCCCGCAGGACAAACATAAGAACAGGAACCGCATGCGATGCAGTCTCTTGCGCCCTCTTCAGAGGCCTTCTGCCTTAAGCCCTGGTTGAGCATCTCATAGATAGTATTAGGTGATAAGTTCATCGGGCAGCATTCAGAGCAAAGACCGCAATGGATACAAGGTGTCTTCGGAACTTCTGCTCTTCTGACGGCTGAGATTACTGAAGTAGTCTTAACTATAGGCGTATGCTCCGGATCTTTTATCTCGATTCCCGTAAGGCAGTTGCCCCAGATTATCCTGTCGCTTCCGTTTCTTACATCCTGAGCATTTGAAAGGAGCTCTGATACAGGTGTTCCGACAGGAACGAGCATATTGTGTCCGCCTGAAGCGTCTCCTGTTACAGAAACTATCCTGCTCATCATCGGGATATTGTCAGATAATGCTTCCCAGCAGGCGAGCATTGTAGAGCAGTTAAAGAGCACTGCCCTGCAGGACTTTTCGAGCGTCTCGCCAAGAACAAGGTTCTTGCCGTAAAGGGCTCTTGCAACGAGCCTGTAATAGCCCTGCGGGAAACGCTCCCTGAAAAGCTTTATATCAAATTTCAGATCCTTAAAATCTGATTTGATCTTGTCTATTGAATTGGAAAGGGCCTTCCTCTGTTCCTTTCTGTTTTCGGAAATAAGGAAAACACATCTCGATGCTCCTACAGCTCTGGCGCACGCGCAGGCGCCCATAACAACATAATCGGGATACTCTGTAATTGCTACGAGATCGCATGTCGAATAAGGTTCACTCTGAAGGCAGTTGACCAGGAAATCTTTTACGATCTCATTTCTTGCTCTTTTGAGCTTTGCTGCAGTCGGGATTCCTTCTCCGCCCATTCCACAGATGCCTGCATCTCTGATAATGTTTATCGTCTCGGTAGCGCTGATCTTAAAGCCTGATCTGGGTTTGATCGAATCAAGCCTTGTTCTCTTCATGTCGTTAACGATGGTAACAGCAGGTGTAATTATTCCGTTAGGAAGCCTTATCTCGGAAATGTCGGAAACTTTTCCTGATATTCCGCTATGAACAGGAACGGAGAACGCGCCTTTCTGAGGAACGCCGACGCACTGGCCGATCCTGACATAATCGCCTGTCTTAACTGCAGGGACTGCCGGAACGCCGTAATGCATTTTCATTGGAAGGATTATCTTCGAAGGATAGATCCTCTCGAACATGATCTCCTTGACAAAAGGGGAACGCTTTGAAAAATTCAAAACGTCCCCTGTAAATAGTCCTCTGTAAAATGAATATCGTCTTCGGTCTGCCACTATAAATTATCCCCAAAAGGAAGGTTACTTAAGCTGACAGGCTTATCAGTCGGAATAACCTTCGAGCTTCTTTGACTTAGGCGATCTGTTGAGCTTTCTGATTGCTTTTGCCTCGATCTGTCTGATACGCTCACGTGTAACGCCGAGTTTCTTACCAACCTGCTCAAGTGTCATCGGAACGCCGTCCTTAAGACCGAATCTTAATTCGATAACTCTTCTTTCTCTGTCTGTTAAGCCGTTCAAAGCCTGGATCAAGTCTTCCTTCAAAAGGATCCTTGCAACCTCTTCTTCAGGTGCAGCGAGCTCATCGTTGGAAATGAAGTCAACCAGGTGGCTGTCCTCTTCCTCACCTACAGGCTTATCGATGGAGATAGGATCCTGTGAGATCTTCTGGATCTCTCTGATCTTTGCAACTTCCATGCCCATAGCTTCAGCAAGTTCTTCTGTAGTAGGCTCTCTGCCTAAATCCTGAACGAGCTGGCGCTGAACTCTTGTGAGCTTATTGATCGTCTCAACCATATGAACAGGGATTCTGATCGTTCTTGCCTGGTCAGCGATAGCTCTCGTGATGGCCTGGCGGATCCACCATGTTGCATATGTGGAGAACTTAAATCCCTTTGTGTAATCGAACTTATCAACAGCCTTAATAAGACCGATGTTACCCTCCTGGATAAGGTCAAGGAGTGAGAGGCCACGGTTCATGTACTTCTTAGCAATAGAAACAACGAGTCTCAAGTTGGAGTTGATAAGGAGCACCTTTGCTTCCTCATCGCCCTTCGCCATTCTCTGGGCGATATCCTTCTCCTGCTCTGCATCCAAAAGTTCGATCTTACCGATCTCCTTGAGATACATCTTCACGGAGTCATCTACAACATTGGCATCCTCGCCGTCGCTGTCGAGATCTGTATCGTCGTTATCAAGATCAGGATCGCTGATCTTAACGCCGCCGTTTTCGAGCTCAGCTCTGAGATTGATCATCTCATCGGGTTCGATCTTATATGAATCTGTGATTGCTTCGAACTCTGTCTCAGTAATCTGATTCTCATTCTTCTCTGCAAATTTCTTTGCCTGTGCCAGTGCTTTCTCAAAATCTGTCATTGATAGAAAACCTCATAGATCGTCAATTGTAATTGTCCAAAACCAAATCTGGCCGTAGATCCGGCCGGAAAAGATTACTTGCTGGGTACGGGTGTAGGTGTTGAGATCTTTACTGATTCCTGAACGTCCGTCTTTAAGCCGTCTTTGGATACAGAGATTATCGTGCCGGGTGTGTAAATGTACATCTCGACATCGTCAGATTCAAAACCGCGCTTTGCAGCACGAAGATTCAAGTAATTTGTATAGAACTGCTGTGCTTCGCCCTCAGTAATGTCTTCAGAAAGACCGATCTTAATGTACTGACATGAAAGTCCGTAGATATTGATCTGCTTGTAATCGAAATTTCTCTCTGTATCGTTCGTAGCAAAGATCATGTCAACTTCTGAAGTAATCGCTTCATTCAGCGACTTGCGTGAAAAATAGAGCGGGAAAGCGATAGCGAGGATTATTGCTACTACTAAGACAAATCCTCCGATCATTCCGATCATAAGCTTTTTAGGAGCTTTAACGTCGTTAGGAGAGATCTCAAACTCATTGGGCTTGAGCTTTGCTTCTGCTGTCTGTGTCTTGGAAGTCTTTTCTCTCTGAACTGCCTTCTCAACAACATCCGGCATTACCGGGTTGGAATAATAGTGCTTGGTGCCTGAGTTGGTATTCTTTTCAAATTTCTCGTTCTTGAACTCATATCCGTCAGGATTCTCGAGGATCTTAACTGCTTCTTCTGAAGGGAAAACGCAATTGCAGAATACGCACTCACAAAGTTCGTCTCTGTCATCAAACATAACGAGCGAACCACAGTTCTTGCACATACCTTGTTTAGTCGCCATTAAAAAATCGTCCTTTTGTGTTGAAGTATGCGCTTTAAGCAAACCGGCGCCGACTATTTTCAGGGATAATGTTGAAAACGGGCCGTAAATACGGCATTCCCTCTGCGTAGGCATAGTTCTACTTATAGCAATCGTAAATTATAATATGCTTATGTTATATCGTCAAGAAGAAATTTCTTAAGTCTTGACACTTTCCGTTTCCGCTCTGTATTATCAGTCCCATAAGACATTTCACGAGGTTTTCCAGATTGCCCAGATCCAGATCAAAGCTTTATCCCGACTTTAAGCCCTCCTCAGATAAGGAGCGCTTTATGCTCGAAGCCATAAAGGAAGCCGAAAAGGCCATAGATCTCGGCGAATGCCCCATTGGCTGCGTCATTGTCAAAGACGGCAAAGTCTTCGTAAGAGCCCATAACTTAAGGCTTACCAAGGGTAATGCCATAGCTCACGCCGAAGTGATCGCTATCGACAAGGCATGCAGAAAACTCGGCGACTGGCGACTCGAAGACATGGACATGTATGTCACGTTAGAGCCCTGCACCATGTGCTCCGGAGCAATTATCCAGTCCCGGATCAGGAAAGTCTATTTCGGAGCTTATGAGCCCAAAAGCGGTGCCGTTGTATCCTGCAATGACATTTTCGAAGTATCACACGGCCACAACCACAAGGTCGAGTTCGAAGGCGGCATCATGGAAAAAGAATGCTCCAAGATGATGCTCGATTTCTTCCGTGCTATCAGGAAAAGAGACGCCGGCAAGAAGCGTTCCAAGCCTTAAACCTCAACAAATTCACCGTAACGCACAAGATATAAAAGCTTATGACAGACCTTAAGGCCGTCTTCTTCGCATGCAGCCGCGTAGCTGTTCAGCTGGAAAGCGTGCCTTTCAAGGGCTTCCTTAGAACGCTCTTCAGGAGTTGCTCCTCCTAAGCGGTCGGTCTTAAAATCCAGTATCGTATAGCCTTCATCTGTCTTATATATGAGGTCGATTATTCCCTGAACAAGAGCCGAATCTCCATCGTTTCCTTCTGTAAAGACGCCGAAAACAATGGGTTTCTCAGATCTGGCGGTACCACCTGCAAAGCTCTTAATAATGTCCTCACACCTTAAATCATTACAGAAGGCCATTATGCCATCTTTAAATTCGCCAGCTACTTCCCTGGCATTATCGTCAGAACAGATATTGAGATAGCCGTCCTTTATCAGGGAATCTATCTCATCTTCAAAAGCAGTCTTCCCTGTCCTTAAGCCCTCAAGATCAATGAATCTCATTATCCTGTGAAGGATCGTACCCTTTGCTGCAGATGTCAGGAGCGATACGTTGTCGCTCTCAAAATCATCAACACTCCTTATCGCAAGGTCAACATGGGTCGTATCCGAAGGCTTTCCGTCACCGGCGATTCCTGTTACCGACACCTTAAAAGGGATATCAACGCTGTCTTTGTATTTATATTCGGGCAGCACCAGTTTTCCTTCAGAATCAAATTCAAACTTTTTCCCATCTTCTTCAGCTTTTTTCTCAACTTCAGTGATCTCTTCTGCCTGCTTTCTCGAAGCAGCATAGATTTCAGCGAGCTTATCGCCCTTCATCTCCAAAACTTCAAAACCTTTGGTTTCAGAACCGTCCAAATCAGTAAATGTAACAATGTTACATTCCTTAAGATCGCCTGTTTCAGCGATCTCTCTCAGCTTAGCGCCGTCTACACTTCTCGCCAGAGCACTGAAAAGGCAATAAGGAAGTTTCATGTCGCCCGTAAGCCAGTGTCTTCTGTCAAACTGCCTGTTTTTGTAATCTGTTGCCTGCGTAAAAGCCTTTCTCATGGGGCTCTGCTTCGTCTTGTCGTCGATGTCACAGGTCGTGATCACAGACAGGTCTTCTTCTGCTCTCGTAAGCGCTACATAAAGGAGCCTGCACGTTTCGGCATTGCTCTCAAGCCTCATCTTCATCTTGTAGATATACTGCTCAAAAGAATGACTCCTGGTGATATCTTCAAAATTGAAATCTTCAGTAAGGAAGCCGTCATCTCTATCGAACATGATGCTCGACAGAGTATCTTTCCTCTCATCCATACCGCCTGTCGCAATGAGGATTACGAACGGGAATTCAAGACCCTTACTCTTATGTACGGTCATAGTGGTGATCTTGTTCTTGTTGGCATCGGTAACTTCGATATCAGCCTTCTTGATCTGGATCTTCATCTGTTCCAGTTCAGCTGCAATTCCCGAAATATCAGAACCTCTCAATTTGAAGCTTTCAGACAGCCAATCCTTAAAGACGTCGAACTTGTTGCTGTCGCCTTCCCTTGATTCCAAAGTTGCCTTGATTCCGGTCTCTCTGTAGATCATTTCGATTATGTCATCAATATCAGAGACCATCGAACTCATTCTTATCCTGTCGAACGTATCGACAAAATTCTTAACGCGAGAAGATAATTCATCACTGCATTTTTCGATATAGACACGAAGCCTTAACATCAAGGGCTCTTTTTCTATCGAATCACCGCTTAATTCATGGATAAACGCCTGAACAGACGCAAGCTCTGCAACCGTGAAATTCGAGAACTTGTAATTAGACAGCATGACGCCCGCAAGATACTCATCCCTGTATTCGTTGCCAAGGCAGATAAGGAAATTGATTATCCTGTGGATATCCAGGTCTTCAAAAACATCAGTCGTAAACCTTCCTGATGCTTCTATCTTCCTGCCGTCACTTAAGGTACAGCCGTTAAGGTATCTTGCAACGGTCTCTGCCTGGTTATTTGAAGCAGTCAGGATGCAGATATCCTTAAATTCGGTCTTGCTTCCGTCAACTCTGGTGCAGGTTTCAAGATATCTTCTGACTTCGCTCTCAACGGCCGCAAGAACGGCTCTTCTTTCAGGTTTTACCTTATCGCCGTCATCTCCTTTAGGAACAGCGCTATCTGCAACGATTATCCTGGGGATATTGCCATGGGGTGTTTCAGTTGCCTTGCTCAGTCTCTGGCTCTTATCGTATTCGATCTCGGAAGCTTTTTCGCTCATTATCTGATCGAAGATGTAGTTAGCAAATGAAAGTATCTCACAGGTGCTTCTGTGGTTTTCCTTGAGATAAAAGACTTCGCCCTTCTTTGAACCGGTCTCGTATTCTTTCATCCTTGCACCAAAGATCTTCGGATCTGCAAAACGGAATTTATAAATGCTCTGCTTGATATCACCTACACGGAAAACATTACCATCAGGATTTTCGAACTTTTCGATTATCTTATCCTGGAGCCTGGTGTTGTCCTGATACTCATCGACAAAGATCTCAGAAAACTTCTCACGGTAGAAAGCTGCCGCTTCGTCATTTTTCAGGATCTCATAAGCAGTATGCTCGAGATCTGAATAATCCATGCCGTGCATGTTATTCTTAACTCTTGCATAATACTCGTCAGTCTTTTTTAAAAGATCGACAAATGCTCTGCAGGCTTTAGTTCCCTCTTTCTGGTTCAAAAGGACCTGTTCTTCCGTAAAGCCCAAAAGGCTGCTGTATTCCTCAGGAAGATCGTAAGGATTATCGTATTTTGAATCAGTCCACTTATCAGGTGTCAGGAAGTGCCTTAAGGTTACGATAGCGAGCAAAGGCCTGTCATCACCTTTAAGATCCGCGCCTCTGAAAAATGATTTGAATTTCAGATCTCCGATATCCTTAAGCGGCGCAAGACAGCTGAAGAAATCAGCACCTTTATGCGTCTTATAGTGCTCAATCACATTATCTATCCTGCTCTTAACAAGGCTTATGAATTCGTCATTCGAATACTCTTCTACGATCTGATAAGACTCGTGATCAGCAAGAACCGAAGCAAGATCGCCGTCATCAAGCATCGATCTCACATTCGCCAAATATTCGGTGATAACGAACGGTATTTCGTTCTCTTCTTCGAAATACATTATCTTCCCGTTCTTATCACGTTCCTCACGCGCTTTTACAAAGCCTTCGCAGACATCAAGATAATCCGGAAGACTTCGCAAAGTCTTATAAGTGCCGGTTACGATACCTGCCAGAGAATTGTCATTCCTGCCGTCACCGAACCTTCTCGTAAACCTTACGAAATTGTCGTCTTCTGATGTGCAGGATTCATACATTGCTTTGAATGCATAATCTACCGCAGTCTGAAGCAGAACTCCCTGCTCGCTGTCACTTAGGATCCTGCAGGAGGGGTCGGTAAAATCAGCCATCGGACCTGCTTCTAAAAGATAGCCCTTCTCCTTGATAACACGCGAACAAAAGCCGTGCATAGTCTGAATATATGCATTGGGCAGGAGATCTATCTGATCGGATAATCTTGCCGCCATCTTTGTATCGCCTGAAAGAACAGCATCGTTACGGAGGCTTCTCAATTTCTCTTCGATCTTGTCTGCCATATGTGCAGCTGCATCTTCCGTAAAAGTTACAACGAGCATCCTGTCGACAGATAGAGTGCCTTTCATAATCTCTTCGCCGATCCTGGCTGTTAATACCGTTGTCTTACCGGAACCTGCAGAAGCGGAAACGAGGTTGTTATTAAGTTCCGCATTGATGATCTTTTCCTGTTCAGCCGAAAACTTCATAACTTATTCCTCCTTTCCTTTTTCATCCGTGCCTTCAAGAATGTCTTTCATTCCGAGGATCGCTATCCTGTCGGCTTTCTTCATGTCCTTATCGGCACCTATCTTCTTGGTGACTTCATCGTAACCCGGGTCGGCTTTTGCCTTGCCGGATTTTGCGGGTTTAGCAAATGCCTCGCAGTTTGCGACCATCACACCGTATTTTCCCGAACTGCTGAGATCCAATTGTTCCCTGAACTTGGGTGCCTGCGGGTCATTGCCGCAATAGCCCTTATAACTGCAGTAGTTACAGAGCTTGAGCTTAGGCTCTGCCACAACCGCATCAGCTTTTCCTGAAGTTATCTCGTCAACGCTTTCCTTTATTACGTGCTTCGAGAAATCTATCGCAATATTCATTGCTTCCTCATCGTAGCCCGAGAGCTTCGGCGCACAGGTCAGAGGCACACCCTTGTCGCCAGCCTTAAGTCCGACCTGGACATAACCGTAATCGTCGATCACGGCATCGCCATCCTTTGAATACTTATCCAGGATTGCACCTGAATATGCAGGCAGCTGAATCTGAGTACCGTTAATAAGCGACTGGGCATCCACATCTTTTTCAAAGCTCTTGTAGTCAATGGTCCTAAGATGGAACTTACCTGCTTCATCCCGCTTTAGATCGTACCTGTCGATGAAACCCGTGAACTTCAGATCCACTCCTTCGTACGGAATATTGAGTTCTAGCTCTGGTGATCCGATCTTTTCCTCAATTCCTTCAGGAACAAAACCTGTCGCAACCGAATCTTCAAGAACGCCCCTGAACATCTTGGTAAACATTCTTCTGAGCTTGGCATAGGTATCCATCTCAAATACTTTATCTGTCGGCATTCCGGTCTCATCAACGGAACCGAAGACAGCCCTCTCGGATGCTGCCTTTCTCAAGCAGATATCGGCATATTGATTATAGTTATCTTCGTTTTCAAGAAGCTTTTTAGCAATGGAAACAAACCTTTCAGGATCTCTTTCACAAGCATCCCTTAAGCCCCTGTAAGCTTCTTCAAACATACTGTGGATAAGGCTTCCGAAAGAATTAGGCTCAATCTTCGTATTATCTTCTCTGGGAGAAATACGGAGCTGCCTCTGGAGCATGTACTGGAACGAACACGCCTTAAAGCTTTCGATCGAAGAAACGCTCGCATAGATGGCCTTGCCCTTCGTGCCGTCTGTTTTAACAGTCGTTAGGAGCCTGTCCATAACGTCTGAGGGTATCTTTGCATCTTCGGCATTATGTCTGAACTTAACAGCCTCGCCCGCTATAGGATTTCTGAACGTGTTTACTATGTGATGCTCTTCAGGAACAAAGCTCTCAAGATATTCGAAAACACGGCTCTTCGGCTTGCCGTATTCATGAACCATGTAGAGGATATCCGTTGCCGAACCCAATGTAAGACAGCAGGTAACGAATTCTTCCCTCATCTTGTTCTGAGCCTTATCAGGAAGTTCGATCCTGTCCGTGGAAGAAGAAAGATTCTTAAGTTCTGTTCCGCTCAAGAGACCTTCCCTCATTCTTACATAAGGGAAATTATCTTTCTGTGCACCTACGATAAACAACACTTTGCATGGCGTAACAAAAGCATGCTCGGGAGTCGTTATCTCAATCGAATCGACCTTCAGTGGAATAGTACCTTCCGTACGGTTCCTCATGTCAGTCCTGATCATAGAAAGGAAGTCCTTCTGGCTTATCTCACAATCGTTCATCTCGTGTGTCGAACACATGAGAAGGCTTATAAGTTCGTCATAACCTCTGACCAAAGCTATGGCAGCTGAATCATCGCCTCTTGAAAGGAATTCATCTCTCAAAGGCTCAATAAAACCGCGCATGCTGTTAAAGAATTCCAGGCTCTTTCTTGCTTTGCCGGATAAGGTCTTCTCGTTATAGATCGATTCGCAGGCTTTCTTAAGCGGCACAAGAGATCTCGTGACAACATATTCATAAAAGAACTTTCCGCTGTCGACAAAGCCTTCATCAAGTCCAGGTACAGTTCCGCCGATTATCCAGAATTTCAGCTTTTTCCTGTTTTCTCCGTCATCGGCATCAACATAGGCTTTTTCATCGAAAAGCCTGCCGTAATCAGTTATGTTCTTTGCATAACAGTAGTTTTCGAAGCCGTCTGCAATATAAGGAGGGATCCTGAGCATTCCGGAGCGCATAGCCTTCATTATGAGCTCTAAAGTATACCCGACTCTGGGGAGCTCTAATATTATCTGCATCATGTAAGGAACGACAGTTCCGCCCAATGCAATCTTACGGTCGATAAAGACATCCAGGCCGTAAAGCTCAGCCGTGCTTCTCATCCTGGAAGTGATATCTTCGTTACAGCAAACTATCCTTATATCACGGTATCTGTAGCCATGATTTCTGGTAAGGTCTATGACCTCATTAAATATATAGCCCACCCTGTCATCGATACCTGAAAGCTCAGCAAGTCTTACCTCGCCGTCACACTTGATACCTTCAGGCTTAAAATCAGAAGCAAAGCCGTTAACGATAAGGCTCAAGACATCTTTGTTATCAACGATCTCCAGTTTAGTACTGGAAGCGCCCAGACCTTCGAGCATAGCGGAAAAATCTTCGCCTGCTTTGTAGACAGAAGAAAATGAAGATCCGCTGCCGCCTGATATAACATTAAACTCAATATCACACCCTAATTCAGACAGGAGCGATACCAGTTTGATCTCTTTTGGTGTAAGCATACGCGTAGCGCCGAATCCGACAAAAACTATCCTGGAATTTAAAAGTGCCTTAAGGCCGCTCGCCCTTCTCGTCGAAAGGCTTGCGGGATTAATAGATGACAGCTTATCGCATGCAAGTGCAATGGGCTCTCTCAAAAGATTTAAGCCGTATTTGGAATTCATCTGCTCTAATTCCGTCATGATCAGATGAAGATCCTTAAGCTTGTTAATAAAAGCTACTGAAGAAGATGAATTATCCAGAGCCTTGACTGCCTCATCAATCTCGTCGATCCCTACGCCATATCTGGAGAAGTCACCTAAAAGGGCTATCATCATGTTGATATAATCGATGCGGGATGAGAGCGTGCCGAATGCATTTAGCCTTGCCTTGTTATTGGCAAGGATGTTATAGATCGCATTGCGGAGCATTATCTCACCGCCTTCGGCGACATAATTGGTGCCAAGGTCATCCAAGATATTTCCTGCAAGCTTCCTGAAACTAATGACATCGCCCGATACGAGCGAAGAAGACAGAGTAAGTATGCCTTCACCCGTATCGATAGTGCCGTTTCCTTGTGAAATCTGTTCCTTGACGGCCAGCACTTCGCGCTCGATCTGTGCCTTTGAAAACTCAGGAGCAACAAAGATCAGCTCTCTGCCGTCGGAATTCTTTACTGCTTCTGCTATAACTTCCTGTGAAACAGGCCTTATAGCGCTATATGTCTTAAACCTTATCATGCAAATACCTCAAAATCTTTCTGACCTAATTTTAAGGTTTTACGAAGGTTTTTAAAAGCCGATTAATGGGACAGTTTAGCAGTTAGACCAGTTAAAAACGAGTTAGAAACTCTTCTCTGCACTCTCAGTAGTCAGGCGCCTTTTTTCTAGTGTCTTCTCAAAAAGCAGATCTGCCGTCTTGGGGAATCCCTCATATACAACCTTTGTGCCTTCTTCGGTTATACCGCCTTTTGTGGCAACTCTTGTAACGACATCTTCAAAAGACATATCTTTTTGAAGCATCAGATCTCCTGTAGCACTCATCGTTCTGAGGACCATCTTTACTATCTGCTCTTTGGGGATAGATGTATGTCCTTCAGCAGACTTGCAGATGACATCGAAGATCGATGCGATAAAACCCGGCATGCAGCTTACGAGTTCTGATCCCATGCCCATCTCATTTTCGGGCAGCTCTATTACATCGCCTATGCAGGAGAGGAGATTTTTAAGAGTATCCTTGTCTGTTACCTTGTCATTGAAGCAGACAAGCGTCTGAGATCTTCCTATCTCGGCTGTAAGGCTGGGTATAACCTTGGCAGTTCTGCAATCGATGACTCTTTTGATCGATTCGAAAGAAACGCTTCCGTTAAGTGAAACGAGCAATGCATCAGGATTTATGGAGTCTTTGATCTCAGATAACACGGCTTTCAGATCAGCCGGACGCACGCAGACAAAGACGATATCAGCTTTAGATGCAAGATCAGTGTTATTTACTATCTGAGCTATCTCTTTTGCTTCTTCGAGTTTTTCTATAGTCCTGTTAGACGCAAAAAGGCTGTCTTTTCCAATATTTCCTGCCGTAGAAAACTTCCAGAGCAGCATCTTTCCCATACTTCCGTAACCGATGATACCTACACGCATAAAAAAGCATCTCCTCAATTGATTTCAAACATTATATCAAAGAGGAGATGCCTTATTTACTTAGTCCTATTCCTATTACCCTTATACTACTTTCCAGTGCTTGAGGTCCGAGAGCCATCCGTCGTACTGGGCACGTCTGTCGCTGTCTGATAAGTTCTCAGGATTCGGCATGTGCTCTATCAGGAAATCCAAAAGGTCGTCCTTGCTCTCATAGACGAAGTCGCCATCTGAGTAGCACCATTTGCAGTAATCTTCGTTGAAGTCTCCGTTAGGCTCCCTGCTGATATTGAGGTCTTCGTTAAGCGGCATTCCGCAGCACTGGCAGTAAAGCTGTCTGGGGCTTCCTAATAGCGTATTGATCGACACATTGAACTCTCTTGATAAGATCTTCAAGGTCTCTGTGTTAGGCTGTGTTTCGCCTGTCTCCCAGCGGCTTACAGCCTGTCTTGTAACCAATACTCTTTCTGCAAATTCTTCCTGTGTGAGATTATTTTCTTCACGGATCTTTTTCAATACATCTTTGGTATCCATAAGTTTGTCTCCTTTGTTCTGTTTGATAGCTCCATTATGAGATTGCCCTTGCGCGAAAACAAGAAACGCGCTGTTGCGTCACATTATCAGAACTTATCCGTTGGCTTTCCATGACCATAGTAGTATGTTCTTTTGCCGAATGAACGGATCTTTTCAACTGTCTTTTTCTCAGCTTCGAGATCAGTATAAAGATGAGCCGTTGCCGGCCTGATCCAGTTATCGAGAGCGTCTCCGACAAGCATTGCATCATCAGATACCAGAAGTCCTATCGAACCATTTGAATGACCGGGCAGCTCAACGACTTTAATATCAGGGAATCCGTAGTCCGCAAGAGTGTCGCCTTCCTTAACAAAGAAACGGTTTTCAGGACGTATAACCTTTGTCTGGCTTAAGACTTTCAAAGATGCCTTGAGCACAACAAAACCAACAATGCCGTATGAATACAAAGGCTGTGAATTATAGTCGTCGAAGATGCCGTCATCTGCCTCGTTATAAGCAACGGGAACATTGAACTTCTTAGACAGCGCATCGGCATTTTCCGCGTGGTCGAAATGAGGGTGCGATAACACGATAAGCTTCAGATCGTATTTACCGCATTCATCTATGACCTGCTGAAGGTATTCACCGCTTGCAGTATCAAAAAGCACTGCATTCTTTCTGTCTGAAACAAGATAGCAGTTATCCGTTCCGCCTTTGATGTGTGTAATTTCGTATTTCATATATCAATTATTCCTTATCAAAACCAATAACATAATCACGGTCTTCACGAGCATGCAAAAAACGTCTTACTTCCATAATGCGTTTTCCCCGTTCTTCAAGAACAACATAGAATATGACATACTTTCGTACATATATCCTATAGTATGGAGTTTTCCTATCCCTTCGAGAATGAACAGTTTCGAAGCTTTCAGGACCATCCTCAAGATGCTTCAAAACAGACGCTTCAACTTCATCCAAAAGCCTATTAGCAGCAATCCTATTTTTTAGCTCAAATGCAATATATGATATATCGTGATCAAGTTCTTCAAAAAACAGCGGAAGATAACGAATCTTATATTCTTTCTTACGCATTCAGCTTTCTCCGAATCCCACCGAATACCTGATCATGTGAAAGCCTTTTATCTGTTGATTCCGCAGCAGCATCTGCATAATCCATTATGTATTCTTCTGATTCAACCAATCGTGAATAAGTCTCAATACTCAGCACAACCATTGTTCCATAACCGTTTTTCGTGAGATACACAGGATCGCCGTTCTGAACACATTTTTCTATATCAGTAAACTTGTTTCTTAAATCCGAAACCGGACGTATCTGAATCATAAGCTCGCCTCCATAACTTTATCATAATTTTATCATTATTATGATTATATCGTATACAGATGGAGAATCAACTTACCACGAACCTTTATATCCGACACCGTATTCGGTCGTATAGTAATCGATACGCTTCGAGTCGTTGAATTCAGGTTCGTATATATTTTTATCGGGATCGATACCTACAAGCGCACAAACCGCTTTGTTTGCACGTATTGTAAGGTCTTTCTCGCGTTCTTTAGGGTTTAATGACTTATCAGGAAATATCGGTTCACCGATATGGAGCGTAAAGCACGCGATCTGCCTGAAGATATGCTTTCTTATCCAGCCCGGTTCACGGTATGAATAACCCAGCGGAATTATCGGCTTATCGTTGCTGACCGCAATAAGCGAAGCACCACGCTTAAAAGGCCTTATAGGCTGGTAGTATTCCCACATGCTGCCTTCAGCATAGATGTGAAGCCACCCGTGTTCTTCAAGAAGTCCGCCAACAGCCTTAAGGAAAGCCTTCTGTCCTGCTACAGTATTTTCAGGGATCGGTATACCGCCTACCATGCGGATAAGAGTTCCGTTCTCGCCGTTTATGTTCGGCGCCCAGGCAAGGAGCCCAGATCTTCTGGGGCGTATCCCTTTCATTACTCCGATATAATCCCACATGTGCACATGATTACAGACGGAGACAACTCCGCCGTCAATAACATCCTTGTGCTTCTTGAGATTCTCTCTGCCTTCGATCTTCAGGCCCAGACGTATTGTTGCCACGGGGAATACGATCACATTAAGGAAAATGCGGACTATGTTCTGCTTGAACCTGAACCATCCTGACTTATCGATATACGGATAGTTTGCATCAAAGACAAGCCCCCTGTCCTTATGGATCTCAAGGTAGTGGCGGTCTGTCTCTAACGGATAGGGATACTTGTTCGTCTTCGGATCAAACATAACCAAACTCTGCTTTTCTTTCCTAGTCTGGTCCTATTATAACCCAACAGTTTTATTCCTTTGTTATAACTGCTATAGCGCAGGGCATCCTGCCGTCAACGACATAGAATTCAACATCTTTGAAGCCCTTATCCTCAAAGAATTTCTTATAAGAATCAAGATCAAACTGTCTTTTGAAATCAGCGCCCATTTTCTTTATGACACTGACCGCAATTCCGGACGATTTTTTGAGCATATTAATATACGTCGGAATTATCACTTTGCCACCGGGCTTAACAACTCTTAAAAGCTCATTCAGGGCCTTCTCGGGCTCAGGCAGAAGATGGATAACGTTGCCTGCAACTGCCTTGTCAAAACTGCTATCTGCGCTCTTAATATCAGTAATGTCTTCCTGTCTGAAAGATACATTGCTATTCTTCCTGCACTTTTTGGAAGCGCGCTTCAGCATTCCCTCTGCAAAGTCCGTTGCTAATACCTTTTGAGCCTTCTTAGCGATTTCTTCTGTTATCGCGCCCGTTCCGCAAGCGCATTCAAGAACGCTGTCGGTCTCATCTATGAACTCTGCGACCTTTATTCCCGTGCCCTTATAGACTTTCCGGTTGTAAACATTTTCGAAAAGATCATATACGGGCGATATCTTATTCCAGAACATATTTATTCCCTGTTAAGCCTTCTCATGCATCTCATGGCGTTGAGGATCGCGATTATGAGGACGCCTACGTCACCGAATACCGCAAGCCACATGTTCGCGATACCGAGTGCGCCGAGCACAAGGATTATTGCCTTTACGCCAAGCGCGAAAATGATATTCTCCCAGACGATTCTCATCGTTTTTCTTGCTATCTTTATGCTGTCTGCGATCTTCGACGGTTTATCATCCATCAGGACGACATCTGCTGATTCTATTGCGGCATCAGAGCCCATTGCTCCCATGGCGATTCCGCAGTCTGCACGCATCAGTACCGGAGCATCGTTAATACCGTCTCCGACAAATGCCAGCCTGCCTTTGCCGTCTTTCAGCAGTTCTTCTACTTTAGCAACCTTATCTGCAGGCAGGAGCTCGGCAAAAAAGCCCGTAAGACCGAGCTTGCCGGCAACATTCTCAGCAACGCTCTTCTTGTCTCCGGTAAGCATCACAAGGCGCTTAACACCGACATTTTTAAGGCTCTTTATTGCTTCTTCCGAATCTTCCTTTATCTGGTCGTTGATAACGATGTGGCCTAAATACTCACATGCATCGTCGTATTCTCTTGCTATATGGATGATCGTTCCCGTCATATGGCAGTCGTGCCAGTCAGCCTTGCACATTTCCATGAGCTGGCCGTTGCCACAATAGTATGTCTTGCCTTCTACAACGGCCTTTACGCCTTTTCCGGCTATCTCCGTAACTTCGCCTATCAAGGACTTATCGATATGGCCCTCGTGGGCTCTTACGATCGACTGTGCCACAGGATGGCTCGAGAAGCTCTCGCAGCAGGCTGCGATATCCAGAAGTTCAGCCTTGCTGATCAGGTTGGGATGAACATCGTCTACCCCAAACACGCCTTTTGTAAGCGTTCCGGTCTTATCGAACACAACCGTATCGATCTTGGACAAGACTTCCATATAGCCGGCACCTTTGATAAGGATTCCCTCTTTGGAAGCTCCGCCGATACCGCCGAAGAAAGACAGCGGAACCGATACGACAAGCGCGCAGGGGCAGGATACTACGAGGAAGACACATGCTCTCGTAAGCCATTCTTTCCAGATCGCGATATCACCGATACCGAGGATCAAGGGAGGAACGATACCCAGGATCAGTGCCGCAATAACAACGAAAGGCGTGTAATATCTTGCAAACTTGGTAATGAAGTTCTCGACCTTGGCTTTCTTATCCGAAGCATTCTCGACGAGTTCCAATATCTTCGACACGGTGCTCTGGCCGAACGTGGATGTTGTCCTGACCTTGATAACGCCCGTAAGATTCAGCGTTCCGGAAATGACATTGTCGCTCAATGCCTTATCGACAGGCGCAGATTCGCCCGTAAGAGCCGCCTGGTTAACAGAGCTCTCGCCTTCGATGATGACACCGTCCAGAGGGATCTTTTCGCCGGGTTTGACGATAATTATCTCACCTGTTTCAACCTCATCAGGAGATACTTCGATCTCTTCGCCTTCACGGATAACAGTCGCGCTGTCGGGCCTGATATCCATGAGTTTTGCGATAGATTTTCTCGATCTTCCGACAGCAATGCTCTGGAAAAGCTCGCCTACCTGATAGAAGAGCATTACCGCAGAAGCTTCAGGATATTCACCTGTACCGAAAGCGCCGATGGTTGCGACCATCATGAGGAACTTCTCATCGAATATCTGGCCGTGAATGAGATTTATAAATGCCGTCTTGAGTACATCGTAGCCCGCAATTAAATAAGGAACCACAAAGATAATGAGTTCAGCCCACCATGGGAGCTCGATAAAACGCAGTGTAACGATAAAGATCACCAGTAATACAAAGGCGATTATTATCCTTATCAGCATTTTCTTCTGCTTGCGGGTCAGTTTGTACTTCATAACGGCTACTCCTTAAAAAGCCGCAGTCTTAAGGCTGCGGCATCTGATTAAAGCAATACAGTGCAGTCGGGCTCGACCTTGGCTATGGCCTTTATTGCGAGCTTTACGATCTTATCGAAATCAGCGTCATCAGCTTCCAATGTCATCTTCTGCTTGATGAAGTTAACTTCGCAGCCCTGAACTCCGGGAATCTTCAGGATTGCTTCCTGCATCTTCATGGCGCAGTTAGCGCAATCGAGATCTTCAAGTTCAAATGTCTTTTTCATAGGTATAACTCCTTCTAATTAAATTACTCTGTAATGTGCTCATATCCCTGAGCGATGATGGATTTGACGTGTTCGTCAGCCAGACGGTAGAAGATGGTCTTGCCTTCTCTCCTGGAAGCAACAAGATTTGCCGCCTTAAGGACCTTTAACTGGTGGGAAATGGCCGACTGGGTCATTTTCAGAAGGTCAGCTATTGCACATACACACATCTCATCTTCATAGAGCGCATACATGATCTTGATCCTTGTGGTATCACCGAAAACCTTGAAAAGGTCGCCCAGATCCTGCAAAAGCTCATCAGAAGGCATATCTGCGGAAACGTGCTTTAAGAGCTCATCGTGATTGTGCGGCATCTTATGTCTCTCCTTCCGTTATCATATGAACGATTGCTCATATGTTCATTTGTTCATTATAGTATCATACGCAATTAGACCCGTCAACCCCTTATAAATAGGGTGTAATAATGTTACAAATCCCTTGAAATAAGGCTTTTTCAGAAAAAATCCTTCCAAAAAGCCTCAAATTCTCTTGTTTTTAATATCAAAGAACTTTATAATATCGGCATTGTCGGTGCCGAAAGGCCTTTCCGGCAAAGTAATTAACCCATATTCCAAGGGAGGAATTAATAATGAACAGAACAGAATTAGTTGATGCAATCGCTGTTAAGGCTGACATCTCCAAGAAGGATGCTGACGCTGCAGTTAAGGCTTTC
>JAEEGJ010011512.1_pt1 | contig 22417 bp, 17 predicted proteins | sample 8958761 | NCBI WGS metagenome assembly JAEEGJ01 (sample SAMN16246546, study PRJNA631951) | gut metagenome | biome: gut microbiome; feature: rumen; material: RS-attached | host: Bos | place: Iran: Karaj | collected 2018-10 | reverse complement strand
CATCAAGCTTATGTTAAGGCTTTATGACCCGGATTCCGGCAGGATCCTTTATAACGGCAAGGATATAAAGACCTACAATTTAAAGGCCTACAGGGATATCTTTGCCACCACCTTCCAGGATTTCAAACTCTTCGGTATGACGGTAAAAGAAAACGTCCTTATGGGAAGACATTATGAAAACGAGGACGAGCTGGTAAAAGAGGCGTTAAAAAAGGCGGATGTCTGGGAGCGCATCGAGCAGCTGGATAAGGGTATCGATTCCGTGATGACCAAAGAATTTGATGAAGAGGGTTGTGTGCTTTCGGGCGGTGAAAGTCAGAAAGTGGCCGTCGCAAGAACCTTCATAAAGGATGCGCCGTTAAAAATCTTTGACGAGCCTTCCAGTGCGCTTGACCCGATCGCCGAGTATGAACTGTTTAACAGCATCATAAACGAAGGGAAAGATCACACCATGCTCTTTATCTCCCACCGGCTTTCTTCCGTAAAAAACTGTGACATCGTTTTTATGCTGGAAAACGGAACGCTCATAGAAGAAGGAACGCACAGCGAACTCATGGCGATAAACGGAAGCTATGCTGCAATGTACAAAAAGCAGGCGATGAACTACCTCGCGATCGAAAACGAGGAGGAGGTGATCGCATAATGAAGTATATACCCAAAGAAGAACGGGAAAAAACAAAACAGTCCGTAAAGACCGTATTTTCCAACAATTTCTACATGCTGAAGCTTATCTATCAGGCGTCGCCCTCTTTCGTGCTCTTTCAGGCTGCGGATGCGGTAAGAGGACAGCTGTCCATTTTCTTTGAGCATACCGTGCTGATCGGTTATGTTCTGGAGGCTGCGGAGTTCGGTTATCCCTTTCGGCGTGTGGCCTGGGTGATCCTCCTGCTCGCGGCGCTCATAACGGTCGGAATGCTCTTCACGGTCTATCAGGGCGACTATGTGGGGCCAAGGGAACGGCCTAAGGTTCGCGAAAAGATCAAAATGAAACTCTACGAAAAAGCAAGAGACATGGATCTTGAGTGTTATGACGATCCGGAATTTTACAACAGTCAGGTGCTTGCCATATCGCAGATCGACGACCAGATCGAAAGAGTCATAAAGTTTGTCATAGATACGCTGAGCGGTCTTGCCGCTTTTACTTCCACGGCGATCTACTTTCTTTATAAGGACAGGACGGCCATCCTGTTTGCGCTTGGTGCTTTTGTGCTGTCGATGCTGTTTGAACAGCTCTACAACAAGCAAAATTACCTTGCGAAGGTGGAAAACATACCTGCATCCAGGAAGCGCGACTACATAAAGAGGATCTACTACCTCAATGACTACGCCAAAGAGATACGGTTAAATCCGGGTGTTTCGGATGTCCTCATCGAGCGTTTTGATGCCGCCAACGACGAAGTCTACGCGGTTGAGAAGAAATATGCGTTAAAGAAATGGTTCTTCGGATTTATGAGGCGTTACGTCTGCAACAGCTTTTTCGCAGATGTACTTTTTATCGGCTATCTCGTATATCAGGCCGCTGTCCTTCACACCATATCTTACAGCACTCTGGCGATCCTTTACGGGTCGTTCGGAAGGCTTAAGAACAGCATGCGGGTATTTTCAGAGACCTATCCGTTCGCCTGCGAGACAAGTCTTTATGTGAATAAGATCAGAGAGTTCTTAAATTATGAGCCAAAGATCGTGTCCGGGGAAAACCTTACACCTGCCGAAGGCGCAAAAGAGATCGAGCTCGATAAGGTTTCTTTTGCCTACGGAAAAAATAAGGACATGCTCATAAAGGATATGGACCTTCACATAAAGCCCGGCGAAAAGATCGCACTCGTTGGATATAACGGTGCGGGAAAAACAACGCTGGTAAAGCTTCTCATGCGGCTTTATGATCCCAAAGGCGGCGTGATCCGGGCGGACGGCAGGGATATCCGGAAATATGACCCGAGAAAATATCATGATACCATCGGCACGGTCTTCCAGGATTTCCAGATCTTTGCGGGAACGGTAAAAGAAAACGTAGTGCTGGATGTGGCCGATGATTTGGGCGATGACGGTATCCGAAAGGCGCTTTCGCAAAGCGGCCTTATGGAACGCATCGACCGATTTGATAAAGGTCTGGATACGGATCTTACCACCGAATTCTCCGAGACCGGTGTAAACCTTTCGGGCGGTGAAAGCCAGAAGCTTGCCGTATCAAGGGTATTCTACAAGAACGCCGGACTTATGATACTTGACGAGCCTTCCAGCGCGCTCGACCCCATTGCGGAATATCAGCTCAATCACGCAATGCTTGAAGCGACGGGTGACAAAACGGTGATTTTCATATCTCACCGTCTTTCCACCACCAGGATCGCAGACAGGATCATCATGCTTGAAAAAGGAAGCATCGTGGAACAGGGAACACACGAAGAACTGCTTGCCATGAACGGAAAATATGCACAGATGTGGAAGGTTCAGGCCGGAGCCTACATCGCAGTTTGACGCGGAAGTCCCTTCACCGCACCACCGCGTGCTCCTTCAGAAAGTCCGCCCAGCGACTGTAATCGGCCGCATACAGATGATACCCGTCAAAGGTGATATCCGGAAGCAGATATCCGTCCGCGTCGCAGAAAAGGGGATTGGCATCCAGATAAAAGATGTTTTCTCCGTCCGCCAGACCGGAGATCGCGACATTCTTGTCATTGGTATTGAGATTGTCCATCGCCGGCTGCACTCCGTCCTGCTCTTTGGAGATATGCAGATTGGACAGAAGGTAGAGCACGGCGTCCGGCTGCGTCTCGCGCAGCATGTCCGTCAGGTCCCGAAGCCAGCCCTGGAACAGGACGGTATTCCCGTACCCGAGATCGTTCATGCCGGCGAGCAGATAGATCTTGCCGTAATGCTTTTCGCGCATGGCGGTCTCCAGGTCCACTTTTGTGCCCGCATTTTTCCCTTCATGGCTCTGCAATGTCACCGGATCTCCCTTGCTCCAGCGGAAGACGGAAAAGCCGTTCTCACAGTAAAAATCGGCGCTCTCCATCCATCCGGAATAATCATGGAGTCCCAGCATGCGCGAGTCCCCGATGAACGCTGCATCCGCAAAATAGTCATCCTCCACGGTCTCATACGCATATTCCGAGGATTCCGCAAGGAGTCCCCGGTCGGTATAATACGGAGAATCCGTCCCGACCGGCTCGTAGGTTTGGTACCGGATCATTCCGGAAAGCTGCAGTCCGTCCTCGGTAAAGTACGGATCCCGGCCATTCGGTCCATACCCCTCCGCGGCAGGCTCCTCCGTGGGATCCTGCGCATCGCCCGGCGCCTCCTGCATTCCTTCCGCCCCGTTTTCTTCGTCCTCTCGCGCGCCTGCGCCGGCGCTGTCCTGCGCCTGTTCGCTTCCGGGTGCGGACAGATCCCCCGTTTCGGAAGATCCGGACGGCGTCTCCCCGCCGTCCTCCGCCCCCCCCGCCGCAGACGTCTGCGCATCCGCAACCGGCTGTAAGCGATCGCCTGCATCCGCAGGATCGTTCCGGCCCTCCGCGGTCTCCTGCGCTGCATCCGCTCCCGCTTCCGGAAATGCTCCGGGGATCCGGTCTCCGAGCAGATCCGTCCAGAACGGACGCTCCGCATGACTTTGCAGATAGGAAAGGGCGCTGTCCGGCGCCGTCACCATATGATAGATACCGATCCCCAGGCTGCCGATGGACAGCAGCAGGCAGAGGATCAGAAAGGGGAAATGCTCCCCTGGTTTCTTATTTCCGGTCATATCCATTCTCCGAACATTTCCAAAGCGCTCCCTTAGAACCGGAAGTACAGGAAGGGATTGCTGCTTCCGATCGCCAGCTCATAGCACGCGAAGAGAAAAGCCGCAAAAAGCAGAAGGCTCATCCATACCTTCTTCCGGTACCTCGCCCAAAGCTGCGCGGGAAGCGGCGTCGCACATACCAGGCAGGCCGCAAGAAGCGCTCCGTAGGTATGAAGATGGCGCATAAATACTTCCGATCCGGTCAGCACCGGCCCCTGCGTCAGACCGACCATGCTGCGCAGGTATCCGGCCAGGGTTCCGGGATCGCTGATCCCGAAGATCACCCAGGTCACGGGAAGGAGCAGCAGCACATAGAGGTGTCCCGCCACCGCGTGCTTTTCCAGAAATCTGCCGTAGACATTTTTTTCCAGCACCAGGAACACAAAAAAGAGAAGTCCCCAGAGCAGGAAGTTCCACCCCGCTCCGTGCCAGATCCCGGTCAGCGCCCACACGATCAAGAGATTGCGGATCGTCCGGGCCTTCCCCGCACGGGATCCTCCCAGCGGGATGTAGACATACTCCCGGAACCACCTTCCCAGCGTGATATGCCATCTGCGCCAGAACTGCGTAAAGCTGCGCGCGCTGTAGGGCTCCCGGAAGTTCTCCGGAAGCGAAAATCCGAGCATTTTGCCCAGACCGATGGCCATCAGCGAATATCCGTAAAAATCGAAATAGATCTGGAAGGTATATGCGATCGCACCAAGCCATGCATTCTCCGCACCGAGGCCGCGCACGCCGGCGGTCAGCACGCTCCGAAAGAGGGTTCCCACCGGATTGGCCAGAAGCACCTTGTAAGCGAGCCCGGCGGCAAAGATCTTGCCCCCTTCCTCGAGTCCGCGAAGCGTCATGGCAGGGGCTTCCATATCCTCCCGCACCTCCCGGTACTGCACGATCGGTCCGGCCACCAGCTGCGGGAACATGGTGATATACGCCGCGAAGGACCCGAAGGAGACCGGCCGCTCCCCGGGCGAGGGCTCCCGCATTCCCTCATCCGACAAAAAGGCGATCAGCTGAAAGGTATAGAAACTGATCCCCAGCGGCAGGGCAATCTCCTGCCCCTTTGCCAGTGCATCCGCCATGCCCTCCGGGAAGATCCATCCCGCCCCTCCGCCAAGGCGCAGCACTTCCCCGGACAGGAACGCGCCGAACTTGAAAAAGGCGAGCACGGCCACCTCGAGCACGATCGCAAGCCCCGTGATCCATTTTTTGCGGGTATGGGAAGAGATCCGGTACAGAGCGTACCCGATCATCAGCTCGGCCAGAAGGAGCAGCACATACACCGGCTCCCCGAGCGCATAGAAAACAAGGCTTCCCACGAAGAGGACGCCCTTGCGTGCCCGCGCGGGCACCAGACGATAAACGATCAGAAAAACCGGCAAAAACCGGAATATAAAATCAAGTCCGGAAAATAACACTTCTAGCTCTTTTCTGTTCCACGGGCAGGTCAGTATTTCTTCCTGCTCTCAATCTCCCTGTACAGAAGACTGTAATTCCCGTAACGTTCCTCGGAAATCTCCCCGCTTTCGACCGCGGCACGAACCGCGCACTGGGGCTCATGCAGGTGCGAACACTGGGCAAATCTGCACCGGGGTTCAAAGGGACGAAACTCCGGATAATAATTCCAGAGATCCTCCTTCTCAATGCCTCTTACCTCCAGGCTGCTGAAGCCCGGGGTATCCATGATATACGTATCCTCCGCGATTCGGAGAAGCTGCGAATGTCTCGTCGTATGACGTCCGCGGTCGATCTTCTCACTGACCGCTCCCGTCTCCATCACAAGGTCTCCGAGCAGGCGGTTGATCAGACTCGACTTCCCGACGCCGCTCGGTCCGGCCACGGTCGTGGTCCGGCCCTGAAGAAGTGCACGGACCGCATCCACGCCTTCCCCCGTCGCGCAGCTGACCGGGAGCGTCTCATATCCCGCCCCGCGGTACACCTCCACAAGATGTCTGCAATACTCTGGAGAACCGAGGTCCTCCTTGTTGAATAAAACGATGGTTGGCAGACCATTCTGCTCCATCATCACGAGAAACCGATCCAGCAGATTCAGCGTGGGATCGGGACTGGCCATGGCAAAAATGATCAGCGCCTGATCGACATTCGCGACCGCAGGGCGCAGAAGTTCGCTCCTCCTGGGAAGAAGCTCGGTCACATTCCCGATCCGCTTCTCCTCATCGAGGATCTCCATCCGCACATCATCGCCGACCAGCGGCTTTTTCCCGTCCTTGCGGAACAGTCCCCTGGCCTTGCATTCATAAACAGTATCGGCGACATTTACATAGTAAAAGCCGCCGATTCCCTTCAGAATTTTCCCTTGCGTGTCCGACATATCGCCTTCATCCTGCCTTTATTCCGGGGTAAAGGTTACCACTCTGCTGAAATTCCTGGTCAGCGTCTCACCCGGAATGTACACGGTCTCGCCCTGCTCATTCACCTGGGAAGACCCCTCGGTCGTCACATCATAGCTGAAGGTGAGGACACCACCCGCGCAGCTTAATCCGTAATAGGTCGCATGCTCCGGGAAGCTGCTGATCGAGCGGGTAAAGATCACCACGCCGTCATCTCCTGTCAGGGTCACCGTCACAACCGTTCCGGATACATAGTCCGGGGCCTCCTCATGGGTCGGCGCGGAGATATCCGCGTCATACATGTAAGAGATCTTAACGGGGCCGAGGCTCACCTGCAGATTCACGGCCGTGCCGGGCTCCACATAATCTCCCTCCGCCACACTCTGGCTGATGATGATCCCCTCCGGGATCGTGTCGTGATTCACATAATCCACCGAGCCAACGCTCAGCCCGGCCTCCACCAGACGTGCGATACCGCTGGGTTCATCCAGTCCGACCACATTCGGGACCTTGGGCTTGACCACCTCGGGTCCGATGGATACCGTCAGGGTGACATTGCATCCGGATGCGGCCATGCTTCCCGCTTCGGGCGTCTGGGAGATTACCAGTCCCGGCGCCACTTCATCGGAGTAGCTCTCCGCACGCGTCACGGTAAAGCCCTTATACTTCAGAAGGACTTCCGCCTGCTCATAGGTCTGCCCGACGACTCCGGGCATCTCCACGCCCTCGGCACCGGAGCTCACCACCAGTGTCACGGCGGAGCCTGCCTTCACCTGGGTCCCCTCCTCCGCTGCGGCGCGGATGACGATACCGGCTTCCACGGTATCAGAGGTCTCATACTCCACATTGGGAAGGATGCCAAGTGCCAGAAGCGCATTGCGCGCATCTTCTTCCTTTTGGCCGACCACGGAAGGCATGGAGACATAGGTCACCTCTTCCGCGGAATCATCGATGACGGAGGGGGATTCCTCCTCCACCACCGGGCTGCCTCCCTCGCCGTCCGGTTTTGCAGGATCCTTGCCGTTCCTGCCGCCGAGCAGCTTAAAGGCCAGGATCAGAATGATGATAACGATCACCACACCGGCCAGAATGGCCAGGATCGTGGTAATCCGTTCCATCTTGGGATCGTAGTCGTAATCCTCTTCCTCCGAAGAGGGCACTTCATCGCCGTAGTAATCCTCCTCCGCAGCTTCGGAGGCAAGGCGCATGGATTCCGTATTCTGTGACGGCTCGGGCTCATGATAGCGCGCCTGCGAACGCCCGCGGATCTGCTCCATCTCATCGTCCGTCATGGACCGCGTTCCCGCTTCCATATCCGGATCGTTGCGAATGACAAAGTCCTCATCCGGCGTCATCAGCGCCTGCTTCAGATCCTCGATCAGCTCATGCGCGCTCGCATATCTGCGATCCGGCGCCTTCTCGCAGCATTTCATGACGATGGCTTCCACCGCCAGCGGGATCTCCGCCACATATTCTCTCGGAGAAGGCATCTCCTCCTGAATATGCTTGATGGCTATGGCTACCGTGGTCTCGCCGTTGAAGGGAACTCGTCCCGTCAGCATCTCGAACATGGTGATGCCCAGGGAATAAATATCGCTCTTCTCATCGGAATAGCCGCCTCTGGCCTGTTCCGGAGAGGTATAGTGGACCGATCCCATGACATTGGAGGTGATGGTATTGCTGGTGGCGGCCTTCGCGATGCCGAAATCCGTCACCTTCACCTTCCCGTCCTTGGAAATAATGATGTTCTGGGGCTTGATATCTCTGTGAATGATGTGATTGTTGTGAGCCGCCTCGATCCCGAGACAGACACCGATGGCGATACTGAGTGCTTCCTTGTAGGTCAGTCTGGCTTTCTTCTCAATGTACTTCTTGAGGGTGATGCCCTCGACCAGCTCCATGACGATGTAGTAGATCCCGTTTTCCTCACCGACATCGTACACGTTGACGATATTCGGGTGCATCAGGCCTGCTGCCGCCTGCGCCTCGGTGCGGAACTTGGAGACAAAATTCTCATTCTCGCTGAATTCCTGCTTCAGCACCTTGATCGCCACATTCCGGCTTAATTTCTGATCCCTCGCCTTATATACATCCGACATTCCACCGGTTCCGATCTTCTCGATAATCTCGTATCGGTCTCCGATGATCATTCCCATCTTAACCATAAAAATCCTCAATCATGTGCCATCATTCTTCGTAACGAATCAGCACTACCGAAATATTGTCCTTGCCGCCTGCCTCGTTTGCTTCATCCACGAGGCGGATCGTTGCCTCCGCCACGTCTCTGGAAGAGTACACGATCCTGCGGATTGTCTCATCCTCAAGCATGTTGCTGAGTCCGTCCGTGCACATCAGCACCGTGTCCCCGTCGTGCAGCTCCACGGTAAAGGTATCCGCGCTGACCTCCGGCTTGACACCGACCGCGCGGGTGATGATATTCTTGTCCGGATGGTTCCTTGCTTCCTCGGGCTTAAGCCCTCCGCGGCGAACCATCTCCGCCACCAGACTGTGATCGTTCGTGATCTGCCGGATGGAGTGCTCTCCGATCACATACAGCCTGCTGTCACCGACATTGACCACCTCCAGGTAATTCCCCACAAACGTGGCGGCCACCACGGTGGTCCCCATCCCTTCCAGCTTCGGATCTTCATTCGCCTTCCGGTGGATCTTTGCATTGGCCGACTCAATGGCCTTCTGCATCATCACCAGAGGATTCTTCTCAAGGGAAGTGCCCAGCTGCTCGATCATGGTGGACACGGCTTCCTTGGAGGCATAATCCCCCGCCGCGTGACCACCCATTCCGTCCGCCACGATAAAAATATTGGACAGATTGCCGACCGGTTCCTCGGACGTATAGATATAATCCTGATTCAGTTTTCTCTTTTTTCCGATATCCGTTCTGGAAAAGGTCTTCAGCACTCTCTTTAATCTTCCTTCCCCGCGCTCTGACCGCCCCGGATCACTCTCCTGCGAAGCTGTCCGCAGGCACCGTCGATATCGCGGCCCAATTCCCTTCTGATTGTAGCATTTATTCCCGTTTTTTCAAGTTTATTTTGGAATGCAAGCACGCGCTCCCGCGTGGTCTGCACATAATCTCTCTCCCGGATCGGATTGACCGGAATCAGGTTGATATGCGCTCCGAGGGGACCGGCCAGCTTCGCCAGTCCGGCGGCGTCCTCCTCCGTATCGTTGACGCCTCCCACGAGGCTGTACTCAAAGGTCACCCGTCTTCCCGTCTCCCGGAAATACTCCCCACAGGCGTCCATCAGCTCCGCAATGCTGTACTTTTCGGCGATCGGCATCAGCTTGCGGCGCTTCTCATCCGTGACCGCGTGCAGAGACAGTGCCAGCGTGATCTGAAAATGTTCCTTCGCCAGCTGCCGGATCCGCTCCGCGAGCCCGCAGGTGGACACCGTCACATTCCGCTGGCTGATATGCAGTCCGTGTTCATCCGTCAGAAGGTGCAAAAATCTGACTACATTGTCATAATTGTCCAGCGGCTCCCCCGTTCCCATCACGACCACGTTGGACACGCGCTCTCCGGTATCCCGCGTGATGGCATAGATCTGATCGAGCATTTCCGCCGGGGTCAGACCGCGCTCGAGACCGTCGAGGGTGGAAGCGCAGAACCTGCAGCCCATCCTGCAGCCGACCTGGGAGGAGATACAGACGGAATTGCCGTGCTTATAGCGCATGAAAACGCTCTCCACCAGATTGCCGTCCTCGAGGGCGAAAAGGTACTTTCGCGTGCCGTCGATCGCAGACTCCTGCACACGCTCGCAGCGAAGGACCGTAAGGCTATAGCGCTCCGAGAGTGCTTCCCGGAACTTATTCGAAAGATTGCTCATCTCGGCGAAGGAGCGCGCCTGCTTGCAGTGGATCCAGTCATAGAGCTGATCTGCGCGGAACTTCTTTTCTCCGAGCTTCTCCACTTCCGCAAGAAGTTCTGTGTAATTGAGGGATTTGATGCTAATTTTGTCCATACTTACGCTTTTCTCGTAAATACCTGGTAATAGAATCCGTCGCAGGGGTCCTCCCCCGGCAGGAACTGTCTGCCCTCTCCGGTCCTGACGAAGGGAAGATGCGCCTCGATCCAGTCCGCCTGCTCCTCATTCTCCTTCGGAGAGATCGTGCAGGTACTGTATAACAAACGGCCCCCCGGGCGCACCATCTGCCAGGACGCCTCCACGATCCGGCGCTGAAGGGCCTGCAGGGAATCGATCTCCTCCGGCGTGATCCGGTACTTGATATCTCTCTTCTTGCCAAGGATCCCAAGCCCGCTGCAGGGCACGTCCAGAAGAAGCACATCCGCCTTGCCGGCGAGAGCCTCATCCGTCTGCGTGGCATCCCAGACTTCGGCCTCCACATTCTCCGCGCGCATGCGGGCCGCGTTCTCCCGGATGCGGTCGACCTTCTCCGGGCCGAGATCCCGCGCGAGCACCTTCCCGGAAGGTCCGGTCAGCTCTGCGGCGAGAAGGCTCTTGCCTCCCGGCGCGGCGCAGGCATCCACCACGAAATCTCCGGGCCGGATCCCCACTGCGCGGACGGCCAGAGCCGAGGAGGCATCCTGTACCAGAAAAGCCCCTTCCGCATAGCCGGGCAGACCTGCGACTCCCTCGAGGTGCGTTGCCAGCCGGATATCCTCCGAAAGAGGCGAAGGCTCCAGAATGACACCTTCGTCACAAATGGCGGACAAGACGCGCTCCCGCTCCGCCTCATCCAGCCCTCCCGCAAAGCGCAGGCTGACCGGATGCACCTCCAGAAGCGCGCGCAGGATCTTTTCCGCACGCTCTCTGCCGTACAGCGCAAGGAAATGCTCTGCCAGCCAGGCCGGCACGGAACATTCCACGGACAAAAAGAATACCGGGTCCCGATCGGCATCCGGCATCTTCAGGTGATCTTTCTCCCGCGCGACGGAACGAAGGACCCCGTTTACGAAGCCGGATAGTGTCCCGAAGCCGCGCTTTTTGCACAGCTTTACGGCCTCCGAGACGGCGGCGCCGTCCGGCACCTGCTCCATATACAGGATCTGATACACGCTCATGCGAAGGAGGCACCGGATCAGCGGCTTCATCTTCGCCGTCTTCGTGCTGGAGTAATGGTCCAGCACATAGTCCAGGCGGATCCGAAGCTCCGTCGTCCCCTCGTAGAGGCGCTTCAGGAAGGCTTTGTCCCGGTGCTCGAGATAATTGTATTTGGTCAGTACGGCTACCATGATCCGGTTGGAGAAAGCAGTTCCCCGCTCCGTCTCCAGCAGCGCGTCCAGAACGATCTCACGTACATTGTCCATAGTTTCAACCCAGCATGGTCCCCTCGTCGAGGGAGCTGCCCAGCAGAAAGGCTCCCGTATCCATCCGTTTCTTTCCCTCCAGCTGAAGCTCCAGGATCCGCAGACCACCGCTTCCGCAGGAGACCGTAAAGCTGTCCCGGTCGATAAAGAGAATGGTTCCGGGCGCGGCTTTGGTATTCAGCTCCACCGGTTCGGCCTTCCAGATCTTCAGCATTTTCCCCGACAGCTCCGTATAGGCTCCGGGCCAGGGATTCATGGCACGCACCTGCCGGTCCAATACAACGGAGGATGCGGAAAAATCCATCTTGCCCATGTGCTTTTTGATCAGCGGCGCATAGCAGCTGTCCTCCTCGCGCTGACGCACGGCGTGAAGCTCTCCCCGCTCCATGCGCTCGAGGGCCTCGCGGATCGCCACTCCCCCCAGCGCCATCAGACGGTCGTGAAGGGTCTCAAAGGTCTCATCCGGCTCGAGGGCCAGCGTCTTCTGGTAGAGAATATCTCCGGTGTCGAGCCCCTCGTTCATGGACATGATCGTGATGCCGGTGTATTCCTCGCCGTTTAAGATCGCGTGCTGAATCGGAGAAGCGCCGCGGTACTTCGGCAGAAGCGATGCATGTACGTTGAGGCAGCCGTATTTCGGGATCGCCAGGATCTCCGCGGACAGGATCTGTCCGAAGGCGGCCACCACATAGAGGTCCGCGTCATATTTTTTCAGCTCTTCCACCGCTTCCGGACGTTTGATCTTCTCCGGCTGAAAGACCGCAAGGCCGTGCCGGAGGGCACATTCCTTGACCGGAGAAAACTGCGGCTGACCGCTTCTTCCCTTCGGGCGATCCGGCTGCGAAACCACCAGCAGGATCTCATGCCCCGCTTCCAGCAGACTTTCCAGACTGCCCACGGCAAAATCCGGTGTTCCCATAAAAATCAGTTTCATCTTTGGCCTCTCCCCCATTCGGTGCTCAGGCTTCCCCGCCCGGTGCTTCCTCTTCGTCCGCATCCTCATAGTTGGCATCCATGAGATCTCCCTCGACCAGTTCCGTGTAGAGATGCCCGTCGAGATGATCCAGCTCGTGGCAGATGGCTCTGGCCAGAAGCTCCTCCCCCTCCAGACGGATGGGATTCATCTCGATGTCCAGCGCCTCACAGACCACATGGTTCGGCCGGGTCACGATCCCCGCCTTGCCGGGCAGGCTCAGACACCCTTCCGAGCCGGTCTGCTCGCCGTCCTTCTCCACAATTTTCGGATTGATCAGAATATGGGGATCCTCCCCCGTCACATCGATCACCACGATCCTGCGAAGCACACCGACCTGCGGTGCCGCCAGACCCACGCCGTTCGCCTCGTACATGGTATCCAGCATATCCTCCACCAGTTCCCGCAGGCGGGGGGTCATCTCCGTCACCTCGCGGCAGGGCTTGTTCAGCACCGGATCACCGAATTCTCTGATGTTTCTGATTGCCATTTTTTCACCTCCGTGAAGGAAAACGCCTCCGCGCTCTCCTTTCGATCGTTTCTTCCATGATCCGCCTGTGCGCCGCCCTTAGAGCTGCGACATCGGATCAAAATCGTACTGCACAAATTCCCGCCCCGCATGATTCGGACCGGTAAGCGGTTCAAGACTCTCCCGCGCCGCGAAAAGAAGCTCCGCATCCCGCGCCTTCACATAGATGACAAAGCGGTACAGATCCTTGAGTCTGCTGATCGCTCCGGGGGCAGGTCCGAGAACACGGATGTCGCCTTTCGCCTTCAGCACCTCCGCAAGGCTCTGCGCGTAGCCGGCGGCCTTCTTCTGATCGGGTCCGAAGACCTGCACGGCCAGAAGATGCGACACCGGCGGATAATCCATCATCTCCCGGAAGGCGATCTCCCGGTGATAGAAGCCCTCATAGTCGGCGGCTGCCGCAAAGGTCACCGCGTAGTGTTCCGGCTGATAGGTCTGGATGACGGCCTCCCCCGGCAGATCCGCCCGGCCGGCTCGTCCCGCGGCCTGGGTCAGGAGCTGAAAGGTCCGCTCCGCAGCCGCATAATCGCCTCCGCCGAGCGCCATGTCGGCGGCGATGATCCCGACCAGCGTCACCTTCGGAAAATCATGTCCCTTGACGATCATCTGCGTGCCGATCAGCACATCCGCCTCGTGGTTCATGAAGGCGGACAGGATCTTCTCGTAGGCGTCCTTCGTCGTCGTCGTATCCCGGTCCATGCGCAGCGTCCGGATCCCGGGGATCAGCTCCCGAAGCCGGCTCTCCACCTGTTCGGTCCCCGCGCGGAAAGCTCCGAGATATGACGATCCGCAGGAGGGGCACACCGGTGGCTTGGGCATGGAATACCCGCAATAATGGCATTGTAACATACCCGAGCCGTGGAGGGAAAGAGTCACATCACAGTGCGGACAGCGGATGGCTTCGCCGCAGCTCCTGCACGAGATAAACCCGGCATACCCGCGCCGGTTTAAAAAGAGCATGCTCTGCTCGCCCCGCGCGAAACGGTCCTTGAGAAGCTCCGCCAGCTTTCGCCCGAACATGCTCCGGTTCCCTTCCTGCAGCTCGCGGCGCAGGTCCGTGATATAGACCTTCGGGAGGGTACTTCCCGTCGCGCGCTCCTTCAGGGTAAAAAGCTGATATTTCCCCATCTCCGCCCGGTAATAGGTCTCCACGGAGGGCGTGGCCGAACCGAGCACCAGCGCAGCCCTGCAGCGGGAAGCCATGTACTCCGCGACCTCGCGGGTGTGGTATTTCGGCATGCTCTCCGACTTGTAGCTCGTCTCGTGCTCCTCGTCCATGAGGATGATCCCGATATCCGGAAAAGGGGTGAAAAGGGCGGATCTGGGACCGATGATGACATCGATCTCCCCCGCCTTCGCCCGCTGGCACTGATCGTATTTTTCGCCCGGGCTCAGGGAAGAATTCAGGACGCTGACCCGCTCGCCGAATCGCCGGTAAAAGCGCACCAGCGTCTGATAGGTCAGCGCGATCTCCGGGATCAGGAAGATCGCCTGTCTCCCCTCGGCGATCACGGCCTCGATCAGGGCCATATAGACCTCCGTCTTGCCGCTTCCGGTGACTCCGTGCAGAAGGTATTTTTCTTCATAATTCCAGTGGCCGTGATCCGCATCCGCCAGGATCCGGTCCACAATGCTCCTCTGCGCGGGAGTGAGGACCGGCCGCTGCTCTTCGGCAGCGTTCACATGCACCGGATTGCGGTATTCGGTGGTGGAGAGCGTGCGCACGAGTCCCGCGCGCTCCAGCCCGGCGACGGTCTGACCACTGACGCCCAGCTTGGAGCTCACCCACTCATAAGGCATCTCCCGCTGGGAGAGAAGCGCCTCAAGCAGTCGCGCCTTCGCGCTCTGGTGCTTGCGGGAAGCCTCCCCGAGGGCGCTTTGCAGCACCTCGCGGTCTGCTGCCGCGATCAGGAAGCGGTGCTCCAGCTGCTTTACCACCGCCTTGGCCGGCAGTACGACCTTCAGCGCCTGCGCGAAGGTCCCGCCGTAGGTTCTTCGCAGAAACGCGGCCAGCTCCAGCGACCACTCCTCGGCCGAGGCGGATTTTGCCGCAGGCTCCAGGATCTCCTTGATCCTGGAAGGATCAAAGGAGGACTCCTGTGCAAGTCCGATCACATAGCCCTTCCGGCGCACGTTGCCGCTTCCGAAGGGCACATACACCGGCATCCCGGGCTGGATCTGCCCCCGCAGCCGCTCCGGAATCCGGTACGAGAAGGGGCGGTCCAGCTTGCCGATGCTTATATCCAATATGACTTCCGCGTACTGCTCTCCCACTTCCCTCTTGCTCCTGTTTTGTCTCCCGGCTCCGGCCCCTGCCTGACATTGCACGCACACCGGCCGAAGGAAACTTCCTTTCCGGGATTTTTTAAGATAAATGTTCCTCGCGCAGAATATCCCGTATCAGATCCCGCTCGTCCATGGGATATTTTACGCCCTTGATCTCCTGATAGTCCTCATGCCCCTTGCCGGCCAGCACGATGATATCGCCCGGCTGCCCGTGCAGGATGGCGTACCGGATGGCTTCCTTGCGGTCCGGGATCTCGATGTATTTTCCGTCCGTGCGCTCCATGCCGGTGCGAATGTCCGCAATGATGTCCAGGGGCTCTTCAAATCTCGGATTGTCCGAGGTGATGATCGTAAAGTCGGCGAGCCTTCCGCTGACCTCTCCCATCTCAAACCGGCGGTCTTTGGACCGGTTGCCTCCGCAGCCGAAGACGCACACCAGCCGACCCGCGTCGTACTGCCGCAGCGTTTCGAGCAGGCTCTCGAGGGCCATGGCGTTGTGCGCATAATCCAGCAGCAGCGTAAAGTCCGGGGATACCGGGATCATCTCGATCCGCCCCCGCACTCTGGCCGCACGCAGCCCCTCGGCGAGCTGCGTCTCCGAGACGCCGAAATGCCGGCACAGCAGGATCGCAGCCAGCGCGTTGTACACGCTGAATCTTCCGGGCATGGGAAGCTCCATGTGCATCCCCCAGCAGCCGCTCGTATCAAAGGCAACGCCCAGCTCTCCGGGGCGGTGGATCAGCTCAGGCTCCCCCGCACGCAGGTCATTTTGCGCTCCGAAGCCGTAGGTCTCGAGCTGACAGGTATGGCCTTCCATCACCTTCGCAAAATGGGCATCGTCCCCGTTGGCGATCCCGACGCGGCACTGCCGGAAGAGCTTCGCCTTGCAGGACAGGTATTCCTCAAAGCTGCTGTGCTCATTCGGACCGATGTGGTCCGGCTCGAGATTGGTAAAGATCCCGTAATCAAAGGTGATCGCGTCCGTCCGGTGCAGCATCAGGGCCTGGCTGGACACCTCCATCACAACGGTGTCGATGCCTTCTTCCAGCATCCGGGCAAAATATTCCTGCAGCAGATAGGATTCCGGGGTCGTATTGTTCGCATGGATATGCTCGGATCCGATGATGACTTCGATGGTCCCGACCAGCCCCACCTTGTGCCCTGCGGCCATGAGCGCCGAACGGATCAGATAGGTGGTCGTGGTCTTGCCCTTGGTCCCCGTGACTCCGATGGTGGTCAGCTGATCCGCCGGATGTCCGAACCATTCCGCGGACAAAACCGCCAGCGCCTGTCTGCTGTCTGTGACCTTAAGGATCGCGAGGTCCTTCCCGCCCAGGCCTTCCACCGCGTGGGAGATCACGACACCGGCCGCTCCCTGCTCCGCTGCGGCCACGGCATAATCATGCCCGTCCACGTTGGCCCCCGGGATACAGACAAAAAGGCACCCCGGAACCAGCTTGCGGGAATCATACACCAGCGCCGTGATCTCGCGCTCCGCATCCTTCTTTTCCGGCTCGCCTTCCGCCACGCCTGCGCTTACCAGTGCTTTCCAAAGTTTTTCCAGCTTCATGAGCATCCCTCCGAATGAAAACAGCCATTCAAATCTTCATCTGACCTGAATGGCTGCAGCTTTCTAATTAATCTTTTTGCGCTTCTCGAAAAATTCGTCGATGGTCCGGACAAAATCTTCCGCGGACAGAGACTTGAGAAGATACCCTTCCGGCTTGAGCCCCATGACATCCATGATCGTCTCCCGGTCATTCTTGCTCGTCAGGAAGAAGACAGGCACCCCGGAAAAATCATTCTCCGTCCGTATGATCTCCATCACCTGCTTCCCGTTGATGACAGGCATCTCGTAATCGAGCAGCACCAGATCCGGCAGATCCAGGGAGAGGTATTTGATTGCCATCGCGCCGGAATTCGCCAGGATCACCTGGTATTTGTCCCCCAAGAGCTTTTTGACATTCCGGAGCATCATCCCCGAATCATCCACCACCAGGATCTTTTTCTTGGTGAGGCTGTTGTTATTGGACAGGAACTGGTTGACCCTGTCCACGATGACCGGTATATCGAGCGGGCGATAGAACTCTTCCTCGATCGCGGAATCCGGAATGATCCCCTTGATCGACTCAATGTCCACCGGCAGTCCCATAAGAAAGACCGGGATCTCATTCTCCACGGCGATGTCCCGCAGATAGATGAGCGCCTGCTGGCTGCTGAGAAGATCCTGGTCCACGAAGATCAGGATCGCACCGTTCTGGATCGAACGCTTGCTCAGCTCGTTAATGTCAGGAGCCATCTCGATTACATTATGATTGAGGGCAACCAAACGATCCACCAGGTTGCCGGTCAGATATTTTCTGCTTTCCCGGATTACCCAAGCATCAGCCATCTTCCACCTCTGGAGTCAAAAATACTCTTATTTCATATTACGGGTTTTTCCACCTTGCGTCAATGAAGAAATTATTATTCCCTTTACACGAAAGCGCCCAAGCTTTCACTTGAGCGCCTTCGTGTTTCTTATGAGGGGGGGAGGATAGTTGACTCGCATCAACTATCTAAGGACACTATACGGGAAAAATGTGTCAGAAGTGTGTACGCAAAATAAGAAAAGTCTAAAATGAAACTTAAAAAAATCTTCTCTTCTTTCTCCCTCAGGAAACTATTGATTTCCGCTGCTCGCCGCCTTCACGGATTCATACTGGATGGAGGAAACGGAGTCATTTTCCACCAGGAATTTCAGCCGGCTGCCGTCCTTTTCGTACAGATAAAATCCGTTTTCCAGAAGATACCCTTCGCCGTACGCGGCCGTCATGTCCGTGAAGCTGCTCCCGATGCAGATCCCTTCCGGCGTGCTGACCATGTCATCCCAGAAGATGATGCAGGAGATCCGGTCCGCCGCTCCGTCGGGGTACGTGTCGATCTCGAAATGATCGTAGGTATACATTTTGTCGAGACCCTCAAACGCGCAGCTGGCCGCCTCAAAATAGGACTTCGGCTCTCCGAGCTGCTCGAGGACGGCGCTCATCTCCTGATCGGCCCCGATGGAAATCGTTCCGCTTCCGGTCTGCACTTCGAAAACATATCCGGAGGGTCCCTCCGCCGTCTGCGACGCGGTCTCCTGCGGCGCACTCTCCTGCACCTGCTCCGGGCCCTGCGTCTGCGCACTCTGCGCAGGATCCTTCTGAATATGATACTCTTCCTCTTCTGCCGCTCCGCAGCCGGTCAGTACCGCCGCGAGCACAAGCGCCGCGAGAAGACGCATTTTCTTATGAAGCATGTTTTGTTCCTCTTTCCGGGCTGAGCCCTGTTTCATTTTCCTTCCGCGAGGGCCGCATAGGCCGCTTCCACGTCCGCGTGATACCGGGCCAGACGCTTCGCCCAGATCGCATCCAGGGCGGGATCGCCGCGCCGGTCCGTAAGGCCGCAGCGCTCCGTAAGAAGGCTTCCCACCGCGCGCGTGAGCTTTTCTGCGCCCGACAGATTCAGATGCAGTCCCGCGTCGTAGGTATCGGTGCGGTAGTCCAGTCCGATCTCCCCGGTCCGGTCCAGAAAATTAATATAGCACAGATCGTGTTCCTGCGCATAATTTTCCATCTGCTCGTCCCATTCCTCATACCAGTAGGGGTAGAGGCTCGGCGCCTTCATCAGGACCAGTTCGATGCCCTCTTCCTCACATTTTTCGCGGATCTTGTCCAGATAGGCATAGGCGTTGTCGCCGAAGCGGTAATCGCCCAGAGGCTTCGCCGGAGGGAGATTTTCCGCGGGGCGCACATCCACCCGCATGTAATAGCCGCTGTAGGTCACCGGGTCCCGGTGGAAGAGATATTTCCAGTCCTCGGCCCCGAGCTGTGTGATACGGGAATGGTACCGCAGCAGCGGAAAAACATACTCGATCAGGTGCTCTCCTTCCGTCTCGGAGGCCAGGATATTCCGAACCTTCGCGGGGGACCAGCGCATTCCTTCGATCGACATGCGGTTGTAGGCTTCCTTTTGCGGCTCGTCGTACTGCATCGCCAGGACATTGAATACCACGACCTTCGGCTTTTCATACCGCAGTGTATCCTCCAGCAGATAATAGGACTGCCAGATCAGCTGCTGGGCGCTGCCGCGGATATAGGACGAGATCCCGTACTCCTCCCAGAGAACGGCCGGCGTGATATTCTCGTAGAGCTCACAGTCCCCGATAAAGAGGACATCGTGGCATTTCTCCGCCCCGTAATACTCGGCGATCATCGCCCCCTCCACCACGTCCGACATATACTTCGGCTCAAGGAGTCTGGTGAGAAACGCAAGGATCAGGACCGCCGCCATCAGACAGGAAAGCAGGGTCAGAGCGCGTATTCTTTTTCTTTTTTTACCGTTTGCTTCTTGCATACGCTTTTTCATCCTCCGGTCCGTGCGGGGAAACTGCGCAGGACCGGCGCCTTCAGAACTGATTGTAGATAAACTGGCTGCTCTCGTAGCCGATGCCGTAGTAGCCGAACAGGATCACGAGCAGGAACAGTCCGAACCAGACGGCACACTGCGCCGCCACTGGGAAGGTCATAATACGCGCACGTACGCTCCCCTTTCGCCCGGCCAGGCTGACCAGGGTAAGAAGGATCGTTCCGGCGAGGAGAATCCCGTAATCCGCTGCGCCCAGCCCCAGCCCCGTGAGGGACGAAAGTGCCAGATCCCGTATATGGAAGGAGGTGAACATACTCCCCATCATGCGGAAGGTGAGCGGCACATCCCGGTAACAGTCGAACATGCGAAGCAGGCTCATCAAAAGCACCGTGCGCACCACCTGAAAGATCTTCCAGGGCGTCCGGCCCTCCACCGCAAAGCACTTGTGAAAGCGGTCATACAAGGGCTCCAGTTCCTGGCTGATCATGATCACGACGAAATTCCCGAGTCCCCAGACGATGAAATTCCAGCTCGCGCCATGCCAGATACCGGTCGTAAACCAGACCGCGAAGGAGCACAGATACACGGGAAGCCGCTTGCCGATCCGGTCTCCGAGATGCTTTCTGCCCCATTTGTTCAGCTTCTGCATCCCGCCGGAGACGGACATGGGATAGAAAATGTAGTCCGTGAACCACGTTCCCATCGTGATATGCCAGCGCTTCCAGTATTCCTTGATCCCTTTGGAAAAATAAGGTCTGCGGAAGTTCTCCGCAACCTCGATGCCGAGCACCTGCGCCGTGCCGATCGTGATGTCGATGCCGCCGGTAAAGTCCGCATAGAGCTCGAGCGCATAGAAAAGCATCCCGGCAAAGGCGAAGGCGCCGCCGTAAGTGTCCGGATCCGCGATGATCGCCTTCACCGCGACGAGCATGCGATCCGCGATCACCAGCTTCTTGAAATACCCCCACAAGATCCGCTCGAGACCGGGCACGATATGCTCCGCCGACGGCGCATGCGGGATACAGAGCGTCTTCGACAGATCGCCGAAGCGGCTGATGGGCCCCTGTACGAGCTGTGGAAAGAAGGACACGAAGAGTGCGAATTTCAGAGGATTTTTCTCGGCGCCGATCTTGTCCCAATAGACGTCGAGCAGATATCCGATGCTCTGAAAGGTATAGAAAGAGATGCCCATGGGAACCAGGAGATCCACCATGGAAAGAGCGCTTCCGCCAAAGGCCGTGCGGATCGCGTTCACATTGACGATCGCGAAATTCGTATACTTGGTCACCGCGAGGATGCCGAGATTCGAAAGAAGCCCCAGCAGCAGGATCCGCTTCTGCGCCTTCCCTTCGGCGGCCTTCCACGCCTTCTTCCGCTCCCGGTCAAGGCCTTCCTTCTCCCTTGCAAACCGCTCCCGGAAGGCGGCTTTCCGGGCCGCAAGCCACCTCCCGCAGCCGTAGATACGCGCGCTGGTAAAGAGGATAAAAAGCAGATACCGCGGATCCGCCAGGGCATAGAAAATATACCCCGCAAGCAGCAGAAATCCCCATTGCCACCTGCGCGGAATCAGATAATACACCAGAAAGGTGAGGATCAGAAATCCGATAAATTCATAGGATGCGAAAAGCACGTTTACTCCTCATCCATGCAGCGCTGGATCAGACGATAGATCGCCTTCGCGCTGTTGAAATTCTCGGGGATGATATCCCCCGCGGGGATCCGGATATCAAAGGTATCGCTGACCTCCGTCACGATGGTCACGATGTCAAAGGAATCCAGGATCCCTTCGTCCACCAGATTCTCCTGCGTCTCAAAGTCCACCTCCGGATGCAGGTCCTGCAAGATCTCAAGTAAATCGTTCATAATGTCCTCTCATTTCCCTTTGCTTTCTTCGTAGCTTCGCTGCAGCGCCTTCCGGTCGATCTTCCCGTTCGGCGTAAACGGCATCTGCTCGAGACGGTTCACCCGGTTCGGCAGCATGTAGCGCGGCAGACGGTCCTTCAGCGCGCCGATCAGCTGCGCCGTATCAAGATCGCCGACATAGTACAGGACGATCCTGCCCTTGGCCTGATCGTAGATGCAGCCGGACATCTTCACGCCCTCCACCGCGTCTGCACTCACCTCGATCTCCCCGAGCTCGATCCGATGCCCCATATGCTTGATCTGGAAGTCCCTGCGCGAGACAAAGACCAGATCCCCGTCCGCATTTTTCTTCCCGATGTCTCCGGTCCGGTAGATGATCTCCGGATAGGCCTTCTGCAGGGGATTCTGCACAAAGGCTTCGGATGTCTTCTCCGGGTTGTTGTAATACCCGAGCGTCACACAGGTGCCGCGCAGGCAGATCTCTCCTTCTTCCCCGTCCGCGGCGCGCGTACCGTCCTCCTTCAGCAGCAGGATCTCCGTATTCTTGAAGGGGCGTCCGATGGGGATCACCTCATCATCCGCAAAATCCCGCGTCACGGGATAATAGCAGCACATGCCGGTCCCTTCCGTCGGACCGTAAAGATTGAAAAAGCGCGCTCCGGGCACCGCCTCACGCCACATCCGGAGCTGCCTGGGCGGGAAGACCTCGCTCCCGAAGGCGATCAGCCGAAGATGCTCGGGCCGGACCGTATCAAAGGTACGGAAAGCCGAGATCATCGTAAGCGCCGATACCACCCAGCACAGGGTATTGATCTTCTTGTCATTCAGATATTCCACGAGCCGCACGGGGAAGGAAAAAAGCTCCCGCGGGATCAGATAGGTCGTCGCTCCGAACTTGATCGTCGGATACAGTTCCTTCAGGCAGGCGTCGAAATACAGCGGTGTCTGGTTGCCAAAGACG